>Ga0308176_10000841_pt1 | contig 19252 bp, 17 predicted proteins | sample PhyCR2_3_FD_203890 | JGI IMG/M metagenome (GOLD analysis project Ga0308176, IMG submission 203890) | Soil microbial communities from UC Gill Tract Community Farm, Albany, California, United States - DLSLS.C.R2 | ecosystem: Environmental > Terrestrial > Soil > Agricultural land | place: USA... | reverse complement strand
TCCTCGTCCTGGGGCTGCTCGCGGTGCCCAGGATCCGGGCGATCCTCACCGACCAGGTGCTCCCGCAGGTCCGGGCGGCGGTCCCGCAGGTGCTCGCCGTGCTCCAGCACCCGAAGAAGCTGACGCAGCTGCTCGCCGGTGCCCTGATGCTCGACATGTCGTTCGTCGCCGCGCTGGTCTGCGCGACGAGGGCCTTCGGTGGCGAGGCGCCGGTGGCCGCCATCGCGGTCGTCTACTTCGCCGGAGCCATCGTCGGCTCGGCCGTGCCGACGCCCGGCGGGCTGGGCGGCATCGAGGCGGCCATGTCGTTCGGCCTCATCTCGATCGGCGTCGACAGCGGCACCGCCGTCTCCTCGGTCCTGCTCTACCGCCTCGCCACCTACTGGCTGCCCATCCCGTTCGGGTGGTTCTCCCTCAGTCGCCTGCAGAAGGTGGGCGCCATCTGAGCCCGCCGGACGGCATACGCCCTCGGTGGCTCCGTGGTCGGGGGCGCGCCCGTCACGGCAGGCCGGGGCGGTTATCGTCGGGCCATGACGGTGCGGCGGATCATGGGACTCGAGACCGAGTACGGCATCTCGGTGCCCGGCGACCCGATGGCCAACCCGATGTTCCTCTCCGGGCAGGTCGTCAGCGTGTATGCCGCAGCCCAGGGCATCCGCTCCAACCAGTCGAGCTGGGACTACGCCTTCGAGGACCCCCTGCGCGACGCCCGCGGCTGGCAGCTCGACCGGCAGACGGCCGACCCCAGCCAGCTGACCGACGTCGAGGACCCCACGCTGGCCAACGTCGTGCTCACCAACGGGGCGCGCTACTACGTCGACCACGCGCACCCCGAGTACAGCTCGCCGGAGGTCACCCTCCCGCGCGACGCCGTCACGTGGGACCGGGCCGGCGATGCCATCGCCCTCGAGTCGGTGCGGCTGCTCGCGACGCGACCCGGCCAGCCGCCGGTCAACCTCTACAAGAACAACGCGGACGGCAAGGGCCAGTCCTACGGCACCCACGAGAACTACCTCATGCCGCGGCGGACCCCCTTCCCCGACATCGTGCGCCACCTCATCCCGTTCTTCGTGACCCGCCAGGTCGTGTGCGGCGCCGGCCGGGTCGGGCTCGGGGTGGACAGCCGGGGTGCCGGCTACCAGATCTCCCAGCGGGCCGACTTCTTCGAGACCGAGGTCGGCCTCGAGACGACGCTCAAGCGGCCGATCATCAACACCCGCGACGAGCCGCACGCCGTGGCCGACCGCTACCGGCGGCTGCACGTCATCATCGGCGACGCCACCCACCTCGACGTCGCGACCCTGCTCAAGGTCGGGACGACCTCGCTCGTGCTCGGGATGATCGAGGACGGCCACCTGACCGAGGACTGGTCCATCCGTCGGCCCGTGGCCGCGCTCCAGACGGTTTCGCACGACCCGTCGCTGCGGGCGACCGTCGAGCTCGTCGACGGACGTTCGGTGACGGCGCTCGACCTGCAGTGGATGTACCTCGAGGCCGCTCGCGCCTGGCTGGACCGGCGCGGCGACGACCCGGAGCCCGAGGCCACGGGCGAGGTCATGGCCCTCTGGGAGGAGGTCCTCACCGGGCTCGGCCGTGACGTCATGTCGTGCGCGGGGCTGCTCGACTGGGTGGCCAAGCTCAAGCTGCTCGAGGGCTACCGCGCCCGCGACGGGCTCGCCTGGGACGACCACCGCCTCGCGGCCATCGACATCCAGTGGGCCGACGTGCGCCCCGAGAAGGGTCTCGTGCACCGCCTCAGGGACCGGGGCATGCTCCGCGACCTCGTCACGCCCGAGGAGGTCAAGGCCGCGCAGACCACGCCACCCGAGGACACGCGCGCCTGGTTCCGGGGGGAGTGCGTGCGCCGCTTCACCGCACAGGTCTTCTCGGCGAGCTGGGACTCGGTCGTCTTCGACGTGCCGGGGCACTCGAGCCTGCAGCGCGTGCCGATCCTCGAGCCCGAGCGCGGCACGCGGGCCCAGGTCGGCAACCTGCTCGAGCAGAGCAGCGACGTCGCCGAGCTGCTCCGGGGACTGGCCACTCCCGAGTAGCGGTGGCCGGCAGGTGACGCTGCCCGCCGGAGCCTGTGGCCGCGCGGCGCGGCTGTCGGCGGAGAGGTGCTCGGATGCCGGGGTCCCGACGGGTTAGGGTCGAGTCGACAGGTCTTCACGTCTGGGAGGTAGCCATGCCGGGTCAGGAGCACGCCAAGCCGCAGCGTCGTGACGAGGAGCCGCCGGAGACCCCGGAGGAGCCGCCCGCCGCACCCGCCGGCGCTGCCGTCAAGGAAGGTCTGAGCGACGACATCGACAGCGTCCTCGACGAGATCGACGGGGTCCTCGAGTCCAACGCGGAGGAGTTCGTCCGCGGGTTCGTGCAGAAGGGCGGCCAGTGACCCAGCCGTCCACCGGACGGTCACGGCAGCTCGACGACGCCTTCCTCCGTGCCGGCTCCTCGTCGTTCACGGAGTTCGTTGCTGCCTACCGTCCCGAGCTGCTCCCGTCCGCCCGCCGGCTGCCCTCCGGCGCCACGATCGAGGCGCCGCACGGCACGACGATCGTCTCGCTGCTCTTCGAGGGCGGGGTGGTCATGGCCGGCGACCGGCGGGCGACGATGGGCAACATCATCGCCAACCGCGACATGGAGAAGGTCTTCGCCGCTGACGAGTTCAGCGTGGTGGGCATCGCCGGCACCGCGGGGCTCGCGATCGAGCTGGTCCGCCTCTACCAGGTGGAGCTCGAGCACTACGAGAAGATCGAGGGCGCCATCATGTCGCTCGAGGGCAAGGCCAACCGCCTCGCCTCGATGATCCGCGGCAACCTCGGCCTGGCCATGCAGGGCCTCACCGTCGTGCCGACGTATGCCGGCTTCGACCTGGAGTCCGCGACCGGGCGCATCTACTCCTACGACGTGACCGGTGGCTGCTACGTCGAGAGCGGCCACCACTCGACCGGCTCCGGGTCGGTGTTCGCGCGCGGCGCGCTCAAGAAGCTGTGGAGGCCGGGGCTCGAGGAGCAGCAGGCCGTCTCCGTGGCCATCGAGGCGCTCTACGACGCCGCCGACGACGACTCCGCCACCGGCGGTCCCGACCTGGGCCGCCAGATCTGGCCCACCGTGGCCGTCGTCGACCACGCCGGCGCCCGCTTCGTGCCCTCGGACGTGCTCGAGGGCCACGTCGAGCGTGTCGTTGCCGCGCGCCGCGACAACCCGGGAGGTGCGCGATGACCATGCCGTTCTACGTGCCGCCCGAGCAGGTCATGAAGGACCGGGCCGACTTCGCCCGCAAGGGGATCGCTCGTGGCCGGTCGGTCGTCGTGGTGGGCTACGACAAGGGCATCGCCTTCGTCGCCGAGAACCCGTCGCGAGCCCTGCACAAGGTGTCGGAGATCTACGACCGCATCGCCTTCGCCGCGGTCGGGCGCTACAACGAGTTCGAGAACCTGAGGGTCGCGGGCATCCGCTACGCCGACCTGCGCGGCTACTCCTACGACCGCACCGACGTCACGGCCCGGGCGCTGGCCAACACGTATGCGCAGATCCTCGGCGGCGTCTTCACGCAGGAGTCCAAGCCCCTCGAGATCGAGATCGTCGTGGCCGAGGTCGGAGCCGACAGCGACAGCGACCAGATCTTCCGCCTCACCTACGACGGGTCCGTCGCCGACGAGCGCGGTTTCGTGGCCATGGGTGGCGCGAGCGACGCAGCGGAGGAGCGGCTGCGCAGCGGCTGGCGTCCGGGGATGACGCTCGCGGAGGCCGTGCGCCTGGCCGTCGACGTCCTGGGTGCGGGGGAGAACGGCGAGCGCCGCACGCTGGACGAGGGCCAGCTCGAGGTCGCGGTGCTCGACCGCGAGCGTCCCCGGCGTTCGTTCCGCCGCATCGTCGGTCCCGTGCTGGCGCAGCTCCTCGGCGAGCCGGCCGAGCGGGCGACCGGCGCAGCAGGGAGCTCCCCGCAGCCCCCGGCCCCCGGCCCGGTGGCCTGAGGCTGCTCGGGAACCGGCAGCCGGGAGGCTCCGGCTGACCGGCCGGTCAGGCACCGAGACGCACACGAGGGCCGCCCCCGAACGGGAGCGGCCCTCGATGCGTGTGCGGACGGGGTCAGCGGCGGTTCACGCCGACCCGCCGGCCCGCGCCCGCCTGCGGCTTCGACGGGGTGCCCCTCGTGGCGTCGGAGGAGGCGTCGTCCTCGCGGTCGTCGTCCGCCTCGTCCGCTTCATCCGCCTCGGCAGCCGTGACGCCCTCGGGCGACTCGGCTGGTGCGACCGGGTCCTCAGCCTGCCGGCCCTGGGCCTGCGAGCCGTCTGCCTCCCGGTCGTGCGACACCGAGGCTTCGGCCGCCGTGCCCACCGGCTCCCCGTCGGGGTCGGCGTCAGCGTCGGCGACCGGGCCGGGCGCCTCGCTCGCGACGGGCTGCGCCTGGCCGGCCGCCGGTGCGCCCTCCCCGCCCTTCTCGGGACCGCCCAGCGAGTCCACGGACTCCACCGACTGCACGAGTGCGCCACCGCCGAGCGTCGCCAGCATCTGGCGGACGTTGGCCAGCTGCGCCGTGATGCTGTCGCGCTGCGCGGCGGCGGCGGCCAGCTCCCGGTCGGACTCCTCGCGCACCCGCGAGGCGTGGTCGCGCGCCTCGGACACGATCTGGTCCGCCTGGCTCTGTGCCGTCTCGAGCATCCGTCGGGCGCGCGAGCGCATCTCCTCGGCGTCGTGCTCGGCGCGCTCGGTCAGCTGGCGCAGGCGCGCCCCGCTCTCGGTGAAGGCCGCCTCCATCTGCTGGCGACGGGCCTCGAACTCCGCGTCCGCCGACTCGCGGCGGGCCGCGAGGCTCACCTCGAGCTCGGCCGAGGCGTTCGTGGCCTTTGCCCGCTGCGCCTCGAGCTCGGCGGCTGCCTCCTGGCGCTGGGCGGCCATGACGCTCTGGGCCTCGGCGACGACGGCCTGCGCCTCTCGGGTGGCCTGGGCGATGACGCGTACGGCCTCCTCGTCGGCGCGCGAACGGGCCTGGTCGGCATACGAGGTCGTCGTGTTCTTGAGGTCCGCCGCGGCGCGGTTGGCCCGCTCGCGGATCTCCTCGGCGTCGGCTGCGGCGCGGCTGCGCATCTCCGCGGCCTCCTGGTCGGCGAGCGAGAGGATCTGGGTGATCCGCTCACCGAGCTCGGTGTAGGCCTGCCCCGGAGCCGTCGACGCGTTCTTCTTCAGGTCGGCCATGACACGTGCCTGCTGGCCGAGCTGGCCCCGCAGGTCGGTCAGCGCGGCGTTGAGCCTCGTCAGCTCGACGCTCCGCTCGGCGGCGTCCTTCTTGGCCGCCTGCAGGGTGCGGTTCTGCGACTCGATGAAGGAGTCCACCTCCTCCGGCTCGTAGCCGCGGCGGGAGAACTTGAAGTGGGGTCTGTCGATCATTTCCGTCCAATGCAGAGGAGGTGGAGGGACAACGGCATGAGGGGACGGCGACAGTCTGGCAGCCTCCACTGCACGGCTGCGACCCAGGGCGCACCCGCGTCCCCGGCGCCCCGTCAGGTGATCGGTGCCGGCTCGCACGGGCCCTCAGGCCGTTCTCAGTGCAGGCGCACGCGGGGGTCGAGCACGGCATACACCACGTCGACCACGATGTTCGCCACGACGACGGCGGCCGAGGCGAAGAGCACGATCCCGATGATGACCGGCAGGTCCTGCTGGTTGATGGCGTCGATCGCCGTCTTGCCGAGGCCCGGCAGGGAGAAGACGGTCTCCGTGACCACGACGCCGCCGAGCAGCGCCCCCACGTCGATGCCGAACTGCGTCACGACCGGCGTCAGCGCCGCGCGCAGCCCATGTCGCAGGATGACTCGTCGCTCGCCGATGCCCTTCGAGCGAGCGGTGCGCACGTAGTCCTCACCCAGCACGTCGAGCATCGAGGCGCGCGTCAGGCGTGCGTAGGTGGCCGCCGAGACGAGCGCCAGGGTGAACCACGGCAGCACCATGTGCTGGAACCACGGCCAGAAGCCGTCGGTCAGCGGCGCGTAGCCACCGGGCGGGAAGATCGTGATTCCGGCGAGGGTCAGGCGGAAGTAGAAGAAGTAGAGCAGGAGCAGGCCGAGCAGGAACGTCGGCATCGAGTAGAAGAAGAGGCTGAACGCCGTGAGCGACCGGTCGGTGAAGGAGCGCGGGTGGATGGCCGAGAGGACACCGTTGGTGAGCCCGAGCACCATCCAGATGATGGCGCCGCCGACGACGACGGAGAGCGTGATGGGCAGGGCGGCCTTCATGATGTCGGTGACCGGCACCTGGTGGTAGTAGTCGTAGCCGAGGTCGCCGTGCAGCGCCTTCCAGAGGAAGTCGGTGTACTGCTTCCACACCGGCTGGTCGAGGCCGAGGCGGTGCGAGATCAGCGCGACCGTCTCGGGAGTGGCCTGCCGGCCGGCCAGGGTGCGCGCCACGTCGTTGGGTGCGACGAAGAAGAGCGCGAACACGGCGATGGTGATGAGCCACAGCACGAGCAGACCGAGCGCAATGCGGCGCACGAGGAACCGGGCCATCGCTGCCTCCTAGTCCCTGGTCTCGACGGTCGGGACGGCCTCTACGGCATCGACGTCCGCCAGCGGCTCGATGGTGACGTCCGACACCTCGGCCATGATGCGGTCGGCCCGCGGGTCGAAGGCGTCCCGGACGCCGTCGCCGAAGAGGTTGAAGGCGAGCGTCGTCACGAGCAGGGCGGCGCCGGGGAAGACCACGAACCACCACGCCACCGTGTAGTAGTTCTGCGACTCGCTGATCATGCCGCCCCAGTCGGCGGTGGGCGGCGGCAGCCCGAGGCCCAGGAAGCTCAGGGTCGCCTCGACGACGATGACGACGGGGATGAGCAGCGACGCGTAGACGATGACGGGCGCGAGCACGTTGGGCAGGATGTCGACGAACATGATGCGGCTGTCCGAGGCGCCCAGGGACCTCGCCGCCTCGACGAACTCGCGCTCACGCAGGGACAGGACCTGCCCGCGGACGATGCGAGCCACGGACGCCCAGCTGAAGAAGCCGATGACGAGCACCGTCACGAGCAGGCTCGGACCGGTGATCGACACGAGAGCCACCGCCACGAGGATGAACGGGACGGAGAGCACGACGTCGATGAGACGGGCGAGCACCGTGTCGACGAACCCGCCGAGGAATCCCGCGGCAAGCCCGACGATGACGCCGATCACCACGGTCAGGGCCGTGGCTGCGACGCCGACGAGCAGCGAGATCCGCGCGCCGTAGGCGATCCGCACGAAGATGTCGCGGCCCAGGTCGTCGGTGCCGAGCCAGAACTCGCTCGACGGGGGAGTGGGCAGCCCGTCCGGGGTCAGGCCGGTCTGCCGGTACTGCTCGTTGACGGGGTGCCCGGTGATCGTCGTCGTGAGTGGCGCGAAGACCGCCATGAGGACGATGAGCACGATCACGACGAGCGAGATCATCGCAACGCGGTCACGGCGCAGGCGCTGCCATGCGAGCAGCCAGGGGCTGCGCCCCTCGATGGCGCGCCGCTCCTCAACGGGTGCTCCAGGGGGTGCGCCCACGGGCTCGGGCCCGACGCCCTCACTCGAGGTCGAGGTCGGCAGGATGCCGCTCACGGTCGATCTCCTCCTTCGTCGGTCGGGGCTGTGCCTGCAGGTCGGCTCGGTGGGTCGCCGGCAACCGGGGGCTCACCGGCACCCGGTGTCACGGCGGAGTCGGAGGCGAGCTCCTCGCCGGTGGCGAGCGGGTGGAAGCACGCGGTGCGGTGCTCCCGCAGGTCGCCGAGCACGGGCTCGAGGGGTGGCGTGGTGGCCGCGCAGTCGGCCTGGGCGCGCGGGCAGCGGGTGTGGAAGCGGCAGCCCGAGGGCGGGTCGGTCGGCGACGGCAGGTCGCCCACGAGGATCGTCTGTCGTCGGCTGTCGGCGATGTCGGGGTCGGGAACGGGCAGGGCCGACAGCAGGGCACGCGTGTAGGGGTGCCGGGCCGTGCCGAACAGCTCCTCCGTCCGTGCGACCTCCACGAGCTGGCCGAGGTACATGACGGCGACGCGGTCGCTGACGTGTCGCACGACCGAGAGGTCGTGCGAGATGAAGAGGTACGTCAGGCCGAAGTCGGACTGCAGGTCGATCAGCAGGTTGATGATCTGCGCCTGGATCGACACGTCCAGCGCCGAGACGGGCTCGTCACAGATCACGAGCCTCGGCTGCAGGGCCAGGGCCCGTGCCACGCCGATGCGCTGGCGCTGCCCCCCGGAGAACTCGGCCGGGAACCGGTTGTAGTGCTCAGGGTTGAGCCCGACGCGTTCCATCAGCTCCTGGACGCGCCGCTTGACGTCGCGGCTCGACCCGAGCCCGTGGATGACGAAGGGGTCACCGATGATGGAGCCGACGCGCCGACGGGGGTTGAGCGAGCCGTAGGGGTCCTGGAAGATCATCTGCACCTCGCGGCGTACCGTGCGCAGGTCCCGGCGGCTGAGCGCGGTGATGTCGCGGCCGTCGAAGGTGACAGTCCCCGACGTCACGTCATAGAGGCGCGCGATGCAGCGGGCCAGCGTGGACTTCCCACAGCCGGTCTCCCCGACGAGGCCCAGGGTCTCACCGGTGCGGATCTCGAGCGACACGTCCTCGACGGCGTGCACCAGGACGTCGCCCCGACGCCACAGGGAGGTGGAGCCGACCGGGAACGTCTTGGTCACGTGGTCGACGGTCAGCAGCGGCGGGGCGGCCGATGGGGCCGTAGCCGGCTCCGTGGCCGCAGGGTTCGCACTCACGCGGACTCCTCCTCAGGCTCGCTCGCTGGGTTGGCGGCGCCCGGGACGGGGCGCAGCGAAGCGCCGTCCTTGGGCAGGAAGCACGCCGACGTGTGCCGTGGGTCCCGGGCCACCGGGTCGAGCAGCGGCACCTCGCGCCAGCAGTGGTCGAACACATCGGGGCACCGAGGCGCGAACGGGCACCGCGTTGGTGGGTCGATGAGCGACGGCGGCGTGCCGGCGATCGGCGTCAGCCGCGTGCGTCCGCCTCCCTGCACAGGCAACGAGGCCAGGAGCCCACGGGTGTAGGGGTTGTGGGCGAGGTAGAAGAGGGTGCGCCGAGGGGCGCGCTCCATGGCGCGGCCGGCATACATGACGACGACGTCGTCCGACATCTGCGCGACGACACCGAGGTCGTGGGTGATCAGCACGATCGAGGTCCCGAAGTCCTCCTGGAGCCGGCGCATGACGCCGAGCACCTGCGCCTGGACGGTGACGTCGAGCGCGGTCGTCGGCTCGTCGGCGATGAGCAGGGCGGGGTCCAGGGCCATCGCCATGGCGATCATGACGCGCTGGCGCATCCCGCCCGAGAACTGGTGGGGGTAGTCGTCGAGGCGCTTGGCGGCGCCGGGGATGCCGACGAGCCCCAGCAGCTCGGCGGCGCGGGCGCGGGCTGTCGCCGTGGCCGTCTGGGGCCGGTGGGCCTTGATCATCTCGACGATCTGCCAGCCCACGGTGTAGTAGGGGTGCAGGCTCGAGAGCGGGTCCTGGAAGATCATCCCGATCTTGGCGCCCCGGATGCCCTGGAGGGTCTTGGCGGACGCCCCGATAAGCTCGACGCCGTCGAAGCGGGCCGACCCCGACACCCGGGCACCGCGGGTCAGGCCGGTGATCGTCTGGGTCGCGACGCTCTTGCCGGAGCCCGACTCACCGACGATGGCGAGCGTCGTGCCGCGCTCGACATCGAAGGAGAGGCTTCGTACCGCCTGAACGACGCCATCGGGCGTGTTGAACGAGACCGAGAGGTTGCGCACCTCGAGCAGGGCCATCGGATCGCCTTTCCGGGGAGCTGGTCGCCGGCGACTGTGCGGCGGCGGGGGAGGCCTTCACGTCCTTCCGTGGGTCGGGAGCGGGCCCACGGAAGGGGTGAGGCAGGGCGGCGAACCCGCGCCGGTGCGTCAGCCGCCCTGCTTGTCGGCCGTCAACCACACGTTGGTCGGGTCATAGTTCTGCATCGCGGGGACGTAGACCGTGTTCTGGACCTGGCTGCCGTGGTAGTTGGCCTGCTTCGGGTTGGTGATCGGGAAGAACGGAGCGTCGCCCATGACCTTGCGGTCCGTCTGCGCCCACAACGTCGCCGAGCCCTGCTGGGTGGGGGCCGCGGCGGCCTGGCTGATCAGCGTGTTGGTGCTGGGGTTGTCGTAGAGACCGAAGTTGCTGCCGTTCGGCGGGAAGGAGGGCGGCCCGCTGAACAGCGGGTTGAAGAACGACAGCGCCGCGTTGCCGTACCAGTCGGCGCCCCACCCGGCGACCGCGAGGTCCCAGACTCCGCGCTTCGCGACCGTGGGCACCTGGAGGTACTTGGTGTAGAAGTCGGCGTTCGGGGAGGGAACGCCCTGGACGGTGATGCCGGCCTTGGACAGGTCCTGCTGCGCCGTCTGGAAGGTCTTGCTGCTGCCCTCGGAGGAGTTGCGGTAGAGCATCTTGACGGTCAGTCCGTTCGGGAACCCCGCCGCGGCGAGCATCTGCTTGGCCTTGTTCGGGTCGTACGGGTAGAGGTCGAAGTTCTGCTCACCACCGACGATGTCCGAGGGGATCACGTGGCTGAGCGGCTCGTTGAGGTTGGGCCCGCCGAGGACCTGGATCATGTTCGTCCGGTTCAGGGCGTACGAGAGGGCCTGCCGCACCTGGACGTTGGACAGCGCCTTGTTGTTGCTGGGCGAGACGGTGTTGAACACGATGTACGGGTTCGAGGACGCCGAGGGGCCGATGGTCAGGTTCGGGTCCTTCTTGGCGATGAGCGCCGGCAGCTGCGAGGGCGGCGGGAAGTTGTCGAACTCCATGTCGGCGCTCGGCGTGCCGGTCTGCAGCTGCTGCTGCGTCGAGTCCTGCGTGACCGTCTCGTTGACGACGATCTTGTCTACGTACGCCTTGCGCACCGGGTCGGACGCGGCGTCCCAGGCGGGGTTGCGAACGAACGTGATGTTCTTCGTCGGCGAGTAGCTCTCGATCTGGTAGGGCCCGTCCGACAGCGTGTGCTGCGCCAGCTCCGGGCTGGCCGGCAGATAGGCGTCGTACTCCTTCGGTGCGGGTGAGAAGGCGGGCAGCGTCAGCATGTCGGGGAAGTACGCGGCCGGGTTGTTGAGGGTGAAGACCACCGTGAGGTCGTCCTTGGCCACGACCCCCGACAACGGGGTGTTCTCGATGTAGGCCGCGATCGCTGCCGGGGTCTTGCCGACCTTGGCGAACCCGTCGCAGAAGGCCTTCATGCCCTGGATGACGTCGAGGTAGTCCGGGAGCCCACCGAAGGGCTGGACCGGGTTGCAGGTGCGCTTGACTCCACGGACCATGTCGGCCGCGGTGACCTGGCGGACCGGGGAGGTGTTCCACTTGGCCCCGGAGCGGATCTTGATCGTGTAGGTCTTGCCGTCGGCGCTCAGCCCGTCACCCGAGGTCGGCATCGACTGGGCGAGGTCGGGCACCGCCTTGGTGGTCTGCCCCGCGACCGCCGGGTAGGTGAAGAGCTGACGACTCCAGGGCCGCAGGCCCAGGTAGCCGATGGAGTAGTAGCTGATGTTGGGGTCCATGTAGTCGACGTCGCCGCTGCCGAGCATGTTGAGGGTGCCGCCGCGCACCGCGTTCGCCGAGGCGCCGGTGCCGCCGGCGCCCGTGCTGCCGGAGGTCGTGCCGCCACCGGAGTTGCAGGCCGTCACGGTCAGGCAGCTGGTCGCCACCACCGCGAGGGCCGTCACAGGCCACTTTCTCAGGGGCATGGTCTCTCCTTGGTCACGTAGGACGGGCCGGTGACGACCGGTCCCGGGAGCCCCCGCGGGCGCCCGTCGCTTTCACGCTAGGCACGTGCACGAGACTCCGACCCGTCGGCGGGAACGCATGTCACGAGATTGCAAAGGGTCTGTCACACAACGGCTTCGTAGGTCACGAAACGTCATCCAATGCCGCGTTGCCCAGCGGTTGTGCAGTCTTTTCACGGATGTCGTGCCTAACCTGACGGCATGCGGCGGGTTCTTCTCGTCGAGGACGACGCACGGGTCAGGAGGGTCCTGCGGCTGGCGCTGGAGGACGAGGGCTTCACCGTGCTCGAGGCCGCGGACGGCGGCCAGTGCGTGGAGTCCGTCAAGGCCTCACCGCCGGACATCATGCTGCTCGACGTGATGCTGCCGGACCGCGACGGCTTCGCGGTCTGCCGAGAGGTGCGCCGCGGCAGCGACGTCCCGATCATCATGGTGACGGCCAGGACCGACAGCCACGACGTCGTGGCGGGGCTGGAGTCCGGCGCCGACGACTACGTGACGAAGCCCCTGGTCGCCAAGGAGCTTGCAGCACGCATGCGGGCGTTGCTGCGCCGCACGGAGCCGCTCATCGGGCGCCCCACCCGTCACGTCGTCTCCGGGGACCTGGACATCGGCATCGACGACGGCGTGGTCCGACGGGGCGGCCAGCCGGTCAACCTCACCCGCACGGAGTTCCGGCTCCTGGTGGAGCTCGCCTCCGTCGAGGGTCGCATCTGCAGCCGCGAGCACCTGCTCGACCGGGTGTGGGGCTACGGCTACTTCGGCGACAGTCGCATCGTCGACGTGCACATCCGCCGGTTGCGCACGAAGGTCGAGCTGGACCCGGCCAGCCCCAGGCACGTCGTCACCGCACGTGGCCTCGGCTACCGGCTGGCCGGCTGAGGCACGCATGGGCGGCGACCGGGCTCGGATGTGGCGGGGCCGTAGGCGGCTCCTCCCCACCGAGGGCACGCGGCGAGGCGCCTGGCCGGGACTGTCCGGCAGCGTGTCCCGGGGTGCACGGCCGGCCCCCGGGCTGCGCAGGCGGCTCGAGCTGACGTTCGGCCTGCTGGCCCTGGCCATCTCGGTGCTCGTGTCGGTGCTGTCGTGGGTGGTCGTCTCCGGGTACCTCCTGGCCGACCGGCAGGACACCGCGGTCAGCGAGACGACGCTCGGCAGCTCCGTGCTCGCCCCGGCGCTCGCCCGCGGGACGGCACCGGTCGGCTCGCTGCTGGGCGCCCTCCCGACGAACGACGCCGACGCGTCCGTCGCGCTCGTCTCCGGCCACTGGTACGCCAGCCCCTCGGCGACCGCGGCGACCGCGGCGGCCACCGTGCCGCCCTCGCTCGTCGCGGCCGTGACGTCGAGGGCCGTCGCCATCCAGCGCGTGGTGGTCGACGGTCACCTCAGCCTGGTCGTCGGAGCGCCCTTGCAGCGACGGGGCGACGCGCTGTTCCAGGTGTTCCCGCTGACCGAGCTCGAGCGGAGGAGGACCACCCTGGCCTGGGCGCTGGGCGCTGCGGCCGTCACCACCTCGTTCGTCGGTGTCGGCCTGGGACGCCGGGCCAGCCGCGTGGCGCTACGTCCCCTTGCCGAGCTGACGGCGCTGGCCGGGGCCGTGGCGGGCGGCCGGCTCGACGTCCGGCTCCGCTCCCACGGTGACCCGGACCTCGACCCCCTCGCCCGCTCGTTCAACCGCACGGTGGAGCAGCTCGAGCACCGGGTGCGCGCCGACTCCCGTTTCGCCGCGGACCTCAGCCACGAGCTGCGCACGCCCCTGACCACGATGCTCAACTCGATGGAGGTCATCGCCCACCGGCGCGACCAGCTCCCCGGCGCCGTCCGCGAGCCCGTCGACCTGCTGGCCGACGACCTCCGGCGGTTGCGGGCGCTCGTCGTCGACCTCCTCGAGATCTCGCGCCACGACGCCGGTGAGGAGCTGCAGCTCGAGCCGGTCGACGTGGGGGAGCTCGTGCGGAGGGCGGCGGACGGCACGGCCGGGCGGGCGGTCACCCGCGTCGAACCGGGCTCGGACCTCGACGGGCACGTCGACAAGCGACGACTCGAGCGGGTGGTAGCCAACCTCGTGGCCAACGCCGAACACCACGGCGGAGGGTGCGTCGCGGTGACGGTGGAGGGCGACGGGGACACCGCCCGGATCACCGTCGACGACGCCGGCCCGGGCATCCCGGAGGCGCAGCGGGGCCGCGTCTTCGACCGCTTCGCGCGCGCCGGGGGCAGCGGAGAGCGCGGGGTCGGCCTCGGGCTCGCCATCGTCCAGCGGCACGTGGCGGCGCACGGCGGCACGGTGCAGGTGACCACGAGCGACGCCGGAGGCGCGCGCCTTGTCGTCGTGCTGCCGCTGCACTGACGCTGCGCCCACCGTCCCCGGCGACACGGCATACGTGCCGTGTGCCGTCCGGGACGGCGCGCCATTCCTTCCGTATGCCGTCCGCCCCGGTCGGGCGCGGCGGGACCGACCCGCGGGAGCTCGACGCGCCCGCGGCCGGCTCCGGAAGGTCGTGGGAGGTGTCGCCGGCCCGCTCCTGGTGCTGCTCCTCGGTGGCTGTGGGCTCTCTGCCCAGTCCGAGCCCGAGAGCGTCGCCGTCCCCGGCGCCGGGGCGACCAGTGCTACGACCAGCACGCCCGGGGTGCCGCTCACCATGCAGGTCTACCTCGTCCACGGGCGCCGGCTCGAGCGCGTGACGCGCGCGGTGTCGCCCGGGAAGGGAGTCGATCCGGTGCTGCGCGCGCTCTCGGCCCCGGTCGGCGCCGCGGAGCTCGCTGCGGGCCTGCGGACCGCCCTGCCGGCCTCGTCGCACCCCCTCACGGGCACGATGAGCGGCCCGCGGACGGCCGACGTGTCGGTTCCGCCGGGCTACGACCGGCTGTCGATCGCCGAGCAGGAGGTCGCCATGGCGCAGATCGTCTTCACCGTCTCTGCCGACACCCTGGCTGCGGAGGTCAGGCTCGTCAGCGGCTCGGAGCCCGTGCCCGTGCCCGTCTCCCACGGGCAGCTCGTCACCCGGCCGGTCAGCCGGCAGGACTACGCCGACCTCGCCCCGCCGCACTGACCCGTCGGCCGACGCGGCCGGTCGGATCAGGCGAAAGCGCTTGTGCCGCCTAGAGTTGGTTCATGGACCGGCGGATCTTCGGGATCGAGAACGAGTACGGCGTCACGTGCACGACCCAGGGCCAGCGGCGGCTGACCCCGGACGAGGTGGCCCGCTACCTGTTCCGCCGCGTCGTGGCCTGGGGGCGCTCGAGCAACGTCTTCCTCGGCAACGGCGCCCGTCTCTACCTCGACGTCGGGTCGCACCCGGAGTACGCGACGGCGGAGTGCGACTCGGTGCGTGAGCTGGTCGTGCAGGACAAGGCGGGGGAGCGCATCCTCGAGGGGCTCGTGGAGGACGCCCAGGGCCGTCTGCGCGACGACGGCGTCGAGGGCGAGATCTTCGTCTTCAAGAACAACACGGACTCCGCCGGCAACTCCTACGGCTGTCACGAGAACTACCTCTACGGCCGCACCGGGGACTTCCAGCGCGTGTCCGACATGTTCATCCCGTTCCTGATCAGCCGGCAGATCGTGTGCGGTGCCGGCAAGGTCGTCACCACCGCCCACGGGGCCAGCTTCGCCGTCAGCCAGCGCGCCGACCACATCTGGGAGGGCGTGTCGTCGGCGACGACCCGCAGCCGACCGATCATCAACACGCGCGACGAGCCGCACGCGGACGCCGAGAGGTACCGCCGCCTCCACGTCATCGTCGGCGACTCCAACATGTCCGAGACGACGAACCTGCTCAAGGTCGGCAGCGCGGACCTCGTGCTGCGGATGATCGAGGCGGGCGTCGTCATGCGCGACCTGTCGATGGAGAACCCCATCCGCGCCATCCGCACGATGAGCCACGACCCGAGCGGACGGGCGACGGTGCGCCTCGCCAACGGCCGCGAGCTGTCGGCGCTCGACATGCAGCGCGAGTACCTCGACAAGGTCATCGAGTTCGTGGACCGCGAGGGCATGCACAGTCCCGACACCAAGCAGGTGATCGACCTGTGGGGCCGGGCGCTCGACGCCATCGGGACCGGCGACCTCGGCGCGATCGAGACCGAGATCGACTGGGTCATCAAGTACCGCCTCATCGAGCGCTACCGCGCCAAGCACGGCCTGGCCCTCACCGACGCACGGGTGCAGCAGCTCGACCTCGCCTACCACGACATCAACCGCCGCCGCGGCCTCTTCTACCTGCTGCAGCGCCACGGCCGCACGGCCCGGGTCGCCTCGGACGTCGAGATCTTCGAGGCCAAGGTCCGGCCGCCGCAGACGACGCGCGCCAAGCTGCGGGGCGACTTCATCCGCGCGGCCCAGGCCCACGGGCGCGACTTCACCGTCGACTGGGTGCACCTGAAGCTCAACGACCAGGCGCAGCGCACCGTGCTGTGCAAGGACCCCTTCCGGGCCGTCGACGAGCGGGTCGAGCGGCTGATGGAGAGCATCGACCGGTCGCCCGGCACGCAGCGTCCGCTCTGAGGCCCGGGCGCCATGCCGCCGTCGACGGAGGCTGTCACGCACGCCTCGTGACGGGCCGACCACCCGCCACAACCTGTCAGAACCTGTGACTGCGCTGTGGGGCGTGCACAAGCGCGGGCGTTACAGTGACTGGGCTCTGCCCAGCGGGACTCCGAGCCCGCCCGCCCCGACCGAAAGTCTTCCCTGTGCGTCTCAACCGTCCGGCCTCCCGTGTGGCCGTTGTCCTGACCGCCGCCCTCGGCCTGTCCACCGTCGCCGCGTGCGGCTCCGGCTCGAACGGGTCCGACGCCGCCGCGACCTCCACGACGGCCGCCGCGTCGGCTGCCCTGCAGGGCGTCACGGCCACCGGCGCGGTGGACCTCAAGACCGCGCCCAAGGTCACGCTCGGCAAGACGCCGATCAGCGCGAAGGACGTCGAGCACAAGGTGCTGACGACCGGCACGGGCAAGGCCGCGACCAGGGCCGACACGGTGCGGCTGCGCGCCGAGATCTACAACGGCACCAGCGGCAAGCTCCTCGACGACGGCTTCACGGCCGGTCGCCCCACGCTCAGCTTCCGCCTGTCCAGCACCGACGTCATCCCCGGCTTGACTGAGGGCCTCGTCGGCGCCACCAAGGGAGGCCGCATCGCCTTCACCATCCCGCCGGCCAAAGGCTTCGGCTCGAACGGCAACTCGCAGCTCGGCATCAAGGGCACGGACACGCTCGTCGTCGTCGCCGACATCGCCGACATCCACACGCCGCTGACGAAGATCGACGGCGCGCAGTCGCCCTCTCCCGCAGGGCTGCCCACGGTGGAGTTCAAGAACGGCCCCACCAAGGAGCCGACAGTCACCGTCCCGAAGACGACGGCCCCGACCACGACGCAGCAGGCGACGCTGGTCGAGGGCGCCGGCCCCGTCGTGCAGAAGGGCCAGACGATCACCGCTCAGTACCACGGCGTCCTCTGGAAGGACGGCAGCGTCTTCGACTCCTCGTGGAAGCGTGGCACGCCCGCCGACTTCCCGATCGGCGCCGGCCAGGTCATCCCCGGCTGGGACAAGACGCTGGTAGGCAAGAAGGTGGGCAGCCGCGTGCTGCTCGTCATCCCGCCGGCAGACGGCTACGGCAAGGCCGGCAGGCCGCCGCAGATCGCCGGCACCGACACCCTCGTCTTCGTGGTCGACATCCTCGACGCGAACTGACCCGAACCTCCACCAGAGCCACTCCGAACGAAAGGCACCTGCAGCATGGCACTCGACCCCAACCGCACGAAGCCCGAGATCGACTTCCCGGACGGTGACGCGCCCGCCGACCTCGTCGTCGAGGACCTCATCGGGGGTGACGGCCGCGAGGCCAGGGCCGGCGACACCGTCAGCGCCCACTACGTAGGGGTCGCGCACTCGACCGGCGAGGAGTTCGACTCGTCGTGGAACCGCGGTGAGCCGCTGGCCTTCCGCCTCGGCGTCGGCATGGTCATCCCCGGCTGGGACAAGGGCATCGAGGGCATGAAGGTCGGCGGCCGGCGCAAGCTGACCATCCCCTCGCACCTGGCCTACGGCGAGCGCGGCGCAGGCGGTGCGATCAAGCCCGGCGAGACGCTGATCTTCGTCGTCGACCTCGACGACGTGAGATAGGAGGGGTCTCCTACTCCTGCAGCATCCGGGCGGCGAACCGCCCTGCGACGGCCGCGCCGAGGAATCCGGCGCGGTCGTCGTCGTATCCGCGCCCCATCGTGCGCAGCGGCACGGGGGCGTCGCGCAGCGCCGCGTCGAGCCCCTCGACGTCCACCTCGTGCAGGCCGAGCCGGCCGCCGCTGGCGCCGCACAGCCCGCGCGCCTGGTCGAGGACCCGCCTCCCGAGCTCCCCCGGCAGGCGGGGCACGGGCACGTCCGCGGGGACCAGCGACACGCGGCCGTATGCCGTGAGGCTGTGGTGCGAGACCCCGCGGTGCCGCTCGCGCGGGTCGGCCTCCGAGATCCGCAGGGAGCAGACGGGACGGCCGCGGAGGGTTCCGGCCGCGTTGACGGCCTCACCGGCCGAGGTGCCGGAGAAGCCCCACCGGGTGCCCGTCCCGAGGTTGCCCGGGCCCTGGGAGACGACGGTGACGTCGGCGCCGACGACGTGGTGGGCCGCCAGCAGGCCGGTGTGGACGTTGACCGCCTCGAGGTCGCCGCCGTGGGCCTGCCCGACGGTGACGGACGCCGCGAGCCAGCCCGCCTCACGCAGTCCGGCGACCGTGCGGGAGAAGTCGATGGGCAGGGCGCCGCCGTCGGTCATGACGTAGGCGACCCTGAGGTGCGGGGCCGCCGCCTCCCGCAGGCCCACCAGGACCGCCGGCAGGGCCGAGTGGAGGTCCGCGACGACGACCGGCATCCCGGCGAGGTCGTCGGCGTCGGCGAGAGCTGCGTGGTGCTCGCTGTCCTGCTCGTCGACTCCGAGGACCATCGTCTGGCTCGGCGTGTACCGCGCCTTGACGACATGGCCCCTGACCGCCGTCACGTCGTCGACGGGTCGGGGGAGGGCGTCCGGTGCCGCGACGACGATGGCGAGGCCACCCGTGCCGAGCCCCCGCTCGAGCGCCGTCGTGTTGAGCAGCACCGCGGTCCCGGGAGCCAGCACGCCGACGGCGTCGACGTAGCCGAGCGCGCGCACGCTCTCGTCCGAGGGGAGGCGGACGGCATACTCGACCGCCCCCGCCCAACGGGAGCGCACCTCGACGACGACACCACGGCGCCACTGGATCATGCGGTGACCCTATTCGATCGCATGTTCGGGTAGCGTCGGACTGCCCGCACGCGCGCCGCCCCCGTCAGGAAGGTCTCGATGAGCCCTGCGTCTGCCTCGGCCGAGAAGACCGAACGGCTGCTCAACCTCATACTCGCGCTCAAGTCGGCCCGACGCCCGGTCTCGAAGCAGAAGATCCGCGAGTCGCTGCCGGCGTACGCCCAGGCGAGCTCGGTCGAGTCGTTCGACCGGATGTTCGAGCGCGACAAGGACGAGCTGCGCGAGATGGGGATCCCCATC
>Ga0308176_10000840_pt1 | contig 19265 bp, 13 predicted proteins | sample PhyCR2_3_FD_203890 | JGI IMG/M metagenome (GOLD analysis project Ga0308176, IMG submission 203890) | Soil microbial communities from UC Gill Tract Community Farm, Albany, California, United States - DLSLS.C.R2 | ecosystem: Environmental > Terrestrial > Soil > Agricultural land | place: USA... | reverse complement strand
CCCTCGCGTGGCCTCGACCATCCGAGACAGCGCGCACCCTGACACGGCTGCCCGCGACCCGCACGCCCGTTGCCCGCCTTTTTGAATCCATGTCCGATATCCGGACAAGCGGATGGCCCAGCATCTGCACCGCGAGAACAGCCTGGTCGCATGTCCCGTCGCGAGCCATGGTCATGCCAGAGCGCCGACGCTCACCCCGAGCTGGCTCGCTTCGCGCCACGAGCTACAGCGGCACCGGAATGCCGACGCTCTTCCTGGCACCAGCGAACCCGGCACGCCCGCCATCGCCGCAGGGATAACCGACCGCCTGAACGCAGCCTACTACTCTGGCGCACCGAGTTCGAGCCGGCCGGACGACTCGCGGGCAACGATCGCATCCCATGGCCGCGCATACGGACCTGCTCCACGTTCTCCCAGCGCCGCAGCGAGAGGGTTGCCATCGTGGCGACGGATCGAGCAAGACACGCTACCATTCCGGCATCGTGCGGTGGATCGCGTGGCTATTCGTTGCAGCGTGCTCGAGCGGAGCAACCGCGCCCGAGCATCCCCAGCCGCTCCCAGCCGCGCGCGATGCCGGCTCCCCGGCGCCGGCCGGCCCAGGCGAGCGCGAGTGCGACGAGCTCATCACGCACGCCGTCGCGCTGGGCATCGACGAGCAGGCCGGGCGGCCCGCCGAGCAACGCGCCACCGAGGCGGACCACGAGGCGGTGCGCCGCAAGCTGCATGACGACTTCATGGCGGGCTGCCGCACGCTTCCGCGCGACGCGTTCCATTGCGCGATCGCGGCCACCACGATGGCCGAGCTCGCCGGCTGTCAGCCGATGCGCAGCAACTCGACCTCGAACAGCAGCGTCGCACCCGGCGGAATGACGCCGCCCGCACCGCGATCGCCGTAGCCGAGGTGCGGCGGGATCAGCAGCGTGCGCTTGCCGCCGGTCTTCATGCTGGCCACGCCCTCGTCCCAGCCCTTGATCACGCGGCCCATGCCGATCTGGAACTCGAACGGGCGCCCCCGATCGATCGAACTGTCGAACTTGTCACCCTTCGCACCGTTGACCCACAGCCACCCCGTGTAGTGCATCACGCACTTCTTGCCGGTCACCGGGCTGGCGCCGGTTCCCACCACCGTGTCCTCGAATTGCAGGCCGCTGGGCGTCTCGGTCATGGACCAAGTCTACCGCGAGATTCCGCCAAGCTGGTAAGCGCGGCGCCGGTTGTGCACCCGCCCCACCGCCCGCAAAATGCGGCAACAATCGGTTGAGGGCGCGCGCTTTCGATAAAGTCCCGTCCGCGGATACGCTCCTCGACGGTCGTAGCGGAGGCAGCCGAGATCCCGGTCGACCTCGGCAGCTACGTGCTGGTTGTCGCTGCAACCGGCACCGCGCGTGGCGCACAACGGTCGATATCACCGAGGAAAGCGAGGTGGTCACCGTGGTGATCGACCGCAAGCCCTCCGCATTGACCGTAGCCTTGGCCGCGGCTACGGCCAGTCCCAGGTGTACCGAAGGGGTAGCTGGTGTACCCGGTAGATGCTCGTCCAAGCACGACGCTGGCGTGGCCTCCGTAGCGCACTCGGCCACCGTGACTTCTGAACAAGATCAGGTATTATACCATCATGGGCGCTGCAGCAACCGCGACGTTCTCGGAGTTCTTGCGCGAGCCAAAGCGGGTCATCCGGCAGCTCGACAAGGCCGCACGCGTCGTCATCGAGCGACGAGACGCCGACGACCTCGTCCTCATGAACGCCGCACGGGCCGACGAGGACTCGGAGGGGGTCGAAATCGTCGCTCACGTGCTCGCGAGGGCGCTCTCCAAGGTCCCATCGGAGGTCTTCGCGCACGCTCTCGAGGAGAGGCTGCCCTGGGCGCGCTTTCTGCCGCCCGCGGAGCGCGACAGGTTCACGCGCGAGTTCCTGGTGACCGCCGAGGCTTCGGGTGCTGCCGGCAACACGGCCGCCCTGGCGCAGCTCATCCACGAGTGGAAGGCGACAGCCGAGGTCTGGAGCGACCCGAAACTCGCTGCCGAGCTCCGGCGGCGTCTGCCGGCGCCGAAGGGCGGACCGGTCCTCCGGCCCCGGCCGCGAAGGGCGAGCCGCAAGCCACGGCGCCGCTGACGTGTCGCCGAAGCGGAAGGAACGCGTAGCCCCACCGGCGCCGCCCGGCGGTTGGTCTTTCCGGTATCACTCGCAGGACGCGGTTGAGGGCTGGGAGGACCTCTGCAAGCAGGCTCCCGGGCCGCCCTATGAGGCTTGGCGGTCGATCACCGCGAACCCGCGTACCCGTTCTGATCGACAGCACCAGCTTCGAGGCGAGCTGGGGTCACGAGAGCTCGATGACGTGCGCATGGAGCAGTGGCAGTACGAAGTCACCGGCGCAGGCCGGTTGTGGTACGCGATCGACGACGCTCGGCGCACTGCTTGGCTCACGCACGCCAGCGTCGGGCACCCGAAGAACACCGAGTAGGAACGGGCGCACATTGAACCCACTTTGGATGCTCGGCTAAGCTGACGGCGTGTTTGCGCGCTGCGGCGCAGCTGCGCGGCGAGCACGTCTGCCGTGTCTCCGACGTCGGCACGCTCGACACCGGCGCGCCGTACATCGTCATGGAGCTGCTCGAGGGCCGCGATCTCGCGAGCATGCTCGCCGAAAATGGCCCGGTTCCGGTGCCAATCCTCGTCGATTACCTCGTGCAGGCGTGCCTCGGCTCGGCGAGGCCCACGCCGCGCGGATCGTGCATCGCGACCTCAAGCCGGCCAACCTGTTCCTCACGCTGCGGCCCGACGGCTCGCCGCTCATCAAGCTCGTCGATTTCGGGATCGCGAAGGCCCCGGCCGACACCAACTTCCACCTCACGCGCACGGCCACGGTGATGGGCTCGCCGGGCTACATGTCACCCGAGCAGCTCCGCTCGACCCGCGATGCCGATGCACGGAGCGACATCTCGGCGTGATCCTCTACGAGCTCGCGACCGGCCGACCGCCGTTCACCGCCGAGAGCATCACCGAGCTCACGCTCCGCGTCGCGATGGACCCGACCCCGCTGCTGGCCGGCGCCAACATCCCCGTGGCTTCGAACAAGTCGTTTACCGCTGCCTCGAAAAGGATCCGGCGCGGCGGTTTCAGGACGTCGCCCAGCTGGCGATGGCGCTGGCGTCGTTCGGTGGCCCGATGGTGCGCGAGCACGCACCCGGGGTCGCGCGCGTCCTATCCGTCGACCCCGGCGCCGGTGGTCCGGCCACGGCAGTGGCAGTGCCGGACGCGCCGACCACGCTCGGCTCGTCGGCCGCCAGCCTCGAGCGCCCACACCGCGACCGGTTACGCTGGGGCATCGTACTCGGCGGGCTGGTCGTGGGCATCGTCGCCGCGGTCGCGTTCGTCAAGCTGCGCACGAGCGAGCCTCAGGTCGCGACCGCCCCCGCCTCCTCGAAGCAGCCAGTGCTCGCCCCGGATGCTGCGGTCCCCGATGCGCCGGCCGCACCAGCGCTCGCGACCACCCCGCCGCCCGATGCGGCGCCCGCCGCCATGGCCCCCGCCGATGCCGCAACTCCCGCGACTGCTGCCGCTCCTCCCCCTGTGCTTCCGCCGGTGCGCAAGGTCACAAGGCCCAAACCGCGGCCCCAGGCTGGGTCGGATGACGACGTCGGCGGCAGCCGGCTGTAGCGAACGCGCTGGCCGTCGCTGCACAAGATGTTCAATCGATCCAACGACATCACCTCGGTCATGTAGCGTGGTGCAGCAGCGGTTGGAACGACGAGAGGTGTGCCCGGCGCACGGAATGTTGCAGCCAGAACGCGCGACCCATCCGTTGCTTTCGGTGATGTCGTACCCGTTGTAAGCTTCTCGTCGAGCAGCGGCCTGGGAGGGCTCTGGCCGCGCTCTGGGAGTCACTATTACATGTCGAAGCGCTGGCTTGGGCTATTGCTACTCGTGGTGGTGTGGATCGGCGGCAGCGGGGTCGCGCATGCGGCCAACCCGACGATCAGTGTGTCGCCATCGAGCGCTGATTTCGGCAATGTACGCGTCGGCAACGCCGCGGTCACCACCGCGACCAAGACGTTCACCATCAGTAACACCGGACCTGGCGGTTCAACGCTAACCATCTCGGATAGCTCGAAGATCACGTTCTCGGATCCTGACTATTCGCTGCAGCCGGCGCCCACCTTTCCGATCACGCTCGCGGGGGGAAGCAGCCAGCCCATCACCGTCCAGTTCGACCCGTCCACGGCAGGCACCCACGGCGCGACGATGGCCATCACGAGCGATGACCCGGTGACGCCGACGACGAATGTCAGCCTGACCGGCGTCGGCACCACTGCGCTCATCGCCGTCAGCGACGTCAACTTTGGTACCGTCAACGATGGCGCGACGGGCAACCAGAACATCGCCGTCACGAACTCATCGACCAGCTCGCCTGGCGTGCTCACGGTCACCACCGCTACGATCTCCGGTGGCAGCTTCTTCTCGTTCGGCACGACACAGGGCTGTAACGGCGGCACGAGCTGCACGTTCACCCAGCCGTTCACCGTCACCGCCGGGACGCTCAATGTCCCGGTGAAGTGTCAGCCACCGGCGGCCGCGGCGGGCACCCAGACTGCGACCGTGACCTTCGCCAGCGACTCGGACGCTGGCGGTGATACCACGGCACAGCTGACCTGTACTGCCGGGCGCTCCAACATCGTGGTCAGCACCAACACGCTGTTGTTCGGCAACGTCGGGGCGGGCTCGACGAGCCCGGCCCAGACCGTCACGATCATGAACACCGGCACTGCGACGCTGACCTACAGCCTCAGCAAGACGCCGAACGTTGCGCAATATGCGATCACCGGCTGTACGTCGGGCTGCTCGATCGCCGCCGGCGGCATGGCGACATTCAGCGTGACGTTCACGCCGACCGCGTTTGGCCTCCTGACGACCCGGATCGACATCACCAACAATGACCCCGATCCGGGCGATAGTCCGTTCTCTATCGACGTCAGCGGCACCGGCACCGCACCGCAGATCAGCGTCGTTCCGGCGACGCTGGCACTCACGTTTACCAACACCGAGGTAGGGCGCACCAGCGCGGCGCAAACCGTGACCGCGACCAACACCGGCAATAGCTCGCTCACGATCTCGAGCGCGACGTTCAACATCGGCGGCGGGGACTACACGGTGGCCGGAACGACCGGGAGCCAGACGCTCCTCCCCAACACCAGCGCGAGCTGGGATATCGCGTGCAAACCAACGGCACAGGGCACGCGGTCCGGCAAGTTCCGCCTCGTCTCGGACTCGCTGACCGGCTCGCCGACCGACATCACGCTGACCTGCACCGGCGAAAAAGGCGTCATCGCGACCAACCCGACCAGCCTCGACTTCGCCGGGGTCGTGGTCGGCACCACCAAGATCCTGCCTTTCACGCTTCAGAACACCGGCAATGTCCCGATCACGGGCATCACCGGCACGCTCAATAACGCCACGATCGGCTACCAGTTCAACCCGGCCACCGTCCCGACCACGCTCGCCGCCGGTGCGTCCATGGCACTTGCCGTCACGTTCGCCCCGCAGAACGGCACCGATGGTGGCCCGGCGACGATCACGTTCACCGCGGGCTGGGGCAACTTCGGCTCGACCACCACGGCAACCCTCACCCTCAACGGCGACGGCCAGATCGCGGGCTACGACATCACGCCGGCGGCCACGTTCGACTTCGGGGACTTCCGGTTCGATACCAAGCCGCAGATCACCTATCACATCGTCAATACCGGCCAGGCCAGCGTCACGATCATGACCCAGGTGTTCACGCCCGACGCCGCCACGGCGGTGGGCGAGATCGGCATCGCGATCAGCAAGGCCGGCGCGCCGAAGATACTGCCGCAGACGCTCGCGATGGGCGAGCAGCTCGACGTCACGGTGACGGCCCAGCCGAACAATCGAATCGGCCTGATCGGTGGCCACATCGACATTCACTCCGACCTGGTCGCCACGGCCACCGTGATGCCAGATCGGCGGGTCACGCTGACCGGCACCTCGTCGACCGCCGCGATCACCGTCCCGGCCTTGGTGGACTTCGGGGCCGTCGACGTCGACGGCCCCGCGCCGGCGCCGACACAGACCCTCACGCTGACCAACAACGGCATGGCCACGCTCGACATCGGGTCGATCACGAAGATGACCGGGGCGAGCTCCGCGTTCACGGTCACGCTGCCGGGCGCCGTGACCCACGTCTTGCCGGGCGACAAGCTGTCGCTGACCATCACGTACAAGCCCACAGCGGAGCGACCGCCGAACCAGTTCGATACCGCGGTCCTGGTCGCCAACAACCTGGCCGGCATCTTCGGCGGGCCGACGCAAGCGATGATCACGCTCCAGGGCCGCGGGATCGATCGCCACATGGCCATCGATCCCGTCAAGGAATTCCCCGTGCTGGTCCTGGGCCCGGATAGCGCCGAGCCCACCCAGGCGATCACCGTGCACAATAACGGCGAGGCGACGCTCCGCATCACGGCGCTGATGTTCGGTGGAGATCCGGTGTGGCAGCTCGTCGACGCGTCCCCGGTCGACATCCCGGGCAATGGCTCGCACGACTTCGTGGTGAAGTTCACGCCGACAGAGGCCGGTACCTTCAGCGGCGAGCTCGCACTCATCAACAACGACAACGACAAGCCGATGGCGATGGTGACGCTCACCGGGAGCGCGGTGTTCGTCGATGCGCACGGCGGCGGCGGATGCAACGCGGGCGGCACGAGCGCAGGTGGCGGGGCCGGCCTCCTGCTCGGCGCGCTCGTGCTCGTGACGCTCGGGCGGCGCCGCCGCGACAGCCGGCGGCGAGCCGGACACGCTGCCCCGGCGATCGCGCTCACTGTGATCGCCGGGGTCATCGCGAGCACCCCGGCGGCGCGTGCCGATAGCATCGGGATCACGGTGTTCGAGCCAACGCCCACGACGACCGGTGGCGGTTTTCAGCTGCAGTCGCCCGACGTTGGCCCCGACGGCAGCTGGGCCGTCAACACGACCTTCTCGTACGCGTCCAACCCTCTCGTTCTCGAGCTCAACAACGGTACCAGCGTGTCGCAGGACGCCGCGATCCGGCACAGCACGCTGCTTCAGGTCGGCGCTGCGTACGCGTTCCTCGGGCGGTTCGAGGTCGGCGCGAACCTCCCGCTGTACATGCAGAACGGGAGCTCGGACCCAGCGATGGTTAGCCTGCTGGGCAAGCCGGTGAACGGCACCGCGACCGGCGACCTGGCGCTGCACGCCAAGGCGCGGCTGTGGCGCGGTGGGGGGAGCTTCGCCAGCCTCCTCGCCGGCACCAGCCTCACCGTGACGGTGCCAACGGCGACCAAGGATCAGTTCACGGGCTCCGATAAGCCCGCGGCGCGCCTCCTGCTGCTCGGCTCGCTCACCCCCGCGGCGCTCTCGTCGCGCCTCACCATCTCGGCGAACGCGGGAGCGATCCTCCGCACCAAATCCATCTACGACAACATCGCGCAACAGAGCGGCGCCGCGTGGGGCGCAAGCACCTCGTACCGCGTCCTCGACCAGCTGTGGGCTAGCGCCGAGGTGTTCGGCGAGGCGACGCCGTCGGGGCGACAGCAGCGGGTCATGGGGGCGATGCCTCAGACGGTGACGCTGTCGCCGATCGAGTGGCTCGCAGGCGCCAACTACCAGGTGGACCCGCGGTTCATCGTCGGGCTCGCGGTCGGCCGAGGTCTGACCGACGCGCTCGGCACCCCCGATCTCCGCGGCGTCCTCTCGCTCGCGCTGGTGTCCGGCGGAGCGGCGCTCGCGCCGATTCATCCCTCCCGGCCGGAGGGGCCCGACGGCGACGCCGACGGCGACGGCATCCCCGACAGCGTCGACAAGTGCCCGAACGAGCCCGAAGACAAGGACATGTTCGAGGACAGCGATGGCTGCCCCGATCTCGACAACGATCACGACGGCATCCCCGACGACAAGGACAAGTGCCCGCTCGATCCCGAGGATAAAGACGGCTTCCAGGACGCCGACGGTTGCCCCGATCCCGACAACGATCACGACGGCATCCCCGACGCGAAGGACAAGTGCCCCAACGAAGCCGAAGATAAGGATGGCTTCGAGGACCTCGACGGCTGCCCGGATCCCGACAACGACCACGACGGCATCCCCGACGTGAAGGACAAGTGCCCCAACGAGCCCGAGACGATCAACGGCTTCCAGGACGAAGATGGCTGCCCCGACAAGGGAGAAACGGCGATCATCCTGTCGCCCGACCGGATCGAAACGCTCGACCCGATCCAGTTCACCGGCCTCAAGATCACCCGGGCGAGCACGCCGCTGATCGAGCAGGTCGGAGCGACGCTGCGCGCCCACGCCGAGATCGTGCGGCTGCGGGTCACCGTGCATGTCCAGCCGACCAACGATCAGGACGCCGACCAGGCCAAGTCCGACAAGCGGGCGCAAGCCGTGCGCGAGTGGCTCATCCAGTTTGGCATCGCCCCGGCGCGGCTCGAAGCCCGTGGCTTCGGTGGCGAAAAACCGCTGGTGCCGCCGGATAAGCGCGGCGCGGCGAAGATCAACGATCGCATCGAGTTCATCATTCTCGAGCGGAAGTGACCCGCGCGAGCACGAGCGCGGTGATCGACGTCACGCCGGCCGTGCGGAGCGGCCGCGCGGCCGCCGCGAGTGTCGCGCCGGTGGTCATGACGTCGTCGACCAGGACGATCGCCCGGCCGGCAACCTCCCCGGCCACCGCGAACGCCCCCTGCACGTTGGCCGCGCGCTCGGAGGCCGGCAGCGTGCTCTGCGCCGGTGCGTGGCGGATCCTGCGCAGCGCGCCGACCGGGGCGGCGACCCCCGCGAACGCACAGGCATGGCGCGCGAGCAGCCACGCGTGGTCGTAGCCGCGCAGGCACCGGCGCCGCCAGTGCAGCGGCACCGGCACGACGAGGGCGTCCTCCTCGGCGACCGCCGCCGCGAGCACCGGCGCCCACAGCGGCGCGACGTCGCGCGCGATGTGCGGCCGGTTGGCGAACTTGAGCCGGCGGATCGCCGACGCGAGCTGACCGCCGAACCGCCACGGCGAGACGACGCGGTCGATCGGCAGCGGGTTCGCCATGCAGCGACCGCACGTCACCCCGTGGGCGCCGATCGGCTCCGCGCAGCGCGGGCACGCCGGCCCCAGCTCCACGAGCGACGTGCGGCACGCGTTGCACAACGTCACCGCGGGCGTGCCGCACCCCACGCACTGGGGTCGAAAGATCCACTCGATCATGGCGCGTATATCGGACCATCGCTCCACGAGTTGCGTCCGGTTCGCAAGTACCCGCCAACCCTGTAGAATCGCCGTGCCGTGACCGAGCGACCCCTGCCTTGGGACCCCTGTTACGTCTACGAGCCGAGCTTCGTCGACGCGCGGGCGCGGCGCGAGATCCTCGACTGGCTGGCGACGCTCACCCCGCTGTGGGAGCTGCGGTTCTCGACGCGTCGCCCCCTGCCGCCGGGTAAGCAGCAGCGCCCCCTGCTCCGCCCGGTGTACTGGCTCGGCAACTGGCAATTCGCGTGCCTGGGCTACTACGAGCCCCCGAAGCGCACCCACGACGTCGCGGTCGCCGCCGAGCCGTTCCCGCCGGTGCTCGCGCGGCTGGTCGCCCTGATCGAGCGCCGCGTGCGCGACGGCTTTCCGCCGCGCGTCGTGCCACGCCGCTGGCACCTCAACACCTGCCTGGTGAACTTCTACGGCGAGCGGCTCGACGGCGAGCGGACGATCGACGCCGCGCGGGTCGGCGAGCATCGCGACTTCGAGCCCGGCCCGGTCGCATCGCTGTCGCTCGGCGAGCGCGCGCGCTTCCAGTTCGTCCAGCGCGGCGCCCGCGACGCCCCGCCGGTGCGCACGCAGTGGCTCGACGACGGCTCGCTCCAGATCTTCGGAGGCCCGCGCTGGAAGGACGATCTGCTGCACCGCGTGCAGCGCGTCGACGACAAGCACGCGCTCGACCTGCCGCCCGCGATCGCCGGCTTCCGCACCCGCCGCGTGAACTTCACGTTTCGCTATGTCCCCGACGAGCACGTCGTGCCGTTCGCGCACCTGCCCGCGCGCGCACGCGAGGACGTCCGTGACTACGTGGCGACGCTCGCCCGCGGCTCGGCGTTCTTCGCCGCGGCGCTGGCCGGCGAGCGATCCGGCCGCGCCGCGGCGGCGCCCTAGCAACTCCGCAGGTCGCAGGCATGCAGTCTAGGTAAGTGGAATCGCACCACCGGCCTCTTGCTCCCAAGGCAAGCACTCTCGCTCCTGAGCTACACCTAGATAACCTCGCTGTCGAGGCGAGGCCAAAGCGGATCCCACGACATTGCGCCTGAACCCGGATGGGCAATGCAATGCTCGCCGGCCCGCGTCGTGCCACCGAGAGGAGTCGAACCTCTACCGTCGATCTTCGGAGGATCGCGTCCCAGTCCCTGGAACGGTGGCAAATACCGGTGTGTTGCCACACCGGCAGCGGTCGCCATGGCCGCGCCTTCACTCAGCAGCGTGGTGCGTCACGCGCGAGCGAAGTCGGCATCGACCGGAAAGCATCGTCGTGTCGAACGAACCACGCCGAGCATCCCGGCGTCCTTCGGATCAGTCGCGCTGACCCGTACGACGTCTTCCGGCCACGACCAGCTTGGCCGGAATCCCCGTGCGTCTCGTAGCCCCGCAGAGCCTGCGCAGGAGGCACGTCGCCTGCGCAACTCCGGTGTCGGTGTCGACCAGCGGCCACCACCGACGCGGATTTGAATCTGTGTGATGCCCGTCGGGCATTCATCATCATCGTCGTCATCGTCGTCGTCATCGTCGCTCTTGGGTTGTCAGAGATCGCGTGTTCGCCGTGCGCCGCGCGCACCTCGGGCGTCGATGCATCCGCGTTCGGCGCGGGTGCACCTGTCGCGGCCGAGATCGCGTGGCAATCACGCGCTCGAGTCGCGAAACCAGATTGTTGTGACGTTCGATACGGACAGGCCGGTTACCGGCACTGCGTGCCCCGAAACGTCAAAGGGCCACCCGGTCTTCCTGGGCGGCCCTTCAGCACGAGGTGATGGTGAATCACGACGTCAGAAGGGGCCTCCGCGCATACCTACATCGAGGCCGACGGGGAGCCGCCGCGATGGCGTTCCGGCGGGGGCGCTCGCCAGCGGCCGGTAGCTATGTCGTTGCTCGTTCAACATGGAAGCGGATCTCATCATCAGGCGTTTGGCGTCTGGTTCGCACAACAAGCTGCGAAGTCAACGATGGTGACATGAATACCCGCTTCGACTCGATCTGTCAAACGGTTTCTCGACGCGAATGACAAGGACGCACCACGCCTCGTGTTTACGTCACAGCGGATCACGGTCCAGGGCGACGAGCGTCACCGGGGCGGCGAGCCCGAGCTCGACGTGGCGATGGCGCCCGAGGAGCTCGCCCCCGGCCTCGATCGGCGCCTCGGTGTCGAGCTCGATCGCCACGCGATCGCACAGGAAGTCGCAGACGTGATCGGAGAAGTACTCGCCGCGAAACGCCGCCGGGGTGTTGCGCACGATCTCGAACAAGCCGGCGTCGCCGCACCGCAGGTGGAAGCGGTCGCGGCGCGCGTTCGTGAACGCGAACATCTTGAGTCCGAACCCGAAGAACGGAATCGTGGCCCCGGCGATCAACGTACACGCACCTCGCCACACCACCTCACCGGCCGCGAGCTGCCGGCCCGTCGGCCCGGTCCGGCTCATCTCGATCGCGGGCGCCCCGAGGTTGGTGACCACGGCCCCGGGCCGCGTTCCCCGCGCGAACCGCGGCGCCGATCGCAGGGCGACCGACAGCGCGTAGCGCGCGGCACCGCCGACGAACCGCTTCGCGCCGGGCACGCGATCGATCACCTCGCCGACCGCGTGGTGATCCTCGAGCAGCTGCGCATCGACGCCGAGCCCGACGAACGGCGCGCGCACGCCGAGCACCTCGAGCATCGCGATCGTGCGCCACGTCCCCTCGCCGCGGACCAGGCGCGCGAGGTCGCCGGGGGCATCATCGCTCGCGCCGACGGTGTCGGCGATGGCATTGCCCGAGCCCAGTCGCAGGATGCCGATCGCAGGCTCGGGCCGGCCGGCGCCGCGGCAGGCCTCGGCGAGCAGCGTGAGGCCCATGACGATGGTGCCGTCGCCGCCCGCGAGCACGATCAGGTCCAGCCCGCGGTGCACGTCCTGCCGGATCACCGCGCGGGCGTGGTCGAGCGACGTCGTGAACCTCACCCCGCCCGGCAGCACCCGATCGAGCTTTGCCCGCAATCCTCCGCGCACGCGCCTCGCGTTGCCGTTCACGACCGCAACAGCTCTCACGCGCGCACGATATCGCGCCGCAGGTGGGGTCGCTAATATCCGCCCGTGGAGCCTTCGCCGCCATCCCCACGCGCACCACGCCGCTGGCTCCGCATCACCCGGCGCGTCGCCGAGATCACCACCCTCGCGGCCGCCGTGGCGGCGCTGGGCCTGTGGTGCTCGATCCCCCGGATCGCGCAGCTCGCCGCGCCCACCCCCAGCGCCGAGCCTCACAACCAGGAAGCCCGCCACGCCCGGATCGGCAGCCGCCCAGGCCGGCAGCGATCGCTATGCGGCTCGACGACACGACGGCGCCCCTGCCTCCGCCGGGGCGCAGCTTCAAATGTTGATGCTCTGAGGGATCAGCGAAGGGAGCAGCGTCGTGTACGACGTGCGCTCTCCCAGCGCGTTCTTTCGGTTGATGTCCACCTCGATCTTCTGTAGCTCCTGCTGGAATGCTTCCAGTGCCTCCTGCACCTGCAGGGTCGCGAGCTCGCCGCCATACTGGCCGAGGGTGGTGTACTGGACGCCGCCGAGCGCGGTGCCCACCACCTGCTGGAGCAGCCCCATCTGGAGCGGAGGCAGGATGTCGAGGATCTGGGTGGCGGGCGCGCCCTGAGGCGCCGGAAACGGCGCGTAGGCGGCGAGCGGCATGGCGGGCGTATAGGACATGATCGTGCGCTGCGGGAAGTTCACCGCCGCGTGCTGCGCGCTCGCCGTGAAGATCACCTGGGTCAAGAGCTTCGCCAGGTACTCCGCCGTCTCGATCCGTGGCGTTCCATCCACTTGACGCTCGCCGATATCCTGGATGCTCCCCCCCTGCTTCGAGGCGAGCTCCGCGACCCACGCTTGTAGCTCGTAGTCTCCGACCACGTCGGTCGCGGTGGGATAGTAGATCTTGAGGTACGCGGTGACCCAGCCGTGGATGGCATTCCATATGGCCAGCGCGTCGTCGCGGTAAGGATAGTCAGGCAGAGCCTCGCGGTCGTCGACGCCCCGCGCGGCGAGGGTGAGCGGCAAGAACGTCTCGTTGTAATGCACCGCCATGACCGCGCTCGCCGAAACCTGCCGGGAGCTCTCGATGGTCCCGGTCAATAGCTTGTCGACCGCGCCACCGTCGCCGATGAGCGTGGTCTGGGCGGCATAGTTGATGAGCAGCGTGCCCGCGAAGTGCGGCCGGAGCAGCACGTAGAGGGGGTGCTCCGGGTCGAGCTGCCGGTGCGTGGTGATCACGAACGGCTCCGTCAGGAGGTGCGTGAGCCCGAGGTGGCTGATCAGCTCGTGGTAGTTGCCATCGGCCATGTTGACGATGATCTTGGCGATCTCCCACGGCGTCCCGTCACCGGGGAACAGCGGCGCGGCCCCAGACGACGGGACAATCACGACCGGGCGCAGCGAGCGTTTGCCCGACGCCGCGACCTCGAAGAATGCCCTGGGCGTGAAGACATACTTCTGGGCAGGGATGGTTCCGGGCTTGAGGCCCTGAAGCACACTGTAGTCGGCGACAAACAGCGCGGTTTTCCGGAGCGCATCCTCGATGCTCGCGGCGTGACTACCGAGCGAGAGCCCGGCGAGGTCCTCGGCCCTGGCCCGGCGAATCACCAGCGGGTTGGGGCCGGCGACGCGCATCTGCGCGAAGATCTCGTCGGTCTGGTAGACGCCCACCGGCCAGGGGAGGGGCAGCGTGCGAAACTGCCGTTGATACTCGTAGAGGTCCGTGGGGCGGCCGTACACCCCGAAGAACTTGCCCAGGAACTCCTCGATCGTCCGGATCAGGCTCTTGAGCCACGACAGGACCCGCTGCTCGACGGCGCTCTCGAGGGAGGCCGCGACCGCCTGCTCGACGAACTCGACCGCTCCCCCAAGGAGGGACGTCTGGACGGGTTTGGTGGGGGGAAGCGCCGCCTCGCTCGCGGCCGCGAGGCCGGCGAGGCTCGCAAGGCCGGCGCGGGCTTCTTCGAGGTCCTGCTTGAAGCGGGCGACATCCGCGGCGAGCGGATGGGGCCCTGTGGCGAGCGCCTTGGCCTGGGCCGCCTTGTCCGCCGCGCGCCGCTCGAGATGGGAAGCCGGCGGCGGCGAGGCCTCGATGGCGCTGCCGGCCGCCGGTCCGACCTTGAGCGGTATCTGAAGGTCGAAGTCGATGACGTTCGGCAGCACGATGTTCAAGAGGTTCTCCCCCAGCGCGAGCGCGACGTTCGCCACGCCGGCGACCCAGACCAGCGACAGCTCGATCGGAATCGGCGTCGCGGCCATGGGCAGGCCCGCGAGCGTCGCCGTGTGATAGTCGAAGCGATACAGCGCCTGCTGTTCGGTGAGCTCCTGCTGCCGCTTGGCACGGTTCTCCGGGGTGTCGTTTTGAGGCAGGACCAGCCGTGCGAAGGGGTTCATGACCGCGCGCTCCTCTTTCCGCGCCTCCCGCTGAGGCGACGTTAATCATTCTTCTACTCCTTTGGAGCACCCGTGCCTATCCGTTTGGCTGCGATGCGGGCGATCGGGGTGGAGGGAACCGCGGATCGAGCCGCGGATCGCTTCATGACAGGGTTTGACACACGACGCCGAAACCTAGCTTGGTAGGGCAATTGTATGCGGCTGATTACAGGAAGATCGACGGGTGGCGTGAAGCTCTCGACGCTCGTCCTTGCCTGAAACGCACGTCCGGATCACCGCGCCGCGGTCGCGTGACGCGGTGGTTTGCGTTTGCGGCAACTATAGCACATGGCTCGCTCGAGACGAACGACCGGTGTCGAGATCGCGATGGATCTCTATGGTCTCGGCGAACAACTGCTACGTCAGCGGCTTCGCCGAGAGCATCCGAATCGTTCACGCGTGGCCATCGAAACCGAGGTGAACAGATGGCGAACCAACCGGCCAGGCGCCGGGCACGGCGACGCGCTCGGAAAGCTTGACCTGCGCCCTAGATGCGGACGCGCAGCGCCTCGTAGGACTCGGCGTACTGGTAGCCGCTGATCCGCCCCATCGCGCGGGCGAGGTCGCGGCTCGACTCGAGATCGAGCTTGGGCACCTGCGAGGTGTGGGCGCCGATCGCGCTGATCTTGGTCTCGATCGTGTCGCTGATGTCGGCGAAGCACTGGCCGATCGCGCGCGACTGCGCGTTCATCTCGGGCGACGACAGGAACGCGAGCAGGTCGCACGGCGTGCGGCGCAGCGCGGACACGGTCGCGCGGTTGACCAGGCTGTGGTCCCAGTGCAGATCGTGCGCCGAGTGGGTGATCACCAGATCGGGCCGGAAGTCACCGATGACGTGATCGAACCGCCGCACGAGCTCGTGCATCGGGATGTCCTCGACGCGGGTCGGCCCGTCGTCGAACAGGATCCGGAGCTCCGCGCCCAGGACGCCGGCGCCCGCGCGCGCCTCGGCGCGACGCTTGTCGGGCTGGTTCGGGATCGAGACGACCGCCATCATGACGCTGTCGCCCTCCGAGGCGAGCCGCGCGAGCAGGCCGCCCGCGCCGACCTCGAGATCGTCGGGGTGCGCCCCGAACGCGAGCACCTTGCCGGAAGCTTCGAACAGGCGATTCATGGTGTGACCCCGGCGGTGGTGGCCCGGCCGGATCCCCAGAGGATCGCGGTGCTATCGGGGCCGCAGTTGAACAGCAGATCGACGAACGCGAGGTGAGACGAAAAGCCGAGACCCACGTAGCGCTGCGGGTACCGCGGGTGCGTGAAGTGCTGCCACAGCGTCGTGATGCCGGCGCGCGCGAGCTCGCCGGTGTCGAGGTAGCCGGTCGAGCCGCCGCGGCCCGACAGATAGGTATGCGCGCCGACCGCCTCGCACAGCGCGCGGATCCGGGCGGTCCTGGCGCCGGCGAGGCCCAGCGACGACGCGCGGATGATCGGGCGGGTGATGCCGAACCACCGGCGCGCGAGATCGAGGATGTGGAGATCGAGCTCGACGAGCCAGTCCCAGCGCCGGAACAAGATATCCTCGAGCGCCGGCGCGTAGCGCGCGAAGTGGGGCGCGCGGCCATAGTGGATCTCGAGCGTGCGCCAGGTCCGGCGCTGCCAGTGATGGCGGCCGCCGATGCCGGTGTTGTCGATTCGCTTGTCCATCACGCGGTCGGTCTGCGCGCCGCGCAGGAGCGGCACGGTCAGCCAGTGGGGCCCGCGGTCGAGCTTGACCCGATTGCGATTCTGGAAGTTCTGCTCTTCATACTGGAGGTCGTCCATCACGACGAACAGATCGGCCTTCGCGAGCTTGTCGAGGTAGCCCAGCCACGGCAGGAACGCCGGTTGATGCGCGGCGACGATCACTTCGCCACCACCGGTTGTACGGGGACCGGCGCGCCGGCGTGGCCGCGGGTCTCCCAGCTCGAGCTATCGAGCGTGAACAGGCCGAGCGGCGTGAGCAGCAGGTACGCCACCGGCATGAGCACGGCCATGGGCAGGAACGCGATCGGGTGCACGCGCAACCAGGGGGGCAGCCGGCGGACGCTCGGGGCCAGGTGATAGATCGTGCCGAACAGGCCGATCATCCCGACGTGGAACATCGCGAGCTGGAAGAACCGGTGTTGCGCGAGGTGCGTGAGGATGATGAAGGGGTAGACCAGGAGGAGCAGCAGCATCGACAGGTACTGCAGGCACACCAGCGGGTGGAGCTTCCAGGCGTGGCCGATGCCCACGATGAAGTCGGCGATATTCGAGCGCTTCCAGCGCAGCTGCTGGTTGAAGTAGCCGCGCATCGTAGTCGCGGCCTTGGTGAAGCAGAACGCGTCCATCGTCATCACCGTGCGATAGCCGTGCTTCACGATCTGGTGGGTCAAGAACCGGTCCTCGCCATACTTGATCGGGATTCCAAGGATATTGCGGTCCTCGAGGATCGGCTCAAGCTCGATCAGCACGTGGCGGCGATACGCGGTCAAGCAGCCGGACAGACACATCACCGAGCGCAGGCCGCGCTCGAGGTTCTTCAGGTGCTCCTGGCCGAAGTAGTACTTGATGGTCTGCAGCCGGGTCAGCCAGTTCTCGTTCGGGTTCGAGACGTGGATCCGACCGCCGACCGCGGCGATCTCGGGCGTCGCGAACCGGCGCACCAGCTCGCGCAGCGCGGTGGGGAACACGATCACGTCGGAGTCGACCGAGACGATGATCTCCGCCTTCGACTCGCGCACAGCATGGTTGATGCCCTTGCGCTTGCCCATGTTGACCGGGTTCTTCAGCACCCGAACGTTCGCGTGCTCGCGGGCCGCCTTGCAGGCCCAGGCATAGCTGTCGTCGGTCGAGCAGTCGTCGACCACCGTGACCTCGAGCTTGGCGGCCGGGTAGTCGAGCCGCACCAGCGAGAAGATGGTCTCGTAGATCGAGCGACCCTCGTTGAACAGCGGGACCACCACCGTGATGGTCGGCTCGTAGCCCTCGATCGTCTCATCGAGCCGCTTGCGCCGAAGCAGCGTCAGGTAGAACCCGAACACGTAGCGGTTCAGGAACACGATGAAGATGAAGAGGTAGATCGGAAACGAGGTCACGACGGCAGCGCGCATCAGGAGCAAGACGGGTGCCGCGCGCGTTGCACAACTTGCGCACCGTGAATCGAGCTAGTTGGGCAATATGTCAAATGAATTATAGGGGGACACTCGCCCCTACTGAGACGTCTGGACACCAGGCCGACGCGCGCGCACGCGGACATCACACGAGGTTGCGCCGGCGATCCCGATGGCGAGGCGGTTGCACATGCCAGGTGGCTCATTCTCCATGCGCCAATCCAATGTTCGCGGTGTCGCTCCGTTGCCCTCGATCCTGAAGATCTCGCGCAGCGATGATTTCCAGCACGAGGACCGCACGATCCCCGACGCGGCGATGCCGAAGAAGTTTGCCGACCGCACGCACCACGAACCCGGCTGGCGCGGCGAGGCGATGAGCCCGCCAGGACCTGACGCACCACCGCCCAACGTCTTGCCGTTCGCCAAGCCTCGTGCAATTGCAGCACTTGCCGCCACGAACCCGAACGCGGTCGTGGTGCATGACAGGCACGTGACGCGCGATGCCGCGCGCCCCGCGCGCAACCCGGATCCGGAGGCAAGGCCAGCGCCGAGGCCGGAGCCCAGGCCGATCGATCTGCGCGGCATTCACCCGGCGCCGACCGCGCGCACGCTGGGCCGCGGGGTCACGCAGGCCGCCACCCGCCCGGCGTCGATCATCCCGGCCCCGCGCGGCGAAACGGGGTGGCCCCCCCCACATAGCGTCCGTCAGGTTGCAGATGCACAGATTGCGCAACCGACACCGTGGGTCCCACCACAGACCAGCTGGTCCGTCGCCCCACCGGCCGCACCTCCCGTGCCGCCGGTCCCCGCGCCGACGCCCACCCAGGAGATCACCACAGCTCCGATCCCGGTGCCGCCGGTGCCCGCGAGCAGCGCCCCGCCGGCCGAAGCGGCCCATCCAGCACCGTATGCCCCGTACGAGGCGCTCGGCCTGGGCCCCCCCAAGGCCAGCACCCAGCGCGCCGCGAAGCTGCTGGTGTCCGCCTACCGCCTGCTCGGCTTCTCGATCCTCACGATCATCGTGGTCGTCCTGGTCGGCTACATCGCCCAGACCGCGTTCTTCTACGCAAGCTCGAGCTGGGTCGTCCCCATGTCGGTGACCCCGAGCGACGAGCGAGTTGTCGTGCTGCAGGCGCAGCTCGCCGCACAGCAGAACACCCACGACAAGATCGCCGACGAGCTGGCCCAGGCCGAGCGCGCGATCACCGCCCAGCAGACGTTCCAGGCCGAGTTCGGCAAGACGATCAAGAGTGACCTCGAGGGCCGGAGGCTCGCGCTCGGCCGGATCCGCGAGCTCGCGGCCTCGGCGGCCAGCACGCGGGCGCAGATCCGCAACGCGAACAGCGCCTACGCCGGCGCGTCGCGCGAGCGGATGGCCGAGGAGTACGCGGCCGGCCTCATCGATCGCCGCGCGATGCTGTCGGGCAAGTTCCAGCTCGCGCAGATCTCGACGTCGAACCTCACGCTCGCCGAGCACCAGGCCGAGTTCGAGA
>Ga0308176_10000839_pt1 | contig 19275 bp, 17 predicted proteins | sample PhyCR2_3_FD_203890 | JGI IMG/M metagenome (GOLD analysis project Ga0308176, IMG submission 203890) | Soil microbial communities from UC Gill Tract Community Farm, Albany, California, United States - DLSLS.C.R2 | ecosystem: Environmental > Terrestrial > Soil > Agricultural land | place: USA... | reverse complement strand
ATCGCCCTGTTCTTTTTTGTTCTAAATCAATAGCGAGTTGGTTTGTCCTCTGCTTGGTCAAAGGGTATAAGAAAACTAAAATCAAGAAAATAATGAGATATATAACTGCTGGCACTAATGTGGCTAACGTATGAATACCCTTTAGTGCCTCTTGTGTTTGCTGAGTATTTGCTGCGTTATATCCAACTGCAGCAATTGCAATTCCTCCAACACCACCAGCAAGTGCTTGACCGACTTTACGAGCAAATGAATAGACAGAGTAAACGGTACCATCCTCCCGTAAACCTGTTAAAAATTCATGATAATCAATCACGTCTGTTACGAAGGCCCAAACCACGATATTAAAGAATCCAAACCCAAACATCCCCACCGCTGATACGATGATAAATTGAATAGCCGTTAAGCTTGGTAAGAAGTATAAAAGTGTATAGACAATAGCTGCGATGACCATACCCACAGCTGCTACTTCTTTTTTACCAAATTTGGATACTAAAGGTTTAACTAATGGAATGGCAATAAAGACAGCAACTGCCTGCACAATCCCTACAATACTCAAGGCTGAAGCGCTACCAAAATAATCTTTAAATAAATACACATTAACAGCCCCAATCAGCATCGTACACATCATGAGAAGTAATGATGCAAAAAGAATGGAAATTAATGGATTATTCTTTCCAAGTGCTCGAAGTGATTTCACTAGGTTTGCCTTTAGCTCCTTAGTTTCTGGCATCGCAATACGCTCCGTGGATAATTTATAGCATGCCATGTAACAAGAGATGGAAAGAATACCGAAAAGAATTGCACCTAAAAGAAAACGATTAACATCTGCCTTATTGTCAACAAACAAAATCAATGGTCCCGCTACGTTGATAATTAAACTAGCGAGCATACTGCCCATCGTCCTAAAAGTAGATAAAGCTGTCCGTTCAACTGGGTCACTCGTTATCACTGATGCCATTGAGCCATAGGGGATATTTACTGTACTATAAAAAGTTCCCCATAAGATATAGGTGATAAAAGCATATGCCATATAAAAGCCATCCGACATACCTGGTATCTTTATGAACATTAATACGCCTGATAGAACAAGTGGAAAGGACATCCGGAAAATCCAAGGTCTAAACTTGCCACTGATTCCCGCCTTCCTCGTATCAATGAAGCGCCCCCAGGTCACATCTGCTACTGCATCCCATATTCTAGCCACTAAAAATAGGATTCCTACAGACGCGGCACTGATACCTAAAATGTCTGTGTAGTATACCATTAAGAAAGAACTTACTAGAATAAAGAAGAAATCATTCCCAAAATCACCAAACATGTATCCAAGTTTATCCCTCATACCGAATTTTCTGAATCCTGCATTTACAATGAATGGCTCTTCTGCTAATTTCCTAGCTGCCTGCCCCATTTCAACCCCTCCATATAAGAAATTATAATGTAATCCCTTTCAACCATTTCTAAAAAAAACTCTATTTTTTTAAATGACTTATCAATTCGTTCTTATTAATTTGTTTATTAAACTAATTAAATTACTATAGTAGTAGAATATCACCTTCGACAAATTTCGTCAATACTATTTTGTAAGCGTTTAGAAACAAAAAGAAACTAGCTAAATGGTTTAGCTAGTCTTGACATTATTGAGTTAAATTATTTGTTTACCAGCTCTTTTTTCCTTTAAATCTGCTGTAAGTTGAAGAGTACGTTTTTTATTTAACGGATAAAGGAATACAAGAACCAAGAAAATTACTGCAAGAATGATGGCTGGTACTAAAGTACCTAGTGTATGAATGCCTTGTAATGCATCTTGGGTTTGCGTTTGATGAGTAGCGTCATAGCCCACTGCACCAATCGCAAAACCACCTACACCACCAGCAATCGCCTGACCTACTTTACGGGCAAAGGAATAGATTGAGTAAACGGTTCCATCTTCACGTAGACCAGTTAAATATTCATGATAATCGATTACGTCTGTTACGAATGCCCATATTACGAGATTGAAGAAGCCATAGCCAAACATAGCGACTGTTAATATACTGATAAATTGAGTGGCATTTAAGTTTGGCAACAAGTATAAAAGCCCGTACACAACAGCTGCAAGTAAAATACCTGATGCGGCAATCTCCTTTTTACCGAACTTCCCTACTAATGGCTTTACCATGGGCATAGCAATTAAAATTGTAGCAGTTTGTAAAAGTCCAACCATACTTAATGCTTTTGCATTGCCAAAGTAGTCCTTAAATAAATACACGTTAACTGCACCAATCATCATAAAACAAACCATAAAAACAAGTGATGTGATTAAAATCCAAATTAATGGTTTATTTTTCCCAAGTCCTTTTACAGTTTTGGCGAAATTAATCTTTGGCTTAACTGTTTCATCCGCAACAATGCGTTCAGTTGTCATTTTATAACATGCCATGTAACAAGCTAAGGATAGCAGACCGAATATTAATGCTCCTAATAGGAAATGGTTGGCATCAACTTTATTGTTGGTAAACAAGATCAATGGTCCGCCAACATTTATGATTAAACCAGCCAAGTTTCCACCCAACGTTCTGAAAGTGGATAAGGTTGTCCGTTCAACAGGATCACCTGTCATTACGGAAGCCATTGAGCCATAAGGGATATTCACAGTACTATAAAAAGTACCCCATAAAATGTAAGTGACAAACGCCCAGGCAAGATAAAAGCCATTAGACATTCCAGGAATGTGTACAAACATCAACACGCCAGAAACAACTAGCGGAAAAGACATTCTGAATATCCACGGTCTAAATTTACCATTTTTACCAGATTTCCTTGAATCAATGAAACGCCCCCAAGTAACGTCTGCTACTGCATCCCACAAACGGGCTATTAAGAAGAGCCCACCCACTGTTGCAGCACTAATATGAAAAACATCGGTATAGTAAACCATTAAAAATGACGCAACTAAAATAAAGAAGAAATCATTGCCCCAATCACCAAACATATAACCTAATTTATCCTTCATTCCGAAATTTCTGTATTCCAGAACTAGATTCTCTACTTCTTTTTTTAAAGCTTGACCCATCGTTTTCCCCTCCAAAATTACTTTTTGAATTCCCTTTACTCGACCTATTTCACTATCCATAAAACATAAACTAGGAAAGCCCTTTCATTACTCGTAAAAAAAATATTTATCTCGAGATTAATCAATTAATTAGTTTAATAAACTAACCAATTGATGTATTTTTATATTATCATCTCTATTTTCTTCCGTCAATATATTTTGTAAGCGATTTAAATTAGATTTCTAACCTTTCTTAACTGTTAATTTCATCCTTGAACTTAATTTTCACTTAATGTTCATGAACTTCACCAAATGTTCAAAATTGAGCAGAGAGGTTTTACCTATAATGAAAGTAATGAATTATTTTATATTACTAACGGATGGGTTGTGTATCTATGGAGAAATTACTATATGTAACTGCAAATCCAAAAGGACTGGAAAAATCTAAGGGGTTAAAAATCGGCGAGGCTTTTCTAGAAGCCTTCCAAGAGGATTGTCCAGAAGTAGAAATTAAAAGAATAGATCTGTTCAATATGGATTTTCCACAAATGGATGCAGACTTAGTTTCAGCTAGAGGAAAATTAGCCGGATATGGGTATACATTGGATCAATTATCTGAGATGGAACGGGAAAAAATCTTAAAAATGCATGCTCTCGCTGACGAGTTTATTAGCTTTGATTATTATGTATTTGTTTCACCTATGTGGAATTTAAACTCCCCGGCCATTTTAAAGGCCTATTTAGATAATTTATTTATTTCAGGTAAAACCTTTGCCCATACACCTAACGGACCAAAAGGACTCTTAGCCAATAAGAAGGCCGTTCATATCCAAACAAGAGGCGGACAATATACAGGCACACCGTTACAAGAATTGGAATCGGGGGACCGTTATTTAAGAATTGCCCTCACTTTTCTTGGTATTGAAGTCATGGATACTGTTATTGCAGAAGGTTTTGATCTTTATCCGAAAAAAATTCAGGAAATTATGGAGGCAGCGAAAGAAAATGCTAGAGCTGCGGCAAAAGACTTAGCTAAAGGATTAGCAACTCAAGTTTAAAAGGAAATCAAAAAGGGGTGAAACACCGAAAGTGCTTAGGTGTTCACTCTTTTTTAGTTATTTTATGGACTTGTGCAGTACAACTATGCGTAGCAGCTTTTTTAATCCTAGGTTTTTTAAACTAGTAAATTATAGTATAATTGGTCGGCTAACCTATATGGACGGCTTAACAGGGGTAGGAAATCGAAGTTACTATGATGCAACTCTCATAGAGGAGTGGTCAAATGCTTTTGTTACTAGTTCCCCTATTACATTGGTAATGTTTGATATTGATTATTTTAAAAAATACAATGATACTTATGGTCATTTATCTGGAGACATTTGTTTACAATCTATTGCTCAGGCTATTAATGGTTTATTTTCAGAAGACTGTGGATATACATTTTGTCGTTATGGAGGAGAAGAGTTTTCACTAATTCTTCCATCTACTAATATGGCGGGGGGAATCAAAGTCGCCCATCTACTCCATGACACAGTTGAGAAGCTTAATATCCTCCATAAAAGTTCTGAGGTTGCCGATATAGTCACGTTAAGTATAGGCGTTGCAACCATCGTACCTACACTATATTTAAAACCTGAAACATTAATTGAGGCAGCAGATTCTGCCCTGTATCACTCCAAAACCAGAGGTAGGAATACTATTTCAAATTAAGCTTACGATATAACATGACCTACGACGTCCGTTCGTTTTTTATCCATCATAAAAACTAGGGGGAATTTCTTCCTAGTTTTTTCCTTTTGTATTACTTTTCTAAATATTTTGCCAAATATTGTTGTAAAATGTGGTAATTATATGTAGAATTTTCTTATCAGCCCTTTTTGGATGGTGAAGAAAATGGAAATAACTAAACACCTTTTCTTAAATCTCTCCTTATTAATCATTCTTCTATTCCTTTGTTTAGTGTTTCTCGAAAATAGAAAAAAAATCTCCTTGTCTAAATTTGTAATTACAATCTTACTAATCGCCACCGTATGGTTATGTATACAATTTTCTTACATACCCGTTTCTTCTGTTAGATATGACTTAAGAGTCATTCCTTTGGTACTAGGCAGTCTTTATGTTGGAATTGGACCGATATTGGTTACAGCCATGGTGATTTTAAGAAGCTTTTACGGGGTAAATCTAGGATTTGTTCATACTTGTATTCTTTATATTCCCTTTGGAATAGTGCTTTGGCGTATATATCCTTGGTTTTTAAAACAAGCACCCGTACGGCGGATATCGGTTACTGTGTGTATGGGAATGATATTGAGTATATTGACGGTCTTTGATATGAGTTTTGCAGGAATTAAAACAGATCTGTTTGATGCTTGGTTTGCTTATCTTGTCATCCCTTCATTAGGAATTGGTATTATCTCATATGGGATAGAGTTTGTTCATAAAAACAATGAAATGCAACAACAATTAATTAAAGCAGAGAAATTAAAAGCGGTCGAGCAAATGGGCGCTGCCATTTCCCATGAAATCCGCAATCCTCTAACAGCTGCAAGTGGTTTTGTCCAGCTTTTACAAGATGATTATCTTCCACGTCATAAACGAAAAGAATACTTGTCTATTGTTAAAGAAGAATTATTGTCTGCAGAAAGAGTCATTCAGGATTATTTAACCTTTGCCAAACCCTCTCTTGAAACATTAGAGGAGTTGAATGTAAAAAGTGAACTTCGGCAAATCATTAATATTCTCCAACCATTAGCGAATCAAAACTCAGTTAAAATCATAACGGATTTTTCGGTTATTGGTTTTATAAAAGGAGATGGGCAGAAGTTTCGCCAATGCTTCGTCAATGTACTAAAAAATGCAATTGAGTCCATGCCTAATGGCGGTTATTTAACCGTTTCTACCGAATTTAGCCAAGGTTTTGTCACCATTAGCGTAAAGGACACTGGTGTGGGAATGAAAGAGGATCAACTCGATAAATTAGGGGAGCCCTTTTATTCTACTAAAGGAAAAAATGGTACAGGGTTAGGAATGATGGTAGTATATAGCATCGTTCGGGCTATGGATGGAAAAATCTATGTTGAAAGTGACGTAGGGAAAGGTACCACCTTTCTTTTTAAATTTCCTACCATTAACTCCATAATGACACTAGAACAAGCCGACAGGTTCTAATCTCTCTGTCGGCCATTTTTCTATTCAAGTTATTTTCCAATAAACATTTGTGTCCAGTGTTTACCTGTTGCCTCAAATCCAACGCCAATATGCGTGAAATTTCCACTTAAGATATTTTTGCGATGCCCTTCGCTATTCATCCATGCGGTAACTACTTCTTGTGGTGTTCTCTGACCTTGGGCAATATTTTCACCTGCTGATTTATAAGTTACCCCAAAATCCCTCATCATGTCGAATGGAGAACCATAGGTTGGACTTGTGTGTGAAAAGTAGTTATTTTGCTGCATGTCCAAGGATTTTTTTTGCGCAACACCACTAAGTTTTGTATCTGCCTTTAATGCAGGAAGTCCATTTTTACTTCGCTGTGCATTGGTCAAATTTATTACTTGTTGCACATATTGACTTACTGCTCCCGTAGTTTGTGTATTATTCTGTGTCTGGGCTGCCGGCTTTGGCGCTGGTTGTGCCTGCTGTTGTGCTGGTGCCTGCTGGCTTGGCTGTGTTTGCTGTTGTGCCGGTGCCTGCTGGCTTGGCTGTGTTTGCCGTTGTGCCGGTGCCTGCTGGCTTGGCTGTGTTTGCTGTTGTGCTGGTGCCTGCTGACTTGGCTGTTGAGCAAACTGCTGTCCAAATTGGTTTAGACCATTCTGGAACCAGTTGTTGAGTTGTCGTGGATCAACTCGAACATATTGATACTTTGCATCTTGGATTAATACCGCTCTTGTATGTGGATATTGGCTGCTATTCAATGTGGTTTGATAGGAAGAAATCATATCATCATTTCGATTCCTCTTATTATTCCTATCATGAAACAAGTTTGTATCTACATCACTTTCATTGTTATTGCGATTGGAATAATCTTCAGTAAGCGGTCCATTATGATCAATCCCATTATCTCTGCCATTACGGTTATTAACGAAATTGTTGTTATCCCTATTGGTTGTTTTCATTCCCACCTTATTGGCAGTACGATTATTTAAATCATTACGGTCATTGTTATTACACGCAGCAAGCCCTATTGTGAGGACTGCCGTCAATAGTACACCAACGGATTTTTTTATCAATTCAAATACCCCCTTATAAACAAATGTCTTACAATGTTATTTTAAGTTTACAAAGGGGAAAGTATTAGTGGTAATATACGTCTGCATATTTAACAGGAGCTTAGCTAAGGAAGATCTTACGATGAGTATGTCTAGCTCCATGATATGTGATGTTATTATTTGGATGCCTTTCACTAGCTATTGCTGCTTTTCACTCACTTCTTGGTCTTTAACCTCGATAATCCTCAACCTGCATTCCTTCCTTTTTAAACACAAGTGTTCCACGGCAAAAAGTCATGAAAACCTCCATATCATCATCAAGGATTACGATATCTGCATCCTTACCTTTTGCAATGCTTCCTTTTCTGTCAAATACCTTCAATTGTTTGGCTGGATTAACTGAAGCCATTACTATTGCCTCCCGTAATGAACAACCAGTAAATGTTAAGATATTTTTTACAGCATGTCCTAATTTTAATATACTCCCTGCAAGGGTACCATCAGCTAGAACGGCTTTTCCATTACGAACGATTACTTCTTGTCCCCCGAGGTCGTATAGACCATTTTTCAAACACTTGGCACGCATGGAATCGGTAATTAAAATTAATCCTTCACTTTGCTTTTGTTTGTATGCAAGCCTCACCATTTCCGGATGAACATGAACTCCATCGACAATTATTTCAGCCATTAATTCTTTCCGTAAAAAGGCTGCCCCCACCACACCAGGCTCCCGATGATGCAGGCCCCTCATTTGATTATATAAATGTGTCACATGATTCGCACCTGCTTGAATTGCCTCCATTACCTGTTCATACGTAGCGTTGGTATGACCGATTGATGCAATCATGCCCTGGTCATATAAATACCGGATTAGTTCATAGCCGCCAGGCTGTTCAGGAGCAATAGTAACGAGTTTTATCCTATCACTTGATAATTTTTGCCACTTTTTAAACAAAGCAAGGTCGGGAGCAATTATATGCTGTAGGGGCTGGGCTCCTGCCTTTTCAGGGTTCACAAACGGACCTTCAAGATGTATGCCTAAAATTTCCGCTTTCCCACTAGAAGGCTGTAGTTGGATATACTCGCCGGCATTCGTTAAGGCCTTTTCAATTTGCCAAGTTTCTTGGGTCATAGTTGTTGCCAAAAAACTCGTTGTACCTTCTTTAGGGAGCGCCGCAGTCATTATTTCCAGTGCTTCCTTTGTGGCATCCATTGTGTCAGCGCCATTAACCCCATGTATATGAACATCAATAAATCCTGGCACTGCTTGAAAATGAGCCGGCAGGTCCATTACCTCATATTCCGCCACACTTAAGAGTTCATCTAAAGTACCTAGACCAGCTATTTTTTGATTTTTTATTTCGATATAGCCATTTTCAATTACGCCATCCTCTGTGTATATGCGAATACCCCTAAGTAAAATAGACTTCTCATCAGGAATCATTTTTATCTTTCCTCCAGATTATTTCTCAAAATGTTTTCAATTTTTCTCTTCAACATGAGCAAGAAATAATAACAGTGCTCTGCTGTCATTATTAACGAGTCCCCATTATTCTCTTACAACCTCATGCTCCCAAAACTCATGCAAATTATCATTTTAATTATAATCCCCTTACTGAAAATTTTCCTTTAATTCACTTCGATAAATTTTTCTCCTTTTTAATGTATCCTGCCTGTCCTAAACTTATCTAAAACATGTTAATAAGAAAAGTGCAAGCGCCTTGGTGGCACAGACAGTATAAGACGAGCGGGCGTGAAGGTGCTTTTTAACCTCCAGGTGGGATTTGCTTATGACCCGAGGGGCTGAACAATTTTCAAAGATGCAACTAATTATTACTTAACTTATAAAAAAAGACAGGCACCAAGTCCTGTCTTTTTTGTCAAGCATAAATTTTAGATTCTTCCTTTTCAAAAAAGCTCTTCATCGCATGGAATACATCTGCTTTTTGTTTGAGAATATAATAGCGGAATTGTTCATCCTTGATGTTCTTATACGCTGACATTAATGTTGAATGGCGATTGTATTGATTTACCTCTCCATAGCCAAACATATTAGATACCTTTATTAATTCCTCTACGAGCTTGACGCAGCGAGCGTTATCCGATGTAAGATTGTCACCATCTGAAAAGTGGAATGGATAGATGTTAAATTTTCGAGGATTATACTTAGTATCAATAATCTCTAGGGCTTTACGATATGCGGATGAACAAATCGTTCCCCCACTTTCTCCTTTTGAAAAGAAATCTTCTTCTGTAACTACTTTAGCCTCTGTATGATGAGCAATAAATTCAATTTCAACGGTTTCATATTTTGTTCTAAGGAATCTGGTCATCCAGAAGAAAAAGCTTCGTGCCATATATTTTTCCCATATCCCCATGGATCCACTTGTATCCATCATCGCAATGACGACCGCCTTTGAATCGGGTTTCACCACTTCATTCCATGTCTTAAATTTTAAGTCATCCTTGTAAATAGGATGGAATGCGGGCTTTCCACTCATGGCATTCCGTTTAAAAGCAGACATCATTGTGCGTTTTTTATCAATGTTACCCATTAATCCCGTTTTTCGGATATCATTAAACTCGATGTTTTCAACAAGATGCTCCTGATCTTCTTTTTTCTTTAAATTAGGAAGCTCTAACTGTTTAAAAAGTGCTTCCTCTAGTTCCATTAATGATACCTCTGCCTCAAAATAATCCTCACCTGCTTGATCGCCTGCACCCTGGCCTTTCCCAGGTGCTTTTTGCCCACTTGAACCGTCTCGTGCTACTACGTCACCGACTTGACTGTCACCGTCTCCTTGGCCCACGTGTTTGTTTTTGTCATAGTTATAACGAATTTTATATTCGTCCAATGAACGAATTGGAATTTTTACCACATCTCGACCATTAGACATAATGATACTTTCCTCTGTAATTAAGTCTGGAAGATTGTTGCGAATAGCCTCCTGGACTTTTTCCTGATGGCGTTGCTGGTCATCGTGGCCTTTACGGTGGAGGGACCAATCTTCTCTAGAAATCACATATTGTTGGTTATCGGCAGACATTATAAACCCCTCCTTATTAAATTAATTAAATCTACACTGCACAAATACTTTTGCAAATACATAATATAACGCGAGAAAAAAAATCAACTAAAAGATGGATTACTTTATCCTATGCAGAGATAAAGAATAATTTACAAATAATTTCGACAATTAGTCAATCGCCTATAAAATTGGACAAGTAACTTTATATGGAAAAAAAGAGACTGACAGATTTCTTCTGTCAGCCTGCTATTTTAACCCAGAATTATCGATTTAGTAAACTTCCTACATATCGCAATAATTCATTTGCAGATGTTGAATTATAACCGTGCTCATCAACTAAACGAGCCACAACATCATTTATTTTCTTTAATTGCTGTTCATCTGGTGTCTTTGTAGACGTAGTAATTTTAACAATATCTTTAAGGTCGGCAAATAATTTTTTCTGTATGGCTTCGCGAAGGCGATCATGTGAGTTATAATCAAATCTTTTCCCTTTTCTTGCATAGGCCGATATTCTAATTAATATTTCTTCCCTAAAGGCCTTTTTCGCATTTTCGGATATCCCAATCTGTTCTTCAATAGACCGCATTAGCTTTTCATCTGGATTTATCTCTTCACCTGTCAGCGGATCCCGTAGCTTTGCTTTATTACAGTAGGCTTCAACATTATCGAGGTAATTATCCATCAATGTCTTAGCCGACTCTTCATATGAATAAACGAATGCCTTTTGTACTTCACTTTTCGCAATATTATCATATTCTTTACGGGCTACAGAAATATAGTTCATATAACGGTCACGCAGCTCAGCTGTAATCGACGGATGCTGGTCAAGCCCATCTTTTAAGGACCTTAAAACATCAAGCGCATTAATAGATGGAACTTCTTTGCGAATGATAGTCGAAGAGATTCTGTTTATAACATACCTTGGGTCAATCCCACTCATCCCTTCATCCTGGTGCTCTTTCTTCAGTTCATCTACATCGGCCCTGTTAAACCCTTCCACACTCTCACCGTCATATAAGCGCATTTTCTTTACCAAATCAATATCGCCTTTTTTTGGTTCCTTTAAGCGTGTAAGAATGGTAAACATTGCAGCAACTCTTAATGTATGCGGAGCAATGTGCACATCGGAAACATCACTTTCATTAATCATCTTTTCATAGATTCGTTCTTCCTGAGAAACCTTCAAGTTATATGGAATCGGCATAACAATGATCCTTGAATGCAGGGCTTCATTTTTTTTGTTGGAGATGAAAGATCGATATTCTGTTTCGTTTGTATGCGCTACGATAAGCTCATCTGCACTGATGAGCGCAAACCGGCCAGCTTTGAAATTCCCCTCTTGAGTTAAGGACAGCAAATGCCAGAGGAATTTTTCATCGCATTTAAGCATCTCCTGAAACTCCATCATTCCACGGTTAGCTTTATTTAATTCACCGTCAAACCGATATGCCCGAGGGTCAGACTCTGAACCAAACTCGGCTATCGTTGAAAAGTCAATACTGCCCGTTAAGTCTGCTATGTCCTGTGACTTTGGATCAGATGGACTAAAAGTTCCAATCCCTGTTCGTTTGTCCTCTGAGAAAAAGATTCTTTCCACTTGAACATCTTCAATTCTTCCACCATATTCTTGTTCTAATCTCATCATGTTTAACGGTGAAAGATTTCCTTCAATCCGAATACCATACTCTTCAAAGAAGTCTTTACGAAGATGGTGTGGTATTAAATGGAGCGGATCCTCATGCATCGGGCATCCTTTGATCGCAAAAACAGATCCCCTATCCGTATGAGAATAGTTCTCCAATCCTCTTTTTAGTATGGTAACCAGTGTGGACTTTCCTCCACTAACAGGTCCCATTAATAACAGAATCCTTTTTCTTACATCCAGTCGTTTTGCAGCAGGATGGAAGTATTCCTCTACAAGGCGTTCCAATGCTTCCTCTAAACCAAATAATTGATTGCTAAAGAAATTATACTTCTTCGTCCCTTTTTCTTCATCAATTCCTGCATCCTTAATCATATTATAAACTCGAGAATGTGCAGATTGTGCTACCCAAGGCTTTTCCTTCAACAACAATAAATAATCGGCGAACGTTCCTTCCCAACGCAGTTTTTCCTCTTCTTCACGGTATCTCTCAATTTTTTTTAAAATATCCATATGGCCCTCCCCCTGTAGCTTAATCAGAGACGATTAATATAATCTATGCACGAAGGAACTTGAACATGCGTAACCTCTGTCTATCTTTTTTCTTTTACGAAAAGGAATAATGCCCTTTTCATTTTTTTAAAAGTTAGGCTATAATAAAAATATATGACGAAGGGGGCAATACATAACATGCACACATTTATTGTTATTTTAGTAATGATTGCGTTCTTAGTAGCAATCTTCACAGCAGGATATAATGATAAACCTGGTACGAAGTAAATAGAAATACTGCACCATCCGTTTCACGGTGCTGGAGCTAGACAAAAAAAAGACTGCCAGTCATATGGAAGTCTTTTTTTATTTTAACCTATTTGACTTGACTGTTGATTTCCGCTACGGGTGCTCCAATCAACATGGTTCAAGATCAGCAATAACCTTTAACGCAGCCTTTATTTAATATCCAGCTTATTTTTCTGAATAAAATCCTTCATATACAGCCTGTTTGGTCTTGAAAGCATACTGGCGATTTGCTCGGTCCAACGATCGTTTCTTTCCCCTCCTGTTCTCTTGTTATAATAATTTGAAATTAATTTATCATATTCATCCAGCTGTGACTTAAATTTATTGATATCCTGCTCATACTCATCTTCATGGTATATATGTTCAAATGGCAGTCTTGGTTTTTGATCAGTTACCGTAAGCGGATATCCTACAGCTAATCCAAACAATGGGATGACACGGTCTGGTATCTTAAGAAGTTTTTTTACTTCCTCTAAATTATTTCGGATTCCACCAATGTAACAGATCCCTAACCCCATGGCTTCCGCCGCTAAAGCGGCATTTTGTGCAGCTAAGGACGTGTCGATTAAGGCTACCATAAATTTCTCCGTGCTTTCAAGCGAAGGAGAAACCTCTTTATGTTCATTCTCACCAATCAAGGTATGGCGGTAAAGGTCTGCACAGAAAACAAAAAAGTGTCCATTTTTTTCAACGTATTCCTGGTTACCGGTAAGTTCCGCTAACTTTTTCTTTTTCTCCCGGTTCTTCACACCAATAATAGAATAGGCCTGAATAAAACTTGAGGTTGCGGCGGCTTGTGCACACGATACAATTGTGTGAATCTGTTCAGTGGTCAATGGCTTGTCCTCAAAATGGCGGATCGAGCGGTGATTTAGAATAGTAGAGATAACATCATTCATGCATTTTTTCCTTCCTTTACAAAAAGAGGCCCAGAAAATGGACCTCTCCTATTTTAGATTTGGATAATGCTGCTGTCGTAATGCTTCATAAATAAGTATGGCTGCAGTATTTGATAAGTTTAGGGAGCGGATATTTTCATTCATTGGTATCCTTAAGGCCGTTTCTTTATTTTGTTCGATTACTTCCTTTGGAAGACCAGTAGTTTCACGACCGAAGATAAAGTAATAATCCTTCCTTGTATCAGTATAGTCAAAACTGCTAAATTGTTTTTGACCAAATTTAGTTATATAAAAGAAGGATCCTCCCTCATTCTTCTGATAAAATTCCTCTAACGAATCATAATAAACGATATTCACGTGCTCCCAATAATCCAAACCCGCTCTTTTTAACATTTTATCATCAGTGGAAAATCCTAATGGTCGGATTAAGTGCAAACTCGTGTTAGTACCGGCGCATGTCCGAGCGATATTTCCTGTATTGGATGGTATTTGTGGCTGGTATAATACTACATGTATGGACAAGAAAACTCACCTCTTTAAAAAACTATAAAAGCAATTATACCACTATTGTCTATCCTTTCAAGAATCAACCCTCGATGATTGAGTAAAACTTATACTTTATGTTGGGGGTATAGGCAGATGAATCCTCATAAGCCCAATAGCGCATGCGGCTATTGTACGTATGTGCATTCACCAATGGCATACCAAATGCATCTTTCCCTGTTACAATCGTATTATGATTAAACCGCCCATCACCTTCAAAATCGTAGCAAATAACATCCCCCAATAATAATTCGTCCGGACTGCTGACTTCTCTTGATCTTAATCCGACTGTGGAATTAGCTAAATATATCCTCAGTGAGTTTGCTACAGCCCAGCTATAGCTCCAATTATTATTTTGCAGCCACCATCCTGACCCTCGATTTGGATAGCCCCTCATCGGTGCTCCGCCAGTATGAAGGCATTGGGAAATAAAATTTGTGCAATCCACTTCAAACTTTTTATAAGCAGGGTTATAGCTATTCCACCAGCGCTCCGCATATTGTACTGCTTTTAAGCGATTATATTGAAAGCTTAACCGGACTTCATTGTCTTCTGCTACGGGAGGAATGCAGTTTTGGACTGGCACTTGTTCCAAATCCGGCAATAGTTCCTCATCCATTACCAATGCATCCTTGTAAAACTTCGCCACTCTTTCTTCCATTTCTTCTTCCATATATAAATTTCCTTTTTGCTTTACTAAATATTGATAATGGGCCTGGTACTTTATTTTATGGAATTCATCCTCAATAGACTCTTCAATAATTTTCCCTGACGCCTTTACCATTACAATTTCAGCTGATCTATTTGCTAATGCCGCTTGTTTTAAGTCAGCCTTTGGAAAAAACACCTTATTACTTCTCTTTGCAGAAACAAATTGATCAACCCGTTTTTCAAATAGGTCTTGAAGTAATTTGCCCATTTTTACACCATCCCTTCCCTTCATACATATGAAGGGAAGGCGGATTTAATATAAAAAAGAGCAAACCGTTTTGGTTTACTCTTTTAATATTGGTAAAAATCTAAGCCCTTTTGTATTTCGTCTTGAACTTCCTTCTCTGCTTCTGAGTCTTTAGCCTTCAATAGCGCAGTCATAGCGGTCTTGCCGCCAATTTTACCTAGTGCCCAAGCTGCTGTCCCTCTTGAAACTACACTTGGTTCATTTTCTAATACATCAATTAATTCCTGTACAGCACTTTCATCTTTAAAATGAGCCAAAGCAATCATTGCATTCCGTTGAATTGGCTTTTTGCCTCTCCAAGAGCCTGCAACAGAACCAAATTGACTTTTAAATTCACGATTGCTTAATTTTAATATTGGCTTTAATAAGGGCTTTGCCACTTCAGGATCCGGTTCCATTTCATTATGAAAATGAAAATTTTTCCCTTTATTTATCGGACATGCAGTTTGGCAGGAATCACATCCATAAACCCGATTCCCTATCTTATCCCTAAATTCATCTGGAATCATTCCCTTTGTTTGAGTTAAGAAAGAGATGCAGCGCTTTGCATTTATCTGCCCTCCCTGGACTAAGGCACCCGTGGGACAAGCATCTAAACACTTCGTACATGAACCGCACTGTTCCTCAATTGGTGTATCAGCCTCAAAAGGGATGTTCGTAATCATTTCTCCGAGATAGACATAAGAACCAAACTCCGGGGTAATGATAGAACAATTCTTTCCACTCCAGCCAATACCTGCCCTTTCTGCGACCGCTCTGTCGGAAAGCTCTCCTGTATCGACCATTGATTTTACTCGGACATCAGGTAGTTTGCTGATAATAAATGCTTCAAGCTTGTTGAGCTTGTCTCTGAGAATATGGTGGTAATCAAGACCCCATGAGGCCCTGCTGAATATGCCTCTCCTTTCCCCCTTCTTACTTTGGACACGAGTGTTCATTCGGGAGGGATAAGCTAATGCGATTGAAATAATCGATTGGGGTTCTACAAGAAGCAAAGAAGGATTGACCCTTCTTTCAATATCAGCTTCCTCGAAACCGGATTGATATCCGAGTTCCTGCTGCCTGATTAATCTGCCTTTCAATTCTGTAAAGGAATCGGCAGAGGTGAATCCAATTTTATCAATCCCTATTTCCTTACTATACGTAACAATCTCTTCTTTTAATTTATAAACATTCATAAGGAATCCTCCTTTCCAACATTGTTTATCTATTTAAGTTGTTTAAATTATTAGTAGCACATCTATTTATGATAAACTATTTCCATCAAAATTTGGAGGTGGAATGTTGGAAATTCAACTTTCGTCAGAAATAACCGAGCAGATTCCAAACTTTAAACTAGGGATTATAACATACACAAATATTACAGTTGGAGAGTCACCACAAATGATACGAGGAAGACTTCAGCTATTTCAGGAGTCGATTTATTTTGATTTAGAAAATAAAGAAATCACTGATCTCCATGGTATCCAGGAGTGGCAAAACCTATTTAAAAAACTAGGTAAGGATCCAAACCGTTATCGTCATTCTGCAGAAAGTTTATACCGAAGAGTCCAGAAGCAAAACTATCTCCCATCTGTCCAAAGTGCCATTGACATTAATAACTTTTTCTCCCTTCAATACCAGATCCCAATTGGACTCTACGACCTTGATAAACTAAAGGGTCCCGTGGTGATCCGAATAGGAAAAGAAGGTGAGGAATACATAGGACTAAATGGAAAAAACAATTCTTTAGCCAACCTTATCCTGACAGCAGACGAAGATGGACCATTTGGAAGCCCTTTTGTCGATTCTGTAAAAGCACCAATAACATTAGACACACAGAATGCCCTGCAGGTTATTTATTTAAGACCAACTACCACTCAAGATAGTGCAGAAAAGCTGACTCAGTCATTAATGAACATGTTTTCCCAAATACATGGAGGAGATGCTTCCTTTTATATTCTTGGATGCCAGTAAAAAGGCATCTTTTTTAAAAACCTGCAAATGGCGATTTCGTCTTAATGGCATATAAAAAAACGCAATGCATCGTTCTCTTATGTAACGATACACTGCGTTAGTTAATATGTATGGAGCGGGTGATGGGAATCGAACCCACTACATCAGCTTGGAAGGCTGAGGTTTTACCAGTAAACTACACCCGCATATTTATTTTTTGTCAAAATTATGAACGATCTGACCTTTTATATATTACACGCTATTCTATTATCAGTCAAGGATTTCCGTGAAATTTGTCGGTTTTTTGCACTAGATATCCCATGGCGGTAAATAGATGCTGGTGAAATTCAATATGTTTTTTATCTCTTTATATGATTATTAACCTAAGTAAAAATAAATGACTTTATTCTGAAAATTTGCTAATCTATATTAAAATATTAATTTGCATTTGAGAGGTGGATTTTATCAAACGAAAACCGATCATTATTTCTATCCTTATCTTTCTATCGATTGTGATTGGTTTTTCTGCAGTTTATTTTAATAATAAGATAAAGGCAACCAATGAACTGCCAGTCCAGACTGTAAAAAGGGGGGAAATCAACCAGGTTAATATTGGAAAGTATATTTCTAGCAATCATGAATATTGGAACAATGCCTTGTGCTGGGGAAGAAGTAAGAATTTTAGTTTTATAGTTTTCGAAAAGAATTATAACGAATACATAAAGGAGCTTGACCAAATTATAGATGCAACCGAGAATCCTCATTTAAAATCAGATTTCACTCATGTAGAGAAATTATTAAAAAAAGCAGAGGAAACTAAGGATATTGGGTCATTAATCGATGTGCATAGAATATTTCATGATTTAGATGTTACAGTCAATGGCTATGAAACAAGTGACTTTTTTGGAATAACAGAATATGGCGGAGACCGTAACGGATAGTAATACCCGTTTTTATTTGCATTGATTATTGCGCAGCTCTATAATTAAAAAATCATTTTAATTAAGAATAGTAAGTACTCCAAAAAGTAAGAGACGGCGACTGAGCAGCCCCTTACTTTTTGGAGGTTTATAGGTGAAAAATTTATCTTTTATATTGGTCGGGTAAAGGGAAAATAAAAAAGTTTCTCACAATTTGCGAGAAACTTTTTTAACACCATTTGCTGACTGTCATTGATACCGGTGGCCGGGGTCGAACCGGCACTCCAGAGGAACACGATTTTGAGTCGTGCGCGTCTGCCAATTCCGCCACACCGGCGTACTAAGAAATTTTTTTTAAAGCAATGCCGAGAACCGGAATCGAACCGGTACGGTAGTCACCTACCGCAGGATTTTAAGTCCTGTGCGTCTGCCAGTTCCGCCACCCCGGCAAAAAATCTAATTTCTTAATTTATTTCATCTTATAAAGTAATAATGGAGGCGGCAACCGGATTCGAACCGGTGGTAAAGGTTTTGCAGACCTCTGCCTTACCACTTGGCTATGCCGCCTTATATTTTGGAGCGGAAGACGGGATTCGAACCCGCGACCCCCACCTTGGCAAGGTGGTGTTCTACCACTGAACTACTTCCGCAGATTGACTGGGCTAGCTGGATTTGAACCAACGCATGTCGCAGTCAAAGTGCGATGCCTTACCGCTTGGCTATAGCCCAATGATAATATAAATTATGTTTAGATACAAGATGAATTTATGGGGCGGATGATGGGAATCGAACCCACGAATGCCTGAACCACAATCAGGTGCGTTAACCACTTCGCCACAACCGCCATTATAAAATTAATTGGCAGGGGTAGTAGGAATTGAACCCACACCAAAGGTTTTGGAGACCTTCGTTCTACCTTTAAACTATACCCCTATAAATGGTGGAGGGGGACGGATTCGAACCGCCGAACCCGGAGGGAGCGGATTTACAGTCCGCCGCGTTTAGCCACTTCGCTACCCCTCCACATATAAGATAATTACTTTGCCAGCTACTGGTGCCGGCGAGAGGACTTGAACCCCCAACCTACTGATTACGATTCAGTTGCTCTACCAATTGAGCTACACCGGCATAATCAAAATCAAATGGTGGCTCAGGACGGAATCGAACCGCCGACACAAGGATTTTCAGTCCTTTGCTCTACCGACTGAGCTACTGAGCCAATACAATTGAAACCTATTAGATAATTACCAAGTTAGCTTTGCACAAAAGAACTCACATTCTTTCTCGAATATTGCGCTAATTAGTT
>Ga0308176_10000838_pt1 | contig 19285 bp, 15 predicted proteins | sample PhyCR2_3_FD_203890 | JGI IMG/M metagenome (GOLD analysis project Ga0308176, IMG submission 203890) | Soil microbial communities from UC Gill Tract Community Farm, Albany, California, United States - DLSLS.C.R2 | ecosystem: Environmental > Terrestrial > Soil > Agricultural land | place: USA... | reverse complement strand
AGCCCCGTTACTCCAGCCGAGCTGGATGTAATCCGGCAAGCCGATCAGGGCTTCACCCGGATGAGTCTGACTGGTTATTCCTCGGCGGGTCGGTCGCCACCGGAGCCCGCTTCCGCTTCACCAGTGGAAGAAAATCGCTTCATCTGGATAGATCTGGGATGCCTGAAAAACGTCGCCTCAAGCTGCCATCGGGCTGGAGTGTTGCTGAAAATAGTGCCGGTCAATGGCCAGCAGATAGCGTACAAGCCGGCGGGCCACTTCGAGCGTGGCTCGGTGGCGATGCCCTTTGGCCAACTCGGCTTGATACACGGCCCGCAGCGTTGGATCGAATCGAGGCGCCAGATGCGCTGCTTCAATCAGCGTAGTTTGCAACAGGATATTCCGCTGGTGGGACATGGGGCCACGCTTGGACACGCCCGCCGATTCGCGTTGTGCTGCACACAGGCCGCAGTAACTGACCGCTTGTTTGGCATTGGAAAACCGTGCCGGATGACCCGTTTCCAGTACCCAGGTCAAGGCTGTGATCTCACCAACGCCTTCCACGGTTCGCAGTTGCTGAACACGGTCGCACAACAGCGGATCCTGCAACAGGATCGCAATGATCGCGCGGTCAATACGCGTTAGCGTCTCCAACTGACTACGGTTAAAGCTCAGCAGTCGGTGCAATTGTTCGCTCATACCCTCGGCATTTTGAAGGAGAGCGGCGAAGTATTTCTTGCCGTGGAGCTTGCTCGTCTCATACGGTACGCCGTTTTCGATCAGCAGGCCGGCGGTTTTGTTCTTGAACAGCACGCTCGTGCGTACAATCAGCGAGCGGTAGCGAAGTTGCTGCCGTAACTGCTCGTAATCCGGAGCGAGTACATAGCATTCCGGAAACAAATCACAGCGCAACAAATCAGCCAGCGTGCGTGCATCGAGGCAATCGGTTTTGCGCTTGGACGCGACGAGGGCTTTCAGTCGCGCGGGATGGGCCATCTTGAGGTCAGCCGCGTACGGTCGCAAGACATGGTAAATCCAGTGGCTGCAAATGGTTGCTTCCAGACCACCGCACCACGAAACGCTGGACAAACTCTGCACCCATTCCAACAAGGCTTGTCGTTGCGCCACAATCTTACCTTCACGAACAATCGTTCCCTCTGGCCGCTTAATGCAGTAACTGACGGACTGCCTGTGAACATCCAAACCAACGTAGTAGGATACTGATTTCATTCCAATGACCCGCGGCCGCCCGGCACCTCCGGTGCCCGGTCGCGGGGCTCCTTCCTACGCATTCAAACATTTCATTTGCTAATTGAACCGGACAACTCACAATGCTACTGACACACCATCTCGGGAACACAGTGCGACGCGGATTTTTTCCTATATACTCCAAACACACTAAGTTGGAGGCGCTGATTGAAACCCGTGTTGCTTGGTTCAACTAGATTTTTCCTTGTTCTCACTTTGAGCATTCTTCCGAGCCTGGCCCAGACGATGGGAGAAGTGACGGGCCGGATAACCGACGCCAGCGGTGCCGCCGTGCCGAGCGCTGATGTCGCCATCACCAACTCCGCAACGAACGTCTCGCGAAAGACGGTCAGCAATGACGCGGGAGACTATAGCTTTCCCTCTCTGGCTCCCGGCGTTTACAAGGTGCGAATCGAACATCAGGGTTTCAGGGCCACGGAGACCAATGATGTTCAGGTGCAGGTCCAGCAGAGCGTCCGCCTGGATTTCACGCTGCAGGTCGGCCAGCTTTCACAGTCGGTGCTCGTTGAGGCAAGCGCGGCGCAGCTTCAGGCCGAAAACGCGACAGTCGGAACCGTGATTGACAACAAGCGGATCGTGGAACTTCCGTTAAATGGCCGGAATTATTTGCAGCTCGTAGCGTTGACCCCGAACGCCACGACTCTTTCGCCTTCCGCCGGGCAAGCAGGCTCGAGGCAAGGTGGCGATCGTGCCAGCCAATCCATCTCGGTCGCAGGACAGCGCACCATGTTCGACTATTTCACCCTGGATGGAACGGACAACACGGACCCGAATTTCAATACCTACGTGGTTCTGCCATCCATTGACGCCCTGCAGGAGTTCAAGGTCCAAACCGGCGTCTATCCAGCTGAGTTCGGTCACAACGCGACGCAGATCAATGTGTTGACGAAGTCGGGCGGCAACCAGTACCACGGCGCTCTCTTTGAGTTCCTGCGAAACGAGGTGTTGGATGCGAAGCCGTACTCTTTCACAAGCCGTCCGCAACAGAAGAACCCATTCAAGTGGAATCAATTCGGCTTCGAACTGGACGGACCTGTCCGGATTCCAAAGCTGTTTGACGGGCGGGACAAGCTCTTCTTTATGGCGAACTATGAAGCCTTTCGCCAGCGGCAGAACTTTCAAAGTGTCTACACCGTGCCGACACCCGCCATGTTCAATGGCAACTACAGTGCGCTTTCAACCTTGATTTACGATCCGGTCACCAAGCTCCCATTCCCTGGGAACGTGATTCCGCAGGATCGCATCGATCCGATCTCGAGAAAGCTGCTCCAATACTATGCGCCCGCAAACGTTCCTGGAGCGGGACTGTCGAACAACTTCGTGCGTGCCGGCTCGTCACCGATCAACAAAGACCAGCTTGTGGTCCGGATGGATTTCGTCGAATCGACAAAATCGCAGTGGGCGGGGCGCTACAGCTGGGGCGATGAGAATCTTTCGAACACAGGGCTGACTCTGGACGGGAGCAAAATCCTCACGAATTTCGAGCAATATATGGGTTCGAACACCCGTACGTTCTCGCCGAATATCGTTAACGAAGCGCGATACGGCTACACTCGATTCTTCAACTCGATTGGCCGATTTCTCGCTTTCACAACCAACGTGGTTGACTCATTGGGCATTCCGGGCCTGAAGGGAGGCGATCCCGTGCAATGGGGGATCCCGAACGTGGCTTTGGCGAACTACTCGAGTTTGGGCGACGACACCGAAGGACCATACTCGAATGACAACAACACCCTTCAGTTGACGGACAATCTGTCGATCATACGGGGAGCCCACACGTTCCGGTTAGGTGGCGAGTACCGGAGAGAGAATTACAACCAGGTCGGAAACCAATTCGCACGAGGGCAGTTTACCTTCCAAGCAAATGCGACCCAGAATCCGAGGACGGCGACAGGCGGTGACTCCTTCGCGGATTTTCTGCTCGGAGACTTGTATCAGTCCGAAGCCGCGGTATCAGTGGCGAATGCGAAGTTCCAACGGAATGCGTTCGCGCTGTACATTGACGACACCTGGAAGGTGACGCCGAAGCTCACTCTGGCCCTCGGTCTCAGGTATGAGCGAACGCCGCCGTTTCTGGATACGCTCGGCGATGCATTCTCGGTCTACATACCGTACATGGACAACACGCCCAACGTCGCGGACCGGAGCCGCTATCCACAATTCATACGGCAGGGCGTTGGCCAAGATCCCTATGCAGGTATCCCGGTACGCTGGCCACAAATCGGGGTGCTTCAGGACGGGAGGTTGGGAGATCGCCTCGTGCAGACCGATAGTAACGACTTTGCGCCGCGGATCGGAATCACCTATGCGCCCACTCCGAAATGGGTGGTCCGTATGGGTGCAGGCATGTTTTATAACCAGGACACAGGAAACCCGCGGTTCGATATGGCGCGCAATATCGCAGGCCGAATCCGGGTTAATTCTGCGTTGCAGAACCCGACGCTTTTCTGGAGCAATGCCCTGTCCAACATCGGCACCGGCATACCAAACATCACCGTCCCGTACGCGTTCGCAAACAAGTATGAACGCCGCACGCCGTATACGTGGGAGTATTTGCTGAATGTGCAGCGGGAGCTAGGTCATGATTTCGTGCTCGAGTTCGGTTACCTGGGCTCGATCAGCCGCAAACTCGAGTTCCTGCGTGCGGTGAACGAAGCGCTGCCCGGAACGGTCGGCAGCGTGCAAAGCAGAGTGCCTTATCCTAATTTCGGCCGCATCCAACTCGTGGATAATTCCGCGAATGGTAACTATAATTCCGGTCTTGTTAAGATCACCAAACGATTCAGCTCAGGGTTCACCGTCCTCAGTTCTTACACATTCGCGAAATCCATAGATGAATCGAGCGGGATCCGCGTACAAGGGCAGGATACGTTATTTCCGCAGAATAGTTACTGCAGAAGGTGTGAACGGGCGTTATCGGCATTCGATACGCGGCACCGGTTCGTCACATCTGCGCTGTGGAACTTGCCCGTGGGAAGGGGACGGCGGTTAGACGTCCGAAACGCAGTTGCGAACGCCGTCGTGGGCGGCTGGCAGGCGGGTTTTGTTTGGACTGTGCAGACCGGCTTCCCGCAGACCGTCACGATCGGCGGCACCGATCGATCGGGCGCGGGCGGTCTGTTCGACCGGCCGAACGCTACCGGAGCCAGTCCTTATCTCGACAATCAGACACCTTCGGCCTGGTTCAACCGCGCCGCCTTTGTGCTGCAGCCCGCCGGGACCTTCGGCAATGTCGGGCGCAACAGTATAGTAGGCCCCGGCTTCTTTACTTTGGATTTTTCGGCGCACAAGGAGTTCCGGATGCCATACCTGGAACAACACACACTGCAATTCCGATTCGAGGCGTTCAACGTGTTGAACCACCCCGTGTGGGGCGCCCCGAATACAAACATCCAGTCACCCGCTTTCGGAACGGTCAACGGAACGGCGGTCGCGATGCGGCAACTTCAAATCGCGTTGAAATACCTCTTCTAGAGGACGAATCGGCCTCGGAGAGAGGCCTGATTTGCCAAGGGAGTCAGCCGACGCGGCGAACGGGACCACGGCGCTGATACGGATCTTCCCCCGAATTTATTTGGGCAAGATCCCGCGCGCTAGCCTTTCAACCAATGGTCGAACCATTCGAAGGCTTCTTTCTGCATCGCTCGATCAAACTTGTGCGGCCCGTCGTAAAAGCTCGCTCGGTACCGCTCAGGCGCACCCGCCTTTTTATATACGCCTGTGAGTATAGAGTCTGCTCGTTGCATCTCCGCCATCGTGAACAGCGAATCCTGGCGGTTGTTCAACACAAGCACTGGGTTTGGAACACCAATCGCTATTATTTCGGGATAGTCTAGGTCGCGCGGTAGACCCGGAACATAGAGCATCCACGTGTGGGTGTAGGACTTGTTCAGCAGATAGTCGCGCCAGGTCGTCATCATCCCTACACAACAGGAACACCGGATGCGTTCGTCGGCGCCGGTCAGCATCACCGTGCGTAGCCCGCCACCCGACAGCCCGGCGCACCCAATCCTGGTCGCGTCCACATCCGGCCGTGATGCCAAGTAATCCAGAGCGCGCTGATCGTCGAATAGAAACACACCGGGCCACGTCAATCCGGCAGAGAATAAGCTCTTAGCAATGACATGCTCGTGATTAGCCGCGAACTGGTTATAACGTTGGATCTCCTCCTCAGAGTTGGGACTCACTTCGACCAGATTGTTGCGAATAGCTGCGGGTACGTCTGCGAGCCGGATTCGGCGGCTTCCAAAGGTGAATGTGTCGTGCACCAACACTGCGTAGCCGCGCCGGGCCAGTTCGTTTGCCCACGCCGCTCCTGCGTAATATTGTTCCTGATGCCGCTGCATCACAGGGTGCGGGTCGTTCGAGGTTCGAGTAATCTTCCGCATCCCGAAATCTTTCTGGCCTCCGTGGTCATGCAGGCCCACGATACCGGGCAATCTTCCTTTAGAATCGGCAGGTTTGAGAAATAGTGCCTCGGTTGGAGGGCCGAACGGCAACTGCCATTGTAGGTGCTCAATGGACAAGCCCTCGAATTCGGATCGCTGCAGGACTGTCGGGACGGGCGTGGACCCGCCCCCGGGTTGCATGAGTCTCTCCCGAAATTCGGATCGAGCAACCGGCCGCCAAGCTCCTGAATCCGTAAACATCGGCTGCCTGAACGACAGTCGAGGTGGATCCTGCAGCGCTTCGGCCGCCCACCCGCCGTAAGCTCCGAGCATGTTCGGCGTCATCGCATGTTCACCTTGCATTACTGCCTCATCATTCTCTGCAGCAGCCCAACTACGGGTGGCGGAAACGAGCGGGGTCACGCCCGCGCCCTTCAGGAGAGTTCTTCTTGGGATCTGGCGCATGGCTGTCAACTACGAATTCTATCGGCTGAACGCCGTGAGCTCAAAATGCTCAAACCCTTTCAACAGGGACGGAATTGCCGAGTTCCCATGGCTTGTCGTCAGCTTAGATTCGCGCTCTGAGTACCTATGGGCTGTGAGCAACGGTAAACGAACTCATCAAGCAGCTGTTCGTCTGCCAAGTCGGCCACCATACGTGCGACCGCAATGCGTACAGGTTCGCCAGCGTCTGGCAGGAGCATTAACCCCGCCCGAACGCCCCACTCTCCGAGCGAAAGAAGACCTTCTGCGGCCGCGGCACGAATGCGCCAATCAGGGTCGGCTAGCTGTTGCAACGCGAACGGGACTGCATCCCGTCCCTCTTGATCCATGACCCTGGCGATCCACGCTTGTTTAACCAGGACAGAATTCTCGTTATCGAAGAACGGCCGCCAATTGAAAGCCGAGCGGCCCGCCATTACTGCCGCGCGTCGAATCAGCTCGTCCTTATGCTCGAGGAGCGGAACTATCAAGGTTTCGAGATCAGCCGGGAAATCCTTCAACTCTGCCGCTGCCTCAAGCGCCCCTGATATCAGTCCCTCCGAACTCGTTGCCAGCACTTCTCGAATCGCACGGAGAACTAAATCCGGGTCTGATTCGGTTGCCCACGCCAGCAGCCACTTCTTGGCGCTTTCCGGAAGCTGCTCCCAATACCCGACCAGCGCTTCGAGAGTCGATGCGCCCTGCCGCTGCAACTCGAGTTGCGCTTCAGTTCGGAACGGGCCCGCTAATTCATTCAGCCATTCGCCGACGGCTGCGGAGAACACCGGAAGCGAAGTGTCGTTCCCGGGCTGTAGCAACCCGATTCGCAGTGACTCACGCGCGGACAAGACAGGGCTTGCTGCGAGAACCGAAGCAACAGCGCGCGCCCGCGCCACGCACCCGTTCTGCATCAGCGCCGCGCCGAGTTCAATTCTAATGGGCTCCGCAGGTTCCGCTCGCAGGTAATTGGCGAGGGCAAACAGAAGCTCAGTGTGCGATTCCGTTGCCATCAGCGACGTAAATAGCCGAACGACCCGTCCATCGTGAAAAGCAGCAAGGACGCCGATCCAGGACAGCCATTCCAACTCTCCGCGCAAGAGTTCCGCTTGCGAAAGCAGAACGTCAACGAGGTCCCGTGTTGCGTAAGGTCCGAAGCCGAGGGCTGTCTCGGGGGCATCCTGGACCGCGTACAACGCTGCGAGACGAATCTCGCCGTCTGGTGATTCGAGCGCCTCGAACAGTTGCCGAGCGCATCGGACATGGAAGTGCGGGCCGGTCGCCGGCGGCTGCTCTTCAGTCTGGGCGCCTGAACTCATGACCAGTTAAACACCTGAAGCCAGAATTCGGTTTGGCCGTACTCGCGCCCCCCATTTACAAGGATGTAGAACCGGTTTGGGTATCCGGTAACCAGACCTTTCGACTTCCAGAGAATCGTAAGGTTACCATTTGCGGTTGCAGCGTCCTGCGCTCTGAGGAGGGTGACATTAAGCGTACAGGACGGTGTCAGAGACTTGCGGTCATTCCCCGAAGAGAGTTCAACGTCGCTGTGCCCGTAAGGTTCCCGGTTTTCGTCCAGCAGCGTAAAGGTTAGGGGAACCGTTTGCGTTTGCTCGTCCGAAACATAGGGGAACGACAAGACAGCCGGAACTTGAACACTCCCATTTGGTGCATTGGGATTGTTGACAGCCGCGTCAATGGTTGCACTCGCTAAGGCGTCCCACGCTGGCGACAATGCTCCGAAGGTGCTGCCATACCGTCGGCAGCGTAGGACGCGGTTCGTGATGCTGAGCGGCGTCTCGGCTTGGTAGTCGGAACAGGATTCCGCCGGCTGTTCCACAAGGGTCGCCCGCACACTGTAGCTCTGAAGCGCAGATAGAGGACTCGGGGGCGCCGTTTCTGTAGGGTCATTCCGGTTGCCGGTCGGCAGGTTCTGATTTTGGAACGTAAACGGGAAACTGGCGGTTCGGGATCCGGCAGGGATGATGACACTCGTCGGGAAGTTCGCGGCCGGAGGGTCAATCTCAAGCTTGACGGTTGCATCGCTCGCCGATCGAAATCCCGCCAGGTTTACGGTCCCTTTCGCGATTTGACCAGTTAGGATTTCGAGGTTATTATCGGGTCCCTCGAACCGTAAAGTCATGTTCGGAGTTAATACGCAACCGCCTCCGACGTTTGTAGAAACAGACCCTTCCACCGGCACTGTGCCTCTGGACTCCGGTCTGCGAAATAGCAGGCCGGTCAGGTCGAGCGATGGCGTGTTGACTCCGATGCTGAAGAATTTCGCCACCTTTACCTGCGCGTGTATCGAAATGGCAAGCCTGACGGTCGTTCGGTATCTTACCTTGGTCGTGAACCGTGATGGATTTTCCCGCTCGTTGAATAGTGTGGGTCCCGTTGCCGTCACCCGGTTGGCACCGTAATTTACGTTCCCGTAGTTCGCGCGGGTAACTCCCCCCTGAAGACCGCCGTCGACGGTGAATCCGTCGAAGTTGAAGATAACCCCATATTGGAAGTGGGCGGTCGGACCGAAAGAGATTTCGCCGCCTATTTTGGCCAGCCCCTGGTTGATTTCTCTCAGTTTGGGGACGTAGTTGGCGAGATTGAGCGGAGCGGTCACCTCAGGTGTCGCCGTCAGATCGGGCCTGATGCCGCTGGTGGTGCCCACCATGCTGAAGCCCTGTATGCCGAGTTTCGTTTCTTCCAGCTTTTTACTTTTATCTTCAGTAAAGGAGGCGGCATTGGCCCGTCTGCTCAGCAGATACTTAATCAGGTCGTACATGAGCTTCAAGAGATCGATCTTGAAGTCTTTATTGATCGTGAAGACGTTTCTCCATGTCCAGGCCCACACCTTGTACCAGGGGTCGGGCGCATAGACCTGAAGGTTTGCAGTCACTCCACCTGACACAAATGCCCCAACGAAGGCTCCGGCCTCACTCTGGAAAGGCCCATCGAAATTCAGGGTCAGTTGTGCCCCACCACCGTCGAGGTTTTGCCTGGCTACGTTAACGTTCTTAGAGAGGAACGCTATCGCAGGGCCGACTATTCCAAACCCGTATCCCGCGTAAACGCTAATGTTGAGGCGCGTGCAAATGATAAGGATCGGTATGTCGAAGAGCTTGTAAGATCGCGCTGAAGCGGAGATGCCCGCTCGCGCTGTTCCCAGATCCGGGAAAAGTGGCAGACCGAGACTAAGATCGACGGGATTTGAGGTGCCGATCGGGATGATCACTGAGGGATTGCTGCCCATGCGAATTCCGCTCCTATTGAGGAATGCCAATCACCAAAGCTGTTCGCACGTTTGCCGAATCCCGAGGCCTCCCGGGATCGACCAGGAACTCGGCCGTAAAAGCGAGGCGGCCCATAGCATCCACTTGGGTAGAGTGCTGACCGAACAAGATCTCCGTCAGTGTGAGGTCTCCGTTCGGAGACCTGCCCGGGATACGGTCTACTCCGCTTCGGAGCACAATCCTCGAATTCACCCCATCGGAAATGAAAAGCTGGCTTGTGCCGTCGCCCAGCATCTGTGTCCCGTACATTAGGCCAGTGCTGCCGATACACGGGGCGCCTACAGCGACCACCTTGTCGCTGTTGGCGCTGATCTCCGTGTTTTGGATCAAACGCGCCGATCCCCGAGAATAATAGCCAAGTGTCTCGATAGCGTTACTGCCGATGGACGGCTGGAATGTGCCATCGTGAGTCACGAACGCTACATCCTGAAGCGGGTCGACTCTCGGACCGAAAAAGGTCTCTCCACTGGTGATGTTACGTTGCGAGGCCAAATCGGGCGGCATGAGTTCCGGAGAAGCGGCGACAATTCCTTGCTGGGCCAACTCTGCCTGTGTATTCCCGACAAGAAGGGCGGTGGCGGAACGCGTGGCTGAGGGATCGGCGCGCCTCGCGGTTATTTGGGCGGCAAACGCGTTACGCGGCGCCAGATCAATCAGGCCAACAGATTCAACTACTGCGGAGCCAAAGGGGAGCATATCGCCGGTCTGCAGCAGGACGCGGCCCCTCGTGGGCGCGCCGAGCGAGGTTGAAATGAGAGCTTGCGAGCCGGCAAAACCTGCGACGTTGCCGCCTGGCGATTGCGTCGTGGCCGCCGCAAGCAACAGGTTTTCGTTGTCATCCAATGCCACGTCGCCAAAATCGCCGCCGTATAAACTCGATCCGTCCGGGACCGGATCGCCAAATTGGATAATCCGAGACCATGAGCCGCCGATGAAGCTGGTGGGCTGGAATAGGTATACTCCTGGCGAGTTAGCGACTTTGACCGTGCCGGACTGATCGACGGCCTCAATGGTCGTCACGTACTGCCCGGAAGCATTGCTCGCGCCAGTCCCGATGTGACTGATGATGATGTGCCCTCCATCGAACAACAGCCGGCTCCCCTCGACGGCAATTGAGACCACGCGCACTACAACCGGAGGTGTCCGGCTGAAATCGATAACCACGTCAAAGAGCGCGGCGTTCGACCCAAACTGCTGCCTTTCTGTTCCGTGGAGATAAACGTGGCCAATCCCTCCGGGAGACGGAGGAGTAGCCATCATCACAGAGCCTGAGATATCGCCCAACCGGTTCGGGGTTCCGCCGAGTGATCCTCCTTCGTTGGTGCCAAGGACACGATAGAACTTGTAGCTGTTCGGAATGGCCCCGATGGCTTGTCCTCGCGCAGTTCCGCGCCCGAGGAGATGCACTCCCCCGAGCACGCCACCGATGGTCTTCAGGACGTCGCGCCGACTCGATCTACTGCCGGTAGTACCCATTGCGTACGGAATCCTCGTTCTGGCCCCGGGGAGTCCCGTACGATCGATAGGGCCGTGATCTAGGCTTCGCAGATGTTATCGCTTGCTGGCCCGCTTTGTCTATATAACAAGCCGAATGTTCAGTACCAGAACTGTATGCTCACGCAAGGTAACACTCGCAGGCACCAACAGCACTCGTCCTCGAAGAGGCAAGTGTGTCTTTCTCCCGCAATTACCACGATGTAACTGTTCGTTGATGCTCCAGCATAGACATGCGATAAGTCCCAGGGGGATGTCTTATGCAACAGGAAGAACGGCTGAGCGAAGTCTCAAACGCGCTGCTACTGCCGTTGGACAACACGGGACGCGCGCGCTCAAGTTTATGCGGGTCCAAACCTTCCGGCGACCATCGACCCTACGTGGGGATGTGAAATTAGGCTCAAAATGCCGTGTCTCTCACGATGTTTTAAGAGCTACCTGTCGGTTCCAGGGTGCGACCCTTTCCTCATACTCCATAGGATCGCCGAAACCTTCGGTTTGGACGCCCAGTTGGCGTAAAGCGTCTAAGGCCATCAATCGGCGATGCGCATTGAACGTCATGATATGTGCGAAGACGCCCCCATACGTGAATGTCTCGGCCGGCTCGCACAAAGCGTCGACGAAGGTATCATCCCATGTGGAGCGGGTCCGGACCTCACCGAGGATACGATTCAATTCAGCGTCCGTCTTTTCGAGCCTTTGCAGCATCGCTTGTGGGGACCGATGCGACTCGGGAGGGCCATTCATATCCATGTCCGCGCCGGACAACGCAGCGGTCCAGACCTCCTTAGTGAAGATGATGTTTTCGAGCAACTGCCTTAGAGTCTTATTCGACTCTCGCCAAGGAAGCAGTTCTACGACCGTGGGCAGCTGACGATCTAACTGCTCCGGTGTCAAAGTACTCGCGTACTCCAGCAAACGCCGCGTGTGCCAGGAGTCGTTGCCTGCAAAACGATCGAATAAGTCCATGTCTTTCCCTCCTCTTGTGGATGAACCGGGTGCAAAAAAGTGAATTTTGTTAGGCGCCGGCAAATGGAAGTGCGGATCACGAATCCGCCTGTAGATGCTGGGCGAAGTCCGAAACGCCTTTCGGAAAGCGCGAGTGAACGCCTCTAAGGAACCATAGTTGGCGTCCAGGGCTACTTCCGTGACTGACATCCCGGAATGCCCCAGTTGATATGCTGCCCTTTCGAGGAGTAGCCGCCGTCTCATGGCCGCCGGAGTTTCTTCGATTACGTCCCGGAACAATTTATGGAACTGGGTGCGGCTTCGATGCGCCTGGCGGGCCAGGTTTTGCGTGCTTGCCTGAGTATCCAGCGAGTTCGCAACGATTGCAGAGAGGTGGTCTGCCGTTTCCTGACCATCCGCGTTATTCATGCATCCGGGTCCTTACCTTGAACGAATGATAAACAAAGCATGCGGGAGTTCGCCTGATTTCGCGTACCGATCTTCCACTTTAGAGCGAGGCCGGGGCACACACAACCCGCGCTCCCTGTCCCGGTATCAGAAGCACCGGCCGTTCAGTGGGAGATGCTGCATTTTGTGTCTGATTACCGGCAGCTGCAACGCAACTGACCAGTAGATCCGTCGGATAATGACTGCGGAGGATTACTGCGATGTTTACGCCAAAGGGAAAGTTCGGCTGGTATGAACTCATGACCAGTGACACGAAAGCAGCGGCCAGGTTCTACTCTGACGTTGTCGGCTGGTCTACGGAAGAACAATCGAGCAATGATGGTCAGCATTACACAACCTTCAATATTGGAAGCGTCGGCGTTGCCGGCATGTTAAACATCCCCGGGCACACGGCGTGGATCGGCTACATAGCCGTGGATGACGTAGACGCTCATATCGAAAAGATTGTCGAAGCTGGGGGCAAGCTATGGAAACCCGCCACCGATGTTCCTGGCATGCTTCGGTTCGCCGTTATGTCCGACCCTCAGGGCGCCGCCATTGTCGTCTTTACTCCCAACCCGGCGATGCCTACGCCGGAACGCCCCGCACCGCCCACTCCCGGTACGATCGGCTGGCACGAACTCTACACAACAGATCTCGAAGGCGGCTTCAACTTCTACAACAAGCTTTTTGGTTGGAGCAAACTGACCGATATGGATATGGGACGCATGGGCGTTTATCGGATCTTTGATGAAGGCGCTGGTAACCCAATGGGCGATGGCGGCATGATGTCCAAGCCTCCCGGCGCTCCGGTGTCGAGTTGGAACTTCTACTTCAATGTTGATTCCATCAAGGCTGCTATCGAACGAGTTAAGAGCGGCGGCGGACGCATTATCAACGGTCCGATGCAGGTACCCGGCGGAAGCTGGATCATCCAGGGCGAGGACCCTCAAGGTGCAATGTTCTCGCTTGTCAGCGCGAGTGAATAGACCAGCTTAGGATTTCCGCTCGGCGTGCGCGGAGCTATGGCGCGAAGTAGCTTGCGACATCAAGAATGAGCTGAGTGGGACTGGCCCCGAACGCATTGGTGTAGCCGTTCTGTACTGCGGCGATTGCCATATTGGAGGTCACCGCGCCATCATACGCGTTCAGAGTAGACACCACAGGCTGTCCCTGACCGTCGGGCCACAATGTCAGATACGGAAATGGACCGGATGGAACAATGGTGGCATTGAAAACCGCGGCTTGCGCAGTTGCCGCAAGCACGCAATCGCCTCCCAAGACTTTTACCGGCAGTGTTCCGCTGAACGCCTGACCGGCCGTGGCGGTCCGCGTATCCAAGAGACGGCAAGCAGGCGTTATGTATAAAGACAGGCCATTGCCAGGAGCTGCGAAATATCCGTTGATGTCGATCACGAGCTCGGTGTTATTGGTTGCCACAACCGAAATCTCACCGTTGTTTCCCGCACGCGTGAGAGTCGCGTTTGCCGTCACGGCACCTGTTGGCGCATTCAGAACGGAGGCGAGCGGCTGAGGTTGCCCCGTCGGCCAAACCGTAAGATAACCGAGCGTGGTTTGTGGCACAGCCGTAAGGTTGAGTGCGTAAGCCTGCGCGACCGGCGGGATGTTACACGAACTGGAAAGGACCGGGAAAGAGCGAACCACGCCCGCACTCATTGGCGGGCCCGTTAGCATGCCAGTGCCCGAGCGAGTGTCCACCACTCGGCAGGGTGGCAGGGGATAGAATGCGAGCCCGTCGGCGGATCCCGCCGGAAGAAAATATCCGCTTACGTCCAGGATGACGTGGGTTGCATCTGTGGCGTACACACTGACATTTCCGTTTGTTCCGGTGGATACGATGGCGGCGTTCGCCTTTGTGCGACCGTCTGAGTTCAACGTCGAGACCGCCGGCTTCGGGGTGCCAGCTTTCCACACAGTCAAATAGTTGAGCTGCGAGTCCGGAACCACGGTTACGTTAAGAGCATAAGCAGCTACTCCGGAGGGAGGGTTCAAACAGCTACTCGCGATGGGGAAATCACGGATACTCCCTCCGCTCAGTTTTGGTCCTCCGGAGGGTCCATCCGGATTTCGTGTATCGACGACACGGCACGGCGTCACGGGGACAAATACAAAAGGGCCGGACGCCGGGTCAGGCGGCAGAACCGTCAGCGTACGTTCGTCATCGCTGCTCGGAGAAAGTGTATTGGTACCGCTGTACGCTGCTCGAATGGTGTAATTGCCCGCCGCTGTGTCTGCCGGAAGAGTATACGTTGCGCTCGCCCTCCCGTTCGAAACTGTGCCGGACGTGGCTGACGATCCGACTGGCGTCGTTCCGTTTATCAGCGTGAACGTAACGCTGCCATCCTGGACGGTGCCTGCATCCGTGGTGACATTCGCCAGCAGAGTCAACGCCTGGCTTCCCGAATTTGCCATAGCCCAGGTGTTCGAAGCAATGGTGTTGGTCGCTGGCAAACTGGAACCGGATAAGGCGATCGACTGAGGCGAGTTTCGTGCATCGTCCGTTAAGGAGAGCGAAGCAGTTCGAACACCGCCGGCGGAAGGCTGAAATCTTATCGAAACGGCACAGTTGGAACCTGAGGGCAACAGCGAAGCGCAGGAATTGGTGGCCGAGAAGTCGGCTGCGTTCGCGCCGGAAATCCCGATGGCACTGACGTTCAGAGCCGAGCGCCCCGTATTCATTACGGTTACGGAGATTGGGGCACTTAGGGCTCCGATCGCCTGAGGGCCGAACGACACATTTGCCGGCGCGATCGTGGCTTGTGGACCCGTCAAAAGGCCGAATGCAGTGACACCGTTCGTCGTACCCACGAAGACTTTTCCGTTGGCAATCGTGGGAGCGATCCACTTGTTGCCGTCCCCGAATTGGTCGCGCGCTGACGTTGCCTGATTGCTGGCATATAACTCGGTCGCAAGATTCGATGCATCGTAGGCGTGAAGAACCGCGGGGCTGCTGTTCTCGACCGCCCAAAGGATACCGTTGCTCCCACCGCTTGCAGAGATCGAGGGGGTCACTCCGGGCGAAGGGAACGTGTGGGACGGCGACGTCGTTGAACTGGGTGCTGAGGACAAGTTCGCAGCTCTAACGTCGAACGCCCGAATCACGTCGCCCACAGCTCCGTAGTAGACCTTGCCGTTGAACCATGCAGGTGCAGCAAACTCCGATCCACCGAGCCCGGCAGGTAGTTCCTGGTACAAGTTACTATTGCTTTGGGAATTGAATTTACCCATATTGTCCCGGTCGAAAACATAGACGTTCCGATCCTTCCCCGCGCCGGTGCCCAAGTGGCGAACCGTACCGTTCGCATCGGTCACATCCGGCAAAAGCAGCAGGCTGCCCGATCCGAGATCCTGATCTCGGCTGGACTCGCTAACAGTGTTTGACATTGTCCAGTAATCGATCACCTGTAGCTGAGAGCCGGAGGTTGATAGCCGCGCGAAGGCGTTCCCGAAATCTGATGAACTCGGAAACCCTCGCGAATCGAGCGTAGTTTCGAATGTGCCATTCGCAAGCTGAACGAAGATGTTGCCATCCGAGTTGGCAGCAATGCCGCCACCAGCGCCCCACAGAGATGCTCCTTCACCGTTTGGCGAGAAGTTGACGATAGACGTCTGCTGTAGAGTCGACTTGTTGTAGCCCATCAGCCAGCCGGTATAAGGACGGATGTCGCAATGAGAACTCCAGCCTATGTAAACAAGCCCGTTCAGCAGCAATAAACCGGGACGGCTCTTGTATTGCTTTGGATCAAAGCTGACTGCTCCGCCCCTACTGTTGTCGCCCAACCCCGGGTATGTGCCAGCGATATCGACCGGGCCTCCGAATCCCTCCGCGCCGGTTGTGATGTCCAGTGCGTGTAAACGCTGGTAGTAGTTCCCCGATCCGTCTTTACTCATCGCGACGATATAGATCGTTCCGTTTGGACCAGAGGTCAAGTCGATTACAGGTGTGGCCGTAATACCGATTTCTGGTGTGACTTGTCCGCAGGATCGGTTGTCGGACGGCGACTCGCCGCTCTTCAATAGAGAGACTTGCCAGTAAACCGTACCGTTGTCCGCGTCCAACGCATACACCGAGTCATGTTCCGTAGCTGCGTAGACGACGTTGTGAATGCCAAGGCCTGGAATGCTCAAGGCAGAAACATAGAGCGGCTGAGCATCCACTTTGCCGTCCACAGATAACGTGAACAGCTTCCCGAACGTCGCGGCCTGGACGTTTGAGGGCGTAAGGATGCTCTCTGCCACGTTCTGCCCCGTGCGGGCATTGTCGTTGTGGTAGGTAAGGACATTGACTTGGCCTTGGCAGAGCGAAAAACAACCAAACAGGATGGAGGTCGCGAAGCCTAATAACCCGCGAAAGCGAAATAGCGGCCGATGTTCGCAACTCCAACCATGATGCTGTGCAAATTCGAAGGACAAGACCCGCTCCAAAATCAGTTGTCCTGATTGTACTGTCTTTATTTGAGGACGGTTCGCTCAGCACAGAACACAAGTTCTGCCTTTACGGCAGAGGGTTTTACCCATGGAAATGGACAACATCGGCGAAAGCGAAAAAGATCACATGTCCTGAGAAGAACGGACACCGGTTGATACAGTTGGCCCTGAGGTTTCTATTCTGAGGTTGAGTCTGGTCGCTTGGGTCGTGATTGGGAGAATCACTGGAGATTGATTATGGAACGGATGTTTCTTCGAGATGTCGAAGCCCACAAGGGAGATGACAACTACAGCAAAGCCGTCGAAATGATGAAAACGGCAGGACCGGAGTATCCGCAAATCCTGCATATGTTCTCTTTCAAGATTGACGCTACAGCGCACCTGGAGCGCTTCACGCAGCACATTATGCGCGAAGCCGCCCTTCTAAGTCCTGGGCTGCGCGAATTGATTGCTGCGTATACATCGAGCTTGAACCAGTGCCCGTTTTGAACGAAGTCGCACGCCGCGGTCGCGGCGGAATTGCTCGGAAGCGAAGAACTCGTGATGGGGGTGTTAGCCGATCTTGAGACTTCGGCTCTCCCGGAAAACGAGAAAGCGCTGCTTCGGTTTGTGCGCAAAGTGAACGAGGATTCGGTTCATATTGGCCCCCCGGATATCAATGCACTGCACGACGCCGGCTATACGGACGAAGCCATTTATTATGCGATCACGGTCTGCTCACTTTTCAATTTCTACAATCGGTGGATCGACGCGAGCGGAGTTCATCCTATGAGTGATGACGCGCACCGTGCCGGAGCGAAAAGATCGGCCATACACGGTTACTCAAGAACATCACAGCCTGTACCGAACACGTGAGGTGATGCCCGCCATTTGCTAGGGGCCGAGTAGCACGTAAGCCAATGCGAAACGCCCGATTTGAATCTGCGATCTCTCGCGAGGAGGCGAGAGATGCAGAGATTCGATTCGACCAGTGCGGCTTGTGCGTTTCGCGTTGGCAACGCCCAACAACTTCCCCGATTTCGCCTGGTACGAACTGACGCGAAGCGCATCCTCCTCTTTGTGTGTCCACCCCAAAGCATATTCGCCCGGCTGTAGAGTGATCGATTCTAGTCGAATAGGCGCTTGAACAATCAACAACTCTGAGTACTTGCCGGCAGCGGCATAGCCGGCCGTAATCAAAACTACTCCTGCAACGAACCTGTTCTGTCCATCAGTGATTCCCGAGGCGGTGCGAAACTCTGTTTCAATCCGCTCATTTTCCACCTGCGCTCGTTCTGGAATAACGCGTCTCAATTCGGTCTCAGCAGCCGATCTCCAGGTCTCGGAACATTGTCCGAAGCGCCCGCAGAGCAAGCCCAGAACAGAAAGCAAAGTAATGAGTCGCACTGCTCGATTTTCGTGTCTCATGGCAAATGCACAATGCCACGCTGTAGTGCTACCGTCGCGGCCTGCGTACGATCCCCCACGCCCAGTTTGCCCAGGAGGTTATTGATGTGGGTCTTCACTGTCGCTTCAGAAATGGAAAGTTCACTTCCAATCTCTTTGTTGCTACGTCCTGCCACGATCGCTTCTAAGACCTCGAGTTCGCGACTCGTCAGCCCAGGACCGCTAATTCGATCGGCTAATTTCTCCGCAACTATCGATGGAATGCGAGACTTGCCCGCGTGTACGGCACGAATTGCGTCTATCAATTCTTCCGCGGACATTCCCTTCAGCAAGTAGCCTTTTGCGCCAGCCTGAATTGCGCGGTAGATATCTTCGTCTCCGTCGAAAGTTGTTAAAACGATGATGCAGGCGCCTGGGTGCTTATGCTGGATCTGAGCTATGGCTTCAACGCCGCCTAATCTCGGCATCCGAAGATCCATCAGAGCGACGTCGGGGCGGCTTTGATCGTAGCGTTCGACCGCCTCTTGGCCGTCTGCGGCTTCTGTTACGACTTGAAAATCAGGAACGGTCTTCAGAAGTGCGACCAGCCCCTGTCGCACCACGTGGTGATCGTCTGCCGCCATGACGTGGATCACGTCGTTCATGGAAGCGGTACCTCCAAGCGTATGCAAGTACCATGCCGGGCGGCTGTAGCCACATGCAGTTTCGCATCGATGACTTCAGCACGCTCGCGCATCCCGCGCAAATCAAAATGTCCGTCCTTCGTGCCTACCCGGAGTGTGCCCCCCGAATTGGCAGGAACACATCGAATCAGGTCATCAGGCAGTCCATCATCGCGGCCGAAGCTCGTGAACAGCGGATCTCGAAGTACGGTTACTCCAGTCGGGTCAGTTCCGATCCAGATATCACCATCCCGATCTTCAAGGAAAGAAAGTATGGCATCCTGCGCAATTGCCTCAGGAGAATTGAGCCAGCTTACTTTGCCCGCGATGATCTTCGCCACACCGTGATCGGTTCCGATCCACAGGGTGCCTTGCCTGTCCTCGGTCAGAGCATTAATTCGTCTAGGTCGCAGAGAGCCACTGAGATCGATCTTCCTCGTGCGCCGATCCTGCAAAAGAAGCAATCCGTTGTTTGTACCGATCCACACTCGAT
>Ga0308176_10000837_pt1 | contig 19289 bp, 13 predicted proteins | sample PhyCR2_3_FD_203890 | JGI IMG/M metagenome (GOLD analysis project Ga0308176, IMG submission 203890) | Soil microbial communities from UC Gill Tract Community Farm, Albany, California, United States - DLSLS.C.R2 | ecosystem: Environmental > Terrestrial > Soil > Agricultural land | place: USA... | reverse complement strand
GGTGATGAGACGGGCAAGGGCGGCTTGTTCGACAATGAGGTCCATGCAATTAAGGAGTCCGCGACGGCCTTTCACAGGACGTCAATTCCGGACAGAATTGATGCGCGTCGAACAGCGGGCGCCGCGGTGGAACACCAGAACATCGAACACACGACTGAGCGCGACTCGGAAGGCCTTCGCCATGGCACAAGTCCCGTAGTGCGCCTACGACTTGCTCCCCCGTGCGCGTACGTCGTACGTACCCTCGGAACACTCCGGGAAGACTCTGGCATATGCCGGAAGCACCACCGTATCGTGTGTTGCCAAATCCCTTACAGGGCGTCGCGGGCTGTGCAACAGTCATAACGGTCCCTCCGCCCTTCCTGGCCGTACCGTCCCCTCCCCATTCGGAGTGCGTCATGCCGTCCCCAGTCTCCGCGGACCGCTCAGCCGCCCAGCCGCCAGGGCGCGGCTCGGTCGAGGCGTTGATAACGCAGACGCGGCGGCTCAAAGGCGACATGGTCGCCGTGCGGCGGGACACGCGGAACGACGGATCGGACCCTGAGGAGCGCTGGCAGCGAGCTCTGTACGACCTCGCACTGCATCAACTGGACGACCTCGACGCGCACTTGGCGCAACTGCGGGACGGGCCGGTGCCCACCGAGGCGGAACCGGCCGAGGTCCCGGCCGCCCGGCCCGCACCGGCCGGCACCACCCGCGGCTCACTGCTCAGCCGGGTCGGCAGCGCGGAGTGGAACTTCCTGACGGACGAGGCGAGCTGGTCCGGGGAGCTGTACGAGATCCTGGGCCGCGACCCGGCCGCCCCCGCGCTCACCCTGGACGAGCTGCCCTCCCTGGTCCTGGACGAGGACCGGCCGAAGCTGACCGCGTTGGTGACCGACTGTCTGGTGGACGCGCGGCCCATCGACGGCGAGTTCCGCGTCGTACGGCCGGACGGCTCGGTACGGACCGTGCACATGATGGGCGAGCCCGTGCTCGGCCACGACGGCGGCACCACCTCGATGTGGGCCGTGCTGCGGGACGTCAGCGCGCTGCGCCGGCACCGGCGGACGGTGCGGGAGAGCCACGACTCGCTGCAGCACCACCGCAGGCGGGCGCAGACCGAGCACCGGATCGCGGTCGAGCTGCAGGAGGCCGTGCTGCCGCCATGGCGCGGCTCGCTGCGGCTCCCGCACCAGGGGCCGCGCACCCTCGACCTGGCCGCCCACTATCTGCCCGCCACGGCCGGCACGCTGATCGGCGGCGACTGGTACGACGCGCTGGAGCTGGCCGACGGCGCCACCCTGCTCAGCGTCGGCGACCTCACCGGGCACGGGGTCGCGGTCACCTCCGGCATGGCGATGCTGCTCGGCGCGGTGCGCGGCATGGCCATGGCCGGCACCCGCCCCGGGGAACTGCTCGCCATGCTCAACCAGTTACTGGACGCCACCGTGCAACCCGCCCTCGGCAGCGCCGTCTGCTGCCATTACCGGCCCGAGGACCGCACCCTGGTGTGGGCGCAGGCCGGACACCCCGCCCCGGTGCTGTACCGCGACGGGACGGGGCATCCGCTGAACGCGCCGGACGGCGTCCTGCTCGGCGCCACCACGGGCGCCACCTACGGTCAGGCCGAAGTCACCCTGGAGCCCGGCGACCTCGTACTGCTGCACACCGACGGACTCGTACCGGGCCACAGCTCCACGAGCGCCATGGACCGTCTGCTCGACCTCGCTCCCCGCTTCGGCGCGGCACGCACCGCCCAGGACTGTGTGCGTACGGTCATGGAGGAGTTCGGCGGAGCCGAGCGCGAGGACGACGGCTGCGTCCTCGTGGCCAGGGTGACCGGCTGACCGGACGCGGCGCACCGCCCCTCATGCCGGCGCGCTGCCGTCGCTCCTGCCCCTCGGCTTCGGCAGGGCGAGCCTGATCTCCTCGCGCAGTTCGTGGATCCCCGGGTAGCCGGCGTACTCGGCGGTGAGCCGGTACATCTCGCGCAGCCTGTCCCAGGTGCGCCGGGAGGAGTTCGAGCCCATGGACATCAGGGCCAGCCGTGCGTAGCGGTCGGCCTGTTCGGGGTCGTCGGCGATGAAGCAGGCCGAGGCCATGGAGAGATGGTCGAAGATCTTCGACCGCTCCCTGCCGTCCACCCGCAGGGCCAGGGCCTTCTCCGCGTAGTGCTGGGCGTGCACGGCCGCGTCCGGGTCGAACTCGGCGAGCGTGCGGTAGGCGAGGGCCTGCATGCCGTACAGATCCTCGTCCTTGAAGGTCTGCATCCAGCCCGGCGGTTCCACGTCCTGCCGGTCGGAGACGAACAGGTCCTCCGCCTGGCCGAGCGTTCGGCGCATCGCCTGGCCCTTGCCCATCGACGCCTGCGCCCAGGCCTCGATGGTGTGGAACATCGCCTTCGTACGCGGCTGGAGCCGCTCCCCCGCCCCGGACTGGGCGAGTTTCATCAGGTCCAGCGCGTCGTCGGGCCGGCCGAGGTGCACCATCTGGCGGGCCGCCCGGGACAGCGCCTCCCCGGCGCGGGGCCGGTCACCGCCCTCGCGGGCGGCGTGCGCGGCGATGACGAAGTACTTCTGGGCCGTGGGCTCGAGGCCGACGTCGTGCGACATCCAGCCCGCGAGGACGGCGAGGTTGGCGGCGACGCCCCACAGGCGCCGCTGCAGATGGGGTGGGTGGTTGTAGGCGAGCATGCCGCCCACCTCGTTGAGCTGGCCCACGACCGCCTTGCGCTGGAGCCCGCCGCCACGGGCCGCGTCCCAGGCCCGGAACACCTCTACGGAGCGCTCCAGTTCCTCGATCTCCTGCGACCCGATGGGGGCGGCCTCATAGCGGTCGAACCCGGCGGGGTCGGCGTGCAGGGGGTCGTCGACGACAGGGGAGTCGGCCTTCAGGGCAGGGTCGGTGTGCAGCCAGTCGTGCATGGCGCTGCTGAGTGTGGATCCCGCGGCGAGCGCGGCACCCGCGCCCACCAAGCCGCGTCGGTTGAGCATGAGGTCCATTCCCGTGAATTCGGTGAGGACCGCGGCGGTACGTTCGGGCGCCCACGGCACACCGTCGGGATGTTCATCGATCCCGTCGCCCTGCCGTCTTCCCGCACGCCCGTGCCGTACCAGACCGAGGTCCTCAGTGGTCACGACACGGCCGAGACGCTCGGTGAACAGGGCCGCCAGCACCCGCGGTACGGGATCGCGCGGGATCTCTCCCGTGTCGATCCAACGCCGCACCCGGGAGGTGTCGGTCGACAGCTGGGGGTGGCCCATGGCCGCCGCCTGCTTGTTGACCAGCCTCGCGAGTTCGCCCTTCGACCAGCCGGCCAGGCCGAACAGGTCCGCAAGGCGGGTGTTGGGTTGTCCGCTCACGTCAAGCCCCCAGGTTCTCGGCTGACTTGACAGTAGCCCCGTGGGGGTTGCCGGGCGACTATTCGCCAGGGTTCGCCAGGGTGCGCCAGATGGTGTGCCACTGGGCATCGGGTGTCGAGTAGGAACGCGCCACCCCGCCCCGGTCGTCACCATCCAGAGCGGGCCCACTCCCCAGGGTGTGCCCGGGCGGCCGGGCCGGGCGGGCGCACGCACAGCGTGGATGTACAGGCAGGCACCGCAGGCACACGAAGGGATCTGTATCTCCCATGTACGCAGCATCATCCTCCGTGTCCGCTCCGCCCCGGCCGCTGCGTCCCCGCCCGGCGGGCGGCGGACCCTATCTCGACCCGGCGGCCCGGCCGGCGGCCCCCGTGCTGGGCGCGGGCCGGCCGCGGCGCGTTCCGGGGCAGCCCGGCTCCCAGCCGCTCAGCGGCAGACTCGACCTCTCCGGTCCGCAGGGCGCGCAACTGCGCACCGCGCTCGCCTCGGTGCACCGCATCTGCCCGGAGTTCGCCCCGGTGCAGGTGCTGCGCCGCAGCGGACGCTCGGTCCTCCTGGTCGGGACGACGGGACGCAGCACGGCCGTGGCCAAGTGTCTGCTGGACCAGTCACCGGCCTGGGCGGAGCGGTTCCGCCACGAAATAGCCGCATACCGCTCGTTCGTCCGGCACCGCCCGCCCGTGCGGGTGCCGAGGCTGATCGCGGCGGACCCGGACAACTGCACCCTGGTGATCGAGCGCATGCCGGGCCGGGTGGCCGCGCTCCAGCGGCATCCGGTGGAGGCCCCGCCCCGGCCGGACATCCGGGCCGCGCTCGGCGCGATCTGCCGGCTGAACGCCTGGCGGCCCCCGGCGGGCACCTTCGACGCCCCGCTGGACTACGCGGCGCGCATCGCCCGGTACCACGAGCTGGGTCTGCTGACCGACCGGGATCTGGGCGATCTGCAGAAGCTGCTGCACGGCATCGCGCACGCGGCGGGCCGCCAGGGGATGGGTCAGTTCTGCCACGGCGACGCCTTACTCTCGAACATCCTTCTCTCACCGGCCGGTCCAGTGCTGGTGGACTGGGAGCACGCGGGCTGGTACCTGCCGGGATACGACCTGGCGACGCTGTGGCTGGTGCTCGGGGACGCGCCGGTGGCACGGCGTCAGATCAGTCAGATCGCCCAGTCGGCGGGACCGGCCTCCCGGGACGCGTTCCTGGTGAACCTGATGCTCCTGCTGACCCGTGAGATCCGCACCTACGAGACGGCCGTACAGCGGTCGATGCACGAGGCGCCCCCGGCGGCACCCGGCACGGCCCTCCCGGGCTCCGCGCCGACCGGCGAGGAACAGCGGCTGCTGCTCAGGCGGCTGCACGACGACTGCCAGCTGGCCCGCAGGGCTGTGCGCGCGGCGGTCGGCACTCGCTGACGGGACGAAGGTCCGTGGTGCGCCCCAAGCGGCGGCGCACCGCGGACCTTCGTGCGTCTGGGCCTCGCTCGGAACCTTCCCCCGGGTACGGTCTCCGTCTCGCCGGACACTCCCACTGGTGTACGCCACTGACGCCCCGCAGGCCCGTGCACCACCGCTGCGAAACTCGCCGGACCCCTGCGTGACATGGGAAATCACCCCGCCGAAGGCATCATTGACGGATCGTCGGCAAGCCGGTACCACTGACCAAGCTCGGCCCCGTACGCCCCGCCACGATCCGCCTGTCACAGGAGTCCGCATTGCGAGGATCCGCCACCGACCCCACGTCCACACCCGGCCGGAGACATCTGCGGCACACCGCCGTCACCCTGGCCTCCGCGGCTCTGCTGCTGCCGTTGCTCGGCGCGGGCCCGGCCCAGAGCGCCCCTGATTCCTCCACCGGCGAGCTGCGGAGCGCGTTCGCCACCGCGTCCGCCGAGTACCAGGTACCGCAGAGCGTCCTGCTGGCCGTCTCCTACCTCCAGTCCCGCTGGGACACGCACGCCGGGGCGCCCAGCGTGACCGGCGGCTACGGCCCCATGCACCTCACCGACGCGCGCACCGCGCTCGCCACGGCCGAGCACTTCGCCGAGGGCACCGAGGACGCCCGCGGCGACAGTGCCCGCCCGGCCCTTCACCCCGACGTCCGGGTGCCCGCGAGCTCCGCGCTGCCGGCCCGTCTCAGGACGCTGCCCCGGGCCGCCGAGCTGACCGGCCTGCCGGCGGCCGAGCTGCGCACCGACCCGGCGGCGAACATCGCCGGCGGTGCCGCGCTGCTCGCCGCCGCGCAGAAGGAGCTGGGCGAGCCGCTCAGCGCCGGTCCGGCCGGCTGGTACGGCGCGGTGGCCCGCTTCTCCGGCGCCGACGACACGGCGACCGCGGCGGCGTACGCGAACGACGTCTACGACGTGCTGCGCACGGGCGAGGAACGTGTCACGGACGAGGGCCTGCGGGTGGCGCTCGCCGCACAGCCCCAACTGAAACCGGAAACCGAGCAGTTGAAGCGGGCCGGGCTGCGCACGGCCCCGGCGGACGACGTCGAGTGCCCGAAGTCGGTGTCCTGCGAGTCGGTCCCGGCGCCGTACGAGGAGTTCGGCGACAACGACTACGGCAACCACGACCTGGGCGACCGTCCGCAGTCGCAGCGCGTCAAGTACATCGTCGTCCATGACACCGAGGGCTCCTGGGACGGTGTCATGAAGCTGATCCAGGACCCCACCTATGTGTCCTGGAACTACACCATCCGTTCCACCGACGGTCTGATCGCCCAGCACGTGAAGGCGAAGGACGTGGCCTGGCACGCGGGCAACTGGGACATCAACGCCCGCTCCGTCGGCATCGAGCACGAGGGCTTCCTGACCTCGCCGGACGCCTGGTACACGGAGGCGATGTACCGGTCCTCGGCGCGGCTGGTGAAGTACCTGTCCCGCAGCTACGGCATCCCGCTGGACCGGCAGCACATCCTGGGCCACGACAACGTGCCCGGCCCGACGGCCGCCACGGTCCCCGGCATGCACACCGACCCCGGGCCGTACTGGGACTGGCGGCACTACTTCCAGTTGCTCGGCCACCCGTTCAAGCGCACCGGCGGCAAGCACTCCTCGCTGGTGACGATCCTGCCGGACTACGCCGCCAACCAGCCGGTGTACACGGGCTGCACCACCAAGGGCGAGCCCTGCGCGGCGCACGGCTCCGGCGAGGTGCGGCTGTACTCCGACCACGACGAGAGCGCCCCGCTGATCCAGGACATCGGCCTCGGTACGGCACCGACCGACGGGGTCAACGACCTGTCGTCCCGGGTCTCGACCGGTCAGCGGTTCGCCGTCGCCGACCGCTGGGGCGACTGGACGGCGATCTGGTACCTCGGGCAGAAGGCCTGGTTCCACAACCCGCGCAAGCAGCCCACGGCGGTGCGCGCCGCGGGTCTCGTCGTCACCCCGAAGGACGGCGCGGCGAGCATCCCGGTGTACGGCAGGGCGTACCCGGAGAAGGAGGCCTACCCGGCGGGGGTGCCCGCGCAGTCGGTGGTGCCGCTGAAGTACACGATCCCGGCCGGGCAGAAGTACGCGGTCGGTGACCTGGTGCCCGGCGAGTACTACTACGCGGTCACCTTCACCCCCGACTCGCACCGGGTCGTGATCGGCAAGGACCTGTACTACGAGATCCAGTACGGGCACCGGGTGGCGTTCGTGCGCGCGGCGGACGTCACGGTGGCGGGAGCGGCCCGCTAGGACCTGCCGTCAGCCCTGCTGGAACAGCTCCGCCGGGAGCGGCTTCAGCAGGGCGTACAGGTCGTCGGTGATGGGGCGGTCCCAGGCGGCGATGGTCACCAGGACGCCGTCGCTGCGGTCGAACTGGACGCAGGAGATCCGGCCCTCGGAGAGCTTCAGGCGCCGCACGATCAGCAGGTTGTCGCCCTGGAGGACCGGGGTGTCCTCGGTGCCGACGACGGTGATCTCCTCGTCGTTCTCCAGCGCCAGCAGCAGCTGGGCCACCTCGAAGGGGATCTCGCCCTCGGCCACCTCGCGGGCCGGGGAGCCCTCGGGAAGATTGCCGATGATCATGGCGGGACCGCGGCCGCCGAAGAGGTCGTAGCGCAGGAAGACGCCCTGGCAGGATCCGTCGGGGGCGGGCAGCAGGCCCGCGCCGAGGTTGCCCGGCCAGTCGCCCGGGTCCATGGCCAGCACGTCGAATTCGGGTCCGGCGGGAGTGGCGCTGCGGCGGCGGAGGAACGACATGCCGCAATGGTACGTGCACGCCCGTGTCCGCCGCCGTGCGGGCGCCCGCACGGCGGCACCCGGATTACCCCGGCCGGCCTGGATCTTTCGTCCGGGCCGGGCGGCACCGGGGAGCGGGGGCGTCACTCCTTCGGTGGTGCCGGCGGGACGACCGCGATCGGGCACGCGGCGTGCAGCAGGACGGCCTGGGTGACGGAGCCCATCATGCGCGCGGGTGCGAGCAGGCGCCGCCGGTGACGGCCGACGACGACCAGGGCGGCGTCCCCGGACGCGGTGACGAGATGGCCGGCCGCGTCGCCGGGCCGGACCTGGACCTCGGTGCCGACGCCGGGGTGCCGCTCGCGATGCGGGGCGAGGAAGCCCTCGACGAGGGAGCGGGTCTCGTGCTCGACGGCGTCCTGGCCGACCGGGGGCGGCACCATCTGGCCGGGCGCGGACCAGGTCTGCGCCGGCCACGGGTAGGCGGCGATCACCTGGACACGGGCCCGGCGCAGGGCGGCCTCGGTGAAGGCGAACTCCAGGGTGGCCTCGTCGGGGCTGTCGGCGTGCACGCCGAGGACCACCCGGGTACCGGGTCCGGCGGGGCCGCCCTCGGGGATCTCGCGGCCGGGCCGGGGCACGATGACCACCGGGCAGTCGGCGTCGCGTGCGGCGGCCAGTGAGTTGGAGCCGAGCAGCAGGCCGGCGAAGCCGCCCCGGCCCCGGGAGCCCAGTACCAACAGCTGGGCGTCGACGCCGAGTTCGGGCAGCACCGCGCCGGGCACGCCTTCCACGGCGACGTACTCGGCGGCCGGGGCGTCCGCGCTGTCCCGCAGCAGGGCGCGCACCTCGTCGAGCACCGGGTCGCCCTCCGCCTCGGGCGGCCCGGCGACCAGGACGTCGGCCTGTCCCCAGGCGGCGTACTGCCGGACGTGCACCACCCGCAGCGGTGCGGCGCGGCGCCGGGCGGCGTCCACGGCCCACTCCAGGGCCCGCCGGCTGTCGTCGGAGCCGTCGACCGCGGCGATGACCGGCGCAGTGCTCATTCCTTGCCCACCTCCGGAACGCGACCTTCCCTGTGCTGGGGCCAAGCCTCGCGCAGGCTGTGGCCCCGGCAGGGCGCTGTGGGTCGCGTGTCCGGAATTCCGCGGGGAACACCCCCGGATCGGCGTGCGAAGGGCGACGGGCTCAGGTGAGGTCGAACTCGCCCTCGCGCGCACCGGAGACGAAGGCGCCCCATTCCGCGGGCGTGAAGATCAGGGACGGGTTCTCCGGGCGGCCGCTGTTGCGCATCGCGATGAATCCCTCGACGAAGGCGATCTGCACATCGCCCCGTCCTCGGCTGCTGGACTGCCACTCGGCCCCGCTGAGGTCCAGCTCCGGCTTGTCCCAGCCCACGAGCGGCTGCTGCTGGGTGATGGTCTCGGCCACGTCCGTGCTCCTCCCGGTTCGTCGTCCGCGAGCCAGCCTAGCGACCGGTTCCCACGGCGGACAGGCCACGTGAGGAGGACTTTCGGGTCGCCTCACCGGGACGGGGCACCGTCTTCCCCGAGGAAGCCGACGACGCGGCGGACGAAGTGCTCCGGGTCGTCCAGCCAGGGGTAGTGACCGGCGCCGGGCTGGACGCTCACCTCGGCGTTGGGGAGGGCCTCGGCGACGCGGCGGGCCAGGGCGGGGCGGGGCCCGCCGTCGTACTCGCCCGCGTGGATCAGGACCGGGGCGGTGAGGGCGGCGAGCGCGGCCCGGGTCGCGTCCGGGGTGAAGGCGCCGTCGGCGGAGTAGCGCTCGGCCGCCTCGTCGTTGGTCTGTGTCTCCTCGGCCTCCGCGTGCGCCCGGGCCGCGTCGTCCCAGCGGCCGTAGAAGAACGGCAGGAACACCTCGTCGAAGTCGGCGTCACCCGCGAGCCATGCCTCGTAGGCGGGGAAGGCACGGCCGAACCACGGCTCGTCCGCCCGCAGCCGGGCGGCGGCGAGCCGGTCGTCGGGCGTGGCCCGCATGCCGACGGCCGAGGGGTTGGGGGTGATCAGCGCCAGCCGCCGGATCCGGTGGGGGTGGCGGGCCGCGTACAGCAGCGCGAGACCGCCGGCCGCCGAGTGGGCGAGCAGATCCATCCGTTCCAGGCCCAGGTGGGCCCGCCACCGCTCCACGTCGTCGACCATGCGGTCGCAGCGGTAGGTCGCCGGGTCGGCCGGCGCCTCGGAGTCGCCGGTGCCCCGCAGGTCGAGCAGGGCCAGCCGGCGGTACGCGGTAAGGCCGCCCAGGTCGCCCAGGTAGCCGGAGGCGCGCATGGGTCCGCCGGGCAGGACGGCGAGAGGCGTGCCCCCGCCCCTGAGGTGGTAGGCGAGCGTGGTTCCGTCGGCGGCGGTGAAGGTCGGCATGCCGTGATCATTCAGGCCCGCACCGCCCGGCCGCAACGTCTTTGCCCGGACGGAGGCCCTCATCCCTCTGCACGGTCCCGCCCGGAGCATTTCGGGCTCCCCTCCTGCCTGCCGGCCGGATGGCCCCCATCACCGGCCTCGAACGGACCGACCGAATGATCCGTCGTCCGCGTCACCGGACGAACTGACGACATGCTGATCCCGCGCGGGGTGAACCTGTTCCCCACCCTGATCGAGGAGATCGTTGCGCCGGATTCGCTGGAGCGGTCGGTGGGCACGATCCGCCGGATCGTGGATCCGCGCCCGCGCTGGGGCCGGTTGGGACTAGGAGCCGCCTCCGAACCGGTCGCGCAGCTCGCGCTTGAGGATCTTGCCGCTGGCGTTGCGGGGCAGCTCGTCCACGAACAGCACCCGTTTGGGCGCCTTGAAGGAAGTGAGCTTCTCCCGTACGTGCGTGAGGAGTTGCTCCTCCGTCACCGCACCGCGGGGGACGACGACCGCGGTGACGGCCTCGATCCACCGTTCGTCGGGAAGGCCGATGACGGCGGCCTCGGCGACCGCCTCGTGGGTGTAGAGCGCGTCCTCCACCTGGCGGGAGGCGACCAGCACGCCACCGGAGTTGATGACGTCCTTCACCCGGTCGACGATCGTGTAGTAGCCCTCCGCGTCGCGCACCGCGAGGTCGCCGGAGTGGAACCAGCCGTCCCTGAAGGCCTCGGTGGTCTCCTCGGGCCTGTCCCAGTAGCCCTCGCACAACTGCGGTGAGCGGTAGACGATTTCACCGGGTGTGCCGTCCGGCACGTCCTCGCCCCGTTCGTCCACCACGCGCGCGTCCACGAACAGCACCGGCCGACCGCAGGAGTCCGGCCGGTCGTCGTGCTCGTCGGGGGCCAGCACGGTGGCGAGCGGGCCGATCTCGCTCTGCCCGAAGCAGTTGTAGACGGCGAGCTTCGGCAGGCGTTCGCGCAGGCGCTGGAGCACCGGAACGGGCATGATCGAGGCGCCGTAGTAGGCCTTGCGCAGTCCGTCGAGGTCGCGGGTGGCGAAGTCGGGCCGGTTGGCCAGGCCGATCCACACGGTGGGTGGCGCGAACAGGCTGTCCACCCGGCCCTGTTCGATCAGGTCGAAGAGCCGGTCCCCGTCCGGTGCGTCCAGCAGCACGCTGGTCGCGCCGACCGCGAGGTACGGCAGCAGGAACACGTGCATCTGCGCCGAGTGGTAGAGCGGCAGCGCGTGGGCGGGCCGGTCGCCGGCGCTCAGGTCGAGGGCGGTGATCGCGCTCAGGTACTCGTGCACCAGCGCGCGGTGCGTCATCATCGCGCCCTTGGGCGAGGCGGTGGTGCCGGAGGTGTACAGCAGCTGCACCAGGTCCTCGGTGCGCGGCTCGGGCCCGTCGTACGGCGGGGCGTCCGCCAGCCGGGCGAGCAGGGAGCCGTCGGCGTCCCGCAGGGGCAGCGCCCGTACGCCTTCCGGCAGCCGGCCGGCGAGGTCCGGGTCGGCGAGCACCAGGGCGCTGCCCGACTGGCGGACGATGTACGCCAGGTCGTCGCCGGTCAGGTTCTGGTTGACCGGCACATGGACCAGGCCGGCGCGGGCGCAGGCCAGGAAGGCGATCAGATAGGCGTCGGAGTTGTGCCCGTAGGCGGCGACCCGGTCCCCCGGGGCGAGGCCTTCCGCGCGGAGCAGCCCCGCCGCGCGCGTGACGGCGTCGTCCAGTGCCTCGTAGGTCCAGCCGCGTTCGCCGTACTCCAGTGCGATGCGTGCCGGGGTGCGCCGGGCGCTGCGCCGCAGCACCCCGTCGACCGTGCTGCCGTGTCCCTGCGTCATGACAGCCGATCCTCGGCCCGCCGGGCGGGCGGGTCAAGAACCCGTGGCCGCTCGCGCGCTACGACTCCAGCACCGCCATCGCCGCGTTGTGCCCCGGCACTCCGCTCACCCCTCCCCCGCGCACCGCGCCCGCACCGCACAGCAGCACGCCCGGGTGCCCGGTCTCCACGCCCCAGCGCCCGGTGCTCTCCTGGGCGTACGGCCAGGACAGGGCGCGGTGGAAGATGTTGCCGCCGGGCAGGCGCAGGTCCCGTTCGAGGTCGAGCGGGGTCTTCGCCTCGATGCAGGGGCGGCCGTCGGCGTCGGTGGCGAGGCAGTCGGCGAGGGGTTCGGCGAGATGGGCGTCGAGCTGCGCCAGGGTGGACTTCAGCAGTTCCTCGCGGACGGCGTCGTTGTCCCGGGCGAACAGCCGGGCGGGGGTGTGCAGTCCGAACAGGGTGAGGGTCTGGTAGCCGCGCCCGGCGAGGTCGGGGCCGAGGATGGTGGGGTCGGTCAGGGAGTGGCAGTAGATCTCCGAGGGCGGCGCGGCGGGGAGTTCCCCGGCGGCCGCCTGGGCGTGGGCGGTGGCCAGTTGCCGGTAGCCCTCGGCGATGTGGAAGGTGCCGGCGAAGGCCTCACGGGGGTCGACCGAGTCGTCGCGGAGCCTGGGCAGCCGGGTGAGCAGCATGTTGACCTTGAGCTGGGCACCCTCGGCCGGCTCCGGCGCCGGGTCTCCCATGAGGGCGGCCAGCTCCTGCGGCGAGGCGTTGACCAGCACGTGCCGGGCGGCGGCGACACCCTCGCCGTCGGCCGTGCGGTAGGTGACCTCGGCGGTCTTCCCGTCGGTGGCGACGCGGACCGCCTCGTGCCCGGTCGCGATCACCGCGCCGGCCGTGCGCGCCGCGGCGGCCAGCGCGTCGGTGAGGGCGCCCATGCCGCCGACGGGTACGTCCCAGGCGCCGGTGCCGCCGCCGATGACGTGGTAGAGGAAGCAGCGGTTCTGGGCGAGGGAGGGGTCGTGGGCGTCGGCGAAGGTCCCGATGAGCGCGTCGGTGAGGACCACGCCCCGCACCAGGTCGTCGGTGAAGTTCTCCTCGACGGTGACCCCGATCGGCTCCTCGAACAGCGCCCGCCAGGCGGTCTCGTCGTCGATGCGCCGGCGCAGCTCGTCCCGGCCGGGCAGCGGTTCGGTGAGCGTGGGGAACACCCGTTCGGCCACCCGGCTCGTCATGTCGTAGAAGCGCTGCCAGGCCGCGTACTCGTGCTCCCCGCCGGTGAGCCGGGCGAACGCCTCCCGGGTGCGCCGTTCCCCGCCGCCGACGAGCAGCCCGGTGGCCCGCCCGCCGCGTTCGGTGGGCGTGTACGAGGAGATGGTGCGCCCGCGGACCTGGAACCGGAGCCCGAGGTCGCGCACGATCTTCCGCGGCAGCAGGCTGACCAGGTACGAGTAGCGCGACAGCCGGGCGTCCACCCCGGCGAACGGACGCGTCGAGACGGCGGCCCCACCGGTGTGGCCGAGCCGCTCCAGCACCAGCACGGACCGCCCGGCCCGCGCCAGATAGGCGGCGGCGACCAGTCCGTTGTGACCACCACCGACGATGACGGCGTCGTAGGTCCGGGTTCCCTCGTTGGCAGGCATGGTCCTTCGTAACACGTGATGATCAAGACGGGCCAGAGGCGTGCGCGGGGCGGCGTGGACTCAGCGGCCGCCGGACCCCCGTTGGCGGCTCAGCGTCGCGATCCTGCGGTACAGCTCGGCGGCCTCGGCGTCGTGGCCCAGTTGTTCCAGGCAGTGGGCCTCGTCGTTGCGGCCGGCGAGGGTTTCGGGGTGGGCGGGGCCGAGGACGCGTTCGCGGGCCGCGGCGACCCGGCGGTACTCGGTGAGCGCGGCCGTCCAGCGGCCCAGCCAGCCCAGGGCGACCGCGACCTCTCGGCGGCTGACGAGAGTGTCCGGGTGGTCGGCGCCGAGGGCCCGGTCGCGGTGGGCGCACACGTCGCGGGCCTCGGCCAGGGCCTCCTCCCAACGGCCGAGACGGCCGAGGTTGACGCCGAGGCCGTGGCGGGCGCGCAGCGTCTCGGGGTGTGCGGGCCCCTGGACGCGGGCGCGGTCCGCGATCAGGTCGCGGTAGAGGAGGAGGGCGTCCGCGCTGCGGCCGAGGCGGCCCAGGCTGATGCCGGTCTCGTAGCGGGCGGCGAGGGTGTCCGGGTGGTCGGGGCCGAGGGCCCGGGCGCGCGCCCCGGCGACCTCGCGGTAGGTGCCGAGCGCCTCCTCCCAGCGGCCCGACTGGCCGAGCGCGTAGGCGACTTCGCAGCGGCTGACCAGGGTGTCGGGGTGGTCGGGGCCGAGCACCCGGGCACGGGCGGCGGCCACGTCGAGGGCCGTCCGGTACGAGTCCTCCAGGCGGCCGAGCCTGCCGAGGCTGACGGCGAGGTTGTGGCGGCAGCGCAGGGTGTCCGGATGGTCGGGGCCCATGACGCGGGTCCGGGCGGCCAGCACCGAGGTGTAACGCTGGTGCGCCTCGAAGTGGCGGCCCAACTGACCGAGCACGTACGCCGTTTCCTGACGGGCGGCGAGGGTGCCGGGGTGGTCGGGGCCGAGGACGCGCTCCCTGGCCTCGGCGACATCCGTGTAGGCGCGCAACGCGTCGGCGGCCCGGCCGGTGCGGCTGAGGGCGAAGGCGGCCTCGTAGCGGCTGGTGAGGGTGTCGGGGTGGCCGGGTCCCAGCAGTGCCGCCCGTTCGGCGGCGACGGCCAGGTGGATCTCGCGCGCCTCGGCCCAGCGACCGCTCCGCGCCAGAGACAGGCCCTCGTGGTGCCGGGCGGCGAGCGCCGCGACGTTGTCCGGTGACGGCCGGGGCGGCACCGCCACCTCTGCACCGGCGATGTGCCGGCGGGCGGTCCAGGCGACGGTGAGCGCGGCGCCGGGGTCCGGCGGGACGGGGCTCAGCGCGGCCCCGACCGCTTTGTGCCCGGTGGTGATGTCCCGGGTCCACGACGGCGGGCGCCTCGCGCGCACGGCCGCCCCGCCGGTCCTCGGCCGCTCGGCCACGACCGTCGGCGAGTGCCCCGCCGCCGTACGCCCCGAGGCCAGCCGGTGTCCCAACTCGACAGCGTCGTAGGGTCGTTCCTCGGGTCGCTTGGCCAGCAGGTCGAGGATGATCCGCTCGAGGTGGGCGGGGAGTTCGGGACGGTGACCGCGGGGCGGGAGGGGTGGGGTGTCGCGGTGGCCGATGAGGATCCCCCAGGCGTCGTCCAGGTCGAACGGCGGTGCCCCGGTGGCGATCTCGTACAGCACGCAGCCCAGCGAGTACAGGTCGCTGCGCTGGTCGACCCCCGAGCCGCCGATCTGCTCCGGGGACATGTAGTGCGGGGTGCCCATCGCGACGCCGGTGCCGGTCAGCCGGGTGGTGAAGCCGATGTCCTGGCCGAGGCGGGCGATGCCGAAGTCGCAGATCTTCACCGTGCCGTCGGTCAGCCGCACGATGTTCGCGGGCTTCAGGTCGCGGTGCACGATGCCCTGCCGGTGGGTGTGGGCGAGGGCGGCGGCGACCTGTTCCGCGACGGCGAGCACGTCGTCCACGGGCAGCGGATGCCCCTTGTTGTCCTCGAGCAGCCGGCTCAGGTCGCGCCCGTCGAGCAGCTCCATGACGAGGTAGAGCACGCCGTCGTGCTCGCCGAAGTCGTGGACGACGGTGACGCCCCGGTGGGACAGCGCGGCGGCCACTCTCGCCTCCCGGCGGAACCGTTCCCGCAGGATGCGGGTGAAGGACGCGTCGTGCTGCGGGCCGGGCGGCCTGAGGCACTTCACCGCGACCTGCCGGCCGAGCGACTCGTCGCGGGCCCGCCACACGTCGCCCATGCCGCCCCGCCCGATCGGTTCGAGCAGCCGGTAGCGGCCCTGAATCAGCTTGTTCTCCCCCATCGCGCGCCGTCGCCCCCGTCGCTGTACGCCCGCCCCCTGGGAGACGTCGTCACGACGGCGGGGCCGCGAGGAACCCGGCCCGATCCGTGACACACCCCCCTGCTCGTCCAGTATGGCGGCTTATCGTCCGACTTTGTACGGTGCCGGCCGGCCACCCGGACCGGGCCCGCCACGCCCCGCGCGAGGTGTTTGGACCGCGGCCGCCGACGCGGACCTGCGGGAAACGCGATGCGTCAGGACGCCGCCGGCCCTGCGCCGGCCGGTGACGACGGCGGCACGGGGCCGGTCCGCCGTACACCTCGTCGGCGTACGGGAGCAGGACGACGTACATCGGATGCGCCACCCGCCGCCATCGCGCCTCGCGCTCCGGACGAGCGGAGGATGCGTCGGCGGGCGGAGAGGGCGGTCACCCACCGGGCGTGCCCGGTTTCCCAACCACCGACGCCTGCCCCCTCGGCCCCCGTGCGGGACGCGCCGGGGGGGGCGTCACCGCTTCGCCGTGAGTTCCCTCAGCGCGATGTTGAGTTCCAGGACGTTGACGCGGGGCTCGCCGATGAAGCCGAGGGTGCGGCCCTCGGTGTGGTCCTCGACCAGCTTCTCGACCCGTGCGACGGGCAGACCGTTCCTCGTGGCGACCCGGTGCGCCTGGAGTTCGGCGTACTGCGGGGAGATGGCCGGGTCCAGGCCGGAGCCGGAGGAGGTGACGGCATCGGCGGGGACGTCGGACGGCCTGACGGCGTAGCCGGGCACCGAGTTGTCCCTGACCACGGCCGCCCTGGCGGCGAGCACCCGCGCGCAGAGCGTGCCGTCCGCGGGCTCGGCCGGGCACGTGCCGTGCACCGCCCCGCTGTCCGCGGCCAGGTTGGTCGCGCCGGACAGGATCAGTCGGTACTGGGTGTTGACGCTGTTGGCGCCGAGTCCGTCGGCCGGGCGGCCCTGGAACCACTTCAGGTCGGGCCCGGGGGTCTGCCGGCCGTTCTTCGGCGGCAGGTCGTACGACTGCCCGATCAGGGAGGAGCCGACGACCCGGCCGTCCGCCTCGACCTCGGAGCCGTTCGCCCGGTCGTGGAACAGCCCCTGGGTGATGCCGGTGACGGCCAGCGGGTAGAGGACCCCGGTGACCAGGGTCAGCACGAGCAGCGCGCGCAGACCCGCGCCCAGCAACCGGGCCGTGTTCACAGAGGAGTTGTTCATGCCGATCAGCCGATTCCGGGGATGAGGGAGATGAGCAGGTCGATGAGCTTGATGCCGATGAACGGCGCCACCAGGCCGCCGATGCCGTAGATCCCGAGATTGCGGCGCAGCATCCTGTCGGCGCCGACCGGCCTGTACCGCACGCCCTTCAGGGACAGCGGCACCAGCGCGACGATGATCAGCGCGTTGAAGACGACGGCGGACAGGATCGCGGAGTCGGGCGAGGACAGCCGCATGATGTCGAGCCTGTCCAGACCGGGATAGACGGCGGCGAACAGCGCCGGGATGATCGCGAAGTACTTCGCGACGTCGTTGGCTATGGAGAACGTCGTCAACGCACCCCGCGTGATGAGGAGTTGCTTGCCGATCTCCACGATCTCGATCAGCTTGGTCGGGTTGGAGTCGAGGTCGACCATGTTGCCGGCCTCCTTGGCGGCCGACGTGCCGGTGTTCATCGCGACACCGACGTCCGCCTGGGCCAGCGCGGGCGCGTCGTTGGTGCCGTCGCCGGTCATCGCGACCAGCTTGCCGCCGGCCTGCTCCCGCCTGATCAGGGCCATCTTGTCCTCGGGAGTGGCCTCGGCGAGGAAGTCGTCGACGCCGGCCTCCTCGGCTATCGCCTTCGCGGTCAGCGGGTTGTCACCCGTGATCATGACCGTTCTGATGCCCATGCGGCGCAGTTCCTCGAACCGCTCCCGCATGCCGTGCTTCACGACGTCCTTGAGATGGATGACACCCAGCACGCGGGCACCGTCGTCGTCGTGGACGGCGACCAGGAGCGGGGTGCCGCCGTCCGCCGCGATCCGGTCGGTCAACTCCTGTGCGTCGGCGGCGACTTCGCCGCCCTGCTCCGTCACCCAGGCGATGACGGAGGCCGTGGCGCCCTTGCGGACGCGGTGGCCGTCGACGTCCACGCCCGACATCCGGGTCCGGGCGGTGAAGGCGATCCACTCGGCGCGCGCCAGCTCACCCTGGTGCCGCTCGCGCAGCCCGTACCTCTCCTTCGCCAGGACGACGATCGAGCGGCCCTCGGGGGTCTCGTCGGCCAGCGAGGACAGCTGGGCGGCGTCGGCGACCTCGGCCTCCGTCGTGCCGCTCACCGGCACGAACTCCGCCGCCCGGCGGTTGCCCAGGGTGATGGTGCCCGTCTTGTCGAGCAGCAGGGTCGACACGTCACCGGCGGCCTCGACCGCGCGTCCCGACATCGCCAGCACATTGCGCTGGACCAGACGGTCCATGCCCGCGATGCCGATCGCGGAGAGCAGGGCGCCGATGGTGGTCGGGATGAGGCAGACCAGCAGGGCCACCAGCACCACCGTCGTCAGGTGCGTGCCCGCGTGGTCCGCGAACGGCGGCAGCGTGGCGCAGGCCAGCAGGAAGACGATGGTGAGCGAGGCCAGCAGGATGTTCAGGGCGATCTCGTTGGGTGTCTTCTGCCGGGCGGCGCCCTCGACGAGACTGATCATCCGGTCGATGAAGGTCTCGCCGGGCTTCGTCGTGATCCGGACGACGATCCGGTCCGACAGGACCTTCGTGCCGCCCGTCACCGCGCTGCGGTCGCCACCGGACTCGCGGATGACCGGCGCGGACTCACCGGTGATCGCGGACTCGTCGACGCTGGCGACGCCCTCCACGACGTCGCCGTCACCGGGGATGACGTCGCCGGCCTCGCAGACCACCAGGTCGCCGATGGTCAGGCCGGTGCCCGGGACCCGCTCCTCGGGGCCGTCCTTCCGGAGCCGACGCGCGACGGTGTCGGTCTTGGCCTTGCGCAGGGTGTCGGCCTGGGCCTTGCCACGGCCCTCGGCGACCGCCTCCGCGAGGTTGGCGAAGACCACGGTCAGCCAGAGCCAGGCGCTGATCGTCCAGCCGAACCAGTCGCCGGGGTCCTTGAAGGAGAAGACGGTGGTCAGCACCGAGCCGATCCACACCACGAACATCACGGGCGACTTGACCATCACCCGCGGATCGAGCTTGCGGAAGGCCTCGGGCAAGGACCTGACCAGTTGCCTGGGGTCGAAGAGGCCCGCGCCGACGCGGCTCCCGGCCGGATCGTGCCCGGTCGGCGCGTCCTGGTGGGGCGCGAGGGTGGGAGTGGACATGGAGTCCTCGTACTTCTCGGTGTCGGTGGTCATCACGCCAGCCCTTCCGCGAGCGGGCCCAGCGCGAGGGCCGGGAAGTACGTGAGACCGGTGATGATGAGGATCGCGCCGACCAGCAGGCCGGTGAACAGGGGCTTCTCGGTGCGCAGGGTGCCCGCGGTCACCGGCACCGGCTTCTGTCGCGCGAGCGAGCCGGCCAGGGCCAGGACGAACACCATGGGCAGGAACCGGCCGAGCAGCATCGCCAGACCCGTCATGGTGTTGAACCAGTCCGTGTTCGCGTTCAGGCCGGCGAAGGCCGAACCGTTGTTGTTCGCGGCCGACGTGAAGGCGTACAGCACCTCGGAGAACCCGTGCGGACCGGAGTTGAGCGTC
>Ga0308176_10000836_pt1 | contig 19306 bp, 16 predicted proteins | sample PhyCR2_3_FD_203890 | JGI IMG/M metagenome (GOLD analysis project Ga0308176, IMG submission 203890) | Soil microbial communities from UC Gill Tract Community Farm, Albany, California, United States - DLSLS.C.R2 | ecosystem: Environmental > Terrestrial > Soil > Agricultural land | place: USA... | reverse complement strand
CGACTATCTTGAGCGTGGGAGACAGCGAGCGTGGAACCCGGGGTCGAAATCCGAGTCAGGATGATCGGTACACGGAAGCCGCAAACGAGTTCGGTTCTTCTCTCCAGAGGCTGGTTCAGGCTTACGAAGCGGATCCCGGGAAGCGCCAGGATCTAAGCCAGGAGATTCACTTTCAGCTCTGGCGAAGCTTCGGGAGGTACGACGAAAGGTGTTCTCTCCGGACCTGGGTCTATCGGATCGCACACAATGCTGCTGCGAGCCATGTCATGCGGGAGCGACGGGCATTTTCGAAGCTTGTCAGTCTGGACGAGCTCACATGTGCCTCCGCTCGAGGCGATTCGCAGGCGGCCGCGAATCAGCAGCTCGATATCGGTCGCCTGCTTTCGATGGTGCGTCAGCTCAAGCCGCTGGACCGCCAGGTCATGCTTTCCTACCTCGAAGGGCTTGATGCCGCGTCCACTGCTGAGATCACCGGGCTCTCGGCCACTGCCGTAGCAACGCGGATATATCGAATTAAGAATCTGCTTGCTGCGCAAATCCATAAAGGAGCAAACCATGCGCGATGAAAACTGCGAAGATGCAAGGGCTATTTGGCAACGCCAATGCACCCGGTCATCGAGCCTGACCGCACACGAACTTAGTGAGAAAGCTCGCCAGGTTCGGATCAAGAGACGCAAAGAATGGCTTGGAAATAGCGCTTTAGCTCTGATTGCACTGGGCACTGCGAGCCATGGGATGCTTCATACGAGCGCTCCCGGTTGGCGGCTCGTGTTCGCAATTTGCATCGCTTGGGCTGCAAGCGGATGGTTGCTCTCGAGGGGTGTAGATCGGCGGGCAAGTAGCCCTCCGGCGCTGACACCTACTGACGGGCTTAGCTTCTACCGCCAGGAATTGGAAGGCAGGCAGCATCTCTTCCGCCGGTTCCTGCCATCGTTTTTCGCGCCGGCAGTACTCGCGATGAGCTCCTGGATTCTGATGGTGAGCGGCGTCGCACGCAAGCTTCACGTGCGCGTGACTTTCGTCCCCCTCTGCACGTTATTAGGTTTTTGGATACTCGGCATCTTCATCCTGAGAATGCGAACGCGAAAAGAGCTGAAAGAAGAACTGGCCGAGCTCGCTAGTCTCGAATGCGAGGACAACCAAGATACCTAAACCTGTCAGACCGGTTGCGATCACTTCGCGGCGCGCCGGTATGGCGAGGAAAGATAGTGCTTCGCTTCCGCAGCGACTTCCGAATTCGGAGCCGTCCGGATGGCTTCACCGTAGGCGGCAACGGCTTTGTTACGGTCCTGGAGTATATCGTTCACCTGGCCAAGCCGGAGCCAACTCAGGACCGCGGTGTTCAAGTCCAGCACCTCCGTACGTCTGCATGCCTCCTGCAGGCGGGCGAGGGCCAAATCGTAATCGCGATACCAGAAATACAAATTCCCAGCGACGTAGTCGACCTTCTCGGGCGCCAGCGCGGCATATCCGGGAGCTTGCGAAGCTTGCAATCTTTCGATCTGGTCTAAAACGCGCAAAGCCGACGCCTTATCTCCCATATCGCTGTACATCTGCACTTGTTCAAATAGAAACAGGTAATTGCCCGGGAACCTTTGAGCAAGGTGCCGCAGCAGGGGAATCGCTTTCGCCGGCTCATGCTCGCGCCGATAGAGAATCGCAAGCACAATTTCCGCATCATACCGGTTCGAGACACCGTCGCGCGCAACCGACTCCACCTGTTGCAGCCCGCCTGCCCGGTCTCCATGGAATCCACTTAGGAATCCGACTGCCCGCATATAGAACGGCAAGCTCGCGACCATGTATTGATATACGCCGATTGTCAGGCGAGCATCGATGTAACCCGGATCCAGCTCTAAGACTCGTTCCTGTGCCTTGCGGGCGGCAGCGGCTTCGCGCAACGCCTCGGTCCAGGACTTCTCCACAAGGAAGAAGTATGTCGAACGCAGCGCATGGGCGGCGCCTAATTGGTACCGGGCTTTCAAGTCATCTTCGTTTGTTTTCAGTTTCCCTTCGCAAAGCGACAGAGACACATTGATGGAATCCGCAAACTCCTGACGATTCCCCTCGCTGATTACCACCTTGGACCGGCGCAGGAATGCGTTGTTACCGGTTACGAGTTGCGATTCGAGAGAACCATTGCGGAACAGTTCCCGATAGAGAATCGTTTGCGCAACGTGGTTGTGCTGATCGGGATCATCCGGATGAGCTTTGACCTGTCCTTCAAAGTAAGCGAGAGCCCCATCGTAGTCGTTGTTATAAAAGGCTTCAAACCCGGGGTCGAGCGGAGATTCTCCCGCAAAAAACCGAGTCGCGAGCGCGGAGACCAGGACCAGGGTCCCGAGTCCGACTACACGCATTCGGAGATAGCCTCAGGCTCGGAGGAGCCCAGCTTGCCTCCGGACAAAATGGCGAGAGATCGATTCGCGGCAGCCGAAACAGATTCGTCTGGATGCCGTGCGAGTTGCGTCAGACGGTCGATCATTGCGGGGTCACCGGAATTCCCCATCGCCGCGGCAACGTTGCGAAGAAACCCGCGATGCTTGGCGCGCCACACCGGCGAGTGACGAAACTCGCGCCGGAAATCTTCTTCTGAATACCCCGAGAGTTCAACGAGCGAGGGCAGGTCCGCATGCCTCTCAAAGGCTGCGTCCTCAGTCTTCGGCGCGTTTCGATTCCAGGGACAGACATCCTGGCAGATATCACATCCAAAAAGATGATCGCCCGTGCCCTCCTGTAGACCGGGATCGAGAGATCCTCGCTTCTCGATCGTGAGGTAAGAGATACAGTTTTGCGAATCGATTCGCCAGCCGTCTGCGCTCGGAACGATCGCGGCTGTCGGGCACGCATCAATGCATCGCCGGCACGTCCCGCATCGGTCGGGCGGTGGAGAATCGAGCTCCAATTCGAGCGACGTGAGCAGTTCTCCAAGGAAGAACCATGAGCCACTTTCCTGATTGATCAGGCAAGTATTGCGTCCAATCCAACCAAGGCCCGCCTGCCGCGCGTAGCTGCGTTCAAGAAGAGGCGCGGTATCGACGCAGATGCGTGAGTGAAAGGGCTCGCCGTTGAGTTCTTCCAGTCTTGCGCGGAGCAGTTCCAAGCCTGCTCTCAGGACCTCGTGATAGTCCTCGCCCCACGCATAGCGCGAGATCCAGCCAGTGTCGCGGCTCCGTCGCTCCGTCGAGTATGGCTGGCCGGTGTTGTACAGTTTTCCGACACAGATGATTGTTTTCGCGTCCGCAAGCAGGTGCCGTGGATCTGCACGGAGATCACCACGCCCGTCAGTCAGGTAGGTCATCTCACCCGCCATGCCGGCCTGCCGCCAGCGATCGAATCGCTCGTAGTCCGATAATGGAACAGCGGCAGTGATGCCAGCAATTTCGAACCCGCACTGGCGAGCCAACAGCTTGACTTGTTCTGCGCTGATTGCCATTACGGATTAGTGACCTTCTTCTATTTTGAAACCACTCCTTCTCGATTTTGAAAACGTTTATGTCCAGAGAGGACAACGGTACGCGCTCCAGGCGCTGACGCTTAAAGTGAAACCGGGCGAACATGTGGCGGTGCTGGGGCCTAATGGTAGCGGGAAATCCACCCTCCTCAAGCTCTTGACCCGGGAGTGTTATCCCCTTCTCCGTCCGGAAACCCGCTTATCCATCCTGGGTCAGACGGATTGGAACATCTTCGACCTACGCTCACAAATCGGCATTGTGAGCAACGATCTGATGACGCAATGTACTCGGGACATCACAGGACGTGAACTCGTTTTGTCCGGCTTTTTCGGCTCCATCGGGCTTTGGCCGAACCAGCACGTCACGCCAGAGATGGAGCGGCTGGCTGAAGAGGCAATGGGGCAACTTGAAGTGGCCGAACTCGCAGGCCGGTGGGTGGACGAACTATCGTCGGGCGAAGCGCGCCGTCTTCTGATTGCACGTGCTCTGATTCACAATCCATCAACATTAGTGCTTGACGAGCCCACAACGAGCCTTGACCTCGCCGCGCAACGGGAAATGCGGGAGCACTTGAGGAGACTTGCGGCCGGCGGCGTTGGATTGCTGCTGGTGACGCATCATCTCGAAGAGCTCATCCCGGAAGTCGAGCGGGTCGTGATGTTGCGCAAGGGTTCTGTATATGTAGATGGACCGAAGGAAGACGTCCTGTCTTCCGCTAATCTTTCCGCACTGTTCGGAGTGGAGGTCGATCTCTCGCTCCGGGACGGTTACTATCGCCCGTGGTGATCATTGGTCACCGTCTATTTGGAAGCCACTATTAACACACCGTAAGGCGCGATGGTGAAATGTCCACTTCGAGGAGCCGTGGCCGAAAAACTGGCCAGCAGTACCCGGCTAAAGCCCGGCCAGTTCGCAAAACCGGAGATATCGACCCGCTCTTCCTTGTCGCTTGTATTCATGGCAAGGAGAGAGATTTCTCCTCCTGCGGCTTTCCGGCCGAAAGCGAACACGTTCGCATTCCCCGATTGGAGCGGCACATAGTCTCCCTCGCGCATCGTTACTTCGTCGCGACGCAGCTTAACGAGGGCGGCGTACCAGTTGTAGATGGATTGCGGATCGGTCTTCTCAGAAGCTACGTTATAGCGCTTGAACGTGGACTCCACCGGCAGCCATGGTGTACCTTGGCTGAACCCGGCGTTCACGCTTGTGTCCCATTGCATAGGCGTCCGGGCGCCGTCCCGCCTGTCAGCACGCGGCCGCTTGGGCGAGACCGGAACGCGGCTCAGTTCCGCATTCGACATGGTCGCCATGCCAAGTTCCTCACCGTAGTAGAGCAAGACACATCCGGGTTGCGACAGCGTCAATGCCGCGGTGAGTTTTGCAATCTGATCGTTGTTGACACCATCGCCGAAGGTGCTCCACTGCCGAGGGTGATCATGATTGCTGAAGAAGAAAACGGGTGTACGCCCTCCAAGCTGGGTGTGCGCGGCATCGAATTCCCGTTTGAAAACTGACGCGTTCAACTGCTGCAGATTGCCGATCAGGAAATCCATTGGTAACTGTATTTCGTCGCCATTCGTTCCGTAAACAGCTGCAAGATCCTGGATGGTTTTCGTGGACGATTCGCCCAGGAGCACAGGATCGCCGGAATATCCATTGAGGACCTGCCTCATCTGTTTCAGAATCTGGTGATTCTCGGGCTGCCCTGAGTTGTAGGGCATCAAAGAGGCGGGCCCACCCTGGGCCGGAGGATGGGGATCGTCCGGATACGCGGGATCTTCTATGAGGTAAGGTGTTGCATCGAGGCGGAAGCCGCTTGCTCCATGGTCCAACCAGAACCGCACAACGTCGAACATTGCTTTCTTCAATTCCGGATTGCGCCAATTCACATCCGGCTGCTCGGGGAGAAACATGTGGTAGTACCACTGACGCGTTTTTGCGTCCCACGTCCACGTATAGCCACCGAAGATTGAGGTCCAATGCGTTGGCGGCTGGCCCGGTCCTCAGCCGTCCTTCCACACGTACCAGTCGCGCTTCGGATTCGTTCGTGAGGATCGGGACTCTTTGAACCATGGATGTTGATCCGAAGTGTGGTTCACGACGAAATCAACGAGCACGCGAATGCCGCGTTTCTTCGCTTCGGCGGTAAGGCGATTCCAATCGTCCATCGTTCCATACTCACGGGCAACATTGGTGTAATCCGATACGTCGTAGCCGAAATCCAGATTTGGCGAAGGATAGAACGGAGTGATCCAGATCGCGTTCACCCCAAGCTCTTTCAAATAATCAAGCCTCGAGGTAACGCCATTCAGGTCGCCAATGCCGTCCCCGTTTGTGTCCTGAAAGCTCCGGGGATAGATCTCGTAAATCACCGCCCGGTCATACCAGTGAACCTGCGCCTTCTGAGCCGGACTGAGGGTGGAGGCGAGGAGCATGAGGAACGGGGCGAATCTCATGCCAGACATGCTACTGCATGAAAAGGGAAGGATGTGCACGCGTGCGGTTAATTGCCACGTTAAGGTAGTAAGTGTTTGCAGGCGTGACAAGACCGGAAGCTCCCGCCCAGCCAAGCCATCTGTCCGTTCAAAAAACGGCTTTTGCGGTGCTCGCCGCGATTTCGTTCTGCCATCTGCTGAATGACCTTCTGCAGTCGCTACTCGCCGCGATTTACCCGATACTCAAGACCTCGTTCCACCTGGATTTCGTACAAATCGGGCTCATCTCATTAACGTTTCAGGTCACCGCGTCTCTCCTTCAGCCCGTCGTTGGCATCTATACGGATCGTCGTCCACGTCCCTTTTCGTTAGCTACCGGAATGAGTATCTCGCTCGTAGGGCTGATCCTGCTGGCCTTTGCCTGGAGTTATCCGATTCTTCTTGCGGCCGCGGCCTTGGTAGGCTTAGGATCCTCCATTTTTCACCCCGAGTCCTCGCGTGTGGCAAGGATGGCGTCCGGAGGGCGGCATGGCCTCGCGCAGTCGCTCTTTCAGGTGGGCGGTAACGCGGGTTCGTCCATCGGCCCTCTCCTCGCCGCTTTCATCGTGCTTCCGCACGGACAAGCGAGCATCGCGTGGTTCTCGCTTGCCGCCCTTCTCGCGATCGTCATCCTCGCGAATATCGGATTCTGGTATCGGAATCGCTTGAGCACAACAGTGGGAAAGGCAAGAAAAGGCGGACCCGCTGTTTTCTCCAAACGCAAGGTGCAGTTCTCGCTGGCGATACTCGTCGCCCTGATCTTCTCCAAATACTTCTACCTGACGAGCCTGACGAACTACTACACCTTCTACCTGATGTCGAAGTTTCACGTCTCAGTGCAAAGCGCGCAGCTGCATCTGTTTCTGTTCTTGGGCGCCGTAGCCGTCGGTACGATCGTGGGGGGACCGGTGGGCGATCGCATCGGGCGCAAATATGTGATCTGGGTATCCATCGCCGGTGCGCTTCCGTTCACGCTGGTGCTGCCCTTTGTCAACTTATTCTGGACTGCTGTGCTCAGCGTGGTGATCGGCGTCATCCTGGCGTCGGCGTTCTCGGCAATCCTGGTTTATGCGCAAGAACTGGTGCCGGGGCGAATCGGAATGATTTCGGGTATTTTCTTCGGTCTTGCGTTCGGCATGGGAGGAATCGGGGCTGCGCTCCTCGGAGAATTGGCCGACGCCACCGACATCCAATTTGTGTACCGAGTGTGTTCGTTCCTACCGTTGATCGGATTACTGACAGCGTTCCTGCCCGACTTAAGGGCGATCGAGTCTCATCGGCGGATGGAGCCTGTGGAAGGACTAGGACCGACAGAACCTTAGGTTCAGGACAGCTTCTTCGCGATCAAAATGAGGGAGTGGAAGTAGAGCTGACGCACTTTGGTCGCACTCTCGATTTCAAAATCACGCGAGCGCAATAGGTCCGGCATAGCCGAACTGACTTGCCTTCCCCAAAAAGCCGGGGCGACGGTCGTGCAGAATTTGTAAAGCAGGTTGAAGCTCGATGCGTTTTGCGCGACCAGAATCAGGCCCAGCCGTCCGCCCGGCTTGAGCACCCGGCACATCTCGTCCATGGCTTCGAGCATGTGAGGCTCACTGAGGAGTTCGAACAAATAACAGCAGGCGAGTACATCGAAGGAATCGTCTCGGAACGGAAGCTGGCGCGCGTCGGTGCAGGGGCAATGAGCGTCCACGCCTTTGTGTTTTCGCCGAGTTCTTAGTTGCGATTGCGCCGCCATGTTGGCGGAAAAATCGACTCCGACCGTCTGACCGTTCGGATTGGCTCGGACCAGACGCTGGAACATTTCCCCGGAACCCATGGCTACCTCGAGTACGGAGGAGCCGTTCCGGATGTTCAGCATTTCCAGCGTTTTTTGATGTGCATGTGCGTGGAAAAGGCGGCTCGAGATGGGGTAAAAGGGAGCGACCAGATCGTACAGAAAGCGCGTCTGCCGCGGCGGAGCCAAGGTTGTGCCCGGCGTTCCGACTTTCACCTCTGATTCTGCTACATACATGTTAAAGTCCAACCCGCAAGTGTACCTTTCGTTTGTTCTCTCAATGGATCTGCTCTCCGGGCAGTCAGTTTCAGTTCAGGGCAAAAAGTAGAACATCACGGCCATCATCGAATACACCGCCAGCAGTTGGACGCCTTCGAACCAGTTTGAATCCCCATCTCCCGCGATCTGCCCCGTGATGCCAATTGTAAGGACGAGTGCAACCAATTCTGCGGGCGTAAATACCAGGTTCATCGGCTTTTCGGCTACGAAGTGACTGATCAGCACCAATCCGGGAGCCACAAACAACGCAATCTGGATGCTGCTGCCAATGCCGATGCCAACGCACAGATCCATCTGGCCCTTTACTGCTGCCCGGATCGCGGACGTCGATTCCGCCGCATTGCCTGCGATCGCCACAATGACGAGTCCCACGAACAACTCTGTCAATCCCAGGCTGCGGGATGCCGCTTCGACAGAACCGACCAGCACTTCACTCATCCAACCGACGAGCACGGCGCTGGCCAGCAGGAGAATGAGCGAGCGTTTCGCTGTCCAGGCACCATGTTCCTCGTCCTTGGCACCGGGGTGCTCCGGGGCCGTCAGGAGTTGGCGGTGAGTACGGAGACTGAAAAAGAGACTCAGAGCATACGTTGCAATCAGGACCACGGCGAATTCGAAACTCAAATCGGCCTCACGGCGCGTCGCCACGTTGCCAGCAAGCCAGTGATAAACAGCCGGAAGCGCAAGCGAAACGGCCGCGAGCGCAAGCGTAGTTGCCTGCGTTCTTGCTCCAAGGGCGTTGAATTTCAGCGTTTTCCTGCGGCTGCCCGCGGCCACGATCGAAATGCCGAGTGTCAGGAGGAGATTGACCAGGATGGAGCCGGTGATCGATGCTTTCACAACTTCCTGCAAGCCTTCGCGAAGCGCGAAGTAGCCAATCAGGAGTTCACCTGCGTTGCCGAACGTTACGCCCAGGAGCGCGCCCAGAGTCGGCCCCGCACGAGCCGAAAGATTTTCCGTGGCCTCGCTGAGGAGATGTGCCAACGGAATCATCGAGACTGCCGAGAGCGCGAACACCAGAATATGTGCGGAAGGCATTCCCATGTGCACGGCAAGAGTTGCCGGAACCAACAGCAAGAGCCAGTAGAGGACCTTCGACATACTCCCCAAAGTGTCGCAGCAACACTGCCCTAGATCCGCGGGCCCGTGTGACACTGGCAATGTGAGGCGGTTCGAGTGAGGGTCTGGTGGATGGCTGTCGCCGCGTGGATCGGGGTCATCTTTTTCTCATCCACAAGCACAGCATCTTACTGGTGCGAGTCCAGCTTCAGCTATCTATCGGAGATCCTGATGCCCGGCGTCTCTCGGGATAACGGCTCATTCGGAGCTATACACCTCACCGCAGACAAGGGGCTTCACGTTACCCTTTTCGCTGTTTTGGCTATCTTCCTCTTCAGAGCGATGCTGGAGCCGAGAAACAAAGCCTCCCGGATACTTGCGTTCGGGTTTCTCGTCGGGTGTTGTAGTGAATACCTGCAATCGTTTTTCCCCGATCGAGATCCCGCTTTTCGGGACGTTCTGATCAACCTAGGGGGCACAGGATTGGGCGTGTTGATAAGCCGCCTCTCGCAGCGGAGAAAAATCGCAGCCGGAACCCAGAACGCTCGCGAGTATACGTTCAGTTCCTCCGATGGCAATTAGAGTAAACCGCCAGCTATCGCGCCAGCCGATCAGGACAGCCACCCCTTCGAGCGTCCGTGAAGTGAACCGCGCGATCATGCTGGAACTGATCCGCAAACGCCAACCAATCTCCCGCGCGGACCTGGCACGAATCACCGGCGTTTTCCGTAGTAGTGTCTCCGATATTGTCGACGAGTTGCTGGACCAGCAGCTCGTAAGAGAAGAGCGCCAGGCGCACCAGCGAGGACGCGGACGCGTTCCGATGAATCTGCGCCTGAACGAGGACTGCTGTCTCGTGCTGGGCCTGAACATCAGGCCTTCGTATTCGCAGATCGCTGCTTCTGGTCTAAGCGGTAGGATCCAGCATAGCCTTCATTTTCCGACTCCAAGTTCACCGAAAAAGCTGGTCACCGCGATCTCCGAAGCCGCATGCAAGCTTTGCAAGACGGCCGGACAGCGATTGGAGCGCTACGAGCGCATCGGCATCGCCATTCCAGGGCACGTGGACGCGCACACCGGCGAGATCTTGTGGACGCCAACTCATCCGGAGTTGAATCATTTCTCCGTTACTGCGGCGATCGAGGGAGAACTCAGCATTCCGGCTCTGGCTGATAACGACTGTAATCTCGGCGCGCTCTCGGAGCTTTGGTTATCAACCCGGGACGGCAACTCGGATTTTGTTTTCCTGAACCTCAGCGACTACGGTGTAGGTGCTGGTGTTGTAATAAACGGTGACATCTATCTCGGTCATAACTCTCGTTTTGCAGCCGAAGTGGGACACATGATCGTGGAATCGTCGGGCCTGCGGTGCCGGTGCGGTCAGCATGGCTGTTGGGAGATGTACGTGAGCAATGACGCTACTTTCAGGCGCCTGCACCCCGGCTCTACATTCAGCGAGGATGCTTTCGAACAGATGCTTTCTTCCGCACACAAAGGGAACAAACGTGCATCCAAGGCCCTGGACGAGACTGCGCGTTATCTCTCCGTCGGCATCTCGAACATTCGCTACCTCTTCAATCCTTCCGAGATTGTTGTCGCTGGCCGAATCACTGCAGTCTGGGATCTGATTCACGGAGCGCTCGTCGATCGGCACTCCGGCCCGGGCGCTCTTCCCAAATTGCGACCAGCTCGTATTTCGGCCGATGACTCACTGCTGCATGGGGCGGTTTGTCTCGCGCTGCGTGCTACGTTTGCGGGACCTAAGTTCGGGTAGCTCCATGCCAAGTGACTGGAAGAAGGACGAGCGCGACGAGTTTACGCGCCGCAGTTTCCTCGAAGCGGCAGGTTCAAGCGCCGCCTTACCTGCAGGGACGCCGGACGTACAAGCTCATACGGCCTTCCAGCCAAATAGTCGCCCGGTCAAACTCTCGGATAATCTGTTCCTGCTCGAAGATACCTGCAACGTTTACCTCATCCGCCGGAACGACCGCGCAGTTCTCATCGATTTCGGATCGGGGAAGATCCTGCGGCACCTTCGCGATCTTGGCGTTTCGCAAGTTGACTGGGTACTGCACACACATCATCACAGAGACCAGGCGCAAGGTGATGCACTTGCTGTTGCCCAGAAGATTCCGATCGCAGTCCCGCAGTTTGAGCGGCAGTTTTTCGAAGATGCGGAGAACTTCTGGAGGAATCGTCGGATTTATGAGTTGTACGACGTAAAGAACGACTTCTTTTCACTCACCCGTAACGTTCCGGTTTCCGCATTGCTGCGCGATTATGAAACCTTCCATTGGCAAGGGTTGGATCTCTTCACACAACCCACGCCAGGCCATACGCCGGGCTCGATCACAATCGTGACGCAAGTCGATGGGCGGCGTGTCGCCTTCTCGGGCGATTTGATTCACTCGGCGGGTAAGGTACAGACTCTTTACGATCTTCAGTACTACTATGGCGAGCACGAAGGCGTCGATCTTTCGATTTATTCCTTGTCTGTCCTGGCGAAGTTGAAGCCTCAGCTCCTCTGTCCGTCGCATGGCGCACCGATCTCCGATCCGCTCAGCGCCATGTCTGAGCTCTCTCGCAAGCTGACCGAGTGGCATCACTACTGGTACAAACATCCGCCCACCTCTGAACTCGAGCCCGTCGCCATCAGTCCTCACCTGATCGCCAACACGGAAGCAACGTCGACGTTCTACGCCATCATGAGCGATAGCGGCAAGGCCCTGTTCATCGATTACGGCGGCGCAAGCTGGACCTTCTTTCAGGTATTCACGCGTTATGTGGATACCTTCAGCCACATGCGCTTCCTGGAGCACAGCATTGAGAAGCTTCAGGCCAGGCACGGCTTGAAGTCGATTGACGTGGCGATGCCGAGCCACATGCACGACGATCATTTAAACGGATTTCCCTATCTGGTCCGGCGGTACGGAACCAAGATTTGGGCGTATGAAAACATGATCGAAATCCTGGGCAATCCGCGCGCGTTGAATGTCGGCTGCATTTTCGGAGAACCCATCAAAGTGGATCGCGCTCTTCGGCACAAAGAGACCTTCAAGTGGGAAGAATTTGAATTCACGGCCGTACATTCGCCCGGACACACGAATTACCAGATGGCGCTCTTTACGACCATCGACAAAACTCGTGTCGCTTTCACCGGGGACGCGTTCTTCGATGACTCACAGAATCCGAAATCGCTCCGTCACAACCTGATTTACAGAAATGAAGTAAAGAGTGGAGACCACGTCCAGTCGATCCGGAATATTCTCGATTTCGAACCGCAGGTGATCGCACCGGGCCATGGCAAACCTTTTCCCATCGACCGCGAGACAGCCCGGAATTTTGAAAAACGGGCAGTACAGCAGGACCTTTATTTCCGAAGCTTGATCGCGAATCCGGATACAGATTTCGGGCTTGATCCGTCGTGGATTCGCATTCAGCCGTATCAGATATCCGCCGTTGCGGGCCAGGAGCAACTCATACAGATTCACGTGCGGAACCACGGCCGCCGATCGATGCAGGTCGAAATGGAACTGGTCCTTCCTCCAGGTTGGCGCAGCGCCCCGGGGCCTCTGCAGTTGACCGTCGCCCCAAGTGCGGAAGGGCATGTGGGCGCAAGGTTCACCATTCCCTCCAGGTGGTCTGCACCTACTCCGCGTGTCGCGATAGCCCTTGACGTCATTGCGAACGGCAAGTACTTGGGACAGATCGCAGAAGCCGTTGTGGACCTGCGGAATCGAGGCACCTAGCGTATCCTGGGCAATAGCCATGAAGCGAAGAAGGGTTTTGCAGACTCTGGCCGCGTTGCCGACGGCAAGTTTGCTGAACGCACAACAGCCCGTTGTGCCACCGAAGCCAAGCCCGGCCGCGGTAGAAGAGATTCCAGTTATCGAGGCGACCATTCCGGACTTTGCGGGGAAGACGGTCACAAAGTTTTTCTCCCCTGCCCAGTTCTCGTGTTTCAAGCGCCTCACCGACGTCCTTTACCCGAGCATGGATGGCGTTCCGGGCGCGGTTCAGGCAGGAGCACCGGAATTCCTGGACTTCCTCTTGTTCGAGTCCCCGGCCCCGAGGCAGGCCCTCTACCGCAACGGAATGGATGAGCTCGAGCATCGTGCTCAGAAAGTGCTTAACATTTCGTTTGCATCGGCCGATCAGGCCGGTGCCGAGAAGATTCTAGCGCCTCTCCGCGAGCCCTGGACCGCTGAGCCCGATTCATTTACCGCGTTCTTGAGAGTGGCCAAGCAGGACGTCATTCAGGCGACCCAGAATTCCCATGACTGGATCCGGATTATGTCAAAACGAGTGAGGAGCGCCGGCGGAGTCGGGATGTACTGGTTCCCCATCGACTGATATGGTTGGCAATTACGACGTCTTGATCATCGGGTCGGGAGCATCCGGCGGAACCGTCGCCTACACGTTGACGAAAAAAGGCATCTCATGCCTGATGCTTGATGCGGGTCCCGTAATCAATTACACGCGCGACCGCGCACTGAAGAACGTGTACGAGCTACCGTATCGCGGCTTCGGAAGGCCGGATCGTTTTCCTCACGTGACCCAGGCGAATGAATTCAACGGCAATCTCTGGGCGGACGAGAAGCAGAACCCTTATACATATGATCCGAAGGACCCGTACTACTGGGTTCGCGTCCGCCTGGTCGGCGGGAAAACACTGGTGTGGGGCCGCGCCTCATGGCGCATGAGCGACTACGAGTTCAAGTGCAAAGACCATGACGGCTTCGGCGAGAACTGGCCGGTATCGTACAGCGATCTTGCTCCGTACTACGACAAAGTAGAGCCGATCTGGCGTGTCACCGGGCGTAAAGAGGGACTGCCGCAGTTACCGGACGGCATCTTCCTCGAAGATCACTCGCCTGACAGCGAAAGCGTGAAACGATTTACTGCGGCTGCAAAGGCGAAGGGTATTCCTATCACGAAACCTCGCCGCGCGACCGGCACACTCGCGAGTTCTATAAACCTATTACTTCCCTCCGCGTTGGAAACCGGCTATCTCACCGTGGTTCCGAATGCGGTGGTCAGCCGGATCACAACCGATCCGAACACGGGACTCGTCAACGGAGCAACGTTCATCGATCGCCGATCGCATCGCGAGATGCATGCGAAGGCACGTGTGGTCGTTGTTGGGGCCGCGTGCCTGGAGAGCACCCGGCTTTTGTTGAACTCAGGAATTGCGAACTCCAGCGGTGTTCTGGGCCACTACCTCTTCGACCAGTTCTATGTGAAAGACGCTGTCGAGGCGATCGTTCCGGAAGCTCGTGGCGCAAAAAACAAGTTTCACCTGATGGGTGGCGGCGGTTACGTCGTGCCATTTCGAAACATAAAATCGCGCGAGAAGGATTTCATTCGAGGCTATAGCGCGGATTTCAGCAGCGGAGGCACTCCGCCCACCCGCATCGTCCCCGGATATGGCGAACAGTTGGACAAGGCAATGGCCGAGTTAGCCAATACGCGGTTCAGCATGACGGTTATGGGCACAGTTTTGCCCCGTCATGAAAACTACGTGCAGATTGATAAGACCGTCTGTGATGCCTGGGGCATACCGGCGCTGAACATACACGCCCGCTATACAGAGAATGAATTCAACATGGCGCGTGACGCGATGAATACGCTTAGCGAAGTGTGCCATTCAGCTGGATTTGAGGTACTGGCCAAGCACGACAAGATGGTGCCTCCGGGCGAAAGCATCCACGAATTAGGAACGTGCCGTATGGGCGAAGATCCCAAGAAAAGCGTGCTGAACAAGTGGAACCAGAGCCATGACATCAAAAACCTGTTCGTGGTCGATGGAAGCAGTTTCGCGTCGGGCGGCCCGCAGAATCCGACCTTGACCATTTCGGCCCTCGCAATGCGCGCATCCGACTACATGGCGGAACAGATGCGTGCGGGGAATCTGTGAGGACTGCTCTCCTTTCTATATGCCTGCTCTGGATAGCCGTGCCGGCCGGCTACGCACAACAGCCCGGAAGTGACGTGCCGAAGCAGCCGCTCGAGTTCAATCACAAGGTTCACGTCACTGGTCAGAAGCAAAGTTGTACATCTTGTCACGCCGAAACAGGCACTGGGGAGTTAGTCGACATGCCGGACGTGGGCAAGTGCATGACTTGTCACGCGTCGATAACGCCCCGAACGAGTGCTGAGCAGAAATTAGCCGCATTCGCGAAGCAAAATCGGGACGTAGATTGGGTCCGTGTGTATCAGATTCCTACGTTCGTGCGCTTTAGTCACCGGCAGCATGCAGAGGCCGGAGCTAAGTGCAATGTATGTCATGGGCCAGTAGAAAGCAGGGTCAGCCTGCGTCGTGAAAAGCCGCTCACGATGGGTGAGTGCGTAACGTGTCATCGTGAGACCAAAGCCAGTCTTGACTGCGGCTCCTGTCACGAACCGCGGTAACGACAATATTCCTCGTTGACGTGCCTAGTAAGGCACTGTAAACTGAGCGCAAGACTTGGTTAGTCGCTAGTCCCTACAAAATCAGTGTCTGTAGGAACCCAGGGGGAACATGAATAATAGATATCTACGATCGGTTTTGATCGCCTTTGCCTGTGGCGCATTGGCAATGGGCCAGGAGTTTCGTGCGACGGTAACCGGGCAGGTAACCGATCCGACTGGGGCGGGAGTTGCCGACGCCAAAGTAACCATCCAAAATCTCCAGACGAACGAAACGCAGACCCAGATGACCAGTGAGTCTGGTAATTATACGATCTCGTTTCTGATTCCTGGAACCTACAAGGTCACTGCCGAGGCAGCTAACTTTCAAACGGCAGCCAGATCGAACATTGAGCTGCACACGAATGACAAGCTCACGGTCAATCTTCCGATGGAATTAGGCCAGAGTCAAAGCGTCGTTGAGGTGACTGGAGCCGCACCACTGCTGGAAAGCGCATCTGCCAGTCGCGGCGATGTCATCGAGAATATGCGCGTAACCGAGTTGCCGCTAAACGGTCGCAACCCGTTTTCGCTCGTTAACCTGTCGCCGGGTGTTATCTTCGCGGGAAACCCACAGTTCACGCGTCCTTTTGACAATGGAGACAACGTCAACTTCTCGATTAACGGCGGCGTTCGGCAGACGAACTCCTGGCTACTGGACGGCGTTCCTGATGACTCCGTAACCGATACAGACGGGTCGAGAACGCGCGGCAACCAGAACGTAGCCTACATTCCGACCGTCGATGCCACGCAGGAGTTCAAGGTCATGACGAACTTCTATGACGCGCAGTACGGACGTACGGGCGGCGGCGTCATGAACGTGACGACCAAGAGCGGCGCCAATGATTTTCACGGAACCGGGTACGAGTTCCTGAGGCGCTATCAGCTGGACGCGAACTCCATACAGAACAACAGTGCAGGCCGGCCACGCTACGGCGTGGACCCGGTGACCAGAGAGAATCTTGGCGGCCACAAACTGGATCAGTACGGGACCCAAATCACCGGCCCCGTTTGGATTCCAAAGGTATATAACGGCAGGGACAAAACGTTCTTCTCATTCGGCTGGGAAAACTACGTCGAATCAACTCCTTCTCCGATCCTGACCAGCGTGCCTTCGGCCGCGATGCGAGCCGGCGATTTTTCCGCGACGGGAGTCAGCATCTACGACCCGTTCTCAACGCGGGTAAACCCGGCCTTTAATTCAGCCCTTGCCAACAGTGCAACGAACCCCCAATATATCCGGACTCAGTTTCCCGGAAATGTGATTCCCGCAAGTCGCCTGAGTCCTGTTGGACGCGCCATCATCAACGCGTATCCTGCTCCGAATACCGGGGCACCGAATGCCATCACGAACAACTTCATCGCAAGTCCGAATATCAGTTCCGATCATTTCCGGAATTGGATCGGGCGCGTGGACCAGAACTTCGGCGAGAAGGAGCGCATGTTCTTCCGGTATGCACATAACCGCCGGAATCAAGTCGATAATGGCGCAAACGGGTTCACGGGACCGGGACGTGACGCGCAGGATCCACTTGTTCGTATCAATGACAACGCGGTAGCAGACTTCCTCACCGTTATGTCGCCGAGCACCCTCCTCGATCTCAGGTTCGGATTCGCGCGCTTTATTCAAGCTGCTTACCGGACCAGCGTGGAAGGATTCGACGATACGCTTCTGGGCTTCTCCCAGAACTTCTCGGCAAATCAGCGCTTCAATGCCCTGCCTCCCCGCATCGGTGACCAGAGCGCAAATGGCAACGGGTCGAACGGTACGTACCCGCTATTCGGAAGCCGGAATTCCAATTCCAACATCACAAATCTCTTGAGTTTTGCACCCAGTATTTCGCACGTCCGAGGCAGGCAGTCGCTCAAGTTCGGCGCAGATATCCGCGACATTCGCACCAACGTTGCCGGAGGCTCCTTCCTGTTCGGTTCGGGCTTCTTCAACTTCACACCTGGATTTACCCAGGCGCTGCCCGAGTTCGCCAATTCAACGTCTGGTAACAGCATGGCTTCCTTGCTGCTCGGAACACCTGCAAACGGCACCCTCCAGTATGTTCCGCAACTAGCGTATCGCTGGGGTTACTACGGCTTCTACATTCAGGACGACATAAAAGTCACCCAGAAGCTCACGCTCAACGTCGGGCTGCGCTATGACATCGAAGGATCGCCGGACGAGCGCTACAACCGCATGAATCGCGGCTGGGCATTCAACTCTCCCAGCCCGCTAGCAGGTCTCGTGTCCAATGCCAACTCTGCGAACTGCCCGTCTTGCGCAAATCTGACGGGCGGACTCTTGTTTGCCGGTAACAATGGCCAGCCCCGGGGCGCGTATAACACCCGTTACGGGAACCTGCAGCCAAGAATCGGCGCTGCTTATTCCTTAACTCCCCTGACGGTCATCCGTGGGGGCTTCGGCATCTTCTATCTGCCGACCGCCGAGTATGGTGGCGCTCTCGGCTACGCTGCCGATTCAAACTATATTGCGACCCAAACCGGGGGCGGTATCAACAGTTTCATTCCAGCCACCAGCTTTGCGACCGGGAATCCGTTCCCTGTTAGCAACAGCCCGGCAACCAACGGCTTGCTTTTACCGACGGGCGCAGCGCTGGGCGTCAATACAGCGTTGGGTAACGACGTCATATTCGCCAACCCGAATCATGACATTCCGCACGTCTACCAGTACTCGGTGGGAATTGAGCGGCAATTACCGTGGGAGACGAGGCTTGAGGTCTCATACGTAGGCAGCCGCTCTTATCACCTGAACATCGGTGACAACCAGGTAGGCAGCCCGCGCAATATCAACGTGCCGTCAATTGCGCAATTGCAGATCGCGCAGCAGAACCCAACCTATTTCACAACTGCTGTTGCCAATCCGTTCGCCGGTTTGATTCCAAACAACGCAACGCTGAATGCTCCGACGATCGCAAGACAGCAACTGCTGCGACCATATCCTCAGTTTGGGAACCCCGCTGGCCAGTCACTGGTTGGGTACGCTTTCGAATCAGTTGGCAAGACATGGTACGATTCGCTCCAAGTCAGCGCCCAGAAACGCTACAGCTCCTACCTCGTCCTGGCACTCTCCTATACCTTCTCGAAGAATCTGGACGCCATCAACTTCCTGAACGGCCAGGATCCCCGCCCCACGAAAGAACTGTCGATTTCCGACCGCCCACATCGTGCGGTGCTGAGCGGTGTCTATCAGTTGCCGTTCGGCAGAGGGCGCAAGATGCTTAGCGGTGCAAGCCGCTGGCAAGAACTAGTCGTGGGAGGCTGGGAATACAATTTCATCGGCACACTTCAATCCGGCACTCCCTTTAGCAACCCGACCAACGTAGACCAGATTGCCAATCCCACAATCAGCAATCCGAGTTACAGCAATGAGTTCAACAATTGCGTACAGCAGACGAATGGAACGAGCGTTGCGCCGAATGCAACCAGGACCGCCTTCGTCTCCTGTTCGAACCCGGCTTGGCGCGTTCGTGGCCCGAATACACTTCAAAACATCCAGCTCACCAGCCCGGTGCTCCGCAATCCCTGGAGAGCACAATGGGACATGTCGCTCAATAAGCGCTTCAACTTCACGGAACGCATCAATGCCCAGTTCCGCTTTGAGGCCTTCAACGTATTCAATACGCCAATCTTCGGCGCCCCGAACGGCAACACGTCCAACCTGAACTTCGGCTTTGTTGCGGCAAACCAAAGCAACTTCCCCCGCAACGTACAGCTTGGTTTTAAATTCAACTTCTAATATGAAGCGATGCTCATGGGCAGAGGGCGATCCTCTGCTCCGTGAGTATCACGATACGGAGTGGGGC
>Ga0308176_10000835_pt1 | contig 19316 bp, 15 predicted proteins | sample PhyCR2_3_FD_203890 | JGI IMG/M metagenome (GOLD analysis project Ga0308176, IMG submission 203890) | Soil microbial communities from UC Gill Tract Community Farm, Albany, California, United States - DLSLS.C.R2 | ecosystem: Environmental > Terrestrial > Soil > Agricultural land | place: USA... | reverse complement strand
GACCAGCTGCTCGACCTCCACGATCGTGGTGCGGCCGGCCATCGCGACCGCAGGATTGAAGTTGCGCGCGGTCTTGCGGAACACCAGGTTGCCCGCGCCATCGGCTTTCCACGCCTTGACCAGCGAGACGTCGGCCTTGAGCGCGGTTTCCATCACGTAGTGGTGGCCGTCGAACTCGCGCGTCTCCTTGCCTTCGGCAACGATCGTGCCGTAGCCGGTGCGGGTGAAGAACGCCGGGATTCCCGCGCCACCCGCGCGCAGGCGCTCGGCGAGCGTGCCCTGCGGATTGAACTCGAGTTCGAGTTCGCCGGCCAGGTACTGGCGTTCGAACTCCTTGTTCTCGCCCACGTAGGACGAAATCATCTTGCGGATCTGGCGGGTCGATAGCAGCTGCCCGAGCCCGAAGCCGTCGACGCCGGCGTTGTTGGAGATGGCCGTCAGCCCCTTCACGCCCGAATCGCGCAACGCGGCGATCAGGGCTTCGGGGATGCCGCACAGTCCGAAGCCACCGACGGCGATCGTCTGGCCGTCGGCCACGACTCCGCGCAGCGCCGTGTCGGCGTCGGCGAAAATCTTGTTCGATTGCGCGCCGCCCTTGCCTGCGGGCGCTGTCGCCATGGCCATCGCGTCCTCTCCTGCTCAATCCAGCCTTCTAGCGTGGACTGCGCGCCCGCCAATCCGCAAGTCCGTGGCGCCGGCGTCGCCCGCGGGTCGCGCCGCCGTACCGTAACCGGTAAAATTGCCGGTCTGCCCACCCGCGGGGCAGTCCCCCTCAGCGATCGCAAGGACCGGACGATGAAGATCCTCGTCGGCTACAAACGCGTGGTGGACTACAACGTCCGCATCCAGGTCAAGCCGGACGGCTCCGGCGTGGTCACCGACGGCGTCAAGCTGTCGCCCAATCCCTTCGACGAGATCGCGCTGGAAGAGGCGCTGCGACTGCGTGACAAGGGCATCGCGACCGAAGTGATCGTCGCCACGATCGCGCCCGCCGACGCGCAGGCACACCTGCGCAATGGCCTTGCGATGGGTGCCAACCGCGCCATCCACGTCGTTGTCGATGCGGGCCAGGACGTGCAGCCGCTGACCGCCGCGCGCACGCTGCTCAAGCTGGTCGAGAAGGAGCAGCCCGACCTCGTCATCCTGGGCAAGCAGGCGATCGACGATGACGCCAACCAGACCGGGCAGATGCTGGCCACGTTGTGGCAGCGGCCGCAGGCGACGTTCGCATCGAAACTGGACATTGCCGACGGCAAGGCGACGGTCGTGCGCGAGGTCGATGCCGGCCTGGAAACGCTCGAGGTCGACCTGCCCGCGGTCGTCACCACCGACCTGCGCCTGAACGAACCGCGCTTCATCAAGCTGCCTGACATCATGAAGGCGAAGAGCAAGCCGCTGGAAACCATCGCCTTCGCCGATCTTGGCGTCGAGGACGGCAACCTCTTGAAGACGACGCAGTACGCGCCGCCGGCCAAGCGCAGCAAGGGCGTGATGGTGAAGGACGCCGCGGAACTGGTCGCGGCGCTGAAGCAGAAGGGGTTGCTGTGATGAGCAAGGTACTGATCGTCGCCGAGCATCTGGCCGGCAAGCTCAATCCGGCGACCGCCAAGTGCGTGTCGGCGGCGCAGGCGCTTCAGCCCGAGGCAATCGATGTCGTCGTGCTCGCCGCCGATCCGTCCGCGATCGCCGCCGAGGCCGCGCAGATCGCCGGTGTCACGAAAGTGTTGGCAGTCACCAATGCCGCCAACGCGAATCCGGTCGCGCATGTGCTGGCGCCGCAGGTCGCGCAGCTGGCGCAGGGCTACACGCACGTGTTCGGACCGAGCACGACCTTCGGCAAGGACCTGATGCCCTGCATCGCCGCGCTGCTCGGCGTGGCGCAGGTGTCGGACGTGATGGCGATCGAATCCAGCCACACGTTCAAGCGGCCGATCTATGCCGGCAATGCCATCGTCACCGTCGAGGCGCCGGCCGATCGCACCGTGGTCGCGACGATCCGCACCGCGTCGTGGCCAGAAGCCGCGCGCGGCGGCGACGCCACGATCGAGAACACGACGGTGGATGCGACGCTGCCAACGCACACGCGCTACGTCGAACTCGCCGCGGGCGCCTCAGATCGCCCGGACCTGCAGAGCGCGCGGCGCGTGGTGTCCGGTGGCCGCGGTGTCGGCTCGGCGGAGAATTTCAGGATCATCTATGCGCTGGCGGACAAACTCGGCGCGGCGGTCGGCGCGTCGCGCGCCGCGGTCGATGCCGGCTACGTGCCCAGCGACCTGCAGGTCGGGCAGACCGGCAAGATCATTTCGCCGGAGCTGTACATCGCGGTCGGCATCAGCGGCGCGATCCAGCACCTGACCGGCATCAAGGACGCGGGCACCATCGTCGCGATCAACAAGGATCCGGAGTGCCCGATCTTCGAGATCGCGGACATCGGCCTGGTCGGCGACCTGTTCAAGTTGCTGCCGGAGCTGGAAGCGGCGCTCGCCTGAGCGTCGCCACCAATCGATTCTGGCCGATCCGCGACCCACGCCTGCGCGCGTGGCCGCCAGCGATTACTCCGACAAGGAACATGCGAGGATGCGCGCAATGAAGTCACACCTGATCCCGATCGCCTTGTGCGTGGCGGCAATCGCAGGCTGCAGCAACGAGCGCGCCGAACCCAAGGATACGTTTGCCAAGGCGTCGGCTGCGGCCACTTCCACCGGCGAGGCGTGTTCGCCGCTGCCGGCCAATGTCCAGCTCGGTTTCCCGCACCACCTGCAGTCGGATTATTACTACCTCAACGTGCGCAGGATGATCCGCCGTCGCGTGGTGATGCAGTACCTGCAGGGCGATGCCGCCCAGGTCCAGCAGGCGGTCAAGGCAGCGATGCTGTCGGCCGGCTTCGCCCTCTACGACACCCGCGGCGAGCAGGCCGGGCAGATCCATGACCGTTACCTCAAGAAGGGATATGGCATGGCCCACGTATTGATTGCGCCGATCGTCGCCCCCGATGCCGGTAGCCTCGTGGTCAAGGGGACGGTGGCATTCGACCTGCCCCCGCCTCAGTTCAATCCGCCGGCGCGCAAGGCGCCTGCCGCGCGTTGATGGCCACTCTTCCCGCCTTGGCCGCGTAAGCATCGAAGGCGCCAGGGCGTGATGCGTACAGGAACAACCATGAGTGGTCCAACGCGCGATGTTGATGTTTCCGTGGTCATCCCGGTCTATGGTTCGGCGTCGATCCTGCCGGCGCTGATCCGGAACATCGAAACCGTCCTGGGCGCTGCGCCGGGCATCGGATCGTTCGAGCTCATCCTGGTCCATGACTGCGGCCCCGACGACGCCTGGCGCGTCATCGTCGAACACGCCCGCTCGCGACCGTGGCTGCGCGGGATCAACCTGGCGAAGAACGCGGGCCAGCACAACGCCATCATGGCCGGGCTCAACGTGGCGCGCGGGGCGACCGTGGTCACGATGGACGACGACCTCCAGCACGATCCCGCCGACATTCCACGGATCCTGGCCAGCCTGGAACCGGATTGCGACCTGTGTTACGTCGAGTTCGAATCCCGCCACCACGCATTGTGGAAACGCTTCGGCAGCTGGCTCAACGGCGTCATGGCGCGGGCGCTGCTGGGCAAGCCCAAGGGGCTTTATCTGTCGCCGTTCCGGGGCATCCGCAGCCAGGTGCTGGATGTCGTATTGCGTTACGACGGCCCCTACGTCTATCTCGATGGGCTGCTGCTGCAGGCCACCAGCAGGATCACCACGATCACCGCCACCCACCACGCGCGCAGCGACGGCGCATCGGGCTACAGCGTGCGCAAGTCGGTGTCGCTGTGGCTGAAGATGGCCACCAGCTTCTCGACGACGCCGTTGCGCCTGGTGTCCGTGGCCGGCGTCCTGGGCGCCATCCTCGGCGTCTTGTTCGCCGTGATCGTGCTGGTCGAAAAACTGCTGGAGCCGGCGATGGCCATCGGCTGGCCATCGCTGATGATCTCGATTTTCCTGTTCGGCAGCCTGCAGCTGCTGGCGCTGGGCGCGATCGGCGAGTACATCGGGCGCATCCTGCTGACGATCAACAAGCGCCCGCAATACGTCGTGCGCAGCCGCGTCAACGCCAATGCCGATGCGGACGCCGATGTGGAATGAACTGCTGCGCGGCCACGCGCTATGGGCCAAGCTGCTCCGCTTCGGGGCCGTCGGTGCCCTGAGCTCGGTGTTCTACGGCATCTGCACCTGGCTGCTGGTGCGCGGCGCGGCGCTGCCACCAGTCGCCGCATCGGTGCTTGGATACCTGCTGGCGATTCCCTTCAGTTTTTTCATGCAGCGCAGGTTCGCATTCCGTTCCGGCGGCCGCGTGCGCCTGCAGGGCCCGCGTTTCCTTGCTATCCATGGCTTGAACCTGCTCGCCTCGACTGCGGTCATGCACGTCACCACCCGGATCCTGCAACTGGACTACCGGCTGGGAATCGTGGCGACCATGCTCGTGATTCCGCTGCTCTCCTTCGTTGCGATGAACGCGTGGGTGTTCCGCCATGCGCGCCACCCGGACCGGCCTTCCTGAGCGTGGGACCGGTCTTCCGACACCACCCCACCTGAGCGGGATCCGCATGGCATCAGCCAATCCGTCCTCGTTGCCGTCTTCTCCCGTCGGCCCGTTGTTCTTCCTGCTGTGCCTGGTCCACGTCGTGCTCAAATTCGCACTGGGGGCGCACGTGCTGGGCCTGAAACCCACCGGTGACGAAAACGCCTACGTCGACGCGGCGATGGCCTTGTCCAACCTGATCCGTGACTGCGCACACCTGCTGGCACCGGACTGGACGCAACTGCGGGACAACGTCGTCGGCAACGGCTGGTTCATGCCGGGGATGCCGCTACTGCTGACGCCGCTGTACCTGGTCGCGCCCAAGGCGGGCGTGGTGGCGCTGCGTATCTACCTGGGCTGCATCAGCCTCGGCTTGTGGGCGTGGGCGCTGGCTGCGGTGGAACGCCGCCTCGGCCGCCCCTATGCATGGGCGTTGCTGGTGTTCCCGTCGCTGGTGCCGCTGTGGGTGATGTTCTCGTTCACCGCGTGGGGCGATCTGTACGCGGGACTGCTGCTGGTGGTGCTTCTGTGCCATGCGGCCACGACATGGCAACGGTTGCAACGTGGTCAGTCCATTTCCGTGACGGCGGGGCTCCAGATCGGCGCCCTGGCCGCAGCCTGCCTGTACCTGCGCTCGAGCGTGTTGCCATTGGTTCCAATATTGTTCGCGGCCCTGCTGCTGGCAGCCGTGGTCTTCACCGGCGGCACGCAACGGCGAAGGGCACTGGCGGCGTGCTGTGCCGGCATTGCCACCTTCCTCGTCCTGCTGTCGCCGTGGTCGATCGCTGCATCGAAGTTGCTGCATGCGCGCGTGGTCACCACGACCACGGTGCCGCTGTCGATGGCAGTCGCCTTCGGCGATCAGCACGACTTGTGTTTCGGGCCCTGCGCGCGCGGGAACATCTGGTTCAACGCCGTTGGATATTCACGTGCGGTGGCGGCCGAAGCGGGCAGCGACGAAGTGACGGTGCAGAAGGACATGGCGCGTTATGCCACCCGCAATGCGACGCCGCAGACCTACGCCGCCGACGTGTTCTCGGATTTCGGGCGTTACGCCTTCAACCCTGCTTCCTTCACCCACGTCTTCCTGCCGCACGGGAAAGCGCAGCATCGATCGCGCACGATCGTCGATCGCGCCACCCGGATTCCCTATTACGCGTTGATGCTGGCCCTCGTCGCGGCATGGTTCACGGTGGTGCGACGCGCGCCCGAGCGGCAGGTTGCAAGCGTGCTGGTCAAGATGTTTTCGGCATGCCTGCTGTTGCAGCCGTTCGTGCATGTCGGCGGCGGCCGCTACTGGACGATCTTCGCGCCGCTGTTCGCGCTGTCGCTTGGCCTGCTGGCCGCCACGTTCGCCGACCGGCGTGCGGCATTCACCGATGGCATTGCCGAGGACTCGGCCGGACGCAATGCGCGCTGGATGATCGGCATCCAGTACGCGTTCATCGGTGGCCTCGTTGCGCTGTCGGCAGCGCTCTGGTGGCTGGGGACCATCCGCGCCTAGGCGCGCCCGTGCACCACGTACTGCGCGCCCAGCGGCAGCTTCGCGAGATGGCGTTCCATCGGGCGTAGCCACGCCAGCGCCTTCGGGAAAAAGACGATGTAGTCGACGTCGATGGCGTGCAGGCCGGCGCCGGAGAACAACGCGCGCGATTCGCTGCGCGGTAGCAGGATGGCGTCGTCGTCGAACGGGCAATCGCGCACGACCTTGCGCGTCAGCGGGTTGAGCGGGTTGTGTTCGAACAGGAACAGATGGCCGCCGGGCCTGAGCACGCGCTGCAGTTCACGCGTCCAGCGCGCGCGCTCGTCCGGCGCGATGTGGTGATAGACGCACGCGGCCATGGCGACGTCGATGCTGTGGTCCTCCAGCGGAAGCCTGCCCTCGTCGAGCAAGGCGAACGAGACATCCGGATGCGCCTTCCTGGCGAGTTCAAGGCTTTCCCCGGACACGTCCAGGCCGTGGATGTCGGCCTGCGGAAACCGCTCGCGCAGGTGCGGCATCGAACCGCCGACACCGCAACCGAAGTCCAGCAGCGTGAAGGCTTTCGCCGCGAAGTCGCTGCCCAGCGACGCCGCCATGTACGCGATCTTGTAGGCGGCGAAATAGTCTGGCGGTTCGCCGCTGGCACGGACGCTGTCGCGATGCAGGTCGCGATAGACATGCGCGTAATGGTCGAAATGCGGATCTGGCGTGGTCGTCATGCGTGTGCCGGCCTCGGCGGGAAGGCGAGACCGAAGTCCGTTTCCTGCAACGTGAGGTTGGGATTGTAGGCGGGGTCGCGCTGGAGTTCGTCACCCCAGCGTTGCTGCATCAGGGCGACTTCGCCGGCAAAACGCCGGTTTTTTTCCGGGGTGTCGTCGCTGCCGCGGGTCGCCGATTCATGGTGGACGAGTTCGGCGAACGGCGTCCAGACATTGCGATAGCCCGCCCGGCGCAGGCGCAGGCAGAAATCGACGTCGTTGAAGGCCACCGACAGCGCCTCGTCCAGTCCACCCACGCGCTCGTAGAGTTCGCGGCGCACCACCAGGCAGGCACCGGTCACGGCCGACAGCTCCTGCGCCACGAGCGCCCGCGCGCCGTGTCCCGGATGGCCGGCGGGCCGTCCGATGTAGGCATGGTTGGCCACGCCCTGGATGCCGAGAATGACGCCCGCGTGCTGGATGCTGCGATCGGGGTAATAGAGCATCGCGCCCACGGCACCGATGTCGGGACGCAGCGCGTGGCCGGCCATTTCGGTCAACCACCCAGCGGAGATGGCTTCGATGTCGTTGTTCAGCAGGCACAGCAGCGTGCCATCGCACTGCGCGGCGGCACGGTTGTTGATCGCCGAATAGTTGAACGGCGCATCGTGATGCAGGACAGACACGCGGTCGTTGTCGCGGAGTTCGTCGAAATAAGCCAGCGTTTCCGCTTCCACGGACTGGTTGTCGACGACGATGATCTCGAAGTCCGGATAGTCGGTCCGGGCCAGCACGCTTTCGACGCAGGTGCGCAGCAGGCCGGCGCGATCGCGGGTCGGAATGATGATGCTGACTTTCGGCGCGGGCTCCGGGATCGCCCAGCGCACCCGGTAGTGCCCGTGGGGCAATTCCTCGACGCTCGCCGCGCAATGCTGCCGTTGCAGATGCTCGGACACGGCGCGCAGCCCAGCCACGGCGGCGTAATCCTTCGAGTCGCGCTGCATCGCGGTGGAACCCGGGATCGCGCGCCAGTGGTAAAGGATCTTCGGTACGTGGCGGATGCGTTGCGGCGCCAGCCGTTCGGCGCAGCGCAGGATCAGGTCGTGGTCTTGGCTGCCTTCGAAGCCGACGCGGAACCCGCCCACCGCACGCACGAGGTCGGTCTGGATCACCGTGAAATGGCAGACGTAGTTCTGCGACAACAGCAGGTCGGGATTCCAGTCCGGCTTGAAGTAGGGCTGGAAGCGGCGGCCCTCGGCGTCGATCTTGTCCTCGTCCGAATACAGCAGCGCGAGTTCGCGATCCGCGCAGATCGCCTCGGCCATCTCCAGCAGGGCATGCGGCCTGAGCTCGTCATCGTGGTCGAGCAGGCCGACGAACTGGCCGCTCGCCAGCTCCAGCGCACTGTTGGATGCGGCCGAGATATGGCCGTTGGCGGTGCGCATCGCCAACTTGATGCGTGGGTCGCGCGCGGCGTATTCGCGCAGGATGTCGCCGGTTTCCAGGCCCGGCGAGGCGTCATCGGCGATGCACAGTTCCCAATGCGGGTACGCCTGCCGCAGGACGCTGTCGATGCAACGGCGCAACCAGGTTTCGGGCGTCGCATAGACCGGCAGGACCAGCGATATCAGCGGCGCATCGGCGATGCGGTCCGCGCGCTGCCGCAAATGTTCGAGTTCCGGCTTGTGCAATGTGTCGTACCGGCGCACCCAGTCGGGATAACTGCCGCCGCGATTGCCTGCCTGTTGCTCGAACAGGTCGCTGGCCGCCACCGAGAGGCCGTCGCGGCTGGCAGCACGCGCGAAGTGCGCGAACGCCAAGGCGGTACCCGCGGCGCCACGACCGCTGTCGCGTCCGGCGATTGCCAGCATGCGCAGCAACGCCGCCGGGCGTCCAAGCCGGCGCAACGCGAAGCTCCCCAGGCTGAAGCGGCTGTGTCGCAGCGACGGATCGAACCGGAGGGCGTGCACGTCCTGCTTGAACAGCAGGAGCGCATCGATGCGGCCTCGCGAATCAGCCTCCGGTAGCCGGATCATGTCGGCCGGTTGGTAACCGTGGCCGTGGTCCGGATACAGCGTCGGCGCAAGCGCGCTGCTGTCCTCGAGCCGCTCGATACGCATGCGCAACCGATACCAGCCGGCCTTGAGGAACACCGGAACGCCGTGGTCCTCGAGACGGAAGCTCGGATCGTCGCCGGTGGCCTCCCAGTCGCCGCGGGCCTGCGTCAGCGGCTGCAGATGATTGACGGCGCGCAGCTCGGCGTGGTGCGCATCCAGCGACGGCCAGCCCAGATGCAATCGCGCGGGCGCGCCAACGGTGCGCGCAGGCCTCAGCCCGTGCAGGTATCGCGCGCGGAGCAGGGTGCCCGCATGGCCGATGCCATCGCGGCGGGCGGTGGCGATGGTATCGAGCAGCGCGCGCACGACGTGCAGGGGATCGCGATGGCCATCGACCCTCCTCAGGCCCAGCAGCATGCGACGCATCGCCGCGGGTCGCCCGATGCGGCGCAGCGTGGGTGATTCGATCCCCGGCATCGGACCCGCGTCATCGCGTTCCAGCCATGCACCGGTGACGGTCCCAGCGAACACCACCGGTGACGCCAGGCGTTGGCCCGTAACGGCGAGCGGGACCGTTTCCGCCTCGGCGTCCGTGCGCTCCACGTGCAGCCGCAGATGCGGTGCAGCGACACCCTCGCCCAGCGTGCCCTCGACCAGGTACCAGCCAGCCGCGCCCTCGCCGATCTCCAGCGGTATCCGGCGGGTCGGGCGCTGTGAAGCGGAGGTCATCGCATCAGCTCCGGCGCAGGCCACTCATTCCGGCGACCGGCTGCCGTCCGTGGCCAGCGAATCGCGGATCTGCGTCGTCGATATCTCCGGGGTGCGTGCGAGATAGCGCACCTCGCAGAATTCGGACAGGAAATCGAATTTTCCCGTCCAGTCGTCGCCCATGACGAAGATGTCGGCGTGGTACTTCCTGATGTCGCCGGGCTTCTGCTCCCAGTTGTCTTCCGCAAACACCTCGTCCACGTAGCGGATCGACTCAAGCACGACCTTGCGGTTGTCGTAGTTGAGCAGCGAGGACTTGTGCTTGCCGCGGTTGAACGCGTCCGAGGACAGGCCCACCACCAGCCGGTCGCCCAGCGCACGCGCGCGCTTGAGCAGGTTGATATGGCCGATATGGAGGATATCGAAGGTGCCGTAGGTGATGACGGTTTTCATCAGATCCCTATTGCAAGGCTGGGCCTGCCCGTGTCGCCGCGATCGGTCAGCTGGTTGACGCGCGCGACAAGCCGGGCGGAATTGCGATCGTCCACGTGATCGAAGAAGAGCTGCCGCTTCCACGCCAGCGCGGCGGTTTCGATCTCCGTGCGCGGCTGGAACACGGCCTCGAGCGCGTCGCGCAGCTGGGCGAAATTGCGGCATACCGGCCCCGGGAAGACGAATTCCAGGTCGTAGAACGCGCCGCGCTCGACGTGGGCATAGTTGTCGTAGTCGTAGGCGAAGCTCACCGCCGGCTTGCCGGTCAGCATGTAGTCGATGAAGCAGCTCGAATAGTCCGTGACCAGCGCCGACGAGACGCGATACAGCATCTCGACATTTGCGTAGTTGGCGTCCGACAGGTCGATCGTATCCAGCCGGGCGAGCATGCGGGTGTAGGTGCGGGCGCTGTCGGCCATGTGTTCGCGCAGCCCGAGGACGGCGCCGTTGCGCACCAGCCATTCCTGCAGCCAATCGATCTCGGCTTCGGAGAAGCGGTAATACGCTTCCTCCTGGGCGTTGCGGAACGTCGGCATGAACAGCACCAGCTTCCTGCCGCGCAATTGCTGCTCCAGTCTCGCCACATCCGCGCGCAGGTCGGCCGGCAGGCGTTCGAGTGGGCGCACGATGAAATCGTTACGCGGCAGGCCGGTCGGCCACACATCGCCGTACGACAGCGGATAGAACGCAGCGGCCATCGCCAGGCTGTCTACCTGCGAAGAGCTGATCACGGCCCGGCACTTGACGTGCTCATGCGCGATCGCCTGCTGCACGTCCTGCATGTCCAGCGATGCGTAGCCTATGCGCTTGAAGGGAATGCCGTGCCACAGGTTGATCACATTGTGCAGGTCCGTCGCCAGCGGGAACACGAGATTGCGGGTGGGACTGTGCTTGATGAAGATGTTGCCCGCGCGCATCAGCAGGTACTGGCCGCGCGGGCTGAACAGGGGCACGACCTCGACATTGCTGCCTTCGGCCACGACATCGTGCTGCCGGGTGAGCACGATCTTCTTCAGCGAAGGATCGTTGCGAACCTCTTCGAATACGGCGCGCTCGTTGCCGGAGAACACGCCGGTGAACGCGCAGACCGGGAACGCCCACCAGTGCCCGTACTTCGGGCAGGCCTGGTCGGCCGCGAGGAATTCCTCGTGGGTCAACAGTTGCTCGGGAATGATTCCGTCGTCCGCGATGCGGCTGCTGCCGACGTGGAGGTTCGCGTACAACTTGTCCGGGTCCACCACGCGTTCGAGGTTGTGCTGGATCGCGTCGACCGGCGCCTGCGGCAACTTGCGCAGGATCCGCTCGCGCCATGCATCCAGGCCTGCGACGCGGTAATGGTTTTCCGAAAGCAGGTAGCGCTTGAGGAAGGGAAAGCCTTCGTCCACCAGCCGGAAGTACCAGTTCGTATAGATCGGGTGGAACGGGTACAGGAATTCGACGAACGTATCGAAGGCGAAGCCGCGCGCGATCAGCGACCGCGTCAAGCCGATTTCGTATTTCAGGATGATGTTGCGCTTGTTGTCCTGGGCGACGACGGAGTCCAGCAGGCGGCGGAACTGCGCATCGCGGATCACCGGCTGGCGGTAGGCCACGAAATACGTACCGACATGGAAGTCGTAGCGGTAGTCGCCCTCGAACCCGCCCAGCATCGATGCGCGCACGGCCGTCATCGGGATCGGTTGCAGGAAACGGTTGCGCGGATTGCGCCGCGTCGCCGCCATGCCCTTGGTCGCCTGCATGCCCCACCAGTCGCAGGGCCTCGCGTCCATCCGCGCGAAGACATCGTCCAGGTCGCGCAGCAGGTAACAGCTGTCGTTCGCCAGGATTAGTTCGTCATAGGCTTCGATGCCCTCCCAGCCAACCTGCCTGGCCAGGCGCGAGTAGGAGCCGAAATCGTATTCGCCGTGGCGTTGCGCACGCGCGGAACGCGTGAACGCGGCGATCTTGTCCAACTCCCCCGGCTGCAAGTCGCAGTCGGCAAGGTAGTGGATGTCGGCGTGCCGGCTGAGTTCGCGCAGGTAGCCGACGACGTAGTCGTCGATGCGGCCATCGGGGTCGTATCCGGCGAACAGGCAGATCCGCCGCACCTGGGCGCCCGCGGGGAGGCGGAAACCGCTGCCCGCGGCCTGCGAAACCGTTCGCGGCGGCCGTGTCTGCAGGTCCAGCGCGCGCCCGGTCGACAGGTAATGCGCCAGCGGATTGACGTCGTCCTTCGCCGGATCCAGATGCGTCGACCAGTACCACCAGACGTCGAATTCCGGATGCGGGTTGCGCAGCTCCTTCCAGCCCGTGTCGCAGAAATGCAACAGCGGGTTGATGCGCGCTGTGGCCACGTCCTTGTTCTTGCGGCGGTAGTAATCGGTGTCGAAGAACGCATTCGGATCGCGGCCTTCGCGCGCGCCGTAGCGAAGGTAGTGGCGCACCGGATCGGCGCCGCTGTCCGCCACGTCGGGATATCGGGCCAGGTAATACTCGACATCGAACAGGCCGGATTCGCGCAGCGACTGGCTCGCGAGATCGATCACCGGACGGATCTCGAGCGACTGGCCGCGACCGATGGTCAGGTAGTGGCGTAGCGGATTGATGTTGCCGTTGGCAGCGCCCAGGTGTTCGGCTGCGTACCACGCCGCATCGAATTCGCCACTGGGATCGCGCGCCTCGCGCCATCCGAATTCGAAGTAATGCAGCAACGGGTTGATCCCTTCCTTGGCGACGTCGGGATTGCTTCCGTAGTAATACGCGGTATCGAAATACGGGCAGGGATTGCGCCCTTCCCTGGCGCCGGTGACCACGTAGTGGCGGATCGGATCCAGATTCTGCTCCGCCACGTCCGGATAGGCGGCCAGGTATCCCGCCCGGTCGAACACACCCAGGCGTGCGATGGCGTCGACCTGCGCGTCCACCGAGTCCATGCGCGGAGGCCGCAGGCCGGAGACAAGCTTTTTTACGATTGCACGCACCGACGCCTTCCTTCCGATTGCATTGCCAGCTGTTGCCATTGCGCTATTCCCGTCCAACTGCTCATCGCGCCGGACGGAGCAGCTTCGCTACCGCCGGGCCGAAACGCATCGTGCCGGCATCGGGCAGGAATACCTCGAATCCGCCGATCAGGTCGTCGATCGCCTCGACACCGGGAACCTCCAGGGTGGCCCGGTAACCAAGCAACGCATGCGTGGCATCGAGGTGCTTCTGCACGTCCGGACGCAGCAGTTTTTCGAACTCATCCACGTAGTGGGTGCGGCCCTTGATGCGCACGCCAAGGCGACGCGGCAATGCACCGCTGGCATCCACCGCCCAGCCGCGGATCACGAGTCGGCCGGACTGCACCGTGAGTTCGTCGACATAGCCCCGGGAGGGCGCGGGATCGACCTGTGGCCGCGGGGCATCCGGCGATCGCAATGATTGGTAAAACGCCTCCGCCTGCTGGTCGATGGCCTCTGCCGGCAGCATCCGCGCACCCACCTTTTCCCAGCGCATCACGATCGGAAGATACCCGAGCGCCAGCAACCGGGACTCGACGCTCGCCTGGTGTTCGACCGGCACGTAGGCATCGATCGCGAAGTCACCAGCGCCGGCCTGCGCGATCCAGACATCGACCAGGTCATCGCCCGCACCGCGGTCGAAGATCGCCTGGATGGTGCGGTCGAGCTGGAACGGCGAGTAATCCTGCTTGGCCAGGCGGCGCAGGCGTGGCGATGCCTCGCGTTTGGCTTGGGCGATGAGTGCAATCTGCAGGTCACCGGAGACCACCGGCACATCGGACGGCGCGAACAGGCGCTCGGCGATGCTGGTTTTTCCGTAGCCCGGGGGCTGCATCAGCAGGTACGCCAGCGGCCGCCGCCGGCTGATGTGGACGACGTGGCGCGGCACCGGATCGCCGCCCTGCTGGACGCTGCGGCCCATCCATTTCCATGCGTAATCGCGCAGGATCTCGCGCAGTTTCGGCATCGTCGGGAACTCGCGCTGGTCGATATCGCGATCGATCTTCACCCACTCGCTTTTCGCCGACGACACGATGCCCAGTTCCAGCACCAGCACGCCGTCGGGCGACAGGTGCTCGACCAGGCGGTGCAGCAGCGCGGGCTGGTCGTCGGCGTAGTGCAGTGCCGATGCCAGCAGGATGATGTCGAAGGGCCCGCCCGGCAGCGTGTCCCAACCCTGCTGGTGGAACTCGCACCCGGGAAACCGCTGGCGCGCGCGTTCGATGAACAGCGCCGACTGGTCCACGCCGACCACCCGGCTGGCGCCCGCCGATTTCGCGAAACCGCAGAAGAAGCCCTCGTTGCAACCGACGTCGAGGAAGCTGCGCCCCGCCAGGTCGGGGAGCAGCAATCCGCGCAGCTTCTCGAGCGTGCGCGATGCGCCTGCGGCATCGGGGAAGGACTGGTATTGGGCCATGCGTCTGGAAAACCTGGAGTCTGGAGTGTCGCGGCTGGGTGCCGGAGTGTCTATGCACCACGCAGCGCGAGCATGATGGCGGGCGCGATCCGCAACTGCGTATCGGCCCCGGCGCCGGTGCTGCCGCCGAGCACCCGGACATCGGTTCCCAAGTCGGACACCGACGCCACGCTGGGCACGGCGAAGTGCGCCCTGAACCCGCAGCTGGCGTCGCGCAGGCCAAAGTGCTGCATGACATCCGGTCGCGACGTGCTCGACACCTGCAGCGCCGGGTAGCGCGCGCCACCGGCTTCCAGCGCGAGTCCCTGCGGCGTGCTGCCATCGGTGCTGGTGATCCAGCCTTGGACGCGCACCAGGCCGCCCTCGACTTCGATCGTCTCCGCGCAGCCATAGACCAGCTGTCCGCCCTCCTGCGCACCCTCCGGGTGGGCGCCCTGGCTGCGCAGCGAGGCCATCAGTTCGTGGTAATGGCTCAGGGCCGGCAGGATGTCGCCTGCGTATACCAGCCGGCCCTGCTCCAGCACGATGCCCTTGTTGCAGACCGCACGCAGCAGGCCGACGCTGTGGCTGGCAAGCATCACCAGCTTGCTGCCACCCATGCGGTTCTGCATCCGCTCACGCGCCCGAGCCATGAAGTCCGAATCGCCGGCGCCGACCCATTCGTCCATCAGGATGATGTCGTGCTGGAACGAGGTGGAAATCGAGAATCCCAGGCGCATCTTCTGCCCGGCCGACAATGTCCGCAGACGATGGCTGGCTTTTTCCTGCAGCCCCGCGAACTGCAGGATCGGTTCGATGTGTTCCCGCAGGCTGGACGCACGCAGCCGCATCGCCGTGCCGCGCAGGAAGATGTTCTCGCGCACCGTCGCTTCGCCATTGAATCCCAGCGACATGTTCAGCAGGGCCTGGCAGCTGCCGGCGACGCTGACCCGGCCCGAGGTGGGCTGGTAGACGCCGTTGAGGACGCGCAGCAGGGTCGACTTGCCGGCGCCGTTGCGGCCGAGGATCGCGACGCGGTCGCCTTCGTTCGCCTCGAACGTGATCCCGTCCAGCAGATGGGCCATCACCCGTCGTGGCGGGTCCAGTGCGGCGCCGAAGAACATCGCGCCCCAGTTGCGCGCGCGCCGTTCGCGCTGCACGTAAAGCGGCACCGCAAGGGATACGTTTTCGACCCGGATGTGGACGCTCATCGTGATCAGATCCAGATCGGCACGAAGCGGGCGTAACGCCGGTAGGCAAAGATCGCCACCAGCCAACCGGCCACGGTCATCACGGCGAGGTAGTAGAGCGACGAGGTCGCCACTGGATGCCCGAGGATGGGCGCGCGCACGACCTCGATCATGTGGAACAGCGGATTGAAGCGCATCACCGTGCCGCGGATGCTGCCCGCCGGCATGCTGTCGGCATGCCAGATGATCGGCGTCAACAGGAAGACGAACATGAAGATGTTGTTGATGAACTGGCTCAGGTCCGGGAACCGCGCTCCGACCAGTGCGAACACCACGCCGATCCACAGGATGTTGGCCAGCACCAGCGGGAACGACAGCAGGCTCAGCAGCAATCCGCTCCAGTGCAGCTCCGGCGTCATTGCCAGTGCGGCGGCCACCACCGGCAGCGACGCCAGGAAATAGAACAGCGCCTTTGCGATGACGCGCAGGACGAAATCCGTCAGGCGCACGTGTCCGTCCAGGATGAACGACGACGACGCGGCGAACGCGTTCGCCGATTCGGTGATCACGCTGTTGATGACGCGGAACACCGTGTAGCCCAGCGCGACGTAAGCGACGAACAGCGCAAGCCGGATGTGCTGCATGCTGGCGAAGAGTCCGCCCACGCCAAAGATATAGACCACCGAGGGCGACACCAGCCACAGGATGCCGAGCCGGGACTGGCGATACCGGACCACGATGTCCAGCCAGCTTGAAAGCAGCCAGAATTCCGGGTTGCGGAAACTGGCGATAAGGTCCTGCAACAGCGATCTCATCCGGCATTCCATGCAAGGCGGTTGCGATCGTGCGGCCGCACGAGCGGCGACCGCTGTCCTGCGGGCAACTCCATCATTGCGCCAGTGCCTGCGCCAGGTCCGCGCGCAGGTCGACCAGCGCTTCGACACCGACGCTCAGACGCACGAGGTTGTCGTCGATTCCCAGTGCCGCACGGCGATCGGCGGGAACCGACGCATGCGTCATCACCGCCGGATGGTTGACCAGGCTCTCGACACCGCCTAGCGACTCGGCCAGCGTGAACAGCTGCGTGCGTTCGCAGAAGCGCTTGGCACCGTCGAAGCCGCCCTTGATCCAGATCGAGACGATCCCGCCGAAGCCGTCCATCTGCCGCGACGCGAGTGCGTGCTGCGGATGCGATTCCAGCCCCGGATACACGACCTTTTCGATCGCAGGATGCGTCTGCAGGAAACCGGCCAGCGCCTGCGCGTTCTCGCAGTGCGCGCGCATGCGCAGGTGCAATGTCTTCAGCCCGCGCAGCGCGAGGAAGCTGTCGAATGGCCCCTGCACCGCACCGACCGAGTTCTGCAGGAACGCCAGCTGCTCGGCGAGTTCGGCGTTGTCGCCGACCACGACCATCCCGCCGACCATGTCCGAGTGGCCGTTGAGGTATTTGGTCGCCGAATGCACGACGAGATCCGCGCCATGTTCCAGCGGACGCTGCAGGATCGGCGAGGCGAACGTGTTGTCGACGACGACCCGCAGGCCGTGCTTCTTCGCGATCGCGGCGATCGCGGCGATGTCGACGATCTTCAGCGTCGGATTGGTCGGCGTTTCGATCCATACCAGCTTCGTGTTGGGCTTGATCGCCGCTTCGAATGCCGCCGGATCCGTCAGGTCGACGAAAGTGAAATCCAGGCCCGCGCTGCGCCGGCGCACGCGCTCGAACAGGCGATAGCTGCCGCCGTAGACGTCATCCATCGCGACGACGTGGTCGCCGCTGTCGAGCAGTTCGAGCAGCGTCGATGTCGCGGCCAGCCCCGATGCGAACGCGAACCCGCGCGTGCCGCCCTCCAGTTCCGCCACGCAGCGCTCGTAGGCGAACCGCGTCGGGTTGTGGGTGCGCGAATACTCGAAGCCCTGGTGCACACCAGGACTGGCCTGGGCGTAGGTGCTGGTGGCGTAGATCGGCACCATCACCGCGCCGGTGCTGGGATCCACCGTCTGGCCGCCATGGATCGCGAGCGTGCCGAGTGCCGGGCGCGGGGCCTGGCCGTCGTGAGAGTCGTTCATGTCGATAACCCTGAAAACAGCGGGCGATTCTAGCATCGGCGCATTCGCCGCCCGGCCTAATGCACGCGCCGGCGCAGGTAGTTGAGCAGGTCGATGCGGGTGATCAGGCCGAGGAAGTGCTCGCGCTCGGTGACGATCGCGACGTGACCTCGGTCGAACACCGGCAGCAGCGCCTCGATCGGCGATTTCACGTCCAGCCGATCGAGCTTGCTCACCATGGCGGTCGACACCGGATCGCGGAAGCGCGCTTCGTCGCCGTAGACATGCAGCAGCACGTCGGATTCATCGACGATGCCGACCAATGCGTCGCCCTCCATCACCGGCAGCTGCGAGACGTCATAGAGCTTCATGCGCTGATAGGCGGTCACGAGCAGGTCGTTGGGGCCGACGACGACGGTGTCGCGCTGCGAGAACGGTCGCAGGATCAGGTCGCGCAGGTCGCCGTGCTGTTCGCGCTCGAGGAAGCCGTTGTCCAGCATCCAGTAGTCGTTGTACATCTTGGACAGGTACTTGTTGCCGGTGTCGCAGACGAACACCAGCACGCGTTTTGGTGTCGTCTGCGCGCGGCAGTACTTCAACGCGGCCGCGAGCAGCGTCCCGGTCGACGAACCGCCGAGGATGCCTTCCTTCGCCAGCAGCTCGCGCGCGGTGAGGAAGCTTTCCTTGTCGGTGATCGCGTAGGCCTGCTTGACCCGCGAGAAATCCGAAATCGCCGGCAGGAAATCCTCGCCGATGCCCTCGACCATCCAGCTCGCGGATTTTTCGCTGAGCGTGCCGTCGTTGATGTATTCGGCCAGGATCGAACCGACCGGATCGGCGAGCACCAGTTCGGTCTTCGGCGAAAATTCCGCGAAGCAGCGCGACAGGCCGGTCATCGTGCCGCTGCTGCCGCAGCCGAACACGATCGCATCCAGGTCGCCGTCCATCTGTCGCAGGATTTCCGGGCCGGTGCCGAACTCGTGCGCCGCCGGGTTGTCGGGATTGCCGAACTGGTTGATGAAGTACGCGCCGGGAGTCTCGCGCGCTATGCGCTCGGCGAGATCCTGGTAGTAATCCGGATGACCCTTGGCGACGTCCGAGCGCGTCAGCACCACCTGCGCGCCCATCGCCTTGAGGTTGAAGATCTTCTCGCGGCTCATCTTGTCGGGGACGACGAGGATGAGCTTGTAGCCCTTCTGCTGCGCGACCAGCGCCAGGCCGATGCCGGTGTTGCCGGCGGTGCCCTCGACCAGGGTGTCGCCGGGCTTGATGTCGCCGCGTTTTTCCGCCGCCTCGATCATCGACAGGCCGATGCGGTCCTTGATCGAGCCGCCCGGATTCTGGCTTTCGAGTTTCAGGAACAGCGTGCAGGGACCGGCGTCGAGGCGCTGCGCCTGGACGATCGGCGTCTCGCCGACCAGGGCGAGCACGGAAGAATGAATCGGCATGCAGGAGTCCGGTCGAGGGAAGGGCCGGATTATCGGCTGGATCGCGGAGCAAAAAAGGGGACGGAGGTAATCGGGCGCGCCCGGTACCTCCGTCCCCTCTTCATGTCATCCGACAGACCGCGGCCGGCGACGGCCGACGAGGAGGCCGCCGCCGCCCGCGACTAGGAAAGTCGTCAGTGGTGCAGGACGTCGTACAGGCGGGTGAGTCGGTCCTTGGCCGCGAGCTTCTCGCGCTTCATCTGGGACAGCG
>Ga0308176_10000834_pt1 | contig 19318 bp, 12 predicted proteins | sample PhyCR2_3_FD_203890 | JGI IMG/M metagenome (GOLD analysis project Ga0308176, IMG submission 203890) | Soil microbial communities from UC Gill Tract Community Farm, Albany, California, United States - DLSLS.C.R2 | ecosystem: Environmental > Terrestrial > Soil > Agricultural land | place: USA... | reverse complement strand
AGAAACGTGACGCGGTGCGGAAGCTCAGCCCGATCCACCTGTTGAAGTCCACCAGCCCACCCATCTTCCTGGCGCACGGCGATGCCGATACGACACTTTCCTGCGCCCACTCGCAGAAGATGGAAAAAGCGGCCCGTGCCCTGGGCCTGCCGGTCGAGTGCGTCATCGCCAAAGGCGCGGGCCATGGCCTGTCCGGCAAGGACATCGATCCCAGCATAGAGGAGATCAACCGGCGGACATTGGAGTTCTTCTCGAAGTATCTTCTGCGGGGGTAACGCGGCGGCCGGAGTCTTACGCGGACGTCGCGGCGAGTACCTGATGGGGAGCCCCTCATTTGACGTTCGTCAAACGCTGCGTCGTCGGCCACGGCGAGCAAGGTGACGTTCAAATGATCTTGAGGAGGTTCGACTCCTGGCCCATGGGTAATCCGCGTAGCCCGACCGTGACCGTGCGGCGTGTGCACGTTGAAGGTGATGGCCTGCTGCGGGAATGGGGCCACGCGGTCACGACGGCCGCCGCGTACGCCGAGGCGGTCGCGGCGCTGGACGCGCAGCGGTTCGACCTGTTGATCTCAGACATCGGCCTGCCCGACGGCAGCGGCGTGGATCTGATGAAGGAAGTGCGGACGCCGGTTACCGACGCCGGGCATCGCCCTGAGCGGATTCGGGCACGACGAGGACCTGCGGCGGAGCCGGGAAGCGGGTTTCACGGCTCACCTCACCAAGCCGGTCAACTTCCGAGCACTCCAGGGTCTCATGGCCCAATTCGCGCCCTCGCTGGGCACGTCTGCGCACCAGCGGTCATCGAACTGCGACAAATAAAGGTCAGCGGCGAGTAAGCCGCGGCGTCGCCCTCCGAATTGAGTTCTGACAAGAGCCCTCGCACCGCGACCGACGCCTAAAGCCTTTCCCTGGCTTTCGACATAGCTCGATGTGCATGCGCGGAGTCTCCGGCGAGGGCGCCCGAGACTGATCTATGCCGTTGACCCATGGCTTGTCCGAAGATTCTCAGAATTCCAGCCGACCCCGGCCCAGCAATTTCACCTGCGCCAGGTCTGCGGCGACGCAAACCAAGGCCCCCGTGGCGTCAGACCAGGGAAGGAATTACCGTTGCGGCATGAAGTCTTCTCCGGATATGCGGATTTCGGTCGTCCTCTATTTACTCGCGGCCGCGACGCCCAACATGTGTAACGCCCAACTCGCCGCACCGCTCCCGTCAGGGGTTGAGGCGGTGTGGGGGTTGGGAACGGCGTATCGCGAGGCGACTACTACGCGCGAGCGGGTGTGTGTAAACGGCCTGTGGCGGTGGCAGCCGGCAGGAAATCCTGCGGATGCCGTACCGACCGAGGGGTGGGGGTACTTCAAGGTCCCCGGACCCTGGCCGGGAATTAGCAGCTACATCCAGAAGGATTGCCAGACGGTTTTCCCGCACCCGGCTTGGAAGGACCGGAGGCTCGGCGTCGTGACGGCCGCCTGGTACCAGCGCGAGATCGAGGTGCCCGGCGATTGGGTCGGGCGGCGTATCACGTTGGATCTCTCGTACGTGAACTCACTCGCGTCGGTGTTCGTCGACGGAAAGCCAGCCGGCGACGTGCGGTTTCCCGGCGGCGAGGCGGACCTGACGGCGTCGTGCCGCCCCGGTTCGCGCCACCTCCTGAGCCTCCTGGTGACGGCCATGCCGCTCAAGGCGGTGATGATGTCCAACGCCGACTCGGCGGCGGCGAAGCAGGTGAAGGGGAGGGTGGAGCGCCGCGGCCTCTGCGGCGACGTTTACCTGGTCGGCACCCCGGCGGGCGCCCGGCTGGACGGCGTTCGGATCGACACCTCGGTACGCCGCTCGGAGATCAGCTTCAACGCCGCCCTCCGGGGGCTCACCGACGGTGCCCGGTACACCCTGTCGGCGCGCGTGACCGACGCCGGCCGCGAAGTGGCGGCATTCACCAGTCCTGTTTTCGACGTTAGCGGAGTGAAGAATGGTCGTTTCATCTTCTCCGCCAACTGGAAGCCCGAGCGGCTGTGGGACCTCCATACGCCGAACAACGTCTACGACGTTCAGGTTACGCTTAGAGACGCCGCCGGTGGGGTGCTGGATGCGGATTGGTCGCGGCGCTTCGGCTTCCGGGAGTTGTGGATTGAGGGGCGGGATTTCTACCTCAACGGCACCCGCGTCTTCCTCTCGGCGGTTCCGATGGACAACGGACTGGTGGGGGCAGCTTGGGCCGATTACGCGGCCGCGCACGAGAGCATGGAACGGCTGAAGGCTATCGGGATCAATTTTGTCTACACGCACAACTACGGCTGCGAACCCGGCACGCACCTGAGCTACGAGGAGATCTTGCGTGCCGCGGACGACGTGGGGATGCTCGTCGCGGTGTCCCAGCCCCACTTCAGCCAGTACGACTGGCAGGGCAAGGACGCCGTCCAGAACAACGGGTACGCCCGGCACGCCGAGTTCTACACGCGCGTGGCGGGCAGCCACCCCTCGGTCGTGTTTTACTCGATGAGCCACAACATCGGGTACGGCGAGGACATGAACCCGGACCACATTGACGGCAAGTACGAGCCGAACGACCCGGGCGCCATGAGAAACGGACGGCTGGCAATGCAGGCGGAGGGCATCGTGCGGCGACTCGACCCCTCGCGGATCGTCTACCACCACGCCGGCGGAAACCGGGGATCAGTGTACACGGTCAACTTCTACGCCAACTTCACCCCCGTCCAGGAGATGTCCGACTGGTTCGGGCACTGGGCAACCGAGGGGGTCAAGCCGCTGTTCCTGTGCGAGTACGGGGTGCCGATGACCTGGGACTGGACCATGTACCGCGGCTGGTATAAGGGGAACCGGGAATTCGGCAGCGCCGAGGTGCCGTGGGAGTTCTGCCTGGCGGAGTGGAATGCGCAGTTCCTCGGCGACAAGGCATTCGACGTCGGCGAGGCGGAGAAGGCGAACATCCGCTGGGAGGCCAAGCAGTTCCGGGCCGGCAAGCTGTGGCACCGGTGGGACTACCCGTACGCCGTGGACTCTGAGGTGTTCGAGGAGCGCAGCCCCGTCTTCGCGGAGTACATCACCGCCAACTGGCGGGCGTTTCGCACCTGGGGCGTGTCGGCCAACTGCCCGTGGCAGTACGGCCACTTCTGGAAGCTCCGCGACGGCGTGGATCACCGCGGGAAGGAGCTGTCCGTCGATTGGAATGCTCTGCAACGGCCGGGCTTCAGCCCCGACTACCTCGACCAGCAGTACGCGCGGATGGACCTGGCCTACGAGAGGTCGGACTGGGTTCCCCTGGCGTCGGCACAAGCCCTGCTCCGAAATAACCAGCCGCTACTGGCATACATCGCAGGGAAGCCGGCCGCCTTCACCAGCCAGGATCACAACTTCCGTCCGGGCGAGATGGTTGAAAAGCAGCTCGTCATCGTCAACAACTCGCGTCGAACCGTGACTGGAGATTGCGAATGGACGCTGCGCATTGGGGATGCGGACCCGGGCGCCCGACAAATCGTCCTGCCGACCGGCGAACAGCTGCGCATTACCCTCAGCTACGAGCTTCCGAAGACGCTTACGCCGGGCCGGTACGAGCTGAAGGCGAGCGTCAAGTTCAACGACGGGCAAGAGCAGGCCGATTCGTTCTGGATCGACGTCCTGACGCCCCCGGCGGCGCCGCGGATCACGAAGAACGTCGCGCTATTTGATCCCCGGGGCCAGACGGGATCCGTGCTGAGGCAGTTGGGGGTGCAATGCCGGCCCGTTGAGGCGGGGGCCGACCTCTCGACGTACGACGTCCTGATCGTCGGAAAAGATGCGCTGACGATCGACGGCCGGGCCCCAGACATCGGGCGCGTCCGCGAGGGTTTGAAGGTCATCTTGTTCGAACAGACCTCGCAGGTCCTGGAGAAGCGTCTGGGGTTCCGCGTCGAGGAGTACGGCCTCCGGCGGGTGTTTCCTCGTATCCCCGATCACCCGCTGCTGAGCGGGATGGCGCCCGATCGGTGGTCCGACTGGCGCGGCGAGGCCACCCTGTTGCCGCCGCGGCTGACCTATGAGACCAAGCCACGCTACGGGCCGCTGGTCAAGTGGTGCGACATCCCCGTCACGCGGGCGTGGCGGTGCGGCAACCGCGGCAACGTCGCGTCGGTCCTGATCGAGAAACCGGCCCGCGGGGACTTCCGCCCCCTGCTCGACGGCGGCTACGGGCTGCAGTACAGCCCCCTGTTGGAATACCGCGAGGGGAAAGGACTGGTGCTGTTCTGCCAGATAGACGTGAGCGGGCGCACCGAGCGGGACCCGGCGGCAGAGGTGTTGGTCAGGAACATTCTGGAGTACGCTGCGACGTGGGAACCGTCACCAAGCCGCCGGGTCGTCTATGCCGGCGAGGCCGCGGGTCTCGAGCACCTACGCCGATCCGGCTTCGAAGTCGCGAACTTCGAGGGCGGAGACCTCGCTCGCGAGGACGTGCTCGTGGTGGGCCCAGGGGCTGGCACGTCAGTGAGCTCTCACGCTCGCTCGCTGGCGCGATGGCTGGAAGACGGCGGGCACTTGCTTGCGGTGGGACTCGCGGACGGCGAGGCGAACGCCTTTTTACCCTTCAAGATCGCCACGCGCAACGCGGAGCACATCGCCGCCGAGTTTGAGGCAGGTGGGGTCCAGTCGCCGCTCGCCGGCGTCGGCCCCGCGGACGTGCAGAACCGAGAGCCGCGGATGCTGCCCCTGGTCCGCGACGGCGCGACGGTAGTCGGGGACGGCATCCTGGCGCACGCCGAAGCCGGCCGTGTTGTTTTCTGCCAGATCGCGCCGTGGCAGTTCAGCGACCACCGGACGCCGAACCTCAAAAAGACCTACCGGCGCACGTCGTTTCTTCTGGCACGACTGCTTGGGAACATGGGCGTCGCTGGTGCGACGCCGGTCCTGTCGCGATTCGATAGCCCGATTAAGGCTTCCAAACCTGAACAGCGTTGGCTGGAGGGCCTGTACCTGGATCAACCGGAGGAATGGGACGACCCGTACAGGTTCTTCCGGTGGTGAGGGACGCGGGGTCGCGGCGCCCTTCGGCTACCGGGTGGCGGACCGCGACGGGCGGCGGGTTCTGGCGGTGGTGAGCGCGAGGCGGAGACCGTTCGGGACATCGTTCACCAGTACCTTTGTGAGTCGGTGGGGTTCAAGGCGTTGCCAAGCGGCTGCGGGAGCGCGGCATCCCCCGCCGGCGGCAAAGCGACAAGGGCGAGCGGCTACGAGAGCAAGCCACGGCCGACACGCAGGGACCGGCGGAGGCGCAGCGGGAGGCGTTCAACGAGGCCGGCACTCCCTTACGTCGGCGGCCACGCCGGCGGCGTATAACCGGCTCGTGGAAGAATTCATCGGGCCGATGGAGATTCAGTCGGACGGCACTGTCCACCAAAAGCAAATGCCCCCGGTGGGTGCCGAGGGCGGTTTGCTGAGTAATATAGAGGGGAGCAAACCCTCTTCGGAATTGAACTCCAGTGAAACAGAGACTCGGTTACTAGCTAAGGTCCGGCGTGTGCGTCGCTTCAACGCGGACACGGTGGCGGTGACGCTGACGGTGCGCAAGAGCCTTGCGGGATCGAGCATGCACTACGTGATCGACCAGGTGCTGCTGGCGGCGGGGGCGGTTTGGAAATTCGGGGACACGGGGAGGTGTTGGTGGCCTGATTGTAGTCTACGGCGGTTGCTGGGTGCGCCTGCCCGGGCGCAACGCCTATCTGGCCTCCGAGACATATTCCCTCACCGGCGGCGGCCCCCTCGCGCCGGTGCCCGACCCCTCGGCCTTGGCACTCTTGCTCGCGGCCGCCGCCGCCCTGCACCCGCGCCGTCGCAGGGCGAAATCACCAACTTTCGCGGATGATCGTTGGTCGCCCGGCGAACTGTTACACAGTCCGACGCCCCCGCTGTAGCAAATTCGCGCATTTTCCTTTGACTGCCCCCGCGCCCCGTGCGACACTAGCAAACGTCACTCGCACATCGCCCGCCTAAGGTCACGTCCCACGTCCCACGACCAACAGACCCGCAGCGCGCCACGTCTGAAAGGAGAGCATCATTACAACCACACTGGGGCGCTTCCGCCCCGTAACGGGCGGCCGGCTGCGCGCCCGCCGCCACGCGTCCCTCGCGCTGCTGCCCCTCGCCGTCGCCGCGGGGCTTCACAGGCCAACCGCCGCCGCCACCACCGACAACTGGAGTGACGGCACCGGCAACTGGGGCCTCGGTGCCAACTGGACCAACGCCTTCAACGCCACCGTCCACGTCCCGCCCGCCTCCGGCGACGCGGTAAACATCGTCTTTGTTGACGGAACCGCCCGCACCGTCACCTACAACGTTTCGGCCCCCTCGCTGGGGCTGCTGACCGTGGATCTGACCGGGCCCGGCACGGCGGCCGCTACGCTCTCCATGCCCAACAGCTTCAACTTGGCCGCCAATGGCATCGTGATCGGCGGATACAGCGGCCTCACCTCCGCCCCCACCGCCGGCCGCGCCGCCGCCGCCCAATCCGCCGGATCGGTCACCACCAATCCCGGGTTTGATTTGACCGTCGGCTACGGCGCAGGCTCGACAGGGACGTACACGCTCGCCGGGGGCGTCCTGGCCGCCAACCAATCCGAATACGTCGGCCTCGCCGGCAACGGCACGTTCAATCACTCGGCAGGAACCAACACAATCGCCACCGGCGCCGGCGCCGGCTTCTTCAACATCGGCGCCGTCGCCGGTTCCATCGGTACCTACAACCTCAGCGGCACCGGCGTACTCTCCGCCACCGGCACCGCCTTTGTCGGCGACATCGGCGCCGGCACGTTCGCTCAGACCGGCGGCTCCGCCACATTCGGGACCCTCTACGTCGGAAATGCCGCTGCCGGCCGGGGGACCAATACCCTCTCCAGTGGCTCACTCACCGTCGCCCACGAGTACATCGGCTATTCCGGGACCGGCACCTTCACCCAGACCGGCGGCGTCCACTCCATCTCCTTGGAGTTCGTCCTGGGAAACAATTCCGGCGCCAGCGGCAGCTACACGCTCAATGATGGCGCCCTCTCCGCCGCCCCCGTAAGCCACATCGGCGCGAACGGAGCCGGCACATTTACTCAGGCCGGTGGTTCCGCCAGTTTCCCAAGCGATCTGTTCATTGCCGATGTCCTCGGCACCAGCGGGACCGTCACCCTCTCCGGCGGCTCCTTCACCGTCAACAACACCGAACACATCGGGGCTTCCGGCTCCGGCACGTTCACACAGACCGGCGGCACGCACACCGTCGGCGTCACGCTCAAAGTCTCCGACAACGCCGGCGGCACCGGCGCTTACAACCTCCAGGGCGGGACACTCACCGCCGGCGCCATCTCCGTTAATCCCGCCGGTACATTTACCCAGACCGCCGGCACCCTCAGCCCCATGACCCTTACCCAGTCCGGCGGCACCGTCGCCGGCACGCTCATCAGCCAAGGGACCTTTGTCTACAACTCCGGCCCCTTCACCGGCCGGCTTGTTAACCAGGGCGTCGTGACACTCAACGCCGACTTCACCGCCGCCAACGGACTGGAGAACGACACCAACCTCACCATCTCCGCCGGCCGAACCGTCACGCTCAACGGCGCTGGCCTCGACAACATCGGCACGCTGACTCTCGCCGGCGGCACCCTGAACCTGAGCACCGCCAGCACCAACACCAACCGCGGGAACTTCATCCTCTCCAACCTCGCGCCCCTGAACCTCAGGGGCGCCGCGCTGAACAACACCGGAACCTTCGACCTCAACTTCAGCTCCGTCACGGGCGCCGGCACCCTGACCAACGGCCCCGGCGGCGTGGTCGTCGGCCGCGGCGCCATCACCGCCGCCTTCTCCAACGCCGGCGGGACGCTGCTCGTCGGCCCCGGCACCATCAACATCACCCAGCCGTTCACCAACGCCGGCAACCTCCAGCTCACCGACCCCGCCGCCAACCTCGCCGGCGGCGCCATCACCAACAGCCGCACCATTCAAGGCCTCGGCACGATCTCCAGCCCCATCACCAACACCGCCGCCGGCACCATCGAGGCGATCGGCGGCACCCTCACCGTCGGCGCCCCCATGTCCGCCAACGCCGGCCTGCTGACCGCCTCGTCGGGCAACAAGCTGCTGCTCGTCGGCGGATTGGCCTCCAACGCCGGCGTGGTCAACCTCACCGGCGGCACCTTCGACAACGGCGGCCAGCCGTTGTCCAACACCGGCCAGCTCTCCGGCTTCGGCACGTTCCGCACCGGTGCACTCACCAACGCCCCCGGCGGGGCGGTCGTCCTCACCGGCGGCCTCACCACCGTCAACGGCGCCGTCACCAACGCCGCCGGCGCCTCGATCCAGGTCCTGTACAACCCCGCCCTGTTCACCGGAACGGTCGTGAACAACGGCAACTTCAAGGTCACCGCCACCAAGGTCACCTTCGCCGCGCCTTTCACCAACGCCGGCACCTACATCTCGGACCCGGCCGACAATTCCTTCTCCGACCTGACCGTCGGCAACACGGGCGCCCTCGTCGGCGGGACGGGCGACCGGTTCTTCGTCACCGGCGAGCTGATCAACGGCAGCACCCTGCCCGCCGCATGGGATACACGGGATGCCGAGCTGCATTTCGCCGGGTCACCCTCCCACACCCTGACCAGCCCCGGCGCGGACCGTGGGGCCACCTTCGGCGGTTACGACGGGAACTTCGCCTGGGGGGTGTTGTCCTTGGCGGCGGGGGAGTCGCTGGTCGTGGGCGACGGCGACGCCTCGCCCGGTGCGGCCGTGTACGTGCGCGACCTGCTGCTGGAGGGCGGGATTGCACAGCTGCCGTTGCTAAGCACGAGTGGTCCCGACGTATCGGTTTACTACGACGCCACCAGCCCGGCGAACGCCTATCTGGCCGCTGGGACGTACGCGCTGGGCGGCGGGGGAAGTCTCATCCCCGTCCCGGAGCCTTCCGCGGCCGGTGTGGTGCTGTTCGGAGGGACGGCCGGACTGCTCCTCCGCCGCCGCAGGCCGCCCGCCGCTGCTTGTGGATAATGCCGGTGCGCCGGCCGGAGTTCGGCCCTGCCCCGCTGCGACTGCGCCGCTGTGTTGCGCGGAGGTGCCAGTGGACCGGCGATTCTGAGTCGGTTTGAGGCACTGCCTCACCCGCACCATCGGCCGCGCCTTTGTCCGACGAAGGCACCGGCGCCAAGACCAGCACCGTCGTCGTTCGAAGGTGAGGCGCATCATGAGCTGGCGGCGACTGCATGCGCAATGCCGGCGCGCGCTCAGTGGTACTCGGCGCGGTCCTCATGCGTCGTGCCGGAGCCGTACCACTCGCTGTACGGCGTCTTCTCCCACCACATCTGCGCGACGATCATGTCGCGGATCCAGAAGCCGAAGAAGAACAGCGGCACGATCGGAATCGCGTAGGGCACCGGACCCAGCGCGGTCAGGATCGCCCAGCGCACGAGCCACTTCTTGTCGGTCGCGGCCGCGCGGCGTGCGGTCCAGCCGATCTTGTCGCTCGACACCACCGTCGGCGAGATGCGGCGTCGCGGGCGCCAGCCTTCGCGGAAGGGACCGCCTTCCGGTGACGTCGCATCTTCGAGCTTGCCGACGAGGTACACGTGCTCCCCGGGGCCGACCCGCGCGGTCTTCGTGTAGCGCGTGTAGTGCTCGATCTTCTTCGCCCTGCCGAGCGTCGCGTGAAGCCGCACGTCGCGCGTCGGCTCGACGTCGATCAGTTCGCCGCCGGCGGCCTTCACCATGAACGGACGCACGCGCAGCTCGCGGCTGGTCTCCCTGACGGACATGCCCGACGAGCTGTACGGGATCTTCAGATGGAGCACGAGTTCGACGACGGGCTCGTCGCCGTCCGCGACGACCACGCCGCTGACCGTCGCCGCCGCGTCGGCGCGCGGTACTTGCCGGCAATGATGGCGCCATTGGAGCGCAGTGATCGCGAGGCACACGCCCGAGGGGATCGTCAGGAGGAAAAGCCGCGGGTCGAGGCTCATGCCAGGCCTGCAACAGCGTACTTGCTCAAACCCATACGTTCAAACGGCGAGTGCCGGCGAGGGTGCCGGCGTGCGGCGGTCACGAGCTGCTGTTTCAGCTTCGCCGCCTGCTGACCGTGAGCGTGCCGGAGTCCATGTACGCAGCCTATGCCGAATGCGCCGGCGTGGAACGTTGCCGGCGCGGGATTGGTTCGGTGTGAGACAAACAGACGGCGGTGGTACGATACCGGCATGGGACGCCGCCTGTTCACCCTCGCTTCGGCCGCGTCGCTGGTGCTGTGCGTTGCGATGATGGTCCTATGGGTGCGGAGCTATGCGGTCGCGGACAAAGTATCGTGGTCGTGGGAAAATCGGCAGGTCGCTTTCTGTCCGTCGCGCGGACGGTTGCATTTAAGTTGGCAGTGGGCGTATTTCCCGGGGGGATTTCATGAATCCATAGGCCGACATTACGAAGAGAATCGTCCCCGGGAGTACGAAGCGGAGACGAACTGGTCGGGGCGGCAGGTCCGGGTGGCGGGGTTCCACTTCGGAACGCAGATGGGCATCGGCGGTGCGTGGTATTCGGCGTACCTGCCCATGTGGTTCTTGACCGCCGTTCTGGCCATCGGTCCAGTTTGGCAATGCTGTCTTTGGTGGCGGGGCGTTGCCCGCAAGATCGAGTTGGCCGAGATGCTCCTGGCGCACCGGTGTAGCAAGTGCGGCTACGATCTGCGCGCCACGCCCGACCGATGCCCCGAATGCGGCACCGTGCCGGCTGCACCTCGAAACGGATAGGCTTGTTGAGACAAACAGACGGCGCAACGAATGGCCCCGCGCCGAGAGTGGCTGGGGCCTGCGGTCGAGCTGAATGGCAGGGATTACGCCACCTGCGGCTCGCCCTTGCGGCGGGTGAGCTTGTACGCAGCCAGCCCGCCGAGAAGCACCAGCCCAGCCCAGGCGGTGCCAGGCAGTGGGGCGGCCGCGATATCGACCGTGGATTGGGAGAGGCCGAGTGTGGCGGCGGCGGGGTCTTGGCTGGTCGGCCATTGGAGCGTCCCCGGCCAGAGGTCGCCGGAGGTGTCGGTGCCGTTGAGGAGGTGGTTGATCCCGTCGATCAGGAGGGCGTCGCCCGGGGCGGTGTTCGTCCACGGGGTGCCGGAGTGGCCGATCGTGACGGAATCCGAGCGCACGATGGGGCCGGCGGGGCTGCCGAAGCGGAGGTCGTAGGCGAGGGTGAACGACTCCGAGGTCGTCATCCGGCGGGAAGGCCATCCGCTCCATCCGCCGGACCAGTGCATTGAGGTAATGCATCGTGGCGCAGCGAAAGGCCCCGCGCCGAGAGTGACCGGGGCCTGCGGTCGAGTTTGCAGGTAGCTGTTACGCCGCTCGCGGCGCGGCCTTGCGGCGGGCGAGGTTGTACGCGCCCAAGCCGCCGAGCAGCATGAGGGCGGCCCAGGCGGTACCGGGGACGGGGGCTGGAGTGGCCTCGGCCACCCCCACCGTGAAGGCCAAGCTGTCGAACTGCACCGTCGTCAGGTAGTTGAATGTGATGGGCGTTCCGGGGCCGAAGCTGAAACAGCAGATCGCCCGCCGTCTGTTTGTCTCACACCTAACCAATCCGCCGGTGCGGGTTAATGGCACCCGGCGCGGCATTCCCCGGCCGCACGACCGGCATAGGCTGAATACATGGATTCGGGCAGGCTCACGGCGGAGCAGCCGGCGACGCCGCCCCGTCGTTGAAGGAGTTCCCCGACCCAAGGAAGCTGACGATGCGGCCATGACGGCCGCTTCAGTGGCTAGGGATGCGTTCCAATTGTCCGCGAGGTAATACCGGCATTGCCGGCAACTGCGGTCGTGTAGGTGACCGTGACCCCGCCGAGCGTCCCGGTTCCCGTGCCATCGACGGCACCGTCCGTCGCCCAATCCACCGTGGATACGGACGCGGCGCGGGATCTGGCACCTGCGTCACCAGCATGCTCCCCACCGCGGTGCGAGGAAGCGCGGCCGCAATGATACCGCTAATGCCGACAATGCGGCGAACAGCGGGGCGATCCGAGGACACCAGTCACGTATCTCGCATTTAAGCAGCAAAGCGCCCTCCGAAACATCGTAATGCCGCACATCCGTGCGATAGGCTTCGAGATAGTTGGAGTACTGGCTCGAGCAAGGCTGCTTTCGGCGTGCCGGTTGCGGCGAAGTCAGACATCACCTTGCGCTTAGCCCTGTCCCTGTGCCGCTGGCCACGAACGCTGCCCAGAAGAACGGGTGAGGGTAGCGGCCGGCCTTTCGCTCGGCCTCGACGTACTCCCGCTGCGCGGCGAGCAGCGACAGCTGCGGGCTCTCTCCCTTGGCCACGTGCTTGTACATGAATTCCATGAGCTTGGCCGTGGCCTGGTCCTCCACGCTCCACAGGCTCATCACCAGGTTCTGGGCGCCGGCGGCGAAGCATCGAGGCTGCGTGACGCGGTGCTACCTTCGGGCCGGGCTGGCTCGTTCGGCCTGTTGAGGGACCTTCACGGATTGTTCCTGGTTGCATCGGAGGTGCACGCCTGCACGTCGGTGCTCATGCACGCCTCGAAGATGCTGCGCGACGAGGAGTTGCTTAGCGCCTGCATGCACCTGGACCAGCAGAACAAGCGGCAACTGGCGTGGTGCGACACGCAACTGCTGTTGCGGAGTCCTCAGACGCTCGTGGTGCCGCAGTAGGGCTCGCGGCGGCAAGATGTCGCGCGGCCGTGTGGATATGTGGTTTACGGCCTGTGCGAATCGTCCGGAGTGCGGCGGAAGTTAACCGGCTCAGGTCACGTCCCCGCGGCCCGCCGCTTCCCAGCTTCACACGAGACGCTTCCGGCGCGCCACTTGCAACCGGTGGAGCAACGCGGGGGAACAATCCATTCACCATGTCAGGAGGACAGGGCAGGCTTCGGCGAGCCACGCGCGTCGCACGCTGGCAGCCATGCAAGGAGCGCCGCGTCCCCAAGGCGAGGGACGCGCCGGAAGACGCACCAGGGAAGAAGGAGGTCAGGGACGACGGCCACGGACGGCCGCCTCACGGAGGCAGGGACGGCGCGGGGCCAGGGAAGGCCGCTGGCCACTGACGTTGTTCCTGACGAGGTGTTGTCATGGCAAGGCCGATCTGGAGCGGGAGCATCAGCTTCGGACTGGTGAACATCCCGATCAAGCAGTCGGTGGCGGCGGAGAAGAGCCGGCTGATCGAGATCACCGACTTCGTGTCGCTGGACGACATCGACCCCATGTATTACGACCAGCCGTACTACGTCTCGCCGGATGAGCGTGCGGCCAAGGCGTACCGACTGTTGGCCACCGCCATGGAGCAGGCGAAGAAGGTGGGGCTGGGGCGGTTCGTCATGCGGTCCAAGGAGTACCTGGCGGCCATCCGGCCGATCAACGGAACGCTGTGCCTGGAGACGATGCGGTTCTCCGAGGAAGTATTGCCCGCGGACAAGGCTTTGCCGGCAGTGTCGATCACGTGGAGGTTCCGGCCGGCGAGCTGAAGGCGGCGGAAAAGCTGGTGGAGTCGATGAGCCGGGATTTCGACCCCAAGCGATACCGCAACGAGCAAGCGGATCGCGTACGCGAGGTGCTGGAGGAGAAGGCCAAGGGGCACGAGGTGGTCGGCCCGCCGCCGAGCGTCGAGGAGCACCGGGGCAAGGTGTTCAACCTGATGGCCGCCTTAGAGGCGAGCCTGGCCGAGGCCAAGGACAAGGCCGGTAGCAATGGGAAGGCCAAGCATAAGCCCACCGCACAGCACAAGCGGAAGAAGAGCGCCTGATTCAGAGCAACGATGCAACCCCGGCCCCTCCGAGGCCGGGACTCACGCCTGAGAGGCCCGCAGCCGTTCGGCCGGCGCGGGCTTTCTCAATTAGTGGGAATGCCCCTCAACCTAAAAGCTGTGCGATGATCGCGTCGGTCGCGGAAATCAAGGCGTCGCCATTCTGCTGTGTGAGCTTCCCGCCCGAAATGTAGCCTTGGACCTGATTCTCAAAGGCCTCCAGCAGACGGACCGCCGTATCATCGCGGTTCTGGTTCAACTGATTTTTCGCGGCGTCCAGCTTAGCGAGCAAGCCGTTGGCCTGCGACTGCGTGAGCGCCGCTCCCTGCGACACGATCGCTGCGAGCTCATTTGCCACGCCCTGTACCTCCTGGGCCGGCGTAAGCGTCGCCGCCAGGTAGCGCGCGACGGCAAAATCGCCGGAGGTTTGTCCCGCGGCGACGATCCCGCCGTCGGGCTCGATGGCGGCACCGAACGCGATGTCGTTGGGCGTGCCAAAATCCGTAATCGTTACGCCGCCCGCCCCGAAGGTGCCGTCCAGCGTCCCGTCAGCGTTGTAGCGGATCACCGCGAAGTCTCCTCCGCGCTCCCCCGCCGTCACCAGCTTGCCATCCGACTGCCGCACCAGCTCGAAGGCGACATCGAAATCGCCCAGTTCCGTGACCACCCGCCCGCCGCTGCCGAAGGTCGGGTCGAGGCTCCCGTCGCTGTTGTAACGCGCTAAGGCCACGTCGCTGAAACCGCTAATCCCAGCCGCGACGATCTTCCCATCGGGCTGCACGACTAGGCCGGAGGCGCCGTCAAACGCCCCCGAGAAATCGGTCGTGACTAGTCCCGTGCCGCCAAAGGCGGTGTCGAGCGTCCCGTCGGGAAGGTAGCGAGCGAGGGCAAAATCCTTGTGGCCATCGTCCACGCCAGCCTGTCCGGCCACAACGATCCGGCCATCAATCTGAAGTTCGAGGGCGCCCGCCCCGTCAAAACCTGGCCCGAAGTCGGTCACCACGACGCCACCGGTACCGAAGGAGGAGTCGAGCGTGCCGTCGGGGTTGTAGCGGGCGAGTGCGAAATCATCGAAGCCGCGCGTTCCCGCGGCGACGATCTTACCATCCGGTTGAACGGCAATGTCGAATATGGTGGACGTGGGATCGGTCGTGCCCAGGTCCGTAACCACCTTGCCGCCGCTCCCGAACGCGGCGTCCAGACTGCCATCCACGTTATACCGCGCCAAGGCGAACGCGCCGCCGGAGCGGCCGGCAGTGACGATCCTGCCGTCCGCCTGGACCGCTACGGCAAAGGCTGCGTCTTGGCCGCCAAAGTCGGTCGTGACCCTGCCCACTGATCCGAAAGTGGTATCAAGGGTCCCATTCGCATTGTAGCGGGCGAGCACGAAATCGGCCTCGCCGCGGTGGCCGACGACGACGATCCGGCCATCGCTCTGGACCGCCACCGCCTGGCCGGAGTCGGTCCCGCCGAAATCGGTAACAACTTTTCCGCCTGTGCCGAAGCTCGGATCAAGCTCGCCGGCACTGAGAAGCCGCCGAGATTCCAATTGCTCGATAGCAACCCTGGACCGCGAGACTTCCTCAGCAGACAAAATCACACTGCAGCTGCGGCCGTATACTCCATGCCATGTCCCGCGGCGATCTAATGTAGAGTACATTGCTCTTCTCCCATGGAGCGCAACCCGCTCGATCATCGCACGCGTGCGCAGAAACGCTGACGCGTCAGACAATCATCGGAACGATTCACCCGAAAGCGAGGCCAGGCCGCGGCTGTCCAAAGCCCATTCCAACCGCGGTTATCGCAAGAGTTGAAATCCTAACAAACGTTCCGTTCAAAACAATAGTCACACCATGGACGCCAGATAGCCCAGAACGATCGCCGCCCCCCCGTTTATACCGAATCCTCCCAGCTCGCCGTAACGTTCGGCGGCGCCGAGCTGACCGCCCCCGCCAGCACGGCGGTGACACTCTCGTCGGTCCCGCACAGCACCAGCCCTCCCCCATGTCCCCGAACTTCCACACCGCCCCCGCCGCCAGCACCACCTGGTCGATCACGTAGTGCATGCCCGATCAAGTCGAGGTGCCAAGGCTGCGATGCAAATCGTTTGCCCGCCCATCGCCCGCGGCAGCGAGCACCGACAAGAGTGCCATGATCCCCTTTCTGACTGGAGGACTCCGTTGTCCGAGCGGAACCGCTCTGGCAACTGCCTCCAACAGGCTGAGCAGCGGCTGGCGGTCGCTCTCATGGCGCCATCGTTGCGGCTCTAGAAACTTGGGATTTGAAGCTAGCCACTCGATCCCATCCAATTGAACCGGCTCCGCCGCTGGACGTGTCAGGAAGTACGCGAACGTGACGGCATCCTGGACATCGCGCGTTGGTGACTTGATCCAGCGCGCGAAATGGGGCGCTAAGGCAGTAGCGGCTGGAGTCGCTTGCTTCGGCCAGGAGTACTCTGACATAAGACTAAGTCCTAGCGCTGCTTTTGGCAGTTCTTCCGCTTCCGAATCGCTCTCATCGAGGTCGAGTGTTGCCTTGGCAAAGGAGACCCAGCGACTTACCGCCTTGACGGGCAGCTCATCGTCCGCGCCGCCCATTGCGTACGACGCAAGCCATGCCGCGAACCCCTCGCGTGCGCCGTGCCGCTTGCCCGGGAGCGTCAGGCTTCTATTGGCGATGTTGCTGGCCCACGAATCTGAGGGTGCGTGAACGACGGCCTCGGCTGCGAGGCGCACGATTGCGTTCTCAAGGTCATGCCCAACCTCATGCCTCGGCCACTGCTCCGAGTCTTCGTCTTCCGCGGTGTCCTCTCCCCTCATCCCGCCGATCAACGCGGCACGTATAAGCCACTCGATACCGTGCTCGACAATGGCAGGCCATGCGGGCTCAACGAAAAATGCACCGCTCGTCGCGGGGCGCGGAACAGAGTTGACGATCTGTATCATCAACCCTTCAGATAACACGCCTTTCCAGTGATCCGCTGTGGAACCCCAACTCAGTATCTGATCCTCGGACCGACCAGCGAGAAATGGCTCGCCGAGTGCTTGGAGTTCTTCCGCGGCACGCTTGCGGGTGTCCGCATCCAGAGTACATGCCTCGCGCAGCGCGGCACATCGTGTGATGAGATTAATCAGTGGACTCAGCGAGACGGCGGCACTAGGAGTGCGGGCGCGCGTAAACGCACGCAGCAGGTGGCCTACAGCCACATATTGGTAGGCGTTCGCTGCTTTGAACGCCCGACGCCGACAGAGTTCATTCGCCGGCTCGCGCGCGTAGAGCGTGCCTGCGACGTCGGCGTGGAAGGCGTCCCATCCCATGTCGAAGACTTGACCCGGTCCCCAGTTTGACTCACTGGGGGGCGACTCAGCGATGGAATCAATCAACTCGACCGCGTTGTCATATCGCCCGTCCACCCGCCTTAGCCAATCCGGGCGAAGGACGATCGCTGCCGCGGCCATGCCAGCTACAGCGTTCGCAACTCCTCGCTCAACAATCTCCGCGTTCCATTGAGCAGCTAATTCATCGAATCTAGCCCAAAGTTGATCCATGCTTTCGTCATCGGGCGACTTTCCTTCGTCGATCAGTCTTCGCGCCCTCATCGGCAGGGACAGCACATCCTGATAGCGTTGCATCTTCCGTGCTTCGTCGGCACTAGCTTGCAAATGCGGTGGTCGGACAAACTGGATCTGACACCCTTGGGGCGTGTCCGTTACTCGCCAATTGACTGGGTCGTACCACGCCGCGAGCACTTGAAGGGGACACGTCTCATCGCCCGCTTCACCGTTCGCAATTCGCTCAGCGAGTCGATTACGTACGCGCTCGAACAGTGCGGGAGGATTCTTCTGGACGACAAGAAATATGAGTTGTGCAAGCAAGCTGGTGTCGCGATGCTTCATGCAGTACCACGTCGTCACCTGCTCCTGTATGAATTTAGACCGCAGCGGTAAGCCGATTCCAGCGCATATCTTGTCCTCGCGCTTCTGGCGCCGTAGCTCGTCGTGCCACACCGCCTCCGCACACGTCAGTACCGGTTGGAGTGCACCCTGAAGCAAAGCGCGGCGGTAATTCGCGAAAGCTGCAAGCAACCCGCCGAATGCCGCCGATTTCGATCCTTTGAGAATCTGGTCAATGGCCGCATCGACCTGTCGTCCGTCTGATTCAGCCACGTACAAATACTGTTCGAGCGCCATGAGCGCGCATTGAACGCTCGTTGGACATCGGTGGCCGAGGGAGTGCCAGCTGAACACGTTGTCTGCTCCCGATCCGCCACCTAACCATCGGCGGAGGACGCCATCGAACTCGATTTCCATGTACGGGATGGGGCACTTGTCGCGGTATTCAGAGTGCTCCGCGTCATGTTGCCAAACCTCCGTGACGTAATTGACCAGCCGGAGAATTAGGTCGATGCCTACACGCTCGTTAACGCGCAGCAGGCGAGCAAAGGGACCATGCCACCACATTGCAGGCGACCACTCCGGTTCGGATGACGCCGCACCGTCGAGTCTATCGAAGCCGTGATATCCGTATCGCAACGCTGCCGGTTGCAAGAGCGTCGCCAGTATCAGTTCAGCTGTCGCTTCCGGCGAGTGGAGCATGAGAGGTTCTAGGGCGATCCAATCATGGCACACCTCGCGGAACGCATGAGCGACGGGCCGGAGCGGTGCGTCCGGTGAGGACGGCGGTGGATTGTTGAAGCTGCCTGTGATGATGCCCGCGAATGATGGAGAGCCGCGCTCCTCTCCTGCAGACGGATCATCTGGGACCCTCTCCGCGCACCTGCGAAGCAGATCGAGAGCATTGTCAGGATCGACGGGAACAGCCGCCAAGAGTGCACGGTATGCGGGTGGCTTTGCATCGAACGGAAAGCGATCGTCGCGTGAGGCTGCTCGGGCGGCAGTCGCGAGTGCAATCGCCAAGGTAGCCGCCTCATTCCTTGCAGGAAACTCGGGGACTTGTCCACCCGCCCTCAGCCATGTTTCAGCGATGACGGCGACTTCTGCCGGCGCAAGACGTATCGCCTCCACCTGCTTCGCATGCAACCACTTGACCAGGAGCGGGTAGTGCCACGAAACCGGTTGACGCAACTGTTCATTTTGTATTTGCGGATGCGGAACAGTGCCGGCGAGATGGTTGACGCGAAGGACTCGTTGGAGAAGCTCCTCGTCATTGCTCAGGATGGGCCAAAGTGTATCGAGCACTGCCGGTGGATCGGTTGCTGTCACGGCGCTTGCAAGCAGGCTGTCTCCACGCGATGTCGGCTCACCATCCGGTTCGAGAGCGTTCAAGAGCGACACGAATGCTTGCACGTCTTTCCGCTGCTCAATGAGGCGAAGGCCGTACAGCGTGAGTCCGCGGTGCCATGCCGGATTATCCCGCCGTGTGTTGCTCTTCAAGTCCTCCGCAATTTGGTTCTCACGCGCGACTAGGTATTGCCGTTTAGACCAGTCAGCGAGCAGTGGATGATCGAAAGCGAGCCGACCATCTTGCACCCGCAGGACACGGTCGGCATGGAGTGCGGCTATGCGATCAGCATCTGCTGGGTCGGCAACATCCTCTGGTATTG
>Ga0308176_10000833_pt1 | contig 19322 bp, 15 predicted proteins | sample PhyCR2_3_FD_203890 | JGI IMG/M metagenome (GOLD analysis project Ga0308176, IMG submission 203890) | Soil microbial communities from UC Gill Tract Community Farm, Albany, California, United States - DLSLS.C.R2 | ecosystem: Environmental > Terrestrial > Soil > Agricultural land | place: USA... | reverse complement strand
GAATTTTGTGAGAGGTAGAACGTAGCTGTTGAACAAAGATTTCTTATCCTCTGTACCGATATCGTTGAGCTCCTGTTTGGCTTCCTTTGATAAATTGTCATACATCTTCGAGAAACCTTCAAAATTGTCAATCTTGTGCCTCTTTATCCAATCGCAAACGGTCGCAACCTGTGTTGTCGAAACAAAGCCATTGATTACTCTGTCGCCAACTTGCTTTTCCAAACTGGATAAGTCCTCTATTTTGTCATCTTTGCCAAACTCGATAAAGTGCAATTGACATTCCCCAAGGCTGTGGTTTTTTGATGATGAAATTGACTTACTCCGTTAACGTGTGAAGCATTTGTAAATGCAGTCAAACCAATTATTGTCAAAGCAAAAAAGCAGAATAAAAAAACTGTCTCATAGTAGTTGTCGCAAATTACAGGCAACTCGTAAATATAAGCGACTACAGTATAAATATTCATTGATTGTCAACAGAACCTTAGGCCCGGATGATTGCTGAATGTTGTTCTGAACGCACAAGTGTGCGACGCAACAAACGCTAAACAGACAGGCGAACCTCTGGCCCATAAAAATTTTACATACCAAGGTTCGCCTGTCTGTTTGCTTATTCTTCTTAGTTGCCAAACACTTTCTTTAAAATATCCGTTGTGCGGGCAACGGGGTCTTTGCGGATTTTTTGTTCTTCCAATCCCACCTGGTAGAATATTCCCGAGAGGGCTTTCTCGGTAACGTAAGCCGTTAGGTCGGTGTTTACTTTTTCCTGGCTGAACGTGTTGTAAGTGGAGAAAACTGTTTTCCAATATTTAGTGGCGTCAACCTTTTGCAAGGATTGTTCAATCACAGGCCGGAAGGCTTCCGTTAACTGCGACAGTGTTTTGCCTTTTAGATAATTCGTGGCGGCAAAATCGCCGCCTTTTAAAATGCCGAGCCCGTCCTGGATAGTAATGCCTTTGATGGCGTTAATGAAAATGGGTGTCGCTGATTTGGCCGCGTCTTCCGCCGCACGGTTCATGGAGAGAATAGCGTTGTCAACCTGTTTGCCCAAGCCAATAGACCGCAGTTTTTGTTCTACTTTTTGCGCTTCGGCGGGCATTAAAATTTTTATGGCCGCGTCTTTAAAAAAACCGTCCACCATCGAAAGTTTACTGGTGCTGTTTTTTGCGCCAACGTTCAAGGCTTCTTTTAAGCCGCTGATGATTTCGTCGTTGCTCAGCGAACTTTTTGTTGTGGCCTTTTGCAATATTTTTTGCACACCGGTTTTTCCGGTTGAGTCCTTTTTCAAAATGTTTTTGAAAATCTGTGCGTGTGAAGCGGTTGCGAGAGTGAGTACGGCCAAAGAAAGCAAAAGCGGTTTTTTCATGTTTAGATTTTTTGTCGCGATGAAAATAAGCAGCCGGATGAAAATGCGCCGTTAAAGTAGAGGAGAAGATATTGGGATATTGAGATATTGGGATATTTCGTACTTCGCAAACAGGCAATATTCCAATATCCCAATATCTCAATATCCGGTTTTCTCCGGCAACGATTGCGCTGCAACAAACAATTCCAGCTTATCTATCTATATCGGCAGTCCATCGCCAATTTCTCCGTTTCGGCAATTATCCGGTATGCATCGTAATTGTTCAACCGTAACTTGGTAAAAGCGAAAGAACATTGCAATTAATCACCCCCAAACCTTTGTCATGAACAAACTTTTATGCATCACTACCGTTGTTGATCGTCCGGTTTTACTGGAAAACACAGTTGAAAAACTGGCGCAACGGCACACTGATTTTTCGTACAGCGAGAAATTCAAAACAACATACTGGCAATCCTTCGACAGTTCTTCGGTAGAAACATACCTCGAAGGCAGCAATGCGTTCAGGGAAGAAAATAGCGCCTGCCGCTCGTCTTTTACAGCGCCTTTTTTGTTCACCTGCCTGCAGCAAAAAGACAAGGAGTACAAATTAACCTGGAGCGTTTCGCTTTCGTAAAAGCAACGCAATGGCTCGAATGTTTTGCTTCTTCGCATCAATCGGGTTCAACATCGAACTTCAAACCTCGAACCTCGAACTTTCTTTTCGCCTGGCTTAGCTTTGCTTCATGGCAATGCAAGTTTCCATTTGGGAAAAAGAAACGTTTTTCGCTCACCAGGATGTAGTGATTATCGGCAGCGGCTTTGTGGGCCTTTGGTCGGCCTTCTACCTGAAAAAGAAAAATCCCAAGCTAAAAATTACCGTTGTAGAAAGAGGTGTCATCCCAAGCGGCGCCAGCACCCGCAATGCGGGTTTTGCCACCTTTGGCAGTTTGAGCGAACTGGTTTGGGATGCGCAAACAATGGGCACCGATAAAATGCTGGAGGTAACCGAGATGCGTTTTAAAGGCCTCCAACGGATTCAAAAATATTTTGGCAAAAAAGAGATTGATTTCGATTTGTTCGGCGGCTACGAACTCTACGAAGAAAACATTGTTTCAACTGAAAAATTAAAAGAGAACATTGCTTACGCGAATACGTTGTTGAAGCCGATCACGTCGGCAAAAAAAACGTATCGTCTGGCCGATGAAAAGATCAGCGAGGCCGGCTTTGGCAAAACAAAACACCTTGTTGAAACAAAACTTGAAGGTTATCTGCATGCGGGTAAATTGTTGCAAGCGCTTTTACAAAAAGTGCAGGGAATGGGCGTGACGGTGATGACGGGTATAGAAATTACAAACATCAACAACACTGACAAAATAATTGAACTTGCCACCAATCAACTTTTCAACTTTTCAACGGATCAACTCTTGGTCTGCACCAATGCCTTTACCAAAACGCTCTTGCCCGAATTGGACATTGTTCCTGCACGCGGACAAGTGCTGCTCACGTCGCCCATAAAAAATCTTCCGTTCAAAGGCGCCTTCCATTCCGACGAAGGCTTTTATTATTTCCGAAATCTTGATAACCGTGTTTTGCTCGGCGGCGCCCGCAACAAAGCCTTTGCCGATGAAGCTACTACCGATTTTCAGACAACGGATTTTATTCAACGCGAACTCGAAAAATATTTAGCTGAAGTGATTTTGCCGCATTTTCAAAATCTATACGCAATTGAACAGCGATGGTCGGGCATTATGGCCTTCGGTTCTGAAAAAATGCCCATCGTGAAACAGGTTTCCGATAACATATTTTGTGCGGTGCGGATGAGTGGCGTAGGCGTGGCATTGTCCCCCGTTGTTGCCCAACAAGTAGCCGGAATGATGCGGGATTAAAGTTTAATAAACCTTTGCGAAAAGCCGTCGGTGGCAACGAAATAAACTCCTGTTTTGAAAGACGACAGATTTAGTTTTTGCACCGCTGTTGTTAACTGGAAGATTTGTACCTGCACGCCGTTTGCGTTGAATATCCGGATTGTTTTTCCAACAGAGGCTGTTCCTAAATTAAGGCTGATTTCGTTGCTCGCAGGATTCGGAAAAACTGCACTTGATGGAGTAACGCCGTCAATGCGGGCAGCTTCTTCAAGCCAGGGTTCGCGCAAGCCTTTGCTTTGTAGCATCGCGGCCCGCGGACCGTTCGCATCAAAAGAAGCACGCATTTTTTTCTTTTGTCCCTGGGTAAACAAATTCATGCAGGCATCGGCAGTGTAGTCCATGTAATTCATGTACATGTCACCGGTTTCCCCGTTGCTGCAAGTTGAACGAAAACCGCTGGGACAATTGAGCGTATAACCACCTTGCGGCGGTGTATCGCCAATGCCGTCATCACCGCATTGCGCATCACCCCAAATGTGTTTCAACCCAAGCCAGTGGCCTACTTCGTGCACGGCTGCACGTCCCATCGAATAGTTGCCCCCGCGGTCAATGGTGCCAAAGGCAGAGGTATTGATAACAACGCCATCCTTGCCCGCATCGCCACCGGGCGCCGAGGAATAACCGGCGCCGCCAATCAAATTGCCCACCCAAATATTCAGGTAGCTTTTGCTGTCCCAGGCATCGTCGCCGTTTGTTGACGAAGATTTTATTTTGTCGTTGGAGAGCCAGTTAACCGTTGAGGTGTATTTGCGAACAATGCCGTTTGTTGCGTGTCCTTTTGGATCAGCGGTAGCAAGATAAAATTCTATGCCCACATCGGCTGCAAGTGCACGAAAACGTTCCGGCGTATTCACGGTATCAGCGTTAAGCCGCCTGTAGTCCCGGTTCAGTGCGTCAATCTGGCTTTTTACTTCAGCCTCCGAAATGTTTTGCGCCGGATTGTTGTAAAGAACGTGTACGACAACGGGTATGCGAATAACGTCTTCAGCCGCGGTTCTTGCGCCTGTTAACAAACGAATGGATTGTTGTTGAAGAAAAGATTCAGTCGTTGCTATCGTCAATGCTTGGCGTGGATCAGTTGTTCTGAGTGCAGATTGATAGTCTGTACTGGCGCAACGCTCTTGTGCGATACTGAGCAAGGTGGTTAGCAAAAACAGCCATACAAATAGTGTCCTCATAGCTCCCGGTTTGAACGGTAACCACAGGCTTACGGAAATTTAAAATGGCTTTAAAAGCGATATTGGAAAGAGAGATTAGAGGAGATGGATTTTCGACTGGTTTTAAAAAGGGTAAACGGAGAATTTGCCAAACATAACACCGTTTTTTGAAAAAGGCAAACTTTCAAAGCCGATTGTTCAAATCAATTATACACATGAAAAGAGAGTGTCATGCTTTAACAACGGACAACGATGCCAACGCTTATTTTTGGCTTTATGAAGAAGATCATTTGGCTATTCGTCGTCTTTATTCTTGCTATAGCAACGGGTTGTAACAATAAACCGGAATCGGACAACAGCAGCACAGCCGAAACACCTAAAACACCGGCCATTGCTTATTCCGTAGCCAACACCTATCCGCACGACACGTCTTTCTTTACCGAAGGTCTTGAATTTTACAAAGGCAGTTTTTTGGAGAGCACAGGACTGGAGGGAAAGTCAAAGCTCGTTCAATACAATCTTGCCAACGGCAAAGTGGAAAAGCAGATTACCCTTGACCCGAAAGAATTTGGCGAAGGCATTTCTGTATTGCGGGATACACTTTACCAACTCACTTACCGCACCGGTATTGTGCACGTGTACAATGCAAAAGATTTTAAAAAGATAAAAGAACTGCCTTATACCAACGGCGAAGGCTGGGGATTAACGCACGACAGCATTTATTTAATTGCCAACAATGGCGGCAACAGTTTATACTATTACGAGCCTGGCACGTTTAAACTGGTGAAGAGTGTGGGCATTACCGAAAACGGTGAGCCTGCCATTCAACTCAACGAGCTGGAATACATCAACGGCTTCATTTACGCCAATCAATGGCAATACCCGTACATTCTGAAGATTGATCCGTCGAAAGGAGAAGTGGTGGCAAAGATGGATTTAACGCCGCTCATTCAACAGGAAAAAAACCAGAACCCGAACGCCGACGTTTTGAACGGCATTGCCTACAATCCCGAAGCAAAAAAGTTTTACGTAACGGGTAAGAATTGGTCGAAGATTTATGAGCTGCAGTTTAACTTTTGATCAATTTTATTTTGAAATGATGTAGATAATCGAACTGCATTTGTCCTTGTTTACGAAAGCAGAAAGATTGGACCGCAACCCGTTCCAGCCTGCGCCAAGCCACGACGTTTTTCCGTTCCGGTATTTGCTACTCAATAAACTGATGTAAAACGCATCAAACCACATGGGCTTTTTGGCAACGAGCTTTAAACCGTGCAGGCTTACCAATTTTTCAATTGCTTTTGGCGTGAAGTGATACAAGTGCCGCGGCACGTCGTAGGCTGCCCAATACTTGCGATAACCTTCTGCATCGGCGGAAGTATAATTGGGCACGGCAATAAAAATTTTTCCGTCCTTGGATAAGAGATTTTTTAACTGCTCAATGTAATTGTGTAAATCGTGCACGTGCTCCAATACGTGCCAAAGCGTAACCGCGTCGTAGCTGTTCGGCTCAAGTTGAAACAGGGCAGATGGTTGCTCAAGATGCAGGTGAAAAAGTTGTTCGGCGTTCTTTCTCGCGCCTTCATCGGGTTCAATGCCTTTTACCTGCCAGCTTTTTTCATTCATCACCGAAAGAAAAGCGCCGATGCCCGCGCCAACATCCAGAATGCTTCCTTTACTCTTTGTGTTTTCGATAACCAACTTTGCCTTCTGCTCAAGTGTAAATTTTCGAACCCGTTGGTAAAGTTTGTTCAGCAAGCCTTTGTCGGTGTTGGAATGGGAAATGTAATCCTGCGATGCATAATACGGCGCAATGGAGGTTTCATCCGGAACGTCCTGCGTAAACCGAAGTGTGCAATCAGTGCATTGCCAAATCACAAAATCCTCGCCACTTACCGAATGATCTTTTACAGTAAGCAGCGGGTTAATCTTTGTGCTGTTGCAAACCGGACAATGCGTGTAGTGAATACGAGACATGAAATGTGTAATGAATAATCAGGAATGAGTTGCCTTCTAGAGTTTAACCGTCTTTGCCTTTGGGAATACAAAACCTGTCGGCGGTAATTTTGAACCGCTGGCGTTTACGTTAAACTTGCCCAGATACAAAAGCAACGCAGTGGCAAGAAGAGAGAGAAGGAGCAGTATCCATCCGATCTGAATTGAAACAGCCCGTTTTTTTTCGTGCACAACCGTTTCACTGCTTCGCTCAAAAATATGTGCGGAACTTACTTCGCGGTCGCCAATCAAAACGGTATGCTTTGCGTCCTGCCGAATGACTCTTTCCGCCGCCAACGGTTGCAAAGACGTTACGGAAAGCGGCAGCGTTCGCGTATCGTTCTTGATAAGGCCAAGGCCTGCCCAATTAAAACCACCGTTATTTATTTTCTGCTGCACCGTATTACCGAAAGAGTTCAGTTCGTTTTCTACGGCTTCCTTGCCTTTGTTGGCAAGGCTGCTCAAAAAAAGCAATTGGTGATCGGAAATGTCGTCGCCGTTTTTTATTTCAACAACATAAGAAGGCGGTTCAATCAATTTGTCCGCAACGTTTAATCGAGGCGGCTGGTGCACAAGACAAAGCGTGCCAACGCCTGGAACGCTAACCGTTTTGTACTGCAATAAATATTTTGTGAGGTAATTCAGCATTATTTAATTTGACCGAACGAAAGTACAACACCGGCCAAAAAGTTGAAGCCGTAAACCGGATATTGATTCCAGCGCTGGTATTGTTGGTTGAGCATGTTGTTGAACTGTCCCCAGATTTTAATGTTCTTGTACACTTTAAATTCAAGACCGGCGCTTAAGTCAAAGGCGCTGCCCAAACTGCCGTAGCCGCCCCCTTTATTTTGGTACCAGGTTCCATCAAAAGCATAGAGTTCGCTGTTTACGTAAAGGTCTTTCAATACTTGCAAACGCAAGGTTGTCTTCCATTCGTCGGGCAACAAGCCCCAGGCTTTGGCCGCAACTTTCGGACTGTATTGATTGATTTGGAAATTCGAAATGACCGAAAATGTTTCCCCAACCGTGTAGCCCACTTCGCCGCCGATGTTCAACACGTTCATTCGCGGTTCATTAATCACCATAAATGATTTGCCGCCGTTGAGCGTGTCGTTTGTAAATAAGGGTTGGTTCTTGATGGTGTTGAAAGCAAGTTTTGCGCTGTAGCTGAAGTGGTCGCCAACCGAACCTTTGATGCCGGCAAAGCGTTCTTCAATACTGGAATTGTAAACCGTTTGCGGTGCCCAAATCCAGGGATTGAAACGTGCCTGGTATTCAAAGCCGGCGTTGCGCAAATAGCCCGTCCATCCGGCCTGAAAAGAAAAGCGCTTATCGCTTGAAACAACTTCAGCCAATAAGTTTGGAAAGAGATGCGGCTCTTTGTTGTCCCATGCTGGACGTATGCCAGCTTGAACGTTGATGTTGGTTGTTTTATAAAGAATTGACGGAGAAATGGCGAACCAATTATTCGTTTGGGATGATTTGTTGTGAGGCTTGTACGTGCTGATGTTTGCCGTTGCCGCAACGTCCACCTCAAACGAATTGCCCAACGTTTTTTGCAGTGGCAAATTGATATACGAATTGCTTTCTGAATTGCTCAAACCGTCGCTAAATGCATCAATGCTTATCTCCGGCGCATACGAAAGGCCAAGGTCCGTGCGGTTGATGTTGCGCAGGGCAAGCCGTGCACGATAAGTATGAAACTTCACGTTGATGGAATCGTCGGGAAAAGTCATGGTCTTTGGCTGAAAGCCGTATTTCTTGTATTTGTCCAGCGAGCCGCCAACCCTTGCGTTCCATTCGGTGTTGCCTGCCTTAAAAAAACCGTTTAGTTCCGCATTGGTGTTGCTGTAATCCTGGTACTGAATGTTGCCTTTTGACGAAGCGTGTTGGGCATAAAAATTCACGCCGGAGTTCTTTCCATCGCCGGCCGATAAACCCAGTTGCACAAAAGGCGTAGCGTAATTTCCAACGCCTGCTTTAAGTGAACTTTCATTTTTCCAGCGTCCGCCGGTATCTACTGCCAAAGCTAACGGCCGCAAGCCGCCGGGCTGAAATGCAAGGTTTAAATTTTGGTCGGGAATGGTGTATTGCAATCGCGGCTTTGACGTATCGTTTACGGCCGGTGAAGCGTTGAAGTTTATTTTGGCCGCTTCTTTCAACACCGGTTTAAAGCTTGAGGTGATTCTTACTTTCTTGCCGGTTGTGTCCTGCGCCGATGCGGCAACTGCAAAGAGGAAAAGTCCTGTAGTTAAGAAAAAAAACTTCATGGTTGCTTTGAACATTTGAAATCGTTTGATCGTCGTGATGTTGCAATTAAAAATTTGTTTTCGGTGTTCCGAAGGACATGCCAACGGCATGTTCTTACACGTGCGCCAGCCAATTAGCTAATTGTTGCATCGGCTAATCAGCTAATCGTTCTCACATTCCCACCTTGCTGCTCTTTGCTTCCTCTGCGGTTACCGCATCGAGCTTGCTTTGTGCCTCGGCTTTCAGTTCTGCATTTAAACTGTTTTGCACAATGCTTTGAAAGGTTGCTTTTGCGTTGAAATAATCTTTTTGCTTGAGATAAATATCGCCCAGCAAGATGTATGCTTTCGTTACCCAGTAATCGTACGAACCGCTTTTGTTCACCACCTCAAAGGCTGCTTTCTCCGCATCAGGATAACGGCCTGTCATAAACCAGGTGTTGGCCACTTCGTACCGGGCTTCCGCACCTACCTCCGCTTTGTTTACGGCCACAACGGCTTTGAACGCATTGAGCGCTTCGTCGTGATGCCCGGCAATTTGCGCCGATTTACCAATGGCCATGTTCGCCAGCGATTTGTCATCCGATGAGGCACCTTTTTGCGCGATCAAATCTTTCGCATTGTCAACAGCATCGCTCCATTTCTTTTGCAGGTATTGGCTGCGCAAGAGTCCGCGCATGGCTTCCAGCCGGTTCTCTTGTCCCGATGTAATTTGTTTTAGCTGCGCATAATATTTTTCCGCTTCGGGATAATTTTTTAGTTCAAAGAAATTCAGCCGGGCCGCTTGCAGAATTGCCGTTTCGGCAAATGTGTTTGGTGCACGGCGGGCCACTTCTGCATAATTGCTCACCGCGTTCGCAAAGTCTTTGCGGCCGTTGTAAATCTCGCCGCGATAGAAATAAGCGTTCACCGCTTTTACACCGTTGGGGAAGCGTTGCAGGTAATCGTTAAACGCTTGCAGCGCACCGTTCGTGTTGTTGTTTTCGTATTGAAGTTCTGCCGCAGAATAAGTCAAGGAATCTTCAGCGGTGCTTGTTATCGGACGGCCAGCGCTTCTTGCCACGTCGGCGTATTCGCCGGGCCTTCCTTGTGTGACGTAGATTGTTTTCAGGTTGTCCAAAGCGTCTTCCGCTTCGGGAGAATTAGGATAAGCATTGAGCAATTGTTTATACTGCGCAATGGCTTTTTCGTTGTCACCCGCGTTGTAATACGCAATGCCTGATTTAAGATAAGCTTGCGGCTTTAAGCTCGTGTTGCCGCTTGCGTTAATGATGTTGCCCAGATAAGGAAGCGCCTCGCGAAAACGATCCTGCGCCAAATAGGTGTTTGCAATTTCCATGTTGGCGTCGCCAACCAAAGTTGATTGCGGAAACTTTCGGATTAAGGTATTCAACGCATTCACCTTTTCAGTTGAATTGCTGATACCCGCGATCATCGCTTTTTGAAAAGTTGCGTAATCTTCCGCAGGCCAGGAATAGCCAATGACTTTATCATACATTGAACGTGCTTGTGCAAAGTTGCGGTTCATGTAATAAACATCGGCTGTGCGAACGTAAGCGTCTTGCGTAATTGGATCGCTGTTTAGCGCTGCGCCTCTTGAAAGTGGTTCAAAAAAGGTTTGTGCTACCGGCCAGTTTTCTTTGCGGTAGTAAGCGTAGCCAAGATTGTATTTCACGCTTCTGTCGTTGGCCTCGCCGGAAGCCGGTGCGCCGGCGCTGAGGTAAGCGTTGTAGTAACGGATGGCATCGTCAATTTTGTTGTTGCGATAAGCTAATTCTCCTTTCCAAAAGTTTATGTACGGCAATACGGATGCGTTGTTTGGGTCTTTCAAGGCACGATCCAGCAAAGCTTCAGCTTCGGGTAAACGTCCGTCATTGATTAACTCCGTGGCACGACCGTACAAAATGCGCGGCAAAAATCTCTTCACCGCCGGCGTCGGGTTCTTGATGCTTTCCAAAAGCGTTAACGCGTCTTTGTAATTGTTTGTAATCGTCAATGCACCTACCAGCAGTTCGGTTGCTTCATCACGGTATTGCGAGTTCGGATAATCGTTCAAAAACGATTGCAAGTTTTTTAAGGCTTCGTCCTGATAGCCGAGTTCAAAAGAAAGCTTGGCGTAATTAAAGCGGCTGATTTCTTTTTGTGCGGGATCGCTGTTGTTGCTTGATGAAAACAAAAAGGCATTGCGGGCATTTGCTTTTTGCCCGGTTTTCAAATAAGCGTCGGCCAGCAAATACATGGCGTGCTGGCTGAGCGAATCTTCTTTCCCGCTTAGCTGCTTAAAGCCTTCAATGGCTTTTGGATAATTGTTCGCTTTATAATACGAATAAGACAACTCGTACAAATCTTCACGGCGTACTTTCTTTGATTTGCTCACGTATTCTTCCAGGTAAGGAAGGGCTTTAGCGTATTGCTTTTTCTCAAAATAAGCATGGCCCAAAAGCTGCCGCAATTCCAGGTCGTAAAATTGTGATTTGCCGTTCTTCAATTTGTCTTCGGCATACGCAACGGCTTCGTCCTTCTTGCCCAGTGCGTAATTTATTTGCACGATGTAATACGGAACAATAGGTGCGTATTGCTCTTCGTTCTCGACAATGCGAAACGAAGACAGCGCATCGTTGTATTGCCGGTCGCGAAAGGCAATGAAACCGTAGTAATAGTTCGCATCAATGTAATTCGGATCGTCTTTTACTTGTCGTATCGCGTCCAGCAATGGCTTTGCTTTTGCAAACTGCTGCAGGGTGAAATAAGAATAACCCTGGTGAAATTTGGCGTCGGCAATCTCGCGGTTATTCAGGTTGCTGATGTTGGCGGTTTCGTAGAGAGGAATGGCTTCGGAGAAGCGTTGGTGACGAAAATAATATTCCGCCAAATGAAAACGCATCATCTCCGCACGGGCATTGTTCTTTGTTACATCGGCATACACCTGCGCCTCCAGTTCGGCGTTGCTTTCGTTTTGTTTTAACGAGCTGACGATGGTGTAATACTCAACTTCCTGCGCTACCACCGTTCGGTTGATCTTGTCGCTTTCGGTAAGGTTTTCGCGAAGCTCTTTGAAAAGCGGATAAGCCAGGTTGTACTGTTCTTTCTGAAAATATTCTTTCGCCTGGTTAAACCGGTCTTGCGATGACTTGATAAAAAACGTTTGCTGCGAATAAGAAAAGACGGTCGCGCAACAGCCAAGGATGGGGAGGAAAATTTTCTTCATCGTCAACTAAATTTCCGTTGTGGGATAAACGCTGTAAAGTTTCTGATTATTTTACCGCGAGCCAAACTTCGTTCCGTATGCGGTAATGCGGGCAAGGTTTAACAAAAATCTGGCGACTGCGGGAATGAATTTGTTTCTGTAAACTTGCAGCCGATTTTCAATTGACTATGAAAAAATTGTTCAGCACAAGTGTTTCCGATACGGCCTTGTCCGTTGCTTTGTTTGTTCTTCGCGTCGGCGCCGGTTCGCTCATGATGATTCAACACGGCTTTGACAAATTGCAACATTTTGCGCAGCGTTCGCACAAGTTTGCTGATCCGTTTGGCATCGGTTCGACGGCTTCTTATTCACTCGTTGTCTTTGCCGAATTCTTTTGCGCGGCTTTTGTTGTTCTTGGGTTGTTCACGAGGCTTGCGGCCTTTCCTATTGTTATTGCCATGTGCGTGGCATTGTTCATTGCCAACAAAGGACATTTCTTTGGCGAAGGCGAACTGGCGGGCATTTATCTCGTTGCTTTTCTCACGATTCTTTTTGCCGGTCCTGGCAAAGCAAGTTTGGATAGACTGATTGGAAAATAAAAAACTATGATTTTTTGATTGGAAGGATTTATCAGGAAAATTAAATCACTCTTATGGAAAATTCTTCCCAAGCAAGCTGCAACAATTTCCTGCAAAATCAATCCAATCCTGCCAATCTTAGTTCTTCAATACATCCAGCACCTTGTACATCTTTTGCACAAGTGCCGATGAAGCGCCGTTGTAATTGTTGACGATGAATGAAACGATGTAACTCTTTCCGGCTTTACTGGTGTGGTAGCCGCAAAAACTTTTTACGCGGTTGATGGTGCCGCTTTTCAGCTTCATGCCGTTGAATTCCGGGAAGCAGTTAAAATAACTGCTAAACCAGGCTTGCTTTTTTGCGTATTGCAAAATACTGACCTGTGCGTGGGTCGTTACGCGGTTTAACGGTGAAAGTCCTGAGCCATCATACGTATGCAATTCGTTTCTGTCAATGCCGATGCCTTTGCTGCTCCAAAGATTTGCAATCACACTTGCCCCGTCCTCCGAAGTGAAGGGACGATTGTTTGTTATAGCAATCCGCTTTGCAAAAGCTTCGCCGTAAAGATTGATGCTGCGTTTTAAAAACCAGTAGCTCATGCTGTCGAGCGGCGGCGAAACTTCGGTGTGAAAAACGGTAAGTTTACTTGCATCGTAATTTGTTTGCGAAACCGTTTCGTCCTCGCCTTCTTTTGCAGTGCCTCGTCGCGCAAGCGAATCGGTTAGCGTAGCAAGAAATTGCCTTTTTGGTGAAGGCATCGCACCCGATACCACAAACTTTTCTTCTCCGGCTGGAATGGTCCCGCGTAAAACCAGTGCCGATGTTGTTACCGGAAAATAAATGATGGAATTGTCGCCTGAGCCTTTGGCTGCGGCTTTTAGTTTTGATGTGATGCTGCAATTGTAAAGCGAAGGTTTTGTGCCCACGATTTCAACCGAATCGCCAACGTTTTTACCTGATTTTAAAATCAAGTCGTATTGGTTCTCGCGCCAGTTTAACGCCGTTGCACCGGCTCCGTAATAATTGCCGATGTCCTCCCAAATCCAGCCACCCGGGATGGCTTCTTCGTCTTTGCCGCTTTCGATAACCGTAAAGCCATTGAAAGATTGAATGCGGGTTTGCGCAAGCGCTTTTACAATCCTGCGCATTACAGAATCTTCCGACGTGCTTTTCCAGCGCCAGCTTCCAAGCGTTGGATCGCCGGACGGAAGAACAACGATGCTTCCTGCTAACCGTCCTCTTTTTATGCCGCCGTAATAACCAAATTTTGTTTGAAAGCAAAAGTCTTTTCCAAGCAATTCGTATGCGGCGGCAGCGGTAATAATTTTTTGCGTTGATGCGGGTGCGAGACCAATGCGTGAATTTTTGTCGAAGACAATTGCACCGCTTGATTCATCAACAATATAGATGGAAGCAACGGCGCTTTGAAGCTGCGAATCGGCCTCAAACAGTGACCACGCTTTTGCAAGATTGTCGCTTGCGTTTTGTGCGTGAAGTTGCGATGAAAGGCAAGCAACAATCAACAGCCAAAATGTTCTTTCCATCCTTTTGTACATTGCGCTAAAATAAAGGCTTTCCATCATGCACGAAGTGACCGCGAGCATCCTCACCATCGGCGATGAACTTTTGATCGGGCAAACCATTGATACAAACAGCGCTTCAATTGCGCAGGAATTAAACAAGATTGGCGTATGGGTGCGCCGCCGCGTGGCCATTGCCGACGACAAAGAAGCCATTCTTACAACGCTTGCCGATGAAGCAAAACAAAGCAACATTCTCATCATAACCGGCGGCCTTGGGCCAACTGCCGACGACATTACAAAACCGGCGCTTTGCGAATACTTCCGCACCGAATTGATCCGTGATGAAGGCGCAACAACAAACGTCGAAAACATTTTTAAAAAGTTAGGACGGCCGTTAACCGAACGGAATCTTTCGCAAGGCCTAGTGCCTGCGGCTTGCGAGGTATTGCCAAACGGAAGAGGAACTGCACCTGGTATGTATTTCTTTCATGAAAACACACATTACTTTTCTCTTCCGGGTGTGCCGCACGAAATGAAAGGTTTGATGCAAAGCGGTGTGTTGTCCAAAATAAAATCAGCGTTTGACCTGCCTGCGGTTGTGCACCGAACCTTGTTAACGGCCGGCATCGGCGAATCTTTTTTGGCGGATACCGTCCAGGAATTTGAAACGGCTTTGCCCGCCTACATTAAGCTCGCTTACTTGCCGGCTTACGGCATGGTGCGCCTGCGCTTGACGGCTAAAGGCGAAGATGAAACGGCGGTTAAGAAAGAGGTGGACGAAAAGTTTTCCGAATTAAAATCGTTGGTGAAGGAATGGATGGTGGCCGATGAAGACATATCTATCCAGGAAGCAGTGGTGAAGCTGTTGAAAGAAAAGAAAAGAACGGTGGCAACCGCAGAGAGCTGCACCGGCGGAACGATAGCAAGTTTGATAACGTCCATTGTGGGTTCGTCGGAGGTGTTCAACGGCGGCATTGTGTCGTATGCAAACGAGGCGAAGAAAGATATTTTGGAAGTGAAAAACGAAACGCTGACAAGCGTTGGTGCGGTGAGCGAAGAAACCGTAACCCAAATGGCAGTGGGTGCCTGCAAGAAATTAAAAACCGATTACGCCGTGGCAACCTCGGGAATTATGGGGCCGGATGGCGGCACACCTGAAAAACCTTTGGGCACAGTTTGGATTGCCGTGGCAAACAAAGAAGGAAAGGTGAAAGCGCAAAAATTTAATTTTCGTTTTGACCGTGGCCGCAACGTAGAATTAACCGTACACACGGCCTTGAACACGCTGCGAAAGTTTGTGCTGGAAGACACGGAAAGTGATTAATCCCGTTTGCTTATTTTTGGGCGCTAAAGGCTTCAGCGGAACGATTGCTTGCTATTCATTTTGCTTCCACTTTTTGTTCAGTGTTGTTCTGAACCCTGAAGAGTGCGACGCAACAGACGATGATAGCAGCAATGCCGCCGGGTTCAAAATGTAGAATATAAAATCTAAAATGTAAAAGGCGGAGTGTTTGACCGAAAGAACCCCGAACCTCAAACTTCAAATCTCAAATTAACGTATGGCGACAGTTGACCTGGTAATGCCGAAGATGGGCGAAAGCATCATGGAAGCAACGATTTTGAAATGGCTTAAAAAGCCCGGCGATTCGGTAAAAATGGACGAAACGGTCTTGGAAATTGCTACCGACAAAGTAGATACCGAAGTGCCGTCGACGGCAGAAGGTGTGCTGGATGAAATCCTTTACAACGTGAACGACGTGGTGCCGATTGGAACGGTGATTGCGCGGGTGAGAACGGGCGGAGAGAGCAATGAGCAACCGGCAACAAGCAATCGGCAATCGGCAGTCAGCAATCAGCAGTCAGAGTTACAAATTCCTGCCCAACAACAGCCAGCCAACGAGCAACAACCAAGAGCGGACAACGAAACCACAAACCACACCCTTCGGCAAGCTCAGGACCAAACTACAAACGCCAATCGTTTTTATTCGCCGCTTGTGCTAAACATTGCCGCGCAGGAAGGCATCAGCATGTCGGAGTTGGAAAACATTTCCGGCACCGGTGCAGAGGGCCGCGTTTCTAAGAAAGATATTCTGCAGTACGTAAGCCACAAGCGCAGCGGCAAGGTTGGCGAACCGGCCGAAAGAATTGAACACGCCGAGCACAAAGCACAACACGAAACGCGGCAGGAGATGGTGATCCCAATGGACAAGGTGGAACAAAAAGAAGGGCCTCAGTCCAACCAGATCGGAACCTACACGGGCAACGTGGAGATCATTGAAATGGACCGGATGCGCAAGCTCATTGCCGACCACATGGTGCGCAGCAAACACACGTCGCCACATGTAACTTCTTTTACAGAAGCCGACGTAACCAACCTGGTGATGTGGCGCGAAAAAGTGAAGAAAGATTTTGAAAAGCGCGAGGGCACGAAGATCACGTTCACGCCTTTGTTTGTAGAAGCCATTATTCGTTGCATCAAACGCTTTCCGCTCATCAACAGTTCAGTTGACGGCAACCGAATCATTGTTAAGAAAGACATCAACATCGGTATGGCTGCGGCACTGCCAAACGGCAACTTAATTGTGCCGGTGATTAAAAACGCCGATGGTTATAATTTGGTTGGCCTGGCCAAGCAAGTGAATGGTCTAGCCGACAATGCCCGCAACAACAAACTGAAGCCGGAAGATATTTCCGATGGAACGTTTACGCTGACAAACGTGGGGACGTTCGGAAGCTTAATGGGAACGCCGATCATTAACCAGCCGCAAGTGGCGATACTGGCCGTTGGCGCCATTAAAAAACGTCCGGTGGTGATTGAAACGCCGCAGGGCGACAGCATCGCTATTCGTCACATGATGTATTTGTCCATGAGTTATGACCACCGCATTGTGGATGGCAGTTTGGGCGCAACGTTTTTAACGGCGGTGGCGAATGAGTTGGAATGTTTTGATGCGAACAGGCAATACTGACGGCCTCCCCGCCCTCCAAGGAGGGCGGGGCTGATGCACAGACCCTTGCTTTTATGCGATAATAAAAAAGCGCAATCAGTTTTAATGATTGCGCTTTTTCTTTTTTGTGTTATCGGCAGAAGAATTTCTGTTCAGCTTTCGTTGCATCGCAAACTTGTACATTCAGTAATTCTATTTGGCAAGTCCTTCTTTTTTCCTGCGGCGTTGAATTGCTGTTGTGTTTGAACAACCAGCCTTCACAAAAAAATCAACGTACAATCAATATCTCAATATCTCAATATCTTAATATCCCAATATCCAATTCCTACTCCACAAACTTCGCCACCTTGCCGTTGCTTCCCGCGAGGTAAACCGCCGTTCCGTCTTTCGCTTTGCGCACAACATGATAGCTTTCTTTGTTAAGCATATTCCATGTTTCGCCACCATCGGTTGAGTAATCAACGCCGCTGGTGCCGCAAGTGATCAAATGTTTCTCGGTGATGTATTCCACGCAGCTTTTGTAACCATGCGGCGAAACCTTTGGCGCTGTCCAGGTTTTGCCGCGATTGTTTGAATAAAAGCAATTGTTCACCGATGAAGTGTCTTTGCTAAAATTACCGCCCACGACAATCATCTTCTTTCCGCCGTTCTCTTTTTTGTTGTCCCACACTGCGATTGAGTTGGCGCCGGTTGTTTCTTTTCCCTGTATGATTGGCAACCTGATTTTATCCGCACGAATAAAAATGTTTGATGACGTTCCGCCGGTTACAAAAACGGCTTCGTCTCTGTCCAGTGCACGAACATTGGTGCCACTGGCCGCAAAGCAGGCTTCGCCTTTGTCGGCTTTGGGTTTGTATTGCTCCGGAAGTTCTTTCCAGGAATAGCCGCCATCGAAAGTGCGGGCAATAAAAATTTTGCCGTCAATGGGGTCGCCTATCACAATGCCCGATTCGCTGTTCCAGAATTCCATCGCGTCGAGGAACATGCCGGGTTTGTGATTTTCGTACACCACTTTCCAGTTGTAGCCGCCATCAGTTGTGCGCAAAATATAAGCGGGTGTGTCCACTGACATAATGATGGCAGTAGCGCCGTCAAAGGCTTCAATGTCGCGGAAATCCGCCTTCTCAAACCCCTTTACCTGAAACCATTTCCAGTCTTTACCTCCGTTGAGTGACGTGCCCACCGTTCCATTGCTGCCGCTCACCCAAAGCACGTTGTCGGTTACTACGCTCAAGCCGCGAAGCGATGTTTTTTTACCCGAGGTCAACGCTTCGATTTTTGGTGTTTGTGCAAAGGCTGTTAAGGCAACAAGGAAGGAAAGAAGGAAACAAAGTTTTTTCATCGGTGTCCTGATTTGGGCAGCAAGATAGGCAAGAGAAAAGTCAAAGTTCAAAACGCAAAATTCAAAAGACTGTTGCGTGAAGAAGATTTTTTGGCTTTTGATTTTTTATTTTTGACTTTTAACACAAACCTTCAGTCATGCCTTCTTTTGACATTGTTTCCAAAGTAGATGCGCAAGCCCTCGACAACGCGGTTAACGTGACTAAAAAAGAGATCACCAACCGCTTTGATTTTAAAAATGCCCACGTGGTGATTGACCTCAACAAAAAAGATTTCAAGCTGAACGTAGAAACCGACGGCGACATGCAAATGCGCCAGTTGGTTGACGTACTCATTAGCCGGGCGCACAAGCAGGGCATTGCGCCGGAAGCATTCGACACGTCGAAAGAAGGCTACCAAAGCGGCAAGATTTGGAAAAAAGAAATTGACGTTCGCAACGGTCTGAAGCAGGAAGACGCAAAGAAGATTGTGAAGTTGATAAAGGATGGGGGCTTCAAAGTGCAGGCCTCTATCAACGACGACCTGGTGCGGGTGACCGGCAAAAAGATTGACGATCTCCAAGCCATTATTCAAGCCGCCAAAGGTTGGGATCTGGGCCTTGCGCTTCAGTACGAGAACATGCGGAGCTAGAGCAGTTCACTTGTTCACGGGTTCACGGGTTTGCCTGTTCGCTTGTTAAGTGCCCTTGCAGGAAATATCCTCCTCTCGTCACGCCAACCCGTGAACCCGTGAACAAGTGAACAGGTAAAACTGTTCTTTCAACAAGGGCTTAACAAAATTTCTTTTGTTCTCGCTTCGTTTTTAAAGCTCGTTTCCCTACTTTTGCGCCTTCAATCAAGCAACAACAACCGCAGTTAAATAGATTTTTATGAAAAAGGATCTTCATCCAGCCAATTACCGTTACGTGATTTTTAAGGACATGAGTAACGGTTACAGCTTTTTAAGCCGCTCTACGGCTGCCAGCAAAGAAACAGCCAAGTGGGAAGACGGCAACGAATATCCCCTGATTAAATTGGAGATTTCCAATACCTCACATCCTTTCTTTACCGGCAAAAACGTTTTGGTTGACACTGCCG
>Ga0308176_10000832_pt1 | contig 19336 bp, 19 predicted proteins | sample PhyCR2_3_FD_203890 | JGI IMG/M metagenome (GOLD analysis project Ga0308176, IMG submission 203890) | Soil microbial communities from UC Gill Tract Community Farm, Albany, California, United States - DLSLS.C.R2 | ecosystem: Environmental > Terrestrial > Soil > Agricultural land | place: USA... | reverse complement strand
CCAAGTCAAAACGAAATCCGTCAACCTGCACGTCGAGCGTCCAATATCGAAGGCTATCGAGAACTAACCGGCGCATGTAGCGGTTCGAGACATTCAATGTGTTTCCGGTGCCGGAATAGTCTGCATAGGGGTGCAGAGGGTCTCCAGACAAGAGATAGGCTGTCGAGTTGTCGATTCCCTTGTAGCTGTATATCGGGCCGCCCTCGTTGCCTTCGCACGTATGGTTGTACACCACATCCAGAACCACTTCGATATCTGCGGCATGCAGCGCGTCTACCATCTCGTGAAATTCTCGGTGAGCTTCGGCCGGCTTGCGTGCGTAGCTACCGTGCGGTGCGAAAAAGCTCAACGGCATATATCCCCAGTAGTCGCCTTCTCCTGGATCGAATTGGAAGATTGGCATCAGTTCGACGACTGTAACTCCCAACTCTTTCAGATAGGGAATCTTTTCTATGACTCCGGCGTACGTCCCACGTTTGTCATCAGCGACTCCGGAGTTTGGATTCTGGGTGAATCCCTTCACGTGAAGCTCGTATATGATCGTATCGGACTCGTGCCTTGGAGTACAGTCTCTCGTTTGCCTGAAAACTGCAGGTTCAGACACTTCCGGAATCAATCCCAGGGGCGCACGACCCGCATTGCTGCCAGTTTTGATCGCAGCGGACCGATCGAATAACGGCGGGATAAAAACAGCCTTGGCGAATGGATCTAAAAGAATTTTCTCCGGATCGAAACAGTGCACTTCAAAAGGGCCGTCCGACGGCGGGCCATCGACAGAGTACGCGTAATAGCGTGCCTTCTGCATCTGAGCTTTTGGAATGATGCAATGCCACATGCGGCCCGTTTTGTTTTTCAGGTAGTCGAAGTCATAGACGAAAAAGGGGGTGGCTATATCTGATTCCTCATAGAGCAACAGCTTCACTTTCTCGGCATGTTTCGAATACAGTGAAAAATTGTATGCTTGCAACTCCTCGAGCCACGTGGCACCGGGCGGCAGAGGATTTCCCTCTGCCGCGATCCATGCCGAAGAGTTACAAACTGCTATGACAGCGGGAACGTAGTCGACGAATGACATTGTCAGGAACCTATTTCACCATTCAAGCTTCCGCGGATTCGTCCCTATGGGCAGGAGTTCTCGCTGAACCAAGCTTCAGGATCGGCAATCGGACCGCGTCTGAAAGCGTCCGGCTCCCTGTCCCCTATACATCGTCAGGCAAACCAACGGTTGTCGCCGGGGTATGCCCCGGCCACGTCCAATTGCGTATTTCCGGCATGTCGTCTCCAAATTTGCAGACGTATTCGCGATGCTCCAGAAGCCTACGCCGAATCATCTGATTGGCGTAAGCCGCCACGGTTTTCAATCGAGGAATACTGCCGATCGCTAGCGCGGCCAGGTGAAATCGGTCCAGGCCATTGAGAACTGTCATGTCAAATGGAGTCGTGGTTGTACCCACTTCCTTGTACTCACGAACGTGCAGGTTGTGATGGTTGGTTCGTCGATACGTTAGCCGATGAATGAGCCACGGATAACCATGAAAGGCAAATACGATCGGCTTATCCGCTGTGAAGATCAAGTCGAAGTCGTGATCGCTCAGCCCGTGTGGATGTTCGCTATTTGGTTCTAGTGTCATCAGATCCACGACCTTGACGACACGGATTTCCAGATTAGGCACCCATCGCCTCAGAAGATCGACAGCGGCCAGTGTCTCGAGCGTTGGGACATCGCCAGCACAGGCCATGACGATATCGGGTTCCACGCCCCGGTCATTGCTGGCCCATTCCCAAATGCCTAGTCCTGCCGAGCAATGCGCGATGGCCGACTCTATGTCCAGCCATTGAGCCGCCGGTTGCTTGCCCGCAACGATCACGTTGACGCAATTACGGCTGCGTAGGCAGTGATCAGTCACCGATAGAAGAGTGTTCGCATCGGGAGGCGCGAAGTATGGGTTCTTCGCCCAGCTGGCCTGCGCCATTTGACGCACCTTACACACTAAGAACCGGGCAGTGCGACTGCCGGATAATTCCGTAGGAGTTCGATCGCAACCGCCCTCCCTGACTGTCTTTGGATCCGCGCCCAATAACGAGCAGGTCCGCGCCCACCGACTTCGCGTACTCAGAAACGGTATGTGCCATGTCACCCTTCGGAATGCAAATACTGGTGTTTCTGACACCAACACTCGTCAGAAGTCTTCCAATTTCTTGCCTCGCTGTGTCCTCGTCTACATCGTGGCCGGCTCGCGGTATCGCGTGCACGACACTTAGCACGGCCTGGAAATCACTAGCAAGCCTTGCTGCCCAGGTCAGAGTGTCGGTTCTATGGGGCCCGGCTCCGAGCGCACAAACGAGGTTAGAAATCTTGGTTTTTCCTGGCCCCTCTGAATCTCCGAGGTGTGCTCCCGTGAGAACAGGTATCTCAAGATCGTGCAGGACCTTAGCCGTAACGGATCCTATTAAAAACTTTCGGAACACGCCATAGCCGTGCGTTGGCATGATCACCAGGTGGACATCCTCTGCCCTTGCTGTAGCGATGATCTGCGCATCGGGCTCACCTTCGTAGATCAAACGCCTGACGGAAAAGCCATTCAATTCCGGTGTTGCGAATTCGTCGAGTCTTTTTGCCTGCATGGTGAAGACCCATTCCGGCAAGTCGACCATAGTCGCTGTAGTGATTCCGGTCGCCGGAATCGCATACACGGGGTTGACCACGTGAAGCAGGATAATTTCCGCCTTATAGTTCCTTGCGATCTGCTTGACATACGGGATCATGCCCAGACTGTGATCGGAAAAATCGACCGGCACCAGAATTCTTGAAAGAGGGAGCATTGCACTCGCGTCGGTGCAATTACAAAGCCATGGTGGAGTCTCTGTGGCCGGCTTGCCCCACCTGAGGCGGGTTCCGATCTTCTAAGCCTTGACTGACGCTGAGGTAGGCGCGTCGGATCGGCTCCAGATCGGAGTCCAGTTCATACACTAGAGGTCTTCCCGTAGGAATCTCCACGTCGGCGATGGCTGAATCGGAGATGTTGTCAAGATGTTTCACCAGTGCGCGCAGGCTATTCCCATGAGCAACCACTAAAACACTCCGATGCTCGCGTAAAGCCAGGGCGATTGAGTGTTGCCAGCAGGGCCACAGCCGCATTGCAGTATCTTTAAGGCTCTCCCCCAGCGGCATCTGGTCCGGCTGCAGATGACGGTAGCGTCGATCGTGACCGGGGTATCGCTCGTCCTCACGTGTGAGCCTTGGCGGAGCGATATCAAAGCTCCTGCGCCAGCGCTTTAGCTGCTCCTGTCCATACTTCGTCTCGACATCTCCCTTGTTCAGCCCTTGTAGCGCGCCGTAGTGTCGCTCGTTCAATTGCCAACACAGATGCACAGGAGTCCACATGCGATCCATCTCGTCAAGGACGATCCACAGCGTACGAATGGCACGTTTTAACACCGAGGTGTAGGCGACCTCGAAATCCAGCCCCGCACTTTTCAAAGCCTGACCGGCCTTCCAGGCCTCTTCACAGCCACGAGCGGTAAGGTCCACGTCGGTCCAACCCGTGAACCTGTTGGTTTTGTTCCATTCACTTTCGCCGTGTCGTAGCAGAATCAGCGTATGCATATGCGTACCACGTCTACACACTGAGAACGGGGCATGGTGCTTCTCGAATGATATTGTTGACGTTTGTCCGAAGGCGGCCTAGCAGCCCGGTGAGACGTCCTCTACCGATTACAATCAGTTGTGCCCCGCAGGACGAGGCGGCGTCCCGTACAACGGATTCCACTTGGCCGTACCTGACAAGGGCTTCGAAATTCGTCTTGGCTTCAGCCTGGAAGGTAGCAATTAGCTCCGTTGCCCTGTCGAAGAGGAATCGTTGGAACGGGGCGTCTACGCCGGCGTCATCTGGCTCGAGGTCCAGCGCAGGGATGGAGTGAATCAGTTGGACACACGCTCCATACTGTTGCGCCATATCACGCGCCGCACAGATTATTTGAGTCGTCGCGGGAGATAAATCCACAGCACAAACAATTTTTTGGATCCCCTCAGGGTGCTGGTCCTCCAGACACTCTGAATGCGCCGTAGTCCAGACGGGGCACTTCGCATCGTGTAGTACCTTAGAGGTCACCGATCCCAACAGTAGTCTGCGAAACCTCCCGTGACCGTGCGTGGGCATGAAAATCAGGTCAATAGCGTGACGCTCAACAAACTCCACGATACAGTCTGCCGGCTCGCCAATTTCGACAATCCGGCTTACTGGAAGACCCGCGAGCGCCGTGCCTCCGAAGTCCCTCAACGCTGCTTCGCGCGGTTGCCTCAAAGAGGCTTCGCAGGCGCCGTAGACGACGGTACTCGATGCGGCGCCGTACCCAAACGGGTCATAAGCATCGAACGCGTGGAAGAGGACGACTTCGCTGCTAAACTTTTTCGCAATCCGTGCAACGTATGCCACGCTATGCGTACTGCACGTCGAGAAGTCAACTGGGAACAGTATTTTCTGGAAGGTGAGCATCTATAGTCTCCTCTAAGCCTCCTCTTATCTCTAGGCCACCAATCAGTGCAAGCGGAGAGGTGTTGAGCGCCACGCCACGTCGCATAGATCAGCGGTCAACGGGAACGGACAGGAACGCCCCATTTAGACAACGGCCGCCCTCGCCTGCTCCGGCAAACCAGGGTATTGCGCCGGTTGGGGTTCCAATCCAAGCGGTATGGTGATAGTGAGTCTGTCCTGTTCTGTTTCGGCCGTGATATCGGTCACAACTGCATTCGCTGGAATAGGCCACTGACAAAAAATGCTGCGGACTTCGTGCTTGGATTTGCCAGTTGCTTCGAAGCTTTTACTATGTGTGCCCGTGATAATCAGAGCGTCACTCATGGTGTATACTTCCAGGTCCTTTGATTCGATTCCGGATAGCGGCAGACTGATCGTGTAAGCCGTAGAAGTCTCGGTTACTTCAGGCGTAATCGGAACAAGGAGTTCCTCCTCGGCACGAAGCCAATCCTCCATTTCACTACCTGCTTTATGTGCGCGCCGCTCGAAGATTTCATAAGCGCGGTGGCGCAACCTGCCAAGCAGATCTTCAAATTGCCTTTGCAGTCGAGTTGCAGCGGCGCTCTCAGTATTCGCGTCCTTGACCTTTAGAATTGACATTTGTTGTCCTCTGACTTGGGTATGTCCGTACGATATCTTCGCAACGTTAATGCCACTCGTTAAATTGCCTATGTAGAGCAACTGGGGCAAGCTCACCTTCGTGAAACCGAGCCCGAGGCTCTATGAATAAGTGTGTGAATAGGCGCAAGGCATGCGCGAATGGCCCCAGACGGGGAGCCATCCCGGGCGGCCGGTCTTCGTATCGGAGTTGCAGTCTCCTCGATAAGGCATATATTGGCTCACTACGAGAAATCCTGATGGCGAATGGAATGACAGTTGCGGACAGTGCATCGGGTAAGACCTAAAAGGAACAATATGGCTCTGTTGGAAGTTGAACGACCTACCGCTACTCTTGCGGCCTCGAAGTCGATGAAGGCCAACGTATTCCGCGCTCCCGGGGAATTTGCTCTAGAGGAAAAACCTATCCCGAGAGCAGGTCCCGGTGAGGCCGTCGTGAGGGTGCGATTAACGACGATCTGTGGAACAGACGTCCACATCATTCGTGGAGAATATCCGGTTCGTCCGGGTTTAACGCTCGGCCACGAGGCGGTCGGCACCATCCACGAACTTGGTTCGGGTGTTACTGACTATCACGTAGGCCAGAAAGTGCTGGTGGGCGCAATTACTCCGTGCGGGCAGTGCGATTTCTGTCTCAGAGGGCGTCTGTCGCAATGCGGTGGGCCCCTCGGTGGGTGGCGCCTTGGAAACACCGTGGACGGGGTTCAGGCCGAGTACTTTCGCGTCCCCTTTGCGCAGGCGAATCTGGCAGTGATTCCTGAAGGCCTCGCCGATGAAGACGTAGTCCTGCTGGCCGATATCGCGTCCACCGGGTTCAGTGCAGCCGAAAGTGGAAGAATTCGTCTCGGTGATTCCGTCGCCGTCTTTGCACAGGGTCCGATTGGGTTGTGCGCCACTCTCGGCGCTCGACTCATGGGCGCCTCAGACATTTTCGCCGTAGACAGTGACGCCGGTCGGCTCAAGATTTCACGCGACTTCGGAGCCACCGTTACTCTCAGTAGCGATGTAGATCCAGTTGAGCAGATTATGAAACTGACGGGCGGTAAGGGTGTTGATGTCGCCATTGAAGCACTCGGCCAGCAAGTCACTTTTGAGAATGCCTTAAGGGTGTTGGCCCCAGGTGGAACGCTATCGAGCGTGGGTGTTTACTCAGGGCATCTATCGATACCCTTGGAAGGTTTTCACGCCGGTCTTGGTGATCAAACAATCGTCACTACGCTCTGTCCGGGTGGAAAGGAGAGAATGCAGCGGCTCATGCGGCTCGTTGAGACGCACCGAATTAATCTGCGGCCCTTGCTGACGCACACGTTCGATCTGGAACATATTGCCGACGCCTATAAACTGTTTGAATCTCGGGCTAATGGTGTTCTGAAGGTGGCGATCCGCGTTTCCTCATGATCTATTGGACAGTACAGTCCTGTCTCGGACTGCACTGTCCAATATCCGTTTAGCCTGCTACCTGTTCTTTCAGTCTCGGGGTTTCATCGTGCCGTGCATCTTGTCGAACATCAGCCATCATGAAGCTGAGTACCGGGCAAGGAACCTGTCGAATGATTTCGTAAGCATGTGTACGTAAGCTTCCCAAGGTGCCCTGTAGCTTACCTCGTCCGATCACAACTAAATCTGCGTGCTGATCAACTGCCACTTCGGATAGATCTTGAGCGATAAGCCCACCGGTCAGACTCAGAGGGAAATCAGTTCCCGCCTCCTGCTGGAGCCTGGCGATCTCCTCGCGAGCTAAGTCGCTGACCATCCGATGGAATTCGCAGTCGAAATACTTGGCCGGCCTGGATTGCTCAGCACCTACCGTGTGTACAAGACGGACAGCAGCACCAAATTCATCGGCCACGTCCCTTGTAAAACGCAAAAGAGGAACCGTCTCGTCGGAGAGTTCTATGGAGCAAACGATGCTGGAGATGCCGGGCGTCCGGGCCGATTTTGTTTCAGCCGGAGCAGGATGCGTCCAGACAGGACAATGAACATCGTGGAGCACCTCGATAGCAACCGATCCTAAAATCATGCGCCGGAAAGTTCCGTAGCCGTGCGTGCCCATCACAATGAGATCCACGTCGTGATCCTTCGTCCATTTTGCGATGTGCCATGCTGGACTTCCCTCCGCGGACACTCGCTCAATGCGAGCTTCGGGAATATTGATGACGTAGTCTTTGAGGCGCTCTCTTTCCGACTCCATATATTCGATGAGGATCTCGGAATTCATCAGCGTCGCCTCACCGCTTCCATACCAGCTCGTCGGTATCTCTAAGACGTGCAGCAAGGTTACTTTTGAGTTGAAATGCGCAGCCAACCACTCTACCTCGGAATTCAGGGCGCGACTGTGGCTGGAAAAGTCTATGGGAAATAAGATGTGATCGATTTTCATATTAGGCCTCTTTCTGCTTCCTTTGCTGTCCGTGACATAACCGAAACTCAACGGTCATACTGCAGGCCCTTAGCCAATAGTTCGAACTTCGACGCAACCTCCTATAGCCGTGATTTACAGCGCTCCAGCTGCCTGCACGGCGCGCCAGTAAATTACCAGATTGGGTTCCCGGACCCAGGTGGCTAACGGACATGCGTGGTTTCACCCAGGTTACCGACTGCCAGTACCTCAAGTGCACATTACTCTCCACAGATCTGGTTTCTTGCTACGATTCGGAATCTGCGGGCGGCAGAGAATGAAGTAGGTAATCAGTATCAACGGTCCGCAAGTCTAGTCGGTTGTCAAGGAGCGGCCGGTCCCGCAATCCTGAATTTCGCCGTCGGATTCGAGTTGCGAAGACCTCGCTACTCAGCAACGAAATGGCCTCAGGAATGCGGGTGAATGGCTGGGGCATATTCGCCCCAGGAATCGGATGTCACACATAGGCGTGACGACTGCCGGCCTTGATGGCTGCGGTGCATCTGCGCTGCAACAGCAATTCCGACGTCTAACGAAGGCAGTGCCGCAACGAGCATACAAGCTGTACGAAGCCCTGTCCTCTCAATGGGTCCATCCCGGCATCCGCCGCCATGTCGGATATCAACACCAGACTAACCAGAGAGTCGCTCAGCCTCGCCGCCCTAATTCTCGGCCTCCACCCAAAAATCGCTCTACTTAACGCTGGAGAGTTCCTGTCTGTGTGCCATTCGAGTAAGAAAAGAGCTTATTGATGACTGTAGACGTTCAGCATGTCAGCGGTACTGAGTTTGAAGCGATTGCTCGAGGCCACCACGTCATCAGTGATCAACCTCCGGAAAACGGAGGAAGAGATGCAGGGATGACGCCTCCTGAGCTTCTGCTCGCTTCTCTCGGCACGTGCGCTGGCTTTTACGCGGCTCAATACCTGACTACACGCTCTCTGCCGACAGACGGACTGCGAATACGAGTACATGCAAAGAAGTCGGAGCGAGCGCCACGACTGGGCGAGTTCCGGATCGAGGTATACGCTCCGATGGCCCCGGGCAACCATGAAACGAGGCTGCTCCGCGCCGTTAAAGCGTGCCTGATCCACAACACTCTCGTCGAAGGCGCGGTGGTCGAAACGGTAATTAATGGTAGGGAGGACGCTGAGCGTTTCCACGATTAGAGGCTCAGCTGCAAGGTATGAAAGCGAAGCGGAGAACCTTAGCGGTAGTAGATTTTCCGCAGAATTCGACTTCCTGTTAACACCTAGCGAATTGCCGGGTGGCTCCGCAATTGCACCGCCGAAGACGTTATGCTCGAACTTCCACGAATCCTGGTTCCAGTCGACTTTTCCGATCGCAGTCTGAGCATAATTCCGTACGTGAGGCACTTCGCGAGAAGATACAATTCCGAAGTCATACTGCTTCATGTTGTCAGTCCCGTGTACGCCATCCCTCAGGCGGACATCTCTGGACCAGAGATATTGCCCGTGCCGGAGTGGGTCTTTACGAGTCGGGCTGAGAAACTGGACCGTTTCGCGGTCGGCGAACTGGACGGTCTACCTGTCCGTCGCTTAACTTATGAAGGCGATGCCGCTGAGCAGATTGTAACCACGGCCAAAACGGAAGCTGCACAGCTGATTGTCATGCCCACTCATGGCTATGGAATCTTCCGTAAGTTCTTGCTCGGCTCCATCACGGCCAAAGTCCTTCATGATATCGAGGGCCCGGTGCTCACGGGTGCACACGTCCGGCAGCAAACCGGAGTGGAGCCGCTCAAGATCTCACATGTCGTTTGCGCAGTCGCTATGGGCAGTCACAGCGCAGACACTGTAACTTGGGCGGCCAACGTCGCCCGCGACTTCGGCTCTACGCTAACGATTGTTCATGTGATACCGCGGTTAGATCCAGCCCTGAGGGTGGTCGTCTCTTCCGCTGTAGATGAGGAATTCGAAACGACGGCCAGACAAGAAATCCACAAACTGCTGACCAATGTCGGCGCCAGCAATTCCATGGTTTGCGTTCGGCGCGGTGACGTGGCACAGTCCGTTTGTGAGTACACCAAGTCCGTTGGAGCTGACTTACTAATCATCGGTCGACGACAAAAAGACGCTGAAATCAGCCAGATTCGTCCGAATGCGTATGAAATAATCCGTCAATCGCATTGCCCGGTCCTCAGTGTGTGAATCGTGCTACAGAACGCACATTGCCGCTAAACCGGCTCAGGGCTGCGCACGTATCTCGAAGATAGAAGAGCTTTCACTTGGCTGGTCGGCTTGGGTTCCCACACCGTTCGTACCGCCTCAGACATTGCGGAAGCTCGCGTGCTTAGCAAGGCAGGGTTATGGCTATCTTTGTTGGCAATGCGAGTTTGTACTCCCTACCAGTGCGGTCTCCCGTGTCTCGATGCCGCTCAGCGACAAGATTCGGACCTGGAGCCCGGCAAGTCGCTCCATGTTCCGGCCCAACACATACGCTGCCAGACACAGTCTTCGATCTCCTCTACCGTGAATATCTTCCGTTCAGGCTGTACGCTGACTACATGTTGGGCTCGTCGCAGGCGGAACTGGCCTTGCATTTCGGGCTTCCTGAGCAATGGGTGACAGAACGTCTGGAAGCTGTGCGCTTGTGCTTCCAGAAACAAGTTCGGCTCAATCTGCTCGATTCGAGCGAGCCATCTCATGCCCCTCTGATGTCGGGGACGGCCGAGAACTGCACGATAGATTGCTGATCCCAATAGCTCACCAACACGATACTTGGTCCTAAGTAGATCCGCTCATAAGCTCTTACCATTGTGAGGTAGCATTGCTCACCTTAGATGGGCGGCCTTGGTCTCCACAGCTGCGGCTCCCATAGCAATCGCTGGATACGTAACCTGGAAGCGATCCACTTCGTCGGGTATGGCAAAGAGCAGGGTTACCTCGATGGAACCCGGATTCACCGCATATTCCCGAACCTGCGTTGGAGACGTGCCAATCAGAACACCTTCCGTCACACACATTGCATTGGCGACTACGACCCCCTTTTTCTTCTGTCCAGGCCTTTCGTAGATAGCAGCGAACGCTGCGTCTATTAAGATCAGATCGCCGGAGCGAGTCACTTGACCTTTCAAGGTCACCTTAACCATTTTGGCTCCTGGGGTCGCCGAAGACATGCCGAGGGCACCCTCCGGAGAAATGCATAAGGCAGGTTCCTTCGTAACCTCTGCACTGACTACCTTGAAGTTCAATTCACCCGGATTGAGCAGTTCTTGTGAAAAGGCTGAATGCGGCCAGACACATAGTATTCCGACCAGGAGCAGTCTCGCGGAGACTGAATTACGAACTCTCATGAACATGCGGTAAGCACAAGAGCGGCCATTGGGAAACTGTGTCCTCCCGTCGAACTCCCGTATGGCGTTGGTCAAAGGCGATAACCTGGCCGCCAGAGCTTTCCAGGCCCGGGGCACGTCGCACAATAGTCTGGTGGACTTTCCCTAGGCTGCTGGTCAGCCCGGGAACGATCTTCCGCCCGGACCCTAGTCCAGCGACCTTGTGGCGAGCCCAACCTTGCGGATTGTACGATTCCGAACGTCACGGTGCGCGATGAGACGACGCAACTGGGTCAATACACCCAGCGCCGGTCCTCAGGCCAAGCTACTGGTCAGCCGGTAATTGGGCTCGCAGAAATCGCCGATCACGGGTTGGACTAGGTCTTGGAAATCGGCGGCCCTCATGTGAACCGCATCCCGATGCGTACCGGCGTTGAAGGCGACGAATTCCTGGTTGGCCACTTCGCGGTCCAGATAAACGCGAAGGCCAAACAAAGGTCCCAAGGGCGGCATTGAACCGACTTCAGCCCCGGGGAAGAGCAGATACAAGTCGCTCTCGTCTGCCAGGGAAACGCTGGGAGCCCCGATTGCCGTCCTTAGCTGTGTCATATCCACATGCGAATCGGCGGGTACGACAACCATCAGGTAACTATCGTCGTCCCGGCAGACCACGGTTTTTGCCATCCGGTGCGCCGGCAGGTGTTCTGCCGCCGCCACTTCTTCCGCAGTGTAGGCATGCGAGTGCGTGGTGTGGACGTATCTAACGCCCCGCGTATCGAGGTAATTCAAACAGTTTTGAAGGGTGCTCATGGTGATCTCTCCTGCAAACTTCTCGGAGCACTTCCTACTCCAGTTCGAGCGGCAAACAATCTATGAGGTTTGGAATGTCCGTTGCTCGTGCAAATCGTGGCGCGGCGTATCCATGCAATCTGCATCGAAAAAGAAGTTCGGTACCAATGAAAAGCGACGCTAGGGGCAAATGGGCGTGGCCCTGGATTCCGCTCCTCTTCGCAATACTTTTCGTCTACTTCTTTGGTTCTCAGCCGCCGTTGAACTCCAGTGACGTTCCCTACAGCGAGTTTCTTTCCGAGGTGCGGGCCGGGCATGTGGCCGAGGTTCAAATCAAAGACAGAACGCTCGTAGGCACCCTAAAGCTGGACAACAGGGATTCGAAGAAGTCTACAGCCGGCCGCCTGATCTTCACAACGCGGTTGCCAGGCATCCCCGATACTGAATTGCTAAAAGAGCTCGATGCCCAGCACGTCAAGTACTCTGGGTCGGGCGAATCCGGCTCTTCATGGATGAGCACACTGCTGATTTGGGTTCTTCCGCTTCTACTGCTAGGCAGCATTTATATGACTGCAATTAAGGGGCTTGGGCATTCCCCTGCACTGACATTCGGAAAGAATCGGGCCAAAATCTACGATCAGTCCGATCGTCTCAATGTCAGCTTCCAAGATGTTGCCGGCGTCGATGAGGCCGAGGCGGAACTGGTAGAGATCATCGATTTTCTAAAGAGTCCGGAGAAGTACCAGCGCCTCGGCGGACGAATTCCCAAAGGCGTGCTGCTGGTCGGCCCACCCGGTACGGGGAAAACGCTTCTCGCCAAAGCGGTGGCCGGAGAGGCCGGTGTCGCTTTCTTTTCTATCTCGGGCTCGGACTTTGTGGAGATGTTTGTGGGGGTCGGAGCGGCGCGCGTCCGGGATCTCTTCGAGCAAGCGAAAGCCAAGGCCCCCTGCATCGTATTCATCGATGAACTGGACGCCATCGGTAAATCCCGCTCGACGCACCGTGCACTTAACGGCGGCAATGATGAACGCGAACAGACGCTAAACCAACTGCTCGTCGAAATGGATGGCTTTGATACGTCTAAGGGCGTAATCATAATGGCGGCCACCAATGCCCCGGAAGTGCTGGATGCCGCGCTCGTTCGGCCTGGCCGATTCGATCGGCTGGTCGTTATTGATCGCCCCGATTTGGCCGGACGGGAACAGATTCTGAAGCTTCACGCCCGGAAGGTAAAGCTAGGTCCTGGAGTAGAGCTTGCAACCATTGCAGCGCGCACGCCAGGTATGGTCGGTTCCGATCTGGCGAACATTGTCAATGAAGCCGCTCTGCTCGCCGCCAGACGCGGCGCAGACGAGGTGCAGATGCGAGACCTCGAGGAAGCCATAGATCGCGTCATGCTGGGCCTCGAGAAACGGACGCGTGTCATGAGCGAAGAAGACAAGGAGCGCGTCGCCTATCACGAAACCGGCCATGCTCTTGTCGCACTCTCGGTCGAGCACTCAGACCCGGTACACCGCATCTCCATCATCCCCCGGTCCGTCAGCGCGCTCGGGTATACCCTGCAACTCCCGACACACGAACGGTTTTTGATGACCCAGCCCGAATTGGAAGACCGGATCGCCGTGATGCTCGGCGGACGTGCGGCTGAGGAGATCATATACCATGGCGTGATCTCCACGGGCGCAGCAGACGATCTGGAAAAAGTCTCAGAATTGGTTCGCCAGATGGTAATGCGCTTTGGGATGAGCGAACAACTTGGACAGTTGACCTACGGGCATCCCTCCAAGAATGGATTTTTGCCGAATGGCCTGACCGCCGAGGAGCGCAATTATAGTGAGCGTACGGCACAGAAAATCGACGAGGAAGCCCGCCGCATTATCGATCAGATCCACCATAGAGTTCATTCGATCCTGGCGCAAAAGCGCCGCGAACTTCGCTCCATTGCAGATGCGCTCATACGCAAGGAAACACTCACGCGGCCAGAAATTGACGAACTTCTTGCGCAGCACGCCGCCGCTACTCTACTAACTAGCTAGAGGAAAACCTCCGGCTTGTCGTCGAGATATCCTCGCTCGATCAGCTTCGCAATGACTCGCCCTGCTGCGGCTTCCGAGCTCTCGTGATCTCCATGCACGATGAGGTCTGGCCGTTCCGGAACTTCGTATGTGGCTTGAATTCCGGGCACTGTTCCGGCTCCGCTGCTCTGTGCCTGACGATAAATCCCTTTCGGGTCTCGAGCAATGCACGTCTCGAGCGGCGAGTCGACGTATACTTCCAGAAATCGAGGAATCTGCTGCCGGGCGCGCTCACGATAGGCCCGGCGGTTCGCAGTGGCATCCAGAATCACCGGCACTCCATGCCTTGTCAGCAACGCGCCCACGTACGCGATCTGCCGATAGAAACTATCTCGTTCCTGCTCGTCATAATGCGGATCCGGAGTGAATACTTTCCGCAACTCATCAGATTCTAAGACCGCCACGTCAATTCCTCGCGCAGCAAGCTGTTCTTCTACTGCGGCCGCAAGAGTCGATTTTCCGGAAGCCGGCAGGCCGGTGATCCAGACAGCGAACGCCGATGAGGATCTAGACGCCACAGTATTTGTTTACCTGAGCGGGATCGAAAGACTCCTCCTCCAGCACTCCAAAGATAAATGTCAGTAGCTTCGAGCGCACAGCTTCTGCCAAATTCGGATACCACACTGGACTCGCCATAACCAGAGCGCGAAAGACCAAAAACGGCGCCACGACACGAAGCATTTCCCGATCTCCGGAATCTTCGAGATAACGCTTCCAGAACCGGCTGAACAAAGTCTCGAACGCCCCGTCGAGCTTTCCACTGCGCTGCAGAGAGAAAAAGATGAAATTCATGGTGAGAGAGGCGACGTCATCCGCCGGATCACCATACTCTCCGCGGGAGCGATCGAGGACACTGAAATCAGTTCCCGACCGGAACAGGATGTTCCACGGATGGAAATCTCCGTGAACCTGCCGCAACCGGTGCGTCAGGCTCTTCAAACGCCAGCGCCACTTCACGCACTGACACTCAATCTGCTCCAGCTTGTGGCTACTGATCAGCGGATGAGGAGGATAGCTGTCCGCGATGCCCATGATGCACTCTCCATGCCCGACTAACTCGCGGACCCGTCGAGTGTATAACCCGGGATCAGTGCCGCGCTCGCTGTGAATTTCTACCAAATACTCACAGAGCGCGTCGCCGCGGTCCAGGTCAAGCTGACAAAGCGTGCCGTTCTCACGAAGATGCTCCAGATCACAGAAATATCCCTGCCCTTCCGCATATTCCGTCAGCAGAAAGAACTCTTCGACCTCTCCGAGCGAGAGCAGCGTCCCGTTTGGCCGGAATCCTCCCACATCAAACGAGCGAGCATGGCGAGCCAGACGAGGAAAAGCCTGGTTTTGCCAAAGGAGCACCTGTGCTCGATCCGCCATGTGCTCGTGCCCGAAAGGCCCGGGCCGCATCGTGTGCAGCACTAAGCTTTGCGCCTTTGCTTGGCTCGGCAATTGGTAATCGACCCGAATCGGGCTGCCGTATCCGCCAAACTTGATCGCTTTGTCTCGACGGTCTTCTCCTAACGCGGTCAAGCCAAGGACTTGGACCGCCTCGCCTTTGAGAGAACGGAGATAGTGCTGTATGGTCTCGAGCGTCAGTTCAGTCATGCGGCCAGCTGAACTGGCAGCTTCGGTTCCGGCTTGCATATCCATTCGGTATACGTCATGGCAGCTGAGATGGGAGGTGCAACACAACCGTATGAGGACCTATGTTCCAACGATCTCTGCCTCAGTGTGAGGTCTTCCACTCGCAAGAACCGATTCCAGCACTCGGCACCGTTCTATTTTATTTCGATACACCCGGCGGAAGAGTTGGACTGCCGCAGGGTCGCCGTCCTGCTCGGCTTCAAATGCGAATCGCTGATACATCTCCATTTCCTTCTTCTCCGAAGCAATTGCCTTCCGCAGGTTGTTTGGAGTACTGGAAATAAGCGCTTGAATATCAGCCTCCCTGGCGAAGTTCTCAAGACGGTCAGCCTCGGCTGCCTGCTGGAAGATCTTGGCTAGGTGCCAGTCACCCTCTAAGCGGGCTCGTGCGGCATAACGCAAATAGGTTGCACTACCAATCGCATCACAGGCGGTTGCTGCTTCAAGATTCTTCTTCGTCCTTGGTGTCATGATTTTACTCCAGCTTGTCTAGAGCAAGCCGTCCACCATTTCCGGACGGCGGCAGGCCCGATGTTTCAATCACGGCCAGTTAATTGGAGCATCCTTCGCTTTGGCAGTCCCCTTGCTGCAAAGTCTGGAAGCGTCACCAGGATCGCTCAATCGGCAGGAAAGCAGGTCCCTTATATGGCAATCTGGCACCGCATCGCAGATCTGAAGGCAGTAGTGGCAGGTCTGATTCAGACACAAATCTCCACCGCAAGCAAATCTGCTTTCTGGAACGGGGTTTGTCATTGTTAAGCCCCGACAAATCGGTTCTGAACGCTGAATCTCGCCCTGGAGAGCGGGAAAGCACCGGAAATCTGGAGATGAATGCCCAGGTAAACGGTAATGAAAGAAATCAGGGCTCCGTACTCTCGGCACCGCCGGTCGATTTGGTTTCCGAGGTTGAAAGCGGACTGACGAGTGAGGAAGCCGCCAAGCTACTGAAGCTCTGGGGGCCAAACGATCCGGTCCCGGTGGTGCGCCACCGGGCGCTGACGACGCTGATCTTGCTTCTGCTCAATCCGCTCGCGGTGATCTTGCTTATCGCGGCGCTGTTTTCTGCTCTGCTCGGCCAAGCGGTGGATGCCACGATCATTCTTGTCATGGTCTTGCTTGGCATTGCCTTGAACCTCGTGCAAACCTATCGTTCGCAGCGCGCGGTCGAATCTCTTCGCTCATCCGTACGAACCACGGCATCAGTCCTGCGGGATCAACACTGGCAGGAGATTCCCAAGCGCGAACTCGTACCAGGCGACCTAGTTCGATTGGAAGCTGGAGATATGGTTCCGGCGGACGCGGTGCTCGTCCAGGACAAAGATCTTTACGTTCAGCAAGCCGCGCTTACCGGCGAGTCGCTGCCGGTCGAGAAGGAAGTCGGTCGAAGCCGAGCCCAGACCGCCGATCCTAATGCTGCCCACATGGTGTTTCTAGGCACTTCCGTTATCAGTGGGTTCGGATTAGCCCGCGTCTCCGCGACCGGTCCAAAAACAGCTTTCGGGGGGATCGCCGCGCGCCTTGCGGAAAGGCCCCAGGAAACTGAATTCGAAAAAGGCCTCCGGAGGTTCGGATACCTGATCATGCGGGTAGTCCTGATACTGGTTGTGTCCCTCATTGGGTTGAGCATCGTACTCCGCCATGATCCGTTCGAATCCTTGCTGTTTGCCGTGGCTCTGGCGGTCGGATTGACTCCGGAGTTTCTGCCCATGATCACCTCCGTGACCCTGGCCAATGGCGCGGCCCAGATGGCCCGGAAAAAGGTAATAGTGAAGCGCCTGCCAGCCATCCAAAATTTGGGAAGCATCGATGTCCTGTGTAGCGACAAAACCGGAACGCTGACGGCCGGCGTAATGCGGCTGACTGAGCGCACAGACCCGTTCGGCGAGCCGTCGGACGACGTCTTCCTATTCGGATACTTGAACAGCAAATTCGAAACCGGCCTTCACAACCCGCTCAATGCTGCGATTCTGGAGCAGCCCTGTCCCGCGGTCAACGAGTATGGAAAATGTGACGAAATTCCGTTCGATTTCGAACGGCGCTGCATCTCGGTAGTGGTCGAACATGATGGGCAGCACCTTCTGATCCTTAAGGGTGCTCCCGAGAGTGTCATTGAACGTTCCATTAGCCGCAAGGCGAACGACGGCGTACGTCCCTTTCTTACCTCCGAAAAGGAGACCTCATTAAACCTATTCCGTGCTATGGGCGCGAAAGGTTACCGCACGCTAGGGGTAGCCTTCAAGCCATTAGAAAAAAGGAGTGCTTACGGACGCTCTGACGAGACTGATCTCGTCTTTGCTGGCTACCTCAGCTTTGCCGATCCTCCGCGAGCCGACGCCGCGGCCACGATCAATTCTCTGCATCGTGATGGCGTCCAACTCAAAGTGCTCACGGGCGATAACGATTTAGTCACGCGCTATGTCTGCGATCAAGTTGGATTGGATGCGGGAGGTCTGGTACTCGGAGAAGATCTTGCGAGAATGACCGACCCTGCCCTCGATCATGTTGTTGAGCAAACCCATGTATTTGCCCGGCTATCCCCGGCCCAGAAAAATCGGGTCGTCTTAGCGTTGAAGCGCCGGAGCCACGTCGTTGGCTATCTGGGCGATGGAATCAATGATGCTCCCGCGCTTCACTCGGCCGACGTGGGAATTTCCGTCGATGGCGCGGCTGATGTCGCTCGCGAAGCAGCCGACATAATACTGGTCGAACCTAGCTTGAACGTCTTGCATGCTGGCATTTTAGAGGGCCGAAAGGCCTCGGCTAACGTTCTGAAGTACCTGCTGATGGGAACAAGTTCGAATTTCGGGAATATGCTCAGTATGGCGAGTGCGTCTCTCGTCCTGCCATTTCTGCCGATGTTGCCAACTCAAATTCTGCTGAACAACTTCCTTTATGATGTGGCTCAAATCTCGATTCCGACCGACAATGTCGATGCAAAGTATCTACGAGCTCCTCACCGCTGGAGTATGCGATTCATTCAGAAATTCATGCTGCTGGTTGGGCCAATCAGTTCTCTTTATGATTTTGTGACCTTTTACGTGCTGCTGACCTACTTCCACGCCAGTCAGTCTGAGTTCCACACGGGATGGTTTGTCGAGTCGCTGGCCACCCAGACCTTGGTTCTGCTGGTCATTCGTACATCCGGAAATCCGATACAAAGCCGTCCAAGCCTGCCGCTATGCATAACCGTGTTCGGCACAGTGTTGATAAGCATCTTGATTCCGCTGAGCCCTCTGGCGGCACCACTCGGATTTGTCGCCCTGCCTGGAAGCTTCTTTGTTTTTCTGGCACTGGTTACAGCTTTGTATCTGGTCTCTGTGGAGCTCGTGAAACGGTCCCTTTTTCGCGAAGTTCAATAACGGCATTGTTCGTCCGGACGGAAGGCATATTCTTGTCAGTCAAGAAAAAACAAGAAAAGAATAAGACCAATCGCTAAACCGACGAAAGCTAGCGTGATAACAACGGATACACGCTTAAGCCTGTCGATTTGGGCCAGGATTGCGCTCTCCGTGCCGCAGGCTGCTTCCGACTGCAACCTCCCGTAAAGCCGCTCTTTTTGTAACGTCGCAAGCGCCAGCACGGAAAGCAACAAAATGCCGAGGGTAGTTGCCAGGAAAAACAGCATTCATCGGCCTCCATTGCTCAACTCCTACGCAAACCCGCTGCCATAATCGGTCTGCTGTTCCGTTATCCAATATGGAGAGCTTGGGGAACCACTTGGGCGCTTTCACCCATCGGCTTGGGTCCAAAACCTCACTGCCCTGATTGCGTCCAATAATAACTGGCACTCGGCCGTCGCGGCGAATCAAGCGCAGATGCTCCGCTCTGGCGACCGAAAGGGCTCTCCAACCAGCAAACGCCAGGACTGCATCAAGGATCTTGGATTGAATGCAATGACCGACCCGAGACATAGGTAACAGAACGTACCGGACACATGGGTTACACTTTTTCGCTCCGGAGGGAGCGGATGAGGGGATGCCGTGGAAGGA
>Ga0308176_10000830_pt1 | contig 19339 bp, 17 predicted proteins | sample PhyCR2_3_FD_203890 | JGI IMG/M metagenome (GOLD analysis project Ga0308176, IMG submission 203890) | Soil microbial communities from UC Gill Tract Community Farm, Albany, California, United States - DLSLS.C.R2 | ecosystem: Environmental > Terrestrial > Soil > Agricultural land | place: USA... | reverse complement strand
CGCGGCCTCCCTGCTGGCGACCCTGGCCTGGGACCCGGTGTCCTTCCTCACCGGGCGCGCGCTGCAGGGCCTCGGCGCGGCGGCGATCGTGCCGACGGGCATGTCCCTGCTCACCACCACCTTCCCGGAGGGCCCGGCCCGCGACCGCGCCCTCGGCATCTCCGGCACGCTGCTGTCGCTGGGCTTCACGATCGGCATGGTGGCGGGCGGCGTCCTGACCGACGCGCTCGGCTGGCGCTCCACCATGGCCCTGCTCACCGTGTTCGCGCTGACCGTGCTGCCGCTGGCGCCGGGTCTGCTGCCGGAGTCCCTCCCCCCTCGCCTCAAGGGCATGGGAGGTGCCCCCGTCCCGGACCGCCCGCGCCTCGACGTGCCCGGCGCGGTCACCGTCACCGCCGGCCTGCTGTCGCTGATCTACGCCCTGTCCACGGCCGCCGACCACGGCTTCGGCCGCACCGACGTCATCGCGGCGCTGATCGCCGGCCTGCTCCTGCTGATCCTGTTCACGGCCGTGGAGTCCCGCTCGGCCTCTCCCCTGGTGTCCCTGCCCATGCTGCGCCGCCGCACGGTGGCGTGGGGCAACCTGGGCGGCCTGGTCACCTTCTCGATGATGTCGACGGTGATCTTCGTCCTGACCCTGTACCTCCAGGAGACCCTGCGTCTGTCGGCCTTCGAGACGGGTCTGGTCTTCGGCTTCCAGGGCGCGCTGTCGGCGGTCGCCGGAACGCTGGCTCCCCGGGTCATCGGCCGCTTCGGCGCCCGCCGGACGCTGGTCGGCTCGCTGACCGGACAGGGCGCGCTGATCGCCACCCTGCTGCCGCTGAACGCCGACAGCTGGTCGGTGTGGCTCGCCGCGGCCGCGGTGTCCCTGGCGAGCATGTGCCACCTGGGCGCGATCATCTCGTACGGCCTCACGGTCACCTCCGGCGTCCCGGACGAGGAACAGGGCCTGGCCACCGGCCTGGTGACCTCCACCCAGCAGGTGGGCATCACGGTCGGCATCCCCCTGCTGGGCGTGCTGGCCACCACCTCCCGCGACCTGCTGTCCGGCGTCCACACGGTGCTCGCGCTGGACGCGGCGATCGTGCTGACCGCCGCCGTCCTCGTCGGACTGGGCCTGCGCCGGGGTCAGTCCAGGGTCTGAACGATCTCGCTCCGCGCGGCCGTGTGCACCACACGGCCGCGCGCGCCGTTCACCAGCGCCAGGTAGGGCGACACGTGCCCGCACTCGATGTCGGCGACGATCGGCACCCCGAGCGGGCCGAGGGCGTCGAGGACCGCCTCGTGCTGGGTGAGGGTGCGGCCGTCGGGGGCCTTGGTGCGGCCCACGAGGACGGCGGCGGCGCGGTCGAAGAACCCGGCGAGCCGCATGCCGTGCAGATTGCGGCAGATGGTGTAGGCGTTGTCCTCGCACGCCTCGACGTAGACGAGCAGGTCGTCGCCGTCCGCGAAGGACCGCGTGTCCAGCAGGCGTGTGCCCGCGAGGTTGACCAGGGTCTCGACGCAGCCGCCGATCAGCCGGCCCTCGACGTCCACGTCACCCGTGCCGTCGAGCCGGGTCCAGCTGCCGGCCGTGTCCAGGGTGAGGTCGCGGACCTCCGGGTGGAGCGCGTAGTCGTCCCAGCCGGTGGCGCGGTGGCGGCCGGGCGGGGTCTGGACGAGCGGCTGCCCCTGCGGGGCGGTCACGACGTCCAGCCAGGACAGCAGGCCCTCGGGCGTCCGGTAGGGCGTGTCCATGAGGTTGTTGCCGTGCACGGTGGCGACACCGGTGAGCAGGGTCAGCGGAGTGATGATCGTCGAGATGTCCGACCAGCCGACGACCCAGGTCGGCTCGGCCCGCCCGATCGCCTCGAAGTCGAGCAGCGGCAGCAGGTCGATGGCGGTCTCCCCGCCCCACGGCGGCACCACGGCCCGGATGGCCGGGTCGGTCAGCATGCCGGTCAGTTCGGCGGCGCGTTCGGCGGCCGGGGCGCTGATGTGGGTCGAGCCGTCCATGCACCGGCCGACGACGACCTCGTAGCCGCGCGCTTGGAGGTCCCGGATCGCGACGTCGAGCCGCCCCCGGTGCTCCTTCGCCACTCCGCTGGACGGAGAGGTCACGCCGATACGGTCACCGGGGCGCAGGGGGCGCGGATATCGAACAGTCATGCGCGATTCTGACATGCCGTCAACGGGCCGTGACAAGGCATTTACGGCCGGTCCAGCCGCAGCCGCTCCGCCCTCGGCAGCCCCGCGACGACGAGGTCGTAGGAGTCCTCGATCAGCTCCCGGACCTGGCGGTCCGGCAGACCGCCGTCGACGGTCACGGTGTTCCAGTGGCGCTTGTTCATGTGCCAGCCGGGGACGATCAGCCCCTCGTGCTCTCCGCGCAGCCGCACCGCGTCCTCCGGGTCGCACTTGAGGTTCACCGTCAGGGGCCGCGCGCCCAGCTCCGTCAGGGCGAACATCTTGCCGAGCACCTTGAACACGGAGGTCTCCGGGTTGAAGGGGAAGTCCTCCACGACCGCGTTGAAGGACAGGCAGAAGGCGCGCAGCTCCTTGGGGGTCACCCGGCCGCCCCTCCCTCGACGGGCTTGCCGGCCGGCTCCACCAGCACCGTCACGATCTTGTTCCGGCGTCCGGCCGCCGCCTCCGCGGTCAGCCGCAGCCTGCGCTCGTCGGGGAGTTCGACCTCGGCGGACGCGCCGGCGATGGGGACGCGGCCGAGCGCCTTGGCGAGCAGCCCGCCGACGGTCTCCACGTCCTCGTCGTCGTACTCCTCCAGGCCGTACAGCTCGCCGAGGTCGGTGATGTCCAGGCGCGCGGTGACCCGGTGGCGGTCGTCGCCGAGGTCCTCCACGGGCGGGAGCTCCCGGTCGTACTCGTCGGTGATCTCGCCGACGATCTCCTCGAGGATGTCCTCGATGGTGACGATCCCGGCGGTGCCGCCGTACTCGTCGATGACGACGGCGACGTGGTTGCGCTCCTTCTGCATCTCGCGCAGCAGGTCGCCGGCGTTCTTGGTGTCGGGGACGAAGACGGCCGGGCGCATGGCGGTGGACACCAGGTCGTTCTCGGCGTCGCGGCTGATGTGCGTCTTGCGGACCAGGTCCTTCAGATACACGATCCCGACGATGTCGTCCTCGCTCTCGCCGGTGACCGGGATGCGGGAGAAACCGGAGCGCAGGGCGAGGGTGAGCGCCTGCCGGATGGTCTTGTAGCGCTCGATGACCACCAGGTCGGTGCGCGGCACCATCACCTCGCGCACCAGGGTGTCGCCGAGCTCGAAGACCGAGTGCACCATGCGGCGCTCCTCGTCCTCGATCAGCGACTCCTTCTCGGCGAGGTCCACCATCGCGCGCAGTTCGGCCTCGGAGGCGAAGGGGCCGCGGCGGAAGCCCTTGCCGGGGGTGAGCGCGTTGCCGATGAGGATCAGCAGCGACGGGACCGGGCCCATGATCCGGGCCAGCGGCAGCAGCACGTACGCGGCCGCCGTCGCCGTGTTGAGCGGGTGCTGGCGGCCGATGGTGCGCGGCGAGACGCCGACGGCGACGTACGACACCAGCACCATGACGCCGATGGCGACCAGCAGGGCCTGCCAGGTGGCGGCGAACTGCTGCAGGCAGGCGTACGTCACCAGGGCCGCGGACGCCATCTCGCAGGCGACGCGGACCAGCAGGGCCACGTTCAGATAGCGGGTGGGGTCGGCGGCGACCTGGGCCAGCCGGGCGCTGCCGCGCCGGCCGGACCTCACGGCCTCCTCGGCCCGGAAGCTGGAGACGCGCGCGATGCCCGCCTCGGCGCAGGCGGCCAGCCAGGCGACGACGACCAGCGCGATCGCGCCGATCACGATCTGCGGATTCATACGTGGACCGACCCGCCTACGAGACGGTCGGCGCCGGGGACGGCCCGGTCAGTCCCCGCTCGGACCGCCATCCGTCGACGATGGCGGCCTGGAGCCCGAACATCTCGGCCTTCTCGTCGGGCTCCTCGTGGTCGTACCCGAGCAGATGCAGCACTCCGTGGACGGTGAGCAGGTGCAGCTCCTCGTCCATGGAGTGCTGCGTCGGCGCTTCGTCGCCCTGCTTCTTGGCGACCTCCGGGCACAGCACGATGTCGCCGAGCAGTCCCTGCGGCGGCTCCTCGTCGTCCTTCGACGGCGGCCGCAGCTCGTCCATCGGGAACGACATGACATCGGTGGGCCCGGGCAGGTCCATCCACTGGATGTGGAGCTGCTCCATGGCGTCGGCGTCCACGACGATCACCGAGAGCTCGGAGAGCGGGTGGATGCGCATCCGCGCGAGCGCGTAGCGGGCGATGTCGAGGATCGCCTGCTCGTCGACCTCGGTGCCGGACTCGTTGTTGACGTCGATCGACATGGGCGTGCTGGTCTACTTCCCCTTGGAACCCTTGGCGCCGGTCCTGCCACGGCCGCCCTGGTGGGGACCGTTCTCGGTGCCTTGCTTGCTGTCGTACATCTCGTACGCGTCGACGATACGGCCCACCAGCTTGTGCCGTACGACATCCTGGGACGACAGCCGGGAGAAGTGGACGTCCTCGACGCCCTCCAGGATCTCCTGCACCTGCCGCAGACCGCTCTTGGTGCCGTTCGGCAGGTCGACCTGGGTGACGTCACCGGTGATCACGATCTTCGAGTCGAAGCCGAGCCGGGTGAGGAACATCTTCATCTGCTCGGCCGAGGTGTTCTGGGCCTCGTCCAGGATGATGAAGGCGTCGTTGAGCGTACGGCCGCGCATGTACGCGAGCGGCGCGACCTCGATGGTCCCGGCGGCCATCAGACGCGGGATCGAGTCCGGGTCGAGCATGTCGTGCAGCGCGTCGTACAGCGGGCGCAGGTAGGGGTCGATCTTCTCGTAGAGCGTGCCGGGCAGGAAGCCGAGCCGCTCGCCCGCCTCCACCGCCGGGCGGGTGAGGATGATCCGGTTGACCTGCTTGGACTGCAGGGCCTGGACCGCCTTGGCCATGGCCAGATAGGTCTTGCCGGTACCGGCGGGGCCGATGCCGAAGACGATCGTGTGCTTGTCGATCGCGTCGACGTACCGCTTCTGGTTGAGCGTCTTGGGCCGGATCGTCCGGCCGCGCGAGGACAGGATGTTCTGCGTCAGTACCTCGGCCGGGGTCTCCGGGCCGTCGTTCGTCCCGTTCTCGCTGGCCTTGAGCATGGCGATCGAGCGTTCCACTGCGTCCTCCGTCATCGGCTGCCCGGTGCGGAGCACCAGCATCATCTCGTCGAACACGCGCGAGATCAGGGCGACGTCCGCGGGATCGCCGACCGCGCTGATCTCATTGCCCCGGACATGTATGTCGGCTGCCGGGAAGGCCTTCTCGATCACACGCAGGAGGGAGTCGCCGGAACCCAGCACGGTCACCATGGGGTGCTGGGCGGGGACGGTGAGCTGTGCTCGCGCCTGCTCCCGCGCGGGGATGTGAGCTTGCGATGTCTGAGTCATGGGCCGGCGCTTAAGGCCTGCGGTTCCTCCTCGTCACGGCCGCGTAGCTGAGGGCGGCCTCGCAACTCCAGAGTACGACGGGCCGCTGACAACGCCGTAGGGCTTTTCCGTGAGAGGGCGGCCCCTCGGCGGGGCCGGCCTTCACAGCGCACGCGGTCGAACCGCGGGCGGGGTGGTGCGGCGGGAGCCCCGTACCGTCACGCCGACCGCCCGAACCCGAGCGTCGGCACCGCCCGCCGCAGCGGCCACGGCCGGTCCAGCTCCTCGGGCACGAGCGCGTCGAGGAAGCCGTACCGGCGCAGCGCCTCGGGGTTCTGGCCCGGCACCGACTGGACGCGGCGCCACCACGCCCCGATCTCGGACCACCCCGGCGCCGACAGCGAGCCCCCGAACTCCTGCACGGACAGCGCCGCGGTGAGTCCCGCGAGCGCGAGCCGGTCGGCGAGCGGCCGGCCGGCCAGGGTTCCCGTGACGAACCCGGCCACGAACACGTCCCCGGCCCCGGTGGGATCCAGCGCCTCCACCGCGATCGCCGGGACCTCCGCGGTCTCCCCGGTGCGCCGGTCCACGGCGTACGCCCCCTCCGCGCCGAGGGTGACGACGGCCACCGGGACGTGCTCGGTCAGCGCGTGCGCGGCCGCGCGCGGGCAGTCGGCCCCGGTGTACCGCATCGCCTCCGCCGCGTTGGGCAGGAACGCCTCGCAGTGACCGAGGTCCGGGAGCCCGGCCAGGTCCCAGGTCCCGGTCTCGTCCCAGCCGACGTCGGCGAAGATCCGGGTCCCCGTGCGGGCGGCCTCCGCGATCCAGGGGGCGCGCTTGCCGGGGGCCAGCGAGGCCACGGCGGCCCGCGCGCGGGGCGGGAAGTCCGGCGCCGGTTCCTCCGGGGGCGGTTCGTGGCCGTGGGAGACCATCGTCCGCTCCCCCTCGTACGCCATGGAGACGGTGACCGGGGAGTGCCAGCCGGGCACGGTCCGGGAGGGCGCGAGGTCGATGCCCTCGCCCTGGGCGAGGGCGTCCCAGCAGTACTCGCCGTAGTGGTCGTCGCCGAACGCCGCCGCGAGTGAGGTCCGCAGGCCGAGCCGGGCGAGCGCGGTGGCCATGTTGGCGACCCCGCCGGGGCTGGAGCCCATCCCCCGGGCCCAGGACTCGGTGCCGCGCACGGGTGCCGAGTCCAGGCCGGTGAAGACGATGTCGAGGAAGACGGTGCCCGTGAGGTACACGTCCCAGGGCGGGTCGCCGGGTGCCCGGAGGGCGGCGAGCGGGTCGACCTGGGCCTGGCCGCGCGCTGCCTGTGTGAGGTGTTCGGGTTCCTCTCCGGCGATCGTGCGGGACGGGGTCACGGTGCGCTCCCTGAGCTGGTGCGGATCTGGCCAGTGTGCACCACTTCCCGCCAGCGGCACGGCCGCTCGCACCGGCGGCGACGTCACCGTCGGGGCGTCACCAGCGGGGCATCACCGGCGTCCGCCACCCGGGTTCGGCCAGCCGCATCGCCGCCGCGTCGTCGCGGTCCCGCAGCGCGCCGTCGTCCCGCGTCCACCGCCGGTGCAGCCGGGCCAGTTCGTCCCGGTCCAACTCGACGCCGAGGCCTGGCGCGTCGGACACCGCGACCCGGCCGCCGGTGAAGGCGAGCCGCTCGGTGAGGACGTCCTCGGACTGCCAGGGGTAGTGGGAGTCGCAGGCGTGGTGGAGGTTCGGCACGGTCGACGCCACGTGGGTCATGGCGGCGAGGCTGATGCCGAGGTGGGTGTTGGAGTGCATGGACACCCCGACACCGAAGGCGGCGCAGATCGCGGCGAGCTGCCGGGTGTTGCGCAGCCCGCCCCAGTAGTGGTGGTCGGAGAGCACCACCTGCACGGCGTCCTCGGTGAACGCCTCCCGGATCTCGCCGAAGGTGGTCACGCACATGTTGGTGGCAAGGGGGACGGGGGTCCCGGCGGACACCTCGGCCATCGCGGGGGTGCCCAGCGTCGGGTCCTCCAGGTACTCGAGGACGTCACCGAGCTCCTTCGCGACCTTCAGCGAGGTCTCCACCGACCAGGCGCCGTTGGGGTCGAGGCGCAGCGGGTGGCCGGGGAAGGCCTCGGCGAGGGCGCGTACGGCGGCGATCTCCTGCTCGGGCGGGAAGACGCCGCCCTTGAGCTTGAAGGAGGTGAACCCGTACCGCTCCTTGAACAGGCGTGCCTGGGCGACGACTCCGGCCGGGTCGAGGGCGGCGCCCCAGTCGTCCGGCTCGCAGGCCACGCCCTCGGGATGCCCGGCCCACTTGTAGAAGAGGTAGGCGCTGTACTCCACCGTGTCCCGGATCCTGCCACCGAGGAGCGCGTGCACGGGCAGTCCGAGCGCCCTGCCCTGGGCGTCGAGGCAGGCCACCTCGAAGGCGGACAGCACGGACAGCCGGAGCTTGTCGGCGCTCTGCACGCCCCGCAGCCCGCCGGCGTCCACGGCGCCCCGGACCCGGCTCTCGTCCACGGCGAGGTCCAGCGCGAAGAGTCCGTTCACATCCATGACCGAGCGTCCGGTGAGCCGCTCGGCCAGGGGGCGGGCCAGCTCCAGGTACTTGGTGTCGCCGTAGGTCTCGCCGAGGCCGGTGATCCCCTCGGTCGTGACGACCTCGGCGATGGTCAGGTCACGGGTCACAGGGCGGCTCCTACGAGGTCGAGTCCGGCGGTGAGCAGGGCCCTCAGCTCGGCGAGGTCGGCGGGCGAGGGGTCGGTGAGCGGGGCCCGGACCGGGCCGACGCGCTCCCCGCGCAGCCGGGCCGCCGCCTTCACCAGGGACACCGCGTAACCGGGGACGCGGTCGCGGAGTTCGACGAGGGGGACGTAGAAGTCGCGCAGCAGTTTGCCGGTCGCGGCGTGGTCGCCGTCACGCAGCGCGGTGAAGAAGGCGTCGGCGATCTCGGGGGCGAAGGCGTGCACCGCGGAGGAGTAGGCGGGGACGCCGACAGTGGCGTAGGCGCGGGCCTGGATCTCGGCGGTGGCGGCGCCGTTGAAGAAAAGGAAGTCCTCGGGGGCGGCGAGAGTGAGGCGCTGGAGGCGGTCGAGGTCACTGTGGCCGTCCTTGAGGCCGATGACGTTCGGGATGCGCGCGATGCGCCGCAACGACGCCACGGTATAGGCGACCTGGCCGCGCTGGTAGGCGACGATCGGCAGCCGGGTGCGGTCCGCGAGCCGCTCGAGCTGGGTGGCGAGGCCCTCCTGCGGCGCGGCGACGAGGTAGTGCGGCAGTACGAGCAGGGCGTCGGCGCCGGCCTCCTCGGCGATCCGCGCGAACCGGGCGGCCTGCGCCCAGCCGTACCCGGTGCCGGCGACCACGGGCACCCGGCCCGCCGCCTCCTCGACGGCGATGGTGACGACCTGCCGGTACTCCTCCTCGTCCAGGGAGAAGAACTCCCCTGTACCGCAGGCCGGGAAGACGGCTCCCGGTCCGGCGGCGAGCCGGCCCGCGACATGCGCGCGGGAGCCGTCGGGGTCGAGGGTGCCGTCGTCGTGGAAGGCGGTGAGCGGGAAGGACAGCACGCCGCGCGCCATGCCCTCCCGCAGTCGTCGCGCCACGTCCTGCGGACTTCGGTCGCCACCCACCAGACCATCTCCCGTTGTGAATATCCGTCTATGTATGAGAACTGAGGCTAGATACACGAACAGGGAACCGTCAATGACACCCCGGCAGCCGGACGGCGACACGGGAGGCGAGGGTTCGGCGAACGCGCGCTTTTACCCGTGGTCATTCGACCCAAACACAACAGTGACCCAGATCACTCCACCTGATCTTTTTCCAGAACCGCGTGCTTGATACAACTTGCTCGCGCGTTCCCGTCCGTCGACGGCCGTCGCCCTCCCCTCTCCCCGGCTCTAGAGCCGCTCCTTCGCCTGCCCTGGGAACGCCTGTGTCCGCCCCCCGCTCCATGCCCTGGCCCCTCGTCGCCCTCTTCACGGCCGGGTATCTCGCCCCGTATCTGCTGCCGACCACCGTCGGCCGACTGGACACCGGGCTTCCGCTCACCACCACCCAGGCCGGGGCCATCGGCAGTGCCCTGCTGCTGAGTTCGGCGGCCGCGGGCTTCCTGCTGGCCTCCCGGGTCGAGCGGGCCGGCGCCCGCACCCTGGCCCGCCTCGGCCTCACGCTCGCCTTCCTCGGCTACGGCGGGGCCGCGCTCAGCGAGGCCGTACCGGCCGTCGTCGTGGGCGCGCTCCTCGGCGGGTTCGGCTCCGGCACGGTCACGGCCGTCGCCGCCAGTGGCATCGCCGCCCTGGGGGCGCCCCCAGCTCGAACGGAGTCGAGGGACTGGGGGAGGGACCCGCACCGGGCCACCACCTTCGGCCTGCTCGGCGTCTCCGCTCTCGCCGGTGCCCTCTATCTGACGATCCCCCGCCTCGGCCCCGGCCACGGCCTGCCGCTCGCCGCGATCGCCCTGACCGCGCTCGCGGTGTGGCCGTTCACCGGCCGGCTGTCCGGCGCCACGGCCCCGGCCCGCCGTCCGGCCGGGCCCGGCGCCCGGCTGCCCCACCGGCGGGCCGGACTGCTGCTCGCCGCGGCCATGCCCTGCTGGTCACTGGCGCAGAACGCGCTGTGGGGCGTGAGCGGACGCATCGGCCTCGGCCAGGCCCACCTGACCGAGGTCACCGTCGGCGCGGTGTTCGCCGTCGCACTCGGCGCCGGACTGGTCGGCGTGTTGGGCGCCGGGGCGCTCGGGCCGCGCCTCGGCCGGGCGGTGCCGATCGGTGCGGGTACGGCGCTCATCGCGGGCTGCATCGTGCTCAGCGCCTCGGCGACCGGCCTGCCGGCCTTCGCCGCGGGCGAGATCTCCTGGAACCTGCTCTACCCGGTCGTGCTGTCGTACGTCATCGGCCTCGCCGCGTCCCTGGACCCGCGGGGCCGCTGGGCGGTGCTGGTCGGCTCGGCGGCGTCGCTGGGCACGGCGGCGGGCCCGCTGACCGGGAGCGTGCTGGCGGCGGGCGCGGGCTTCGCGGTCATGGGCCAGGTCCTGGCCGTCGGCCTGCTGGCGATCGCGGTGCCGATGACGGTGGTGGCGCTGCGCGCGGGCCGGCTGCCGCTGCCCGTGGTGGAGATCCAGGTGGAGGCCCCGGTCCCGGCCGCGCAGGAGGCGTACGACACCGCCGCCGCCTACCCGAACTCGTACGCCTCCACCTCGGCGAGGTAGCGGGCCCGGCGCTCCTCGTCGTCCTCCAGGAAGGAGGCGAGGAAGGAGTTGCGGGCCAGCTCCCGGAGCCGTTCGTCGCCGAGGCCCAGCTCCGAGCGCACCGCGTCGAAGTTGTCGCCGGCGTACCCGCCGAAGTAGGCGGGGTCGTCGGAGTTGACCGTGCACCGCAGCCCGGCGTCCAGCATCGCGGGCAGCGGGTGCTCGGCGAGCACGTCCACCGTGCGCAGCCGGACGTTGGACAGCGGGCACAGGGTCAGCGGGACGCGGTCCCGGACCAGCCGCTCGACCAGCGCCGGGTCCTCCATGCAGCGCAGGCCGTGGTCGACGCGCTCCACGCCGAGAATGTCCAGGGCCTCGGTGATGTACTCCGGCGGGCCCTCCTCACCGGCGTGCGCCACGCGGCGCAGCCCGAGCGCGGCGGCGGCCTCGAACACCTCCCGGAACTTCACCGGCGGGTGGCCGACCTCGGCGGAGTCGAGGCCGACGCCGGTGATCCGGTCCAGGTAGGGCCTTGCCGCCTCCAGGGTCTCGAGCGCCGACTCGGCGGATTCGTCGCGCAGGAAGCACAGGATCAGCCTGGTGGAGACGCCGTGGTTCGCCTCTCCCCCGCTCTCGGCTTCGCTCGAGCGGGGGGACCCCCACCGCCCGAGCCCCCGCCACAGCCCCTCCACGACGGTGCCCATGCTCACCCCCCGGGCGAGGTGGGCCTGCGGGTCGAAGAAGATCTCCGCGTGCCGGACGCCCTGCGCGGCGGCGCGGGCGAGGTAGGCGTCGGCCAGGTCAGCGAAGTCCTGCTCGGTGCGCAGGACGGCCATCAGCTCGTAGTACAGGTTCAGGAAGGACTGCAGGTCCTCGAACCGGTACGCCTCGCGGAGCTGTTCGGCGTCGGCGTAGGGCAGCTCGACACCGTTGCGGGCGGCCAGCTCGAACGCCAGCTCCGGCTCCAGGGTGCCTTCGATGTGCAGGTGCAGTTCTGCTTTGGGGACGGGCATCAAAGCATCGTACGGGGGTTTTATCTCCGTTTCGGAACCGGCACCCGCAGCAGGTCGTACGCCACGGTCAGCTCGCCCTCGAACCCGGCGGCCCGCGCCTGCCGCTCGAACTCCTCCGGGTCCGGGTAGCGCTGGCTGAAGTGGGTGAGGACGAGGTGCCGCACCCCGGCGTCGCGTGCCACGGCCGCCGCCTGTCCCGCCGTCAGATGGCCGTGGTCCGCCGCCAGCGCGGCGTCCTCGTCGAGGAACGTGGACTCGATGACGAGCAGGTCGCAGCCCTCGGCGAGCGCGTGCACCCCGTCGCACAGCCGGGTGTCCATGACGAACGCGAACCGCTGCCCGCGCCGCACCTCGCTGACGTCCTCCAGCGTCACGTCCCCGAGCCGGCCCTCGCGCTGGAGGCGGCCGACGTCCGGGCCCCCGATGCCGTGCGCGGCGAGCCGGCCGGGCAGCATCCGGCGCCCGTCGGGCTCGGTCAGCCGGTAACCGTAGGACTCGACGGGGTGGGACAGCTTCCGGGCCTCGAGCGTGTACGACGGGGTCGCGGCGAGGATGCCGTCGGCGGCGACCGGTGCCTCGGTGAGGCGGACCGTCTCCCGGTAGGCGGTCGCGTACCGCAGCCGGTCGAAGAAGCGCTGACCGGAGCGCGGGTAGTGCGCGGTCACCTCGTGCGGCACCTGGTCGAGGTTGATCCGCTGGATCACTCCCGCCAGCCCGAGGGAATGGTCGCCGTGGAAGTGCGTGACGCAGATCCGGTTCAGGTCGTGGGCGGCGACCCCGGCGCGCAGCATCTGCCGCTGGGTGCCCTCGCCGGGGTCGAACAGGATGCCCTCGCCGTCCCAGCGCAGCAGGTAGCCGTTGTGGTTGCGGTGCCGGGTCGGGACCTGGCTCGCGGTGCCGAGGACGACGAACTCACGGACGGACATGACCGGTTATCCGGGGGGCCATTCCAGGCCACGGCCGCCGAGGACGTGCGCGTGGGCGTGCCAGACGGTCTGGCCGGCGCCGCTGCCGGTGTTGAAGACGACGCGGTAGCTGTCCAGCTTCTCCTCGTCGGCGATGGCCTGCGTCTCGGCGAGCACGTCGGCGGCGAGCCGCGGGGCACCGGCGGCGAGTTCGGCCGCGTTCTTGTAGTGGGCCTTGGGGATCACCAGGACGTGGGTCGGGGCCTGCGGGTTTATGTCCCGGAAGGCGACGGTGGTCTCGGTCTCGCGGACGACCGTCGCCGGGATGACCCCCGCGACGATCTTGCAGAACAGGCAGTCGTCCTGCGGTTCCCCTGCCATGCGTGTGCCTCCTCACGCCGGTGATCAGTACCGGGGCATCGTATCGGGGGTGCCGCGGATCCGGTCACGGCAATTCGGGCGGCGTTCTGGCGGGAGTCGCCTCCAACGCCTCCAGGGCCAGCCGGATCGCCTCGTCCAGTTGGACGTCCCGGCCCGCCGTGTGGTCCTGCGGGCGCTGCACGACCTCGACGTCGGGGTCGACGCCGTGGTTCTCCACGCCCCACCCGGCGCCCTCCAGCCAGAACGCGTACTTCGGCTGGGTGATCAGGGTGCCGTCGACCAGGCGGTAGCGGCTGTCGATGCCGATGACTCCGCCCCAGGTGCGGGTGCCGACGACGGGGCCGATACCGAGGGCGCGGATCGCCGCGTTGACGATGTCGCCGTCGGAGCCGGAGAACTCGTTGGCGACGGCGACGACGGGACCACGCGGGGCGTCCCTCGGGTAGCTCTCGGGCCGCATCCCGCGCGGCAGGTCCCAGCCGACGATCCGCCGGGCCAGCTTCTCCACGACGAGCTGGGAGGTGTGGCCGCCGCGGTTCTCCCGGACGTCGACGACCAGCCCCTCGCGGGCGACCTCGATACGCAGGTCGCGATGGATCTGGGCCCAGCCGGGCGCCTGCATGTCGGGCACGTGCAGATAGCCGAGCCGGCCGCCGGACCGCTCGTGGACGTGGGCGCGGCGGCCGGCGACCCAGGCGTGGTAGCGCAGGGGCTCCTCGTCCGCGAGCGGGACCACGACCACGTGCCGCAGATCGCCGCCGCCGGCGGGCGAGACGGTCAGCTCGACGGGCTTGCCGGCCGTGCCGATCAGCAGCGGGCCGGGGCCGGTGACCGGGTCGACCTGCTGCCCGGCGACCGCGACGATCGCGTCCCCGGGGCGCATGGCGACGCCGGGCGCGGCCAGCGGGGAGCGGGCGTTCGGGTCGGAGGTCTCCGAGGGCAGGATGCGGTCGACGCGCCAGCCGCCGTCCCCGTGGCGGGAGATGTCGGCGCCGAGCAGTCCCTGCCGGGCGCCGTCGCCGAAGCCGCCGCGCGGGGTGACGTAGGCGTGCGAGGTGCCGAGTTCGCCCTGCACCTCCCACAGCAGGTCCACCAGGTCGTCGTGGGTGGCGAGGCGGTCGAGGACGGGCCGGTAGCGGTCGAGGACGCCGTCCCAGTCGACGCCGCCCATGTCGGCCCGCCAGAAGTTGTCCCGCATGATGCGGCCCGTCTCGTCGTACATCTGCCGCCATTCGGCGACCGGGTCGACGGTCTGCCGGATCCGGGTGAGGTCGACGGCGATGTTCGAGTCGCTGTCCTCGTCGTCGGAGGCGTGCCGGTCGGCGGGTACGACCCTGAGCCGGCCGTCGCTCCACAGCAGCACCCGTCTGCCGTCACCGCTGACCTCGAAGTGGTCGGCGTCGGCGGCGAGATGTTCCAGGCGCTGCTGGGCGAGGTCGTAGCGCTCGAGCCGGGTCTTCGGGTCGGGGGCGTCGGGCGTGGCGCGGCCGGAGCCGAGGACGCCGCGCACCGGGTGGCGCAGCCAGAGCACCCCGTCCTTGGCCGCGCGCAGGTTGGAGTAGCGGGCGGCCTCGACCGGGAAGGGCACGATGCGGTCGGCGAGGCCGTCGAGGTCGATCCGGGTCGCCGGGGTGCCCTCGCTGTCCGGCGTCTCCTCCTTGTCGGGAGTGCCGAAGGGCCGGCCGTGCCGCTGCGGTCCGAACGGGGACGGGGTGGTCGCGGCGAGGGTGATCAGGTGCGGGCGGACGCCCTCCACGAAGGCCAGGTCGAAGACGTGCTCGTCGTAGACCGGGTCGAAGGAGCGGCTGGAGAGGAAGGCGAGGTGCTTGCCGTCCAGGGTGAAGGCGGGCGCGTAGTCCTGGAAGCGCAGCGGGGTCGCCTCGGTGACCGACAGGTCGGTGGTGTTGGCGAGGCGGAGCTGGGAGAGGGGGTGGGGCCCGGGGTGGGCCCAGGCGAGCCAGCCGGAGTCGGGTGAGAAGGCCAGGCCGTGGACGTCGCCGTGCTCGCTGCGGGTCACCTCGCGCACCTCGCCGGTCTCCCGCTCGACCAGCAGCAGCCGCCCGTCGTGCGCGGCGACGGCGGCCCGGCTGCCGTCGGGCGCCATGGCCAGTTCCAGGACGCGGCCGAGCTGTCCGGCGGCGAGCCGGCGCGGGGGCGTGCCGAGGGCCGCGCCGGTGGCGGGCGCGAACTCCAGGGCGTCCTCGCCCTCGGCGTCCGTCACCCACACCACCCACTCCTCGCCCTCGGAGCGGAAGGTGCGCGGCAGCCGGGTCCGTACGCCCGGCTGGGCGGCGAGCGCGCGGGCGGGGCCGGAGCGGTGGGTGACCCAGTGGACGGCGCCGCGCACGGCGACCGCGCTGCCGCGCGCGGTGTGGTCGGGCGCGGCGGAGCCGAACCAGTGGGAGGCGTCCAGGTGGAAGGTCTGCCGTTCGTTGCGCTGCCCGCCGAGCCGGACGTCGAGCCGGCGCGGCTCGGCCCCCTCCAGGTCGTCGAGGATCCACACGTCGCCGGCGGAAGCGTAGACGATCCGGGTGCCGTCCCCGGCGGCGTGCCGGGCGTAGAAGCCTCCCCCACTCTCGGCTTCGCTCGAGCGGGAGGTGCCCCCATGCGGCGTGTGCCGGCGCAGGTCGGAGCCGTCGGCGAGGGAGGAGTACAGCGCGCCGGTCCCCTCGTGGTCGGAGAGGAAGGCGATGCGCTCCCCCGCCCACACCGGGAACTCCAGGTTCCCGTCCAGGTCCTCGTGCAGCCGTACGAACTCGCCCTGACCCTCCCGGTCGATCCACAACTTCCCGGCCGTACCGCCCCGGTAGCGCTTCCACCAGGCCGCCTCCCGCCCCATCGGCGCGGACAGCAGCACGGTGCTCGGCCCGTACGCGACACCGCCGACGGGCCCGTACGGCAGCGGGGCCGACGGTCCGCCGTCGAGCGGGACGGCGTGCGCCCAGGAGCGGCGCAGGCTGGCCTGGCCGTGGGTGGTGATCGCCAGGACCTGGCCGTCGGGGGTCCAGCCGCGCACCTGGGTGCGCCAACTCCCCCAGTGCGTCAGCCGCTTGGACGGTCCGCCGTCGACCGGCGCGATGTGCACCTCGGGGGCGCCGTCGCGGGCGGAGGTCCAGGCGACGGTCGTGCCGTCGGGCGAGATGCGCGGCGCGGAGACCGGCACGTCGTCGGCGCTGATCCGCCAGGCCCGGCCGCCGTCGAGGGGCGCGAGCCAGATGTCGTCCTCTGCGGCGAAGGTCACCAACTCGCCGTGCACATGCGGGAATCGAAGGTACGCCGACGGGGCTGCGGATGCCGGGGAGGCGGGCTGAGTCACCCGATCACTCTAGGCAGGCGCGGCTCGCGCAACCATGCCTTTCGATCACTTGCCCTCCACCGGCCAGCACTGCGGATCGCCCTTGCACCAGATGGTCCTGGTGACCGTCACGGTGACGGTGGCGCCCTGCGGCTGTCCGTTGGACGGGTTGTTGACGATGGGCGACGGCGTCGCGTTGCAGTTGCCGAGCCCGCTCACGTGGAACCAGACCTTGTTGCCGACCTTGGCGGTCAGATCACCGCGCACACAGGCGCCGTCGACGGTCCGCGTGACCTTGCCGGTGACGGTGATGTTCTGCCCGTCCTTGGTCTGACCCTGGCAGTCGACATTGGCGATGGTGGTCGCGCTCGCCGAAGGTGCCTGGCTCGACGCCTGGTTGTTGTTGCCGTAGTTGGCGGTGCAGCTGAGCCACTGCACGTCGACGTGCTGCGCCTTCAGTGCCGCTGTCGCGGTCTGATCGGTCGTGTACGCCACCGACGCGGAGTTCAGCCCATTGGGGTCACATGCCACGGCCCCGGCCACGGCGGCCACCACGCAGGCCGTCGCAGCCGCGACCCGCCGTCCCCGCGGCCGCCGCCAGATCTGCCTCAACGCCCCCATGGACGGCAGCCTGCCACCAGCCGCCGTCCGGCGGTAGAGCGCATACGGTCACAAAAGCGCCGGGGCGGTACGGGTCAGCCGCGCAGCAGCAGCCACTCCTGCAGCTCCACCAAGTTGCCCTCGGGGTCCTTGAGGTGGGCCACCCGCATGCGTTCCGTCATGGGGGACGGTCCGTGCAGGAGGGTCGCGCCGCGGGTGGCGATCTGCTCGCAGTAGACGTCGAGGTCGTCGACCCGCAGGACCACCAGGGAGCGGTGGCCCGTCGCCGTGTCGCCCAGCTCGTTCAGGACCTCGGCCATCATCGACCGGTCCTGCAGGGCGATCCCCGCCGAGCCGGTGGCCGGGCTGAACTTCTCGTACGGCCCCTCGGCCGCGCCCGACTGCGGCTTGAGGCCGAGGACCTCGCAGTAGAAGCGGTAGCAGGCGGCGAAGTCGCTGACGAGAAGCCTGACCTGGGCAAGTTCCACGGTGATCCCCCTGGGGCTTTCAGGACCAGCGGCCGGTACGGCCGAGGAGCAGAGCGGTCGCCGCGGTACCCGCGGTCGATGTACGCAGCACGCTACGCCCGAGCCGGTACGCCTTCGCGCCGGCCTCCTCGAAGAGCGACAACTCCTGCTCGGAGACACCCCCTTCGGGGCCCACGACCAGCACGATCTCGCCCTCGGCGGGCAGTTCGGCGGTGGCCAGCGGCTCGCTGGTGTACGCGCGGTCCTCGTGCAGCACGGCGGCGAAGTCGGCTTTGGCCAGAAGTGCGGCAACCTGCTTGGTCGTTGCCGCGTCCGCGACCTCCGGGAAGCGCAGCCGGCGGGACTGCTTGCCCGCCTCGCGGGCCGTGGCACGCCATTTCGCGAGCGCCTTCAGGCCCCGCTCGCCCTTCCACTGGGTGATGCAGCGGGCGGCCGACCAGGGGACGATCGCGTCCACGCCGGTCTCGGTCATCGTCTCGACGGCCAGTTCACCGCGGTCGCCCTTGGGCAGGGCCTGGACGACGGTGATCCGGGGCGCCGGCTCCGGCTCGAACGGCAACTCGGAGAGCTCGACGAACAGCCGGTCCTTGCCTTCCGTCCGGACCACGGCGCCGGCCGCGCCCCGGCCCCGGCCGTCCGTCAGCACCACGTCCTCGCCGGGCTGAAGCCGGCGTACGGACACCGCGTGCCGTCCCTCGGGGCCGTCGAGTTCGACGACCGTCCCGGCCGTCACGCCCTCCAGCGAGTCGATCACGAACACGGGCGCGGTCATCGCATGTCCCCCTTGGCCGACAACGCTGTCCTGGCCGCGTCGAGCTCGGCGGCGAGGACCTCCACCAGCTGCGCGGCCGGAAGTTCGCGCGCCATGCGGTGGCCCTGTCCCGCCCACAGCGCCATGCCCTGCGCGTCGCCGGACGCGGCGGCCTTCTTGCGCAGCGGTGCGGTGAGGTGGTGGACCTCCGGGTAGGCGGCGGGGGCGTAGGGGCCGTGCTCGCGCATGAAGCGGTTGACCAGGCCGCGGGCCGGCCGGCCGCTGAACGCGCGGGTCAACTCCGTTCGTACGAACAGGGGGTTGGTCAGCGCCTGCTTGTGGACGGCGTTCGCGCCGGACTCCGGGGTGGCGAGGAACGCCGTGCCGAGCTGGGCCGCGCTCGCGCCCGCCGCCAGCACCCCGGCGATCTGCCCGCCGCGCATGATGCCGCCGGCGGCGACGATCGGGATGCCCACGGTCTCGCGTACCTGGGCGACGAGGGAGAGCAGGCCGATACCGGCACCGTTGTTCTCCGCGACGTCCCGGTGCGTGCCCTGGTGACCGCCGGCCTCCACGCCCTGCGCGATCACCGCGTCCGCGCCGGCGCGCTCCACCGCGAGGGCCTCCTCCGCGGTCGTCGCGGCGACCATGGTGAAGGTTCCGACGCGGTGCAGGGAGTCGATCACCTCGCGGCTCGGCACGCCGAAGTGGAAGGAGACCACCGGCACGGGGTTGTCGAGCAGCACGGCCAGCTTGACGTCGAAGCCGTCGTCGCGGCCGCTGTCCGGGTCGCCGAGCTCGGTCTCGTACCAGGCGGCCTCGCCGGCCAGCTGGTGGGCGTAGATCTCGACCGCGCCGGGGTCGGAGTGGTCGGGCTGCGGCAGGAACAGGTTCACGCCGAAGGGGCGGGTGGTCAGCCCGCGGAGCTGTTTGATCTCCTGGTACATGCCGTCGGCCGTCTTGTACCCGGCGGCCAGGAACCCCAGCCCGCCCGCCTCGGACACGGCCTGCGCGAGATGGGGCACGGAGACGCCGCCCGCCATGGGGGCCTGCACGATCGGATGAGGGAAGAGACCGGTCAGCGCGGAGGACATGACGGCATGTTGTCACGTCCCCCGCACAAGTCCGAATCCGGCCTTTCACCTGGCATAGTCACGCGACTTCGCAGCCCGAGGGCGAGAAGGTTTCAGCCCGTCCCGCGTTTGAGGACGAGCGCGAAGCGCGATGCAGGGGGCGAGGGGGCGCAGCCCCCATGACACGGGACGGGCAGGGGCGGAGGGGGCGAAAAACAAACCCTCAGCGCCCGTTGAACGCGT
>Ga0308176_10000829_pt1 | contig 19360 bp, 19 predicted proteins | sample PhyCR2_3_FD_203890 | JGI IMG/M metagenome (GOLD analysis project Ga0308176, IMG submission 203890) | Soil microbial communities from UC Gill Tract Community Farm, Albany, California, United States - DLSLS.C.R2 | ecosystem: Environmental > Terrestrial > Soil > Agricultural land | place: USA... | reverse complement strand
CATTGTTAACGCCGCCAAAGTTAAGCTGACCGGCGGTAAAGAGAATCAGAAACTTTATCGACGCCACACCGGTTATCCCGGCGGGCTGATCGAAACCGGCGCTCGCCGGATGCGGGAAATCCGCCCGGAGCGCATGTTAGAGCTCGCCATTTCGGGCATGCTGCCGAAAACCAAGCTTGGGAAGCAGATGTACCGGAAGCTGAATGTTTACAGAGGCGAGCAGCATCCTCATCAGGCACAAAAACCTGCGCCGCTTACCATTTGAGGGCACAGGACTAGGAGAAAGGATTACGTCAAGATCCGCAAGATCTTGCGCCGTCGTTAATTAGCGAATGCCAGCGAAGTTAGTTCAGCAGTTAGGTACCGGCCGCCGGAAAACGGCAACCGCACGGATTTTCCTGCGACCCGGTAAAGGCCAGATTACGGTTAATCATCGGCCTATTGAAAATTACTTTGTGAATGAGTCCGCCCGGGCCTACGTGCGCCAGCCGCTTCTTGCGGCTGAAATGGCGGATCGATTCGACGTTATGATTCTCGCCAATGGTGGCGGTATCAGCGGTCAGGCAGGCGCAGCCCGGATGGGTATTGCGCGCGCCCTGATCGAGTTCAACACGGAATTGCGTGGAAAGCTGAAATCCCTCGGATTGCTGACACGCGATGCACGCGCAAAAGAACGAAAGAAGTACGGGCAGAAGGGCGCCCGCAAGCGCTTCCAATTCTCCAAGCGTTAATTCGCTCCTGTTTTTCTTCCGTCCAAACCTTTGTCCGCGAGCGGTAGCCTGTTCGGCGCCGCTTGCATAACCGGGGCGCAAGTGATCTCACGCAAATCCCGCCTGGACCGCGTGATTCCGGTCGCTTTCTCTCGCACGTAAAGCCTAGGAGGCAGATTGCCATCGATCTCGATGAAAGAACTGCTCGAAGCAGGCGTTCACTTCGGGCACCAGACCAAGCGCTGGAATCCAAAGATGAAGGAATACATCTTTGGCGAACGCAACGGCATTTATATCGTCGACCTGCAGAAGACGCTTAAGCTCTTTAAAGATGCGATGCGTTATGTCGGCGAAATGGCCGCACAGGGTAAGACCGTCTTGTTTGTCGGCACCAAACGTCAGGCACAGGAAGCGATCGCCGAAGAAGCGACGCGCGCCGGTCAATACTACGTCAACCAGCGATGGTTGGGTGGATTGCTGACCAACATCGCTACCGTTCAGCGCTCCATCAAGCGGCTGAAAGAGCTGGACTCCATGGCGACCGAAAACGCCTATGAGGGCCGGGCGAAAAAAGAAGTCGGACGGCTCGAGCGAGAGCGTAAGCACCTGCAGCAGAATCTGGCCGGCATCAAGGACATGAACGGCCTGCCCGACCTGCTCTTCGTGATCGATTCGAACAAAGAATCCATCGCGGTGAAGGAAGCACGGAAACTGGGCATCCCCGTCGTTGCAGTCGTGGATACGAACTGCGACCCGGACGAGGTTGACTACGTGATTCCGGGCAACGACGACGCGCTGCGCGCGATTCGTTTGTTTACGACCAAGATTGCTGAAGCTGTGGTGGAAGGCCGTACGCTCGCTACCGAACAGGAATTCGTGGCCGAGAAGATCGTCAGCGACGACGATTCCGGGGAACAGACTCCCGAAGAGTACACGCAGTACATGGATCCGAAGTACGCGGAACAGCTCATGTCGGAGAGCCTGGCTACAAGTGGAGAGCCTGAGGCTCCGCCCCGAAAAGGACCGGGTAGCGAAACGGCTGAGGAACTCGTTACGACGACAGTCAGCGAGGGGTAAAGTCCAATCCGAAAATAATCATGGGCGACCTGCCAGCAACGGTTTGGTCGCCCAAGTTGTGTAGGACATAGGCAGAGTAAGCGTGAGCGGCCGTATTCCCGGTCGCGGTGAAGAACATATGGCAGAGATCAGCGCACAATTGGTGAAACAGCTCCGTGACATGACCGGAGCAGGCATGATGGAGTGCAAGAAAGCGCTTCAGAAAGCAGATGGCGACTTACAAAGGGCTGTGGAGATCTTGCGCGAAAGCGGTATCGCCGGCGCAACGAAGAAAGCCTCTCGTTCGACGAAACAGGGCATCATCGCATCGCACATTGCTGCGGACGGCAAGCTGGGGGTGTTGGTAGAGGTGAATTGCGAGTCCGATTTCGTGGCCCGCACGGAAGACTTCCAAACACTAGTCTCCGACATTGCCACTCACATCGGGGCAGCCAGGCCGAAGTACGTTCGAGCCGAAGAGGTAACCGAAGCGGAGAGGGCCAACTTCAAAGCGCACGAGGCTCTTTACGAGCAGAAGTTCGCCGGCGAGCAAGGTGGCACGATCGGTGACCTGGTCAAAGGCAAAATCGCGAAGCTCGGGGAAAACATCAACGTTTCGCGCTTCGCCCTATACCAAGTGACCGGCAATGGTGTGGTTGGCTCCTACATCCACACAGGGGGCCAGATCGGTGTGCTGCTCGAAGTAGCGACCGGCAGTTCGAATATGGGCTCTCAAGACGAGTTCAAGATTCTCATTCGTGATCTTGCCATGCAGGTAGCGGCGGCCTCACCTCAGTACGTCAACAAGGACAAAGTGCCTGCGGACATTCTCGAAAAAGAGCGAAGCATTCAACGCGCTCGCGCCCTGGGCGAAGGCAAGCCCGAAAAGATGGTGGACAAGATCGCGGAAGGCCGCATGAGTAAGTTCTATGAAGAGGTCTGCCTTTTGGAACAGCCGTTCATCCGGGAAAATACCATCACAGTGGCAGATCTGATCAAGACGGCGGGTTCGAAGATCGGCGGAACGGTCGAGGTGACCAGGTTTACGAGGTTCAAGGTTGGGGACGCGGCAGATGCTCCGGGTGTAGCGGAGAGTCCGCTTCCCGTTACTGCATAACGGAATGGTCCTGCAGGACACATTCAGAGGGGGTTGATGCCACAGTTTCGCCGTATTCTTCTCAAGATCAGCGGGGAAGCTCTTGCTGGCCAGCTTTCATTTGGACTGGACCCGGACCGGGTCACGGCTCTGGCGAAGGAAGTCGCCGAAGTCGCTCGTTCCGGTGTCCAGATCGGCTTGGTGCTTGGCGGCGGCAATATCTTTCGTGGAATCGCCGCCGCCGCGTACCATATGGATCGCGTTCAGGGTGACCACATGGGCATGTTGGCCACGGTGATCAACGCTCTCGCGTTCCAGGATGCTCTTGAGCGTCAGGGTGTGCCAACGCGCGTCATGACAGCGATCCAGATGCATCAGGTCGCCGAACCGTATATTCGACGGCGCGCCATTCGTCACCTCGAAAAGGGACGCGCGGTCATCTTCGCTGCCGGCACATCGAATCCGTACTTCTCGACCGACACAGCCGCTACGCTGCGGGGTCTTGAAATTCACGCTGAAATCATCGCGAAGGCCACCAGCGTGGATGGTGTGTACGACAAAGATCCGAAAAAACACACGGATGCCGTGAAATACCCGGAGGTCAGTTACACGGAGGTGTTGTCCAAAGCCTTAGGTGTAATGGACGCCTCTGCTGTCGCGATGTGCCGCGACAACCACATGCCCATCATGGTGTTCGATCTGAAGATCGTGGGCAATATAATGCGTATGGCGATGGGCGAGCCGATCGGAACAGTGATCCGCGATCTGTCGGCTCGAGATCTCGACTATGAAACAGGACAACCAAACCACACCGCCCGCCAGTAGCGGTTCCTTCAAGACCGTGAAGGAGATCGAGGCGAATGCGCGCACTCGCATGGAGAAAGCGCTCGCCGACCTTCAAGGCGAAATGGCTCAATTCCGGACGGGCCGGGCATCGGTTAATTTACTGGACAGCGTACGGGTAGATTATTACGGCTCCCCCGTTCCACTGAATCAGGTTGCACAGCTTCACGTGCCGGAACCGGCAATGATTACGGTTCAGCCTTGGGATACGTCGATGATTCGTGAGATCGAGAAAGCCATTCGCCAGTCCGACCTCGGGCTGAATCCATCCAACGACGGAAAGATCGTTCGCATTCCGATCCCACCACTGACGGAAGAGCGCCGGCGTGATCTTGCAAAGAAGCTCAGTCACTTCACGGAAGAGCGGCGCGTCACATTGCGGAACATTCGGCGCGATGCGAACGAGCAGCTGAAGAAAATCACGAAAGAGAAGCTCATCAGCGACGACGAAGAGCGGCAAGCGCTCGACTCCATCCAGAAGCTGACTGATTCGCAGATCGCGAAGCTCGATCAGATCTCAAAAACGAAAGAAAAAGAGATTCTGGAATTCAAGTAGAACGGCTTCGTTCAGAGATCCGGCGCGCGCCAGTTTTGTCAGCGTCGCGGATTTTTTTTGCAATGGGCTCAAATCGATCCGCAATCTATTTGGTCAAGTCTTCCCCTTCAATCTCACCTGATGCAACCGCCTCCACCGTTAGAATTGTGCGATCGTGGCCTTCGTATTGTCAATGACCATAGGGCGCTAAGAGGATGCCCGTTCCGCGTCTCTATCCCGTACAATTGATCGCCCTTCTCGACCCTGATGAGAGCGAGCAACTGCTTACGCAAAAAGACACCTGTCGATGTACCGACCGGAATGAGCTTGAGCGTTGTCATGCGCGCTACTGCTGTCGAGATCCCGGTGCTCCCGCCGGCAGTTGCCCAACGACCGAGTCGTCATAGGTAATGCCGTTTTTGTCCAGCAGATTTCCCACCACGCGGTCGAGAGCAACTCGTGCTTTGATCCATACGCTCCGGGCCGATACTTCGGTGGACCGGGCCTGCGCGAGATAACCCTCTTGCTGAATCACAAGCAGATTCGTCGATGCGACGACGGACACCTTGTCGCGTTCCGCACTGACTAACTGTTCCTGGTAGATCCGGCTTTGCGTGGCCGCATTCAAGCCAGATCTCACCGTCTGCAAAGCAATCGGCAGATTGAACTGGATGCCGGCCTGATAGATCCTCGATAGTCGAAGGCCGCCGCGCTCAGATTGGGCGGTACGTTGATCTGACCTGTGCCGGGAGTTTCGAGGGAGCCATACGGCAATTCACTGCTACCTCGAGTCTGAAAATTTGCGACTAAGTCAATTTCCGGATGTGTCTCGTTTTGCGAGCCTTTCAGCACCATCTCGCTGCTCTCCACCTGAAGTGTTGCTTGCGCCAGATCGGGACGCATCGAGGGCGCCTGCGAAACGAGTACATCACGCGCGGGGAGATCCTCCCTTGGCGGAACCCGAATAGGATCAGTCGGAACGATATGCAGGTCTGCCAGAACAGGATCAGAAGCACCCTGCCGGGCCAACTGCGTTTTTAGGATGATCTCCTGCTGTTTGACGAGGCCTTCGGCCTGAATGAGATCGAGCTGCCTCGAAGTCACGAGCGATTGGGCGCGAGTCGCTTCAAGTGGCGCCAGCGTTCCCAATTCCACCTGCGCTCGATTGTCTTTAAGCAGTTTCTGCGCCGCGGCGAGCGTTTCGCGCTTTACCTGCGCATTCTCATTCAGGCTGACGAGATCGCAATACAGGCGCGAGATACCGTAAATGGTGCTGATGAGCTGTTGGTAGAACAATAGCCGTGAAATGCGCTGATTAGTACGGGCAATGCGGATGTAGCGAAGGTTCACTTCCCTGCCCCGCCCTGTTAACAGCGGCTGATTGAGAGTGATCGACGTGTTCGGGGCCGAAGATGGATTCAACCTCGACTGATCCCCGTAGAGCACCTGCGCCGCGTCGCCAATCGAGTACGGATGAAATTGAGCCCCAGGTCGTACAGATCCTGCTAGGTGAGTCCTTCTCCGGAGAGCCCGAATTGTACAACAGGAACACTCGACGCGTCGTATTTCAGGATGGCTGGAGGAAAAATGCCCGGTGGTAAAGCACGCAGGATGGTTTGAACAATCGAAGGAACTTGCGAGATCGCAAGTTCCACTTTGGCCCTTGGTGGAAAAAAGACTTCGATGATCGCGACACCGGCATAGGATTGCGATTCCATGTGCTCGATGTCGTTCACCGTCATCGTCATGGCGCGTTCGCAGATCGTAACTACCCGCTTTCCATGTCGTCCGGAGTGAGGCCGCTGTATGTCCACACGATGCTGACAACAGGGATGTCGATGTACGGAAGATATCCTTCGGCGTAACGACCGCGGTGACACAGCCTAGGATAAGAACGAGGACTGAGAAAACGACGAACGTATATGGTCGTCGCAACGCGAGATGAACTATCCACATGAGCTATGCGAAGGCAGACCGGGAATACGTTGTCATGTTCCACTGAACAGCAATCTGCTATTCGCGACAGGGCGGTTTGCACTTCTGATGTAGTGCACTGCAGATAACGTCGTACTCAGGATGCCCTCACCCGTTCGGGAGCTTTCTGACACAAACGCCGGCTCCTCGCGCTCTTTTCGAACGACGTGTCGTGTTTCGATAGGGCTAGCAGTATCTCGGTAATCCCCATTTAAGAAAAGCAATGTCTATCGTCCATAAACTTGAGCTGATCGTTCTCGCTCTGCTAACCCTGGTGATCTGTTTTGGCTCGATAGCGAAGTGGCTCAAGCTTCCCTATCCGATCGTGCTGGTGATCGCGGGGCTTGGCGTGAGCCTGGTTCCGAGTCTGCCAAGGATACCCCTGAACCCTGATTTGATTTTCATCGGCGTTCTTCCTCCGCTGCTCTTTTCCGCGGCCTTCGCTACTTCCTGGCATGAGTTCCGTTACAACCTGGCTAGTATTTGCCTGCTCGCTTTCGGGCTCGTGGGTTTTACGGTTGTTGGCGTCGCGTTCATGGCTCACATGCTGCTGCCGGAATTCGACTGGCGCCTGGGACTGGTCCTTGGAGCCGTCGTTGCGCCCACCGACGCTATCGCGGCAACCGCCATCGGCAAACGGCTTGGCTTGCCACAGCAGATCATCGACATCTTAGAAGGAGAAAGCCTGATTAACGACGCAAGCGGTTTGCTGGCGCTTCAGCTTGCTACGTCCCTCATTGTCGACGGCCAGGCACCCTCGCTGTTCGGCGGAATTTGGCAGCTGATCTATCTGCCGGCTGCCGGGATAGGGGCGGGTTTGCTAGTCGCGAAGTTAGTCCATGTCCTCGGGCGGAAGCTGGACGATGCGCCCATTGAAGTAACGATGACGCTCGTCAGTCCTTATGTGGCCTACCTCAGTGCAGAATCGATCCACGGCTCAGGCGTTCTCGCAGCTGTTGCGGCTGGCCTGTACTTGGGGCAAAAGAGCTCGTCTCTCTTTTCGTCAGTTTCGAGGCTCGAGTCAAAGAGCTTTTGGAATACGTTTACGTTTGTACTGAACAGCCTGGTCTTTCTGCTGATCGGGTTGCAGCTCCCCTATATCCTGGCCGAGATCCGATCGACTCCCACTAGCATCCTCCTCATGGATGCGGCGGAGTTTGTGGCCGCAGTGATCCTGCTGCGGCTCGTTTGGGTGTACCCGGGCGCCTACGTCGCTTATCTGATCCGCCGGTATTTGCAGGGTCAACCGGAGAACCTGCCAAGCTCCAGAGGCCTGTTCGTGATCGGATGGACTGGCATGCGAGGCGTGATTGCACTTGCGGCAGCCATCGCACTGCCGCAGTCGGTCGCAAATGGCTCGCCCTTTCCCCAGCGCAACGTTATCATCTTTCTGACGTTCTGCGTGATTTTTGTCACACTTGTCGTGCAAGGCCTGTCACTGCCGCCGATCATTCGTAGCCTCGGGTTATCGCGGAAACCCGCGAACAATCCGGAAGAGCGCGACGCGCGACGCAAAATGGCGAAGGCAGCGCTCGACCGCTTGAACGAGATGAAGCGGGACCGGTCCGCGTCTCCTCAAGTCTACGAAGACATCCGGCGTTACTACGAGCGCCGGCTTGCGTTCGCACAAGAGGAGGACAGTGGCAACTCAGACCCGAACGGCCGGGAATACCAGCAGGCTTACCACTCCGTCGCCAAAAAGCTCCGGGCCGTCGAGCGAAATAGAGCCATCGAGATGTACAAAAAACGCGAGATCCCGGACAGCGTTCTTCACGTTCTCGAGCGTGAATTAGATCTGCTCGACATCCGCTTTACCGATAATTGATCGACGCCACATCCGGTGTAGCCGCACCGGCGCGGATAGCTAAAATGGCGTATCCAACATGCGTGGGCTCTCTCTTGTAGTGCTTCTGCTCTCTTCAGGCTTAGAACATCCGGCCGGGGCTATCGACGCGCGATTCATATCCGCGGAGATGAAGTGGCGGCTCATTGGTCCGTTCAGAGCGGGTCGCACGGTTGCGATTTCCGGAGTCGTGCAGCAGCCAAACACGTTCTACATGGCGCCTAACAACGGCGGAGTGTGGAAAAGCACGGACTACGGGAGGACATGGGAGCCGATTTTCGATGGCCAGCCGACAGGGTCGATCGGATCGCTGGCCGTGGCTTCCTCCGACCCCAACATCATTTACGTCGGGAGTGGTGAGGGTTTACAGCGCCCCGATCTATCAGTGGGCGATGGCATTTACAAATCGACGGATGCGGGAAAGACATGGGAGCATCTCGGTCTTCGCGACGGATACCAGATTCCCTCCGTCATCGTTGATCCCAGCAATCCCGACCGGCTCTTCGTCGCTGTTCTCGGCCATCCTTACGGACCGAATACGGAGCGCGGTGTGTTTCGTTCAACCGACGGCGGCAGAACTTTCGAACGCGTGCTTTACAAAGACGAGAACACCGGCGCCATGCAGGTCACGTTCAAGCCCGGTGATCCGAATACGCTCTATGCCGACCTTTGGGCAGCACGACAGGCGCCCTGGGAAGTGGGCGGGTCTTTTCACGGGCCAGGCAGCGGGCTCTTCAAGTCAACGGACGGAGGAAACACGTGGAAGCAGTTGACCGGCGGTCTACCGACTTTTGCGGAGGGGCTCGGCCGTATTGGCTTTGGCATAGCGCCGTCCGACCCTAGCCGCATGTATGCACTCGTCGACGCTGGTCCTGGGTCAGGTGGCCTCTATCGATCTGATGACGGGGGAGACACCTGGCGCAAGGTCAATAACGAAAGTCGTATTTGGGGTCGAGGCGACGATTTCGCGTGTGTGCAAGTGGATCCGAGAAACAAAGACCGGATCTACGTTGCGAACACTTCCACCTATCGGTCCGAAAATGCCGGGCAGGATTTCCTTGCGATCAAAGGCGCGCCGGGCGGGGACGATTATCACTCCATCTGGATCAATCCTCAGAACCCGGACATCCTGTTTTTTGGCGTCGACCAAGGAGCAATCATCAGCGTCAACGGCGGGCGAACGTGGAGTTCCTGGTATAACCAGCCAACGGCCCAGTTCTACCATGTCATCACAGACGATCGCTTTCCGTACTGGGTCTACGGCGGTCAACAGGAAAGCGGTTCCGCGGCCGTCGCCAGTAGAAGCGATGACGGCGCAATCAACTTCCGCAGCTTTCGAACAGTGGGTGTTGAAGAGTACGGCTATGTTGCACCGGATCCGTTAAATCCCGATATCATCTACGGCGGCAAGGCGAGTCGGTTCAACTGGGCGACGGGGGACGTTCAGGACGTTAGTCCACAAGTGTTGCGCGGCAATTACCGATTTGTGCGAACAATGCCGCTGATCTTTTCGAAAGCAGACCCGCATGTGCTGTTCCTGGGTTCCAACGTTCTCTTCAAAACTGTGAACGGAGGCAAGAGTTGGGATGTCATCAGCCCGGATCTCACCAGGAAAATTTGGGACATGCCATCGGTCATTCAGGCCTTCGCTTCGCAGGATCCCGAAAAAGGGAAGCATCGAGGTGTTATCTACACCGTCGCTCCTTCTCCCCTGGACGTAAACCTCATCTGGGCCGGGACCGACGATGGTCTGATTCGTCTTACTCGTGACGGAGGCAAGACGTGGGGCGACAGAACGCCGTCAGCGCTCACTCCCTGGAGCAAAGTTTCTCTAATGGAAGCCTCGCGGTTCGATCGGCAAACCGCGTATGCGGCTGTCAATCGCTTCCGCCTGGATGATCTGAAGCCACACATTTTCCGGACGCACGATGGTGGAAAGACCTGGAACGAGATCGTGACAGGCTTACCTGAACGCGCGGTCGTCAACGCCGTTCGTGAGGATCCGGTGCGCCGTGGATTGCTGTTTGCCGCGACCGAAATCGGTATGTTCGTCTCGTTCAACGATGGCGACGAGTGGCAATCGCTCCAGATGAATCTGCCTGTCACCTCCGTTCGGGACGTTGTGGTTCACGACAACGATCTGGTGGTCGGCACACACGGACGTTCCTTCTGGATCTTGGACGACATCGCACCGTTGCGGCAGGTCAAGGAGGGGACCCCAACCGATCAGGGTTCCCTCTTTGCGCCCTCGAAGGCAATTCGGTGGCGATTCAACCGCAACACGGACACGCCTTTGCCGCCCGAGGAGCCGGCAGGCGAGAACCCGCCGGAGGGCGCCGTAATCGACTATGTTCTCCCTGAAGGGAACGGCCCGGTAGAACTCGACATCCGCGACGCATCGGACAAATTGGTGCGTCGTTATTCGAGCGAAGATAAAGCTCCGGTCACACAGGCGCAATTGCGAAAGCAACTGAACGTTCCGACTTACTGGGTCAGACCGTTTCGCGCCCTGCCGGGCTCAGCCGGCGCGCACCGGTTTGTGTGGGACCTGCGTTACGCTCCGCCACCAGCCCTCGATCATCAATACCCGATTGCGGCGATCTATAGAAACACACCTCGCGTGCCGCTGGGCACTCTGGTGACCCCAGGACGCTACACAGTGGTCCTGCGAGCAGGCGGAAAAACGATTTCACAGCCGCTCACCGTGACCATGGACCCCCGCGTAACAACCTCGCTTGCGGAACTCACGAAACAGAAAGTCATTTCACAGCGACTGGTTGGAATGATGCAGACCGATGCCGAAGTGTTGTCCCAGGTTCGCGATCTCATCCGCGCCGTACGTGCTCGGGCGAACTCCAGCGCTCCCGACGAGGTGAAAACAAAGCTGAACGCCGCCCGAGATGAGCTGGATGGGCTGGGCGGTCGCTCCGGCACGAGCAGAGGCGCTGGCGGTCCGTCAAACCTGACCGCTCTGAATCGCGAACTCACCCGGGTATTTGAGATTGTGCAGGGTTCGGATCACGGTCCCACGACGCAGGCCGTGTCGGCTGTCGCTGAATTGCGGAAGAGGCTGGATACCCAACTGTCGAAATGGAAGAGTTTCCGAACGACGACCTTAGTGAAGTTGAACACCGTGCTGCGAGATGCCAGGCTCGATGAGATCACTGTTCCGAAGCCGGATCTCGATCGCCTGAAAGGGGCTGGATCGGAAAATTTCGATGGTGATGTTGACGAGCCCTAGGGGGGTCGTTCTCTGCGGCTAGTGTACGGAGGAGACGTCGGCGCGCTCCGCAGGCAGCTCGCGCACGGTAGATGTGGTCTGTATCTCGGCCCGGATGCTTGGCTGGTACACGCGTTGCGTTGATGAGCTGAAGACGCCAACGCCTGCCAACCAGGATTCGAATCGTGCCTGGGACACGTTATTCGAGTCAGTCACTCGCGGCAACAGCATAGGATCGGAGCCCTTCGACACCAATCCGGGATCACAGGTGGTTGCGGACTTCACTCCGGCCTCACGCAACCAGCCCGTGAGTTCGGGGCGATATCCGCCGTTCGGATAGCAAAAGTGCTCGGGCGTAATCCCCGTAGCCGCCCGGATCAACTCACGATTTCGTGCGATCTCCTCGAGAAACAACTTGCGATCTGCCGGAAGCTTGTGGCGGTGCGTATGCAGCTCGATGTTGATATCGTGGCGAGAAACTTCGGCAAGTTCCGCCGGGTTCATCAGGTGAAGCGTACGGGACCTAAGGATCTCTTTGATGTTCAGCCCGAGCTGTTCCGCCAAAACGGCAAGGGCATGGTCCTTCTCCTCTCCGGTGAGCAGACTCTCCGTGGCGAAGAAACGAAGCCGCTTCGCAGTTTCATCAACCGCAGCCATGGAATCGAGCGTGACGGTGATCGGCAGCCCGATACGGCCGGGATCCGTTACCGTCTTGCCCATACCTTTCCAAAGGAGATACGAGCAGGTGGTATCGAAAACGGGCCGGTTGTAATAGGTGTAATACGTGGTCTGGTAAACCGTTGCCGGGAAGTTGAATTCACGAAGGATCGGCCATGCGGTCGTGTAGAAGTCGTGCCAGCCATCGTCGAACGTAATGGCAACGGCAGGGTGTTTCAAACTACCCGCCTCAATCTGCCGCAGTGCTTCGCCGAGAGGAAGCACGTCGAGACCGAAAGAACGGATTGTTGCCAGCCTTCTTCTGAAAGTAGCCGCATCCATGTAGAGTGACGGCTTCCAGAGATCTTCGTCGGACTTACTGACCCCGTGATAACACAGGATCAGCAAAGACTTCCTATTCCGCCGCAAGTACCTTGAGACCTGAAACAGACCCAGGCGTCGAGCGGCACTGAAAAATGAACTCTTTGCTCCTTTGTATAAACTCCGGCTCGAAGCTGTTTCTAGCATTCTCGCAACCCGCGACGTTTCGACCTTTCCGATGTTGAAGCCTAGCGCATGTTGATCCATCCCCGACGCCACGGCTTCAAATAAGTTTACACGCCAATCCCCGTCTTCAGAGTAGCTTAACGAGTTCTGAGCAACAAGGTCGTGACCGGGATGCCTGGCCGACTCTCATCTCTTGAGTACCCTCGACAATTAGTACTCCTGCTTGATGAAAGCCTAATGATTCGCAACTACTAGCCAGTACCGATGAAGTAGTTAATGGAGCTTCGAAAATCGTCCGCACGTTGCAACAGCTCGCGAGCTAAAATGGGCCCTCGTTCCCAAGCCGCGGATCGGGCTTGAGCCTGACGGTTTGTGAATAGCTCTGCCCGTTGGCTGTTAGTCGAACGCTATAGTCCGCTTTTTCATCAACCCGGAAGGCGGGCTCCTTTTCGTTCGGAACGCGCCGCCCATTGTGCATGTCGATGGCACGGTCGACCCCCGGGGGGGGCAATACTTCGACCCGCGCTCTCCCTTGAGCGAGAGCGTTGGTTGCCTCCGAGCTCGCCGGTTGCGATTCGGCGCACGATCCCGTGGAGGGTTGTTGGCCAGCCCCAAAGGGCCCGCGCGTCGTGACCGGCGCAAACGCAAACCGATGGATACCGGACGCCGTCGATGGTTGCTGAGCTGTTTGCTCCCAGATAGCCTGCACGTTCAGCGTCTCTGTATCGACCTTGCGCAGTTCCATATCGCTTGCGGCACAAGCACGCACCGCTCCGCTCCCGTCGAGCAATTCGAGCTTCAGGGGCCCGCTGACTGGAGATCTCAGCCAGTAGTAGACCAGAACACCCACGGGCGGATTTGTTTCTTGTGGCTCCTCATGTGGCATCGGGCGTGCCATTCATTCCTCCCGGCGTCACGGCGAATGTTTCACCGGGCTTGAAGAGGTAGACATTTACGGCGGTGATGTCAGAACTCTGGTTGGCAAGCTGGCGCAACGCCGCCATCTGATCCATCACCCAAAATCCCCGCCCATGCGTTGCAATGGCGATGTCATCCCCATGGACAACGATGTCTCGGATAGACGTAACCGGCATGTTGTTCTGCAATGGTCGCCAATGGTCACCGTCATCGAACGATACGTATACGCGGAGCTCTGTCGCAGCATAGAGGAGGCCTTTCGTCTGCGGGTCCTCTTTCACGCAGTTGACGTACGCGCCTTCCGGTATACCCGCTATGACGTTTTGCATGTCTTGCCCGCGTCGTGAGTGCGGTAGATGTACGGCTTGTCATCCGCGATGCGGTGGCGATCCACGGAGGCGTACGCGCTGTCGAGCTCGAAGTGGCCCGCTTCTACCTGAGAGACCTTGCTCCAGGGCGTGAGTTCTTTCGGAGTAACGTCGTTCCAGTTCTTGCCGTCGTCTCGGATTACGTGAATCAATCCATCATAGTCCCAACCCACACGATGTTGCTGGCGAGCGGTGAGGGACTGATCGTGTACACAACACCGAATCGATCCGTCATCGGCTGGTCGATATCCTTGGCCGTGATAGCATCGAGCGTCGAAGGCACCGCTGGTTTCACGCGTGAGAGGTCGGGACTGATTTTCTCCCACGTGCGGCCCCGATCGCGCGAACGCAAGACAAACTGGTTCTAGGAGTAGAGCGCCTCATCCGCCCGATCAAACAATTGTACAGACGCAAACTACATCAGATGAAACTCGATCTCGACCGTGACCCTGACATTGACCGGCTTACCGTCTTTTGTTCCGGGCTGAAAGCGCCATAGCTTTACAGCCTTAAGCGCTGTTTTGTCCTCTTCTGAGTTGAGCCCGCGAATGATCTGGCAATTGGAAGGGGTGCCTTCTGCCGTTACTACGGTGGATACTCTCACGACACCCTCGACGAAGGCCTCTTTGGAGTTTGCCGAAAACTCCGGCTCGACGTAGTGGACTAGCTTCGGTGCCTTCACGGCCGGACCGGGTTCATAGACCTCCGAAGCTCCCGCATCCCTTGTCTTTTGGTTTGGCTTGTCGTCATCCGCTCTGCAAAGAGCTGCCGACACGAGCAGGCTAATCGCGAGGGCACGGACCCATGCACGCTTGCCACTTTGTGGACACACGTATTCCTCCCTGATTAGCAAGCGAGTGAACAGGAAGACGGTGAAGACTACCGAGAGGTTTCAACGCGGCGAAAAAACTTCCGTGTGAGGATCGGGTAATATGACGGCGCCTTAGTTGGTCCGGGAACTCGGTTCGACAATCGCTTCCACATTCATTGAATACAGGGCCGATTTCCCGTCGCGATCGCTCTGGAAAAAGATACGCCGGTTGTCGGGGGAGAACACCGGCGTGACAGTTCTAGGTTCATGAGCCCGGTGTTCACAAAGCGTCAATTCACGTTCCGGAGAACGCAGCAAAAGGATGATGTTCGGCTGCGCTTTACTCCTGCTCGCGCCGAGAAATACACTCGCGTCATCGTTGCAATTGAAGCTGGCAAACTGGCTCGTTTTTGCGATCTCAGTTTCGGATGGCGAATCCAGAGAAACCTGGCGAATGTCTGAAACCACCGTGCCGTTAGCCAGGGAACTTCGGAGAAACAGCACGGAACGGCCATCGGGAGACCACCTGGCATTCGAGATGTTCCCGGAGGCAAGCCGGACTGGCTTTCTCGTTCCGTTGGCTGCCAGGCTCGCCCACCAGAGTTCGCTTTCATCCGAAGAAAGTTCCCGGCGATAGAGACAGGCTGCCCCATCCGGACCAACCAGGCACCAATCCGAGATATCTTCCGCCAGCACTGGCCCGCTTCTCGACAAATATTCGAGTCGCTTTTGCCGGACCACGACGAACTCAGATGGTTCGCGCACTTCGCTGAACGCCGATATTCCATCTGCCAACACGCGTGTCTTTCTCCCGAGCAGGTTCATTTCGACGAGACGGTCGCCTTCGATCAAGCGAAGAAACCGGTCCTGTCCATCGAGACATAACGAGCCGGGGCGGAGAGACTGGGTCTCGGCGATCTGGGCGAGTGCGCCGGTTCGGAGATCTGCGCGGAACGGGTGAAAACTGCCGTTGCGGTCGGACGAAAAGATCAAAAACCGTCCTTTCAGCGAAATGAAACGGTTCGTTGCATCGGGGAGGAGACTCGCGCTCGCGGGACTGGTCAGGCGAACGAGAGAGTTCTCCGTGACCGGGTCGCGGTATCGGATGAACTCGCCGACGCCGGCCGGTAGCGAAGACTTCAGCTTCGGCGCGTTCGCCTTCTGGGCAGGCGCGCCGCAGATTCCGGCTGCGGCGGATACGCCCAGGAGCAAACTGCGTCGGGAGATCCTTTGGTTCACTACTTACTGAGACGCACTATGTGGCGTGAGAAGTACTACAGACCGAGTTCGTTGCGCCCGGCTCTCGAAGCAAGCAACCCACCACGGGATTTCGTCTTTGCGAGGTACTTGTAAGGATTAACGGGAGTTCCAGCCACGCGCACTTCGTAGTGCATATGCGGACCGGTCGCCCTACCCGTGGCCCCGGAGAGCGCAATGACCTGGCCGCGTCGGACCTCCTCGCCCGGAACCACTAGGAACGAGGAAAGGTGAGCGTAGTACGTCTGCAGTCCATTGCCGTGGTCAACGACAACCAGCTTTCCATAAGCTCCAGACCACCGGGCCGAGACCACGACTCCGTCCGCGCTTACGTGCACTGAAGTACCCGTGGGAGCGGACAGATCAATTCCGGTGTGGAACGCACCCTCGCCCGAGAAAGGATCGGAACGCCCGCCGAAGGAACTGCGCAAGATGCCTTCAATTGGCCAGCTGCTGGGAAATGACTGGCCCTGCTTCGGGAACCCGTACCGGCGGTAGATTCCGCCGAAGGAAGCGGCTTTCAGATAATTGAATTCGCGGATCGACTCATTTACCGTCGGAACGAACAAATCGGCATTGGTCGAAACGGCGCGATTTCCGTTCGGAGCGGGAGCATTCAGCCCATACGCCGCAGAAACTTCATTTGCCAGAATTTCAAGCGATGCCATCTGCTCCGTATGCTGGAGCGAAATCCGCTGTAGTTCCAGGTATTTACCCCGGAGGCCCTCAAATCTGGCACGCAACTCGTTGTAATGAGAGGCCTTCCAGGACATCCGGACGTAACTGGAAAACATCGCGAACGCACACACGCAGAAGAGCGACAGTGCGACAAAAACGTAGGCTAAGTGCTTATATTTCACACGTATTCGTTTGCATTGCCCAGGCACCGCGTGGGCAAATTCAAGAACGAAGTACTGTTTATCCATTCAACTCCTCACGGCCTACACACGGCCCAATAAGCCTGCCTGAGTGACACACGTCAGCTGGCCCCTGTCGGCGGAGAATCCTTAAATCTACCTTCCAGGGAAGAATGTGTCAATAGCGGAAACTTATAGGTACATAGCCAAAAGTCAAACGACGACATCAACTTAAGCACGATTGTTTCGCGATCGGAACTTAGATTCGGATGGGTGCGGGTTGTTTCTCTCTAAAAACATCTGTACTTGAGCCCTGAATCCCGTCTGGCGAACTTGGCCCGATAGCGTGCGGGCGCACTGATCAGATTGCCGATGGTAGCGCAGGTGGGGCGGAAGATGTGGGCCTCGGTATCAGGCCAGAACAGGGGATGGGCGACGATTTTCGTTCGCGACGCCGCGACCGCATTCATGGTTGCGTCGGCTTCAAGAGCCAGTTTCTCCGGCGATAGAACCTCGTCGTTGATAACAAGATCAACGGGGTGGTCAATGCCGTCGAACCGGACTTCGAACGCCAGATAAGGCCGATCCATGAGCCGTTGCCGGTGTGCCTCGCCGTCGCTTAGCTCGACACGATCAGATAACCAGGATCGGAAGAATTCGTCGGCATTCGGCGCATGGATGGAGGGAAGCTTCAGTCCGTCCACGACTTGGACACGGCTAACGTAAAGGTCGTAGTCATTGATTTCGTTGCCCAGAAGGGCATCGCGCACGGCTCCACCCCGTACGATCGGTTCGCTGAAGCCAAGCCTCTGAGCGCCCGCAAAGACGGGCGCGAACCGCTGCAGCAGAGATCGATGGTTGAGCTCAATGGCGCGCACTCCGCGCCGTAGGTGGAGATTGAAGAACTTCGATAAAACAGATTTCACTCGATTATAAGTTGCGATGCGGCTCCCCGAAGTATTTACAGGTCTTTACAGCCCTTCGGGTAACCTGGCGTTCTATTGACGCGCATTCCTTCACGGAAGGACAAACAAATGAAATTAGTTCGATGGGTTGTGGCTGCCGGTCTCGCAACCTTCAGCTTGCTGGCAGCTGATGTCACGGGCAAGTGGACGGCGGAGATGCAAGGTCCGAACGGAAATACGCGAACCGTGACGATGAACCTGAAAGCGGACGGAAGCAAGCTCACTGGAACCGTGAGCGGCGGACGCGGGGGCGAAGCCGAGATCTCGGACGGTAAAGTCGACGGGAACGACGTTAGCTTCTCCGTAGTTCGAGAATTCAACGGCAACAAGATGACGTCGAACTACAAGGGCAAGGTCGACGGCGATGTCATCCATTTCAATATGAAGATGGAAGGTGGCCCGATGGGCAATATGCCCGAACGCCAGTTTGACGCCAAGAAGTCAAGCTAAAGAAGTTCACAACGCCTTACACAGATTGTTCGAAGGGCATAATCAAACGATGCCCTTCGAACGTGAGATCCAGGTTGCGAAGCTCCTGGCGCAGGAGGCTGGTGCACTGGCGCTCGACTTCCAACGCAAAGGCGTGACAGCCGAATCGAAGTCTGACGAATCACCCGTCACTGCAGCCGACCGCGCCTGCGAGCGGCTGATCGTCGATGGAATCGCGCGGGAATTCCCGGACGACGGTGTTTTGGGCGAAGAAGGCGCTAATCGCGAAAGCCGGAACGGGCGCAAATGGATCATTGACCCTATCGACGGCACGCGCGATTTCGTCCGGGGCATTCCGCTCTGGGCGGTCCTGATCGGACTCGAGCAGGATGGAGAAATCGTCGCCGCCGCCGCAAATAGTCCGGGCCAGGGTCTGCTTCTCTGCGCCAGTTCTGGTTCCGGTGCCTGGCTCAACGATCGGCAATTGCGAGTCGCTGACAAGAGCGACCCCTCTGAGGCCGTTCTTTGCTTCAACGGCTTCAATAAGGCCGGCGTGAAGCCCTTTGCGGATCGCCTGCTCCCCTGGGTTCAACGGTTCTGGGCAGTTCGCAGCCTGGGTGGTTCGGCAGACGCAATGCTCCTCGCACAGGGCAAAGCAGATGTGTGGATCGAGCCGACTGCTGCGCCCTGGGACCTCGCACCGCTAAAGCTGCTGGTTGAGGAAGCGGGCGGCGTGTTTCGAAGCTTCGATGGCGCGAATACGATCTACGGCGGAAACGCTTATGCCTGCTCGCCGGGGCTTGAGCCTTACGTGCGTGAGTTGCTGGGCTAAGCGGAATACCTCGCCGCTTATACTCGGAAAGTGTCCGCCGACCTTCTCCTCCACATCGTCTCGCGTTTCGTTCACATCAGCTCAGCGATCCTGCTGCTTGGGGGAGCATTCTACGCGCGCCAGGTCCTCGTTCCGATTTTGAGCGGCTTGCCCTCTGGGCAGGTGGACATAGCCGCGCGAACGAGCCAGACACGCTTTCGAACCACGCTTTGGAGCCTTCTGGTCCTCATTGTCCTTTCGGGCCTAAAGAATTTCATGAGCTACTCCGGCCCCCGGCACACCTCGACCTACCACATGTGGTTCGGGATCAAGATGCTGCTCGTCCTGCATATCTTGGCGTCGGCGATACTGTGGGTCACCTCTCCCTATTCAGGCGAAAGAAGTATTGAGAAAAGCAATCGGCGCCTTACGGGCATGGTGATCTCCGGTTTCCTGGTCGTTATTATCTCGGCATACCTCCGGTCCCTTTCACAGCGCGGCTT
>Ga0308176_10000826_pt1 | contig 19401 bp, 18 predicted proteins | sample PhyCR2_3_FD_203890 | JGI IMG/M metagenome (GOLD analysis project Ga0308176, IMG submission 203890) | Soil microbial communities from UC Gill Tract Community Farm, Albany, California, United States - DLSLS.C.R2 | ecosystem: Environmental > Terrestrial > Soil > Agricultural land | place: USA... | reverse complement strand
CTGGGACGAAGCTCTGTGGGAGGGGTCTGGTCGCCCGAGGCGGTAATGTGCGCGAAGCGCGCGACATGCAATCCGATTCCCGCGCGGGCGCAGCCCGCGCACCTCATTCGCTCCGAGCGAAGCGAGGTGCGCGAAATTCCCGCCGCGGGCGACCAGACCCCTACTTCGCAGCCCCTCGTCCCTCGCTCTTCGAGGACGAGCCTCTAGTCCTCCGCTTCGCCGATGATGAAGTCCGACTTCTCGGAGTCGGAGAACTTCACCCAGCAGTGCTCGGGCGGGACGCCTGCGACCTCGATCAGGGCCGCCTCGATTCGCTTGGCGATCTCCGCCTTCTGCTCGTCGGAGCGGCCCTCGTACCAGTGGACGTGAACGAACGGCACGGTGGCGGGGGAGCGGCGCGGCGCCTAGGCCAGCGCCGGCTCTAGCTCGGCCTCGAGGCGGCGCTTTGGCATGGCGCCGACGACTTTCTTGGCGATCGCGCCGTCCTTGAAGAGGATCATCGTCGGGATCGAGAGGACTTCGTATTGCGCGGCCGTCTGCTGGTTCTCATCGACGTTGATGCTGAGGACCTTGAGGTCGTCGCGCTCGGCGTCGATCTCCTCGAGAACCGGGTGCACGACTCGGCACGGTCCGCACCAGGGCGCCCAGAAGTCGACGAGCACCGGGCCCTCGGCGTCGAGCACGTCAGCTTTGAAGGTGGCGTCGGTCACGTCCGTCAATTTGCCAGTCACTTGATATCGGTCTCCCGGAATCGAGGTTCGTCGGGCAATACTTCAGAAAGTATAGCGGCGTCGTCAGCGGCGGGGGACGCCTCGCCAGAGCCATCGCCGCCGAGTCGCAGCAACGGCAGGCGCCAGACCGCCTCGGCGACGATCGATAGATCCATCTTGGACTTTCCGCGGCGCCGCTCGCGGAAGACGATCGGCACCTCCACCACCCGGAACCCCCGGCGGATCGCCCGGTAGGTGAGCTCGACCTGGAAGGCGTAACCGCGTGCCGCGATGCGGTCGAGGTCCACCGTCTCCAGCACCTCGCGCCGGATGCACTTGTAGCCGCCGGTGAGGTCGCGTACGTCGAGGCCGAGGACAAGGCGCGCGTAGGCGCTGCCTCCGCGGCTGATCGCCCGCCGCAACGGACCCCAGTCGCTGACGCCGCCGCCGGGCACGTAGCGCGACCCCAGCACCACGTCGGCGCGGCGCGAGGCCTCGAGCAGGCGCGGCAGGTAGGCGGGGTTGTGCGAGAAGTCGGCGTCCATCTCCAGCACCAGCGCCGCGCCCCCCGCCAGCGCCTCGCGGAAGCCGGCGATGTAGGCCGGGCCCAGCCCTTCCTTGCGGGGACGGTGCAGCACCGCGACCTCCTCCCGCCGGGCGGCGATCTCCTCGGCGATCCGCCCGGTCCCATCCGGGGAGGCGTCGTCGACGACGAGGATCCGGGCCGAGCTCGGCAGCCTGGCGGCGGCGGCCTCCACCAGGCTCTCCAGGTTCCCGGCCTCATTGAAGGTCGGCAGGATCAGCCAGGCCGGGCCGTCGTCGGAGCGAGTGGTCATCCGGCCGATGCTATTCGGCCTTTCTGAGTTTCACCTTCAACTCCGCCGGCAAAACTCAGACACCCCCGACGGAGGGTCGGGGTAGGTTGCGGCTGTGACCAACGCCGAGATCGCCGCCGCGCTGGAAGAGCTGGGGATCCTCTACGAGCTCGACGGCGCCGTGAAATACCGGGTGCTCGCCTACAGCACCGCCGCCAAGGCGATCCGCGAGAGCCCGGTCTCGGTGGCCGAGCTCGCCGCCGGCGGCCGCGCCACCGAGATCCCCGGCGTCGGCAAGACCCTGGCCGAGAAGATCGACGCCCTCCTGGAGACCGGCGAGATTCCCGCCGCCGTCCGCCTCAAGGCGAAGTTCCCGCCGACCCTGATCGAGGTGACGCGGGTGCCGGGGGTGGGCCCGAAAACCGCCCGGCGCCTCTTCGAGGAGCTGGAGATCTCCTCGATGGAGGACCTCAAGACCGCCGCCGAGGCCGAAGCCGTGCGGGGCGTGAAAGGCCTCGGCCCGAAGGCCGAGGAGAACATCCTGGCGGCGCTGGAGCGCCTCGGCGAGCCCGGCGAGGGCCCCGGCCGGCTGCTGCTCTCGAAGGTGAAGCCGATCGCCGAGGAGCTGGCGGCGGCGCTCCGAGAGCACCCGGCCGCCCGCCGCGTGGAGGTCGCCGGCTCGGTCCGCCGCTGGGCCGAGACCTGCAAGGACATCGACCTGATCGCCACCGCCGAGGAGCCGGCCGCCCTCGCCGAGCACCTCGCCTCCCACCCGCTGATCGCCGCCGCCGGCACCCCCGGCCCCAACGGCGTCCGCGCCCAGACCCACAACGGCGTCTCGGTCGACCTGCGGATCGTCAAGCCGGCCGCCTTCGGCAACCTGCTGCAGCACTTCACCGGCTCCCAGGCCCACAACGTCCAGCTGCGCGAAGAGGCGGTGGGGCGCGGCCTCTCGGTCTCCGAGCACGGGATCACCGAGACCGAGAGCGGCGAGGTCGAGCTGTGCGAGGCCGAGGAGGCCGTCTACCGGCGGCTCGGCTACGAGTACATCGAGCCGGAGCTGCGCGAGGGGCGGGGGGAGCTGAAGGCAGCACGGGAGCGCAAGCTGCCCGAGCTGGTGGAGCTGGCCGACGTCCGCGGCGACCTCCATTCCCACACCACCCTCTCCGACGGGCGCAACAGCCTCGAGGAGATGGCCGAGGCCGCCCGCGAGCGCGACTACGCCTACCTGGCGATCACCGACCACTCCGCCAGCCACGGCTTCGGCGACCACGTCACCGCCGAGCGGCTGTGGGAGCGGATCGAGGAGGTGCGGGCCTGGAACGAGGCCAACGCGGACGCCGGCTTCCGCCTCCTCGTCGGCTCGGAGATCAACATCGGCCTCGACGGCTCGCTCGACTACCCGGAGGATCTGGTGGCCGCCCTCGACTGGGTCGTCGCCAGCGTCCACACCTCCTTCTCGGTCTCCGAACGGCAGATGACCGAGCGGGTGTTGGCGGCGATCGAGAACCCCGACGTCGACTGCATCGGCCACCTCACCGGCCGCCTGATCGGCCGCCGCGAGCCATACGGGATCGACGTCGAGGCGGTCGCCGCGGCCGCCGCCCGCGCCGGCACGATGATCGAGATCAACGGCAACCCGAATCGCCGCGACCTCTCCGACCGCCATGCCCGCCTCGCGGCCGACGCCGGCGTGACGATCGTCCTCAACACTGACGCCCACGGCGTCGACACGCTCGACAACATGGCCTACGCAGTGGCCACGGCGCGCCGCGCCTGGCTCACTGTCGCGGATGTCGCAAACACGCGCGGGTGGGGGGACTTCCAGAAACTGCGAAAGCGGTGAGAGGGGCGGGGACCCCCTCCTCACTCAACTTTTTTCAGGATCGGCTGCGGCCGTCCGAGATTCTCGCCAGGAAAAAAGTACAAGCCGTTCGGAGGGGGTCCCCGCCCCTCTCTTCGCTCCGCGAGGTAGCCCGTCAGGCCGTGACGCGGTCGCTGCGAAGTCCTGGGGTGCGCACGAGTTCGATTGGACGGAGAGCTGAAGTTGGGACTACGTAGAACTTGACGCCGTCGCGCTGCTCTACTCCGAGGACGGCGGCCTCGCGGGTGTGCCAGGCGACGGAGGCGATCAGGGCGTAGCCGGCGCCCACCGCGGCGACGCCGGGGAAGAAGATGCCCAGGACGCCGGCGGCGAGTGCGGTCATGGCGATCGGCCAGAGCCGTTCGAGGGCGATCCGCGCCGCCCCCTCCTTCGGCAGCGAGGTCGCGGTGCGGGCTCGCGCCAGCGCCTCCCGAACGGCGCCCGCGGCTCGGGCCGGTCGGCTCAGGTAGATGCCGATCGCGAGCGCCACGATCCACCAGCCGGCGCCGACGAAGACTATCGTCGCGTCTTCCTGGCGGTTGGCCGCGACGGCGGTGATCGCGCCCAGCGCCGTCGCCTCAGCGGCGGTTACGAAGACGCTGAGGCGCAGGAGGTCCGTGTAGGGCATCTAGATGGCTGGCTCCATGGCGAGGTGTGGATCTAGCTCCCCAGCCACTCGAGGATCTCGAGCCAGCCCTCCAGTCCCGCCACCCGCAGGTCGGACTCTTCGGCCAGCTCCGCCGGGGCCTCGGGCGAGAGGACGCCGACGCAGACCGCGGCGACCAGCTCTCCGGACTCGCGCAGCTCGCGCAAGCGGTGGAAGGCATCGAGGTCGGTGCGGTCGTCGCCGGCGTAGGCGGCCTGGTCCAGGCGCGCCTCGGCGAGCAGCGAGGCCACCGCTCCGTCCTTGCCGCCGCCGCCGGGCGGACGCAGCTCCAGCACCTTGCGCCCCCAGCGCGGTTCCAGCCCCGCTTTGCCGGCCTCGATAGCGATCTCGTGGGCGCGGCTGGCGGCGGCGGCCTCGTCCTCGGCGCCGCGCCAGTGCAGCGCCTGGATCGGCCCCTTGTCCTCGCGCCTCAGCCCGGCGGTGCCGAGGCGGCCGTTCGCCAGCCCGGTGAGGAATTCGGCGGCGTCCAGCTCGCGGCCGGCCAGCGAGGGGTCCGCCTGGGGCTCGGAATCCCCCGGCATCAGCAGCTCCAGCCCGTGGTTGCCGGCGTAGGCGAGGCCGTCGAGCCCGACGAGCCGGCGCGCCTCCTCGGCCCGGCGGCCGGAGATGCAGCCGACGAGGCCGTAGCGCCCGGCCAGCGCCGCCAGCGCCTCGCGCGCCGCCGCCGGCACGGCGGCTTCCTCGGCCCGCTCGACGATCGGCGCCAAGGTCCCGTCGACGTCGGTGAGGACGGCACTCCGCTGTGGGTCTCGGCGCAGCGGCTCGAGCGCCTCCGCCCAGGCCGTCTCCCCTCTCTCGGCGTCCCACACGCCTCTAGTATCGCGAGATGCCCCGCGCCGCCGTCCTCGCCCCGCCGGACAGGGCGTTTTGGAGGCTGGCGGCGATCGGCACCCTCGCCGGCGCCTTCAGCGGCCTCTTCGGGGTCGGTGGCGGCACCGTCATCGTCCCGCTGCTGATCTTCTGGTTCGGCTACGGCGAGCGGCTCGCCACCGGCACCAGCCTGGCGGCGATCGTCCTCATCGGCCTGCTCGGCGCGGTCGCCCAGGGGGGCATCTACGGCAACGTCCACGTCCTCACCGGGCTCCTGCTCTCGATTCCAGCGGTGCTGGGGGTCCTCCTCGGCACGGCGATCCAACAGCGGATGCCCCAGCGGGCCGTCTCCTACCTCTTCGCTGCCCTGCTGGTGGCGATCGCGGTCGAGCTGATTCTCTCGTGAACGAGGCGCTGGCAGCGCTGATCGCCCTCCTCGGCGGTCTCGCTGGGGGCCTGGTCGGGGTCGGCGGCGGGGTCCTCTTCGTTCCCGCGCTCACCGTCTTCCTCGGCCTCAGCCAGGTCGAGGGGGAGTCGACCTCGCTGCTGGTGATCGTCGTCGTGGCTCTGGTCGGCGCCTACCGCCAGCGCCGCTACGGCAACGTCAACCTGCGCCAGGCGCTGGTGATCGGTGTGCTCTCTCCGCTCGGCGTGCTGGTCGGCGTCGCCCTCGCCAACCACGTCTCCGAGCGCGCTCTGCAGCTCTCCTTCGCCGGGCTCGCCCTGGCCATGGCGGCGCAGCTCGTGCGGCGCGCCGGCGCTGCGGGCTAGAACGACCTGGACCGCCGAAGTCCATCGTCTACGCTCAGAGGGGTGGATGCCCTCACCTGGGAAGGCGACCTTCCCCACCTCCGCTCACCGGTGCTGGTCTGCGCCTTTCGCGGCTGGAACGATGCCGCCGCGGCCGCCTCGACCGCTCTCGGCGCGCTCGCGTCCTCCTTCGACGCCGAGCTGATCGCCACGATCGACCCCGAGGAGTTCTTCGACTTCCAGAGCACGCGGCCGACGATCACGATGGACGAAGGGCTGACCCGTCGCATCGAGTGGCCGGAGAACAACCTCGTCGCCCTCCGCGCCCCGACCGCCGACCGCGACCTCGTCCTGCTCGACGGGACCGAGCCCAACCTGCGCTGGCGGACCTTCGCCGAGACCGTCGCCACGGCCGCCGACGCCCTCGGTGCCGAGCTGGTGATCTCGATGGGGGCGCTGATCGCCGAGGTCGCCCACACCCTTCCGGTCCCGGTCACCGGGTTGGCCTCGAGCCCGGAGCTCGTCGAGGAGCTCGACCTCGAGCGCTCCAGCTATGAGGGCCCGACTGGCATCGTCGGCGTCGTCCACGACCTCTGCGGCCAAACCGGGATCGACTCCGCCTCGCTGTGGGCGGCGGTGCCCCACTACGTGGCGGCGATCCCCAACCCGAAGGCGGCGCTGGCGCTGCTGCGCCGGCTCGAGGGCCTGACCGGCATCGCCGTCGACGCCTCCGAGCTGGAGGAGGAAACCAGCGACTACGAGGAGCAGATCGGCCGCGCCGTCGCCGCCAACCCCGAGATCGAGGAGCTGGTGGCGCGGATCGAGGCCGAACAGGCCGACCTGCTGGCGGCCGAGGGAGAGGAGCTTCCCTCCGCCGACACCATCGCCCGCGAGTTCCAGCGCTTCCTCCGCCAGCGCGGCCACGGCTGAGGAATCGGCGGCTAAGACTCAGCCGCGGGGCAGATCAGGCGGTAGTCGCACCAGCTGCAGACGGTGGGGGAGGGGCGCGGCTCGAAGTCCTGGCCGAGGACTCCCTCGCCGACCTGCAAGACGGTGCGCTCGACCCGCTCGGCGTCGTCGGGACGGGTCGGGGCGGGGACCTTGTCGCCGTCGAGGACGTAGTAGTAGCTGCCGATGGCGGCCTCGATACCCCAGGCCTCGCGCGCGGCCAGCCGGTAGAGGGCCAGCTGCAGGTCGCTCTCCAGGTCGGCTTCGCTCTTGCGCTCACCGGTCTTGTAGTCGATCAGCTCGTAGTCCCCGTCGGGCAGGCGGTCGACCCGGTCGACCCGGCCCCGCACGTGGTGGGGCCCGACCTTGAAGTCGAACTTGCGCTCCAGCCAGACCGGCTCCCCCTCGGCCAGCCGCTCCCGCTCCCAGTAGAGGCGCAGCGCCTCGCGGGCGCGGTCCCGGAACTGCAGCTCGTCGTCGCTCGTGCCGAAGCCCGTGCGCCGCCAGCCAGCCTCGAAGAGCCGGTTCAGCTCCCGCAGTCCGTCCTCCTCGCGCTCGGGCGGCTCCTTGTGGAAGCGCTCGAGCACGTTGTGGAAGAGGATGCCGAAGCGCTGGTTGATCGTCGGCTCCTGCGGGATGCCGAAGACGCGGGCGAACTTGTACTTCAGCGGGCAGGTGAGGTAGAGGGTGAGGTCGGAGGCCGAGAGGCTCAGCATGCCGTCGCCGCGGCGGGGCAGGAACGCCTCCAGGGAGGGCTCCTCGCGCGCCGCCACGAGCTTCAGCCGCCGCCCGCGCTCGTGCTCCGAGTCGAGCAGATAGGCGTCCAGGGAGGAGGCGTCGAGCTCGGCCTGCTGCTCGGGCGTGGCGACCTGGCGCAGCAGCCCGTTGACGGCGTCGATCGCCTCCGCCGTCGGCTCGTCGCCGGGGCGCTGGGCCAGAGCCGCCAGCTTCAGCAGCTCCAGGTAGCGGGCAATCGCCCGGTTGACGTCCACGGCGGTGTCCAGGCGCGGCTCGGAGAGCTCCCTCCCGGCGCGCCAGGAGACCTCCAGCACCTGCTCACGCAGCGCCCGGTAGGTGGCGTGCAGGCCCTCCGCCGGGCCGAAGAGCTCCTCCTCGTGCAGCTCCTCCTCGGCGCCCGCGGCGGCAAGGGCCTCCTCGTAGTAGCGCGACGGCCGCGGCGCCTGGCCTTCGCTGCCGCGCTCCAGGCGCGAGAGGACGAGGCTGCTGCGGGCCGGCCAGCCGATCCGAGCCCAGTCGTCATCGCTCTCGAGCCCGAGGACGAAGACGTGGTCGAAGCCGATTCCCTTCACGTCTGCGGCCGCCATGCCGCGCACCGACCCCGGTGAGCGGGGCTCCTCGGCTCCCTCCGGCTCGACCCCCGCCTCGGCGACCGCGCTGAGGTAGGCGACGAAGCCGCGGGTCGACCCGTGCGGCTCGCGGCGCGCCCAGGCGGTCGCCAGCTCCGCCAGGCGCGAGAGCCCGAGCAGCCGCTCGGCCACCTCGGGCTGGGCCGCGAAGAGGCGCTGTCGCCGCAGCCCAACCCGCTCGATCAGGCGGCGCACGAAGACGTCGGCGCGCCGCTCCTCCATCACCTGCGAGGCCGCTCTGTAGAGCTTGAGGAAGGAGCCGATCCTCTCCCTGGCCTCGGGGTGGAACTGCGGGCTGTCGAGCGCGGCCTCGCAAGCGGCAACCATGTCGAGCTTGCGGCGCCTGCCAATCGTCGTCAGCCGCGCCAGGTCGCCGGAGCGCAGCTCGATCGGCGGGCGGGTCAGCGCCCGCGCCGCCGCCGCGGAGTCGTCGGGGTCGGCGAGCACGCGCAGCCAGGCGATCGCGTCACGCACCTCGGCGCGCTGGAAGAGCGCCGCCGCGCCGGCCAGGTGGAAGGGGATGCCGCGCTCCTCCATCGCCGCCGCGACCGCGCCCCCCTGGGCCGCGGGGTCGGCGACCAGGACGCAGATCTGCTCGGGATCTGAGCCCTCGGCGACCAGGTGCTCGACCGCCCGCGCCGCCGCTTGAGCCTGGGCGCGCTCGTTGCTGCAGCGCCAAAAGGAGAGCCGCGGCTCGCGGAAGCGTTCCCGCAGCGTCACCGCCTCCCCCGCGGGGTGGAGGTTGCGGAACCAGGCCTCGGCCTCCCCCTCCTCGAGAGCGAAGACCTGGTTCGGGTTGTCCGCGGCTAGCGACTCGACCACCGCTCGCTGGGCGAGCGTCGCCTCCTCCAGCTCGTCGACCATCAGGTAGCGGAAGCGCTCGGCGATCCGGCGCCGCACGTCGGGGCGCTCGACCAGGAGGCACTCGAGGGCGAGGAAGACGTCGCCGCGGTCGAGGCTGCCGGACTCGGCGAGGATGCGGTCGTGCACGGTGTAGAGCTCGGCGAACTCGAGCTCCCGCTGGCGTGCCTCGCGCTCGGCTTCCTCGCCCCCGGTCCCGCTCGCCTCGGCCTGTTCGGCCAGCGTCGTCGGCCCGACCCGCTCGGCCTTGAGCCGGTCGATGCGCGAGAGCAGGCGGGCGAGCAGCCCGGCGGGGTTGCCGCGGATCTCGTGCCGGCGCAGCGGCAGCCGGTCGAGGCGGTCGAGCATCATCGCCAACCGCTCGGCGGGGCCGAGGACGTCGAAGAACGGGTCGAGGCCGGCCGCCTCGGCGTGCTCGCGCAGGATCCGCTCACCGAGCGCGTCCCAGCTGCCGACCCAAAGCTCCTCGTAGGGGCCCGGGAGGAGCGCCTCGGAGCGTTCCCGCAAGCGTGAGGCCGTCGCCCGGGTCGAGCCGATCAGGAGGATCCGCTCGGGACGCGTGCCGGCGGCGACGAGCGCCGCGAGGCGGCGCGCCAGCAGCTCGGTCTTGCCGGTTCCCGGGGCTCCGAGGATCAGCAGCGGCCCCTCGCGGTGGGCCACCGAGCGCGCCCGCTCGTCGTCCTCGGCCCCGATTGCCTGCCGCTCGTCGCGCATCGCTCAACGCTAGCGCGCCGTAGCATCCCGGCGATGGACGTTTCCTCCGCAGACTGGCTGGCGATCTGCCGCCGGATCGTGGGCGAGCAGCGCTCGATCTTCGCGGAGGCGGTGACCAGCGCCGAGCGCACCGTTTACGAGGGCGTCGGCGAGGGGGGCGACCGCACTCTGGAGATCGACCGGCGCTGCGAGGACGTCGTCTTCACCGAGCTCGAGCGACTGGCCGCGGAGGGTGCCTCCTTTCTCGCCGTATCGGAGGAGCGGGGCGAGGTCGCCTTCGGCTCCGGCGGGCCGGCGCGGGTCGTCGTCGACCCGATCGACGGCTCGCTCAACGCGCGGCGGACGATCCCCTCCTTCGCGGTATCGATCGCCGTCGCCTCCGGTTCCTCGCTGGAGGACGTCGAGTTCGGCTTCGTCCACGACTTCGGCGCCGATGAGGAGTTCTCCGCCCGGCGAGGCGAGGGCGCGCGCCTCAACGGGCGGGCGGTCTCGGTCGCCGACCCGGGCGAGCGGCTCGAGGTGGTGGGGGTGGAGTCCGCCGAGCCCGAATGGGCCCTCCCGGCCTTCGAGGCCCTGGCGGGGAAGGTCTTCCGCCTGCGCGTGGTGGGGGCGATCGCGATCAGCGCCGCCTACGTCGGCGCCGGCCGCTTCGACGCGATGCTCAGCCTGCGGCCCTGCCGCTCGGTGGACGCCGCCGCGGCGCAGCTGATCGCCCGCGAGGCCGGTGGCTTCGTCTCCTTCGACGGCCTCGAGCTCGCCGACGCGCCGCTGGACCTGGAGGCGCGCTACTCGATGGCGGCGGCCAGCAGCGAGGCGGGGTTGGCGACGGTGCGCTCGGCGCAGCTCGCACGCGCCGGCGCGTAACCGCTCTCCGCGGCCGGTTTAGAACGTGTGTTCGTAAGGAACGTATGTTCGCTACAGTCATCGTTTCCCCGACCTCAGAAGAAAAGGATCCACACTTCATGGCAACCCAGAGCAGCAACGGCAGCAAGAGCAAAACCCAGGCAAAGCGAGCGAGCACCGAAGCGCGGAAATCGGCCGCGAAGACCGCCGGCGCCAGCAAGCGGGCCGCCACCCGCGCCGCCGCCGCCGAGCGCAGCCAGGTGCAGGCCGTGGCCGAGGCCGCCCTCGACATCCCGGTCGGCGCCGTCCTCAGCGTCAGCGATCGTGTCGGCGAGCTGGTCGAGCCCTGGACCGCTCCCGACAAGGCCCAGCGCCAGATCAAGTCCTATCGCACGCAGTTGCGCAAGTCGCTGAAGCGGACCGAGCGCCGCGGCACCACCGCCCGTCGCCGGGCGACCACCGAGGCTCGGCGCCGCCAGCGGCGGGTGGAGACCACCCTCAAGCGCAACCGCTCCGAGGTCGAGAAGCGGGTCCGCCGCGCGATCGACGAGCAGACCAACCGCGCCCAGGACCTGGTCGGCCAGGTGTCCGACCAGTTCGCCGCACTGCGCTAGCCGCCACACGCCCGGCGCGGCGCGAAGCACCACCTCCGAAAGCCCCGCCTGGCCTCGGCCAGGCGGGGCTTTCCTCGTCTTCGGCCCGAGCGCGTCGTCCCGGCCCTTTGGGCGCCCGCCGCGAGGGCCGCTGCGGTGGCGGGCAGCGCTCAGCGCCCGCTGACGGACACCGGTTGCGAGGCGGCCGGCTCGTAGGGCCAGCCCGGCAGGGGCGGGACGAAGGCGCGGAACTGGAAGCGGACGCCGCGGCTGTCGTCGTCGGTGAATGAGTAGGGGTAGGCGAAGCGGCCGCGAGCGTCCGTCTGCACGGTGCGGAACTCGCTCCAGCCAGCGCCCGGGTAGCGGAACTGAAGCTCGACCGGGCGCCCGCCGGCCGGGATCCGGGACCCGAGGGAGAGGACGCGGCCGCCGAAGAGCACCGGGGCGCCGCCGATTCGCGCGCTCGCCGCCGAAGCCCGCAGGCGCACCCCCGAGAGGACGTCGAGCCGGACCCGGCCGCCGCTGGCCCTGCTCAGCTGCGCGCTGCCCCCGAAGCTCGCCCAGATCTCCCGGCTCGGACCCGGCCCGAGCCGCAGCGAGAACCGCCCGCGATCGTCGCTGCGCACGACGCTCGTGCGGAGGGCCGGTTCGGCGCCGGTCTCGAATTTCTCCGTCACCAGGACCTCGGCGCCGGCCACCGGGAGGCCTCCTTCGCCGAGCAGGCGGCCGCCGAAGCGCACTCCGCGCCCGAAAGGGACGGCGATCCGCCGGGGCCGCGACTCGAAGCCGCGGATCTCGCGGCGATGGCAGCGCCGGCCTGCCCTCGCCCGCCGGCAGGTGCGCCAGCGCATCCGCTCGCCGCCGAAGCCGGATTCGACGCTCACCCGGCGCTTCAGCGGGTTCGACAGGACCATTCGCGCGCCGCTCGCGCGCCGGGATCCGCTGGCGGTGTTTCCGGCGAGGTCGTAGCCGGTGGCGAGGAACTCGTAGTTGCCCGGCGGGTAGGAGTCGGAGTCCCAGTGGGCGACCAGGCGCCCGCCGGCGGCCGTCGTCGGCAGCGCCTGAAAGCCGGAGTGGGAGTGTGACGGGCGCACGGCGATCTCTCCCCGGGCAGGGCTTGGCCCCGAGAGCCCGTCGCTGACCAGGGCTTCGATGCGCTCGGGGTCGGCGGGATCCTGCGCCGCGGCGAAGCTGACGCGCGGCGGCGTCTGGTCGATTCGGACCCGCGCCGTCGGCGGTGCGGGAGCGCCTGGTCCCGCGTCGGCGACGTTGCCGGCGGCGTCGCGCGCGTAGAAGGCGACCTCGTGGACGCCCTCCCCGTCAACCAGCGCCGAGACGATCCCGCCCTCAGCGCGAGAGGGCGCGCCGCCGTCGACCACGATCGCGGTAAAGGGACCGGCGGGGCCATCGGCCGCCATCCCCGACAGGGGGTCTGAGGCGAGAGCGGTCAGCTCCACCGGCCCGCGCGACCATCCGCCCGGCTGGCCGAGGAGCTCCACCCGCGGCCGCGTCGCGTCGACGAGGACCGCGGCGCTCTCGACCTGGTGGGAGCGCACGCCCGATCCCGAGACGGCGGCGGCACGAACGTAGTTGACGCCCTCGGGCAGCGGCCCCAGGGTAATGCGGTCGTCGTCGATCCCTCCGGGCAGATCGGTCTCCTCCGCACTGCAGGTGGCGTGCGTAGGGCAAGGATCGCTTCCCTCGCCGCGGTCGACCGAGACGGCGTAGCCGCGGATGCCCGAGAGGGGCAGGGGAAGCGAGGGGTGCGAGAGGGCGACGGTGACCGGCTCGTCGCCGGCGAACCAGGGCTGCGCCGCCTTCGGCACCGCGGTCGCCGGGGGAACGTCGTCGAAGCGCAGGACGGCGCTCGCGGGCGGGCCGGTTTCACCGCTCGCGCCTTCCACCCAGGCTTCGACGCGGTAAACGCCCGGGGCGGGCACTTCGATCCGGTCGATGCGGTCGAGTTCCTCGCGCCGGGAGGGCGGGCCGAGGGCCGCGCCGGAGGAGTCGTAGAGGCGGAAGTAGGCGGCGACGGGGGCGGAGGCGCCCTCGGCCCGGTCCCAGTCGAGGCGGAACCGGCTCGTCGGCTGCCAGCCGCTGCCGCCGCTGACCCTCAGGTCGATGATCCGCAGGTCTTCGGCCGCACGCACGGCGGGAGCATGGGCGAGTGAAGCCGCCAGGACCAGCAGGGCGAGCAGGACCGCGCGGACCCGCCTCACGGACCGAACTCCCCGGCCGGGCTGCCGCTGTCGGGGGCGGGTGCCGACGCCGGCTCGGCGACGGGCTCGGGCGGCGGCGGCACGTATTCCACCGCCCCGGCCGGGGCGGTGGCTTCGGCGGGCGACTCGGGCGCGGCGGCTTCGACGTGCGCCCGCGGTTCCTCGGGGTCGGCCTTCGGCTGGGCTGCCTTTGGCGGCTGGGGTTCCGTCTCCGGCGGTGCCGGCACGTAGGGGACCGCCGCGGGGCCGGCCTCCAGCCGGCGCTCGAGCTGGTGGTGGGGCTCCGCGGCGCGGCTGGGCTGAGAAGCGAGGCCGAGCGGCGCCGGCACCAGCCCGCTGGCGACGCAGGCGGCAGCGCCGCCGACGGTGCCGATGCAGACCGCCGCCAGCTTGGCGACCGCGGCGGCACCGAGGCCCGGCGTGCCGCCGCCGGCGGCGACCTGTGCAACCGCTTCCCTGGCGCCGCCGGCGCCACCGCTGCCGAAGCGAGCAGCGATCCCGCCGACGACGTCGTGGGCGCGCTCCAGGAGCGAGCGCTGCAGCGGCAGCGCCGGGGCCAGCGCCGCGACGGCCCCAGGGGCCGCCCGGTAGGCACGCAGCGTGGCGCGGCAGCCGGCGCACGCACGAAGGTGCTCCCGCAGCGCCCCCACCTCGCCCTCGACCAGCTCGCCGTCGCAGAAGGCGGAGATCAGTGGCCGCATCTCGGCACAGCGGCGGCCATCCTCGCTGCGGCCGAGCAGCTTGCGGAAGCGCTCCCGGCCCTCGGCCAGGCAGCGGTTGATTTTCGTCCGGCTGTAGCCGGTGATCTCGCCGATCTCGGCGTAGGAATAGCCCTCGGCGAGAAGCGTCAGAGCGCGCAGCTCCTGTGGCTTCAGCGCCTGCAGCGCCTCGCGGCTGCGGGCCACCGACTCCCGTCGCTCGGCGCGGTCCGCCGGCCCGGCGGAGCGCGACGGCAGCAGCGCCACCCAGTCCTCGGTGCCCGGCTCGGGGGTGACCGCGGCCGGGCCGGCGAGGATCCGCTCGCGGTCCCGCCGCACGGCGAGCGCCTCGTGCTTGACGACGGTCTGCGTCCAGCGGATAAGTTCGCGGGGATCGGTCGAGGGAGCTTTGCGGAGCAGGATCTCGAGGCTCCGCTGGAGCGCTTCGTCGGCGTCGTCCGCGCAGATCGAGTAGCGCCGGGCGGTTCGCCGCAGCGTCGCCTGGTGGCGCACGTAGGTCTCGGTCGCCGCGCGCTTGCGCGCGGCCTCGGGGTCCGGCCCCAGGCGCGGGAACCCTCCCTGGCTATCGGCGGTGCTCACTGCTCAGCGTCTCCCCAGACGGTCGAATTGGTCGCAGCGGACATTGCCATCGCTACGTGCAAGGGAGGAAGAGCTCTCCCCCGGAATGGACGGATGCCCCATCCCGGAAATCCGCAAAGTGCGGAATGGGAGCCTCGATTCGCCGGTCGCCCCGTGCGGCGGCCTGCGCCAGCGCCCCGGTAGCATCCCGCCCCGTGAGTACTTGCGTCGTAACCGGCGGGGCCGGATTCCTCGGGTCGCACCTCTGCGAGCGCCTGCTCGGGGACGGGCACCGGGTGATCTGTCTCGACAACCTGGAGACCGGGTCGCTCGACAACATCGCCCACATCCGCGACGACGCCTTCGAGTTCCGCAACGTCGACATCACCGAGAAGGTCGACATCCCCGAGGCCGTCGACTTCGTCTACCACTTGGCCTCGCCGGCGAGCCCGATCGACTACCTGCGGCTGCCGCTGCACACGCTCAAGGTCGGCTCCCACGGCACCCACCACATGCTCGGGGTGGCCAAGTTCAAGCGTGCTCGCTTCCTGATCGCCTCCACCAGCGAGGTCTATGGCGATCCCGAGGTCCATCCCCAGCAGGAGGACTACTGGGGGCACGTCAACCCGATCGGCCCGCGGGGCGTCTACGACGAGGCCAAGCGCTACGCCGAGGCGTTGACGATGGCCTACCACCGCCAGCAGGGCGTCGATACCGCGATCGTCCGCATCTTCAACACCTACGGCCCGCGGATGCGCCCGCACGACGGCCGCGCGATCCCGACCTTCCTGCGCCAGGCCCTCCAGGACCGGCCGCTGACGGTCTTCGGCGACGGCAGCCAGACCCGCAGCTTCTGCTACGTCGACGACCTGATCGCCGGCATCGTCAAGCTGGCGGAGTCCGACGTGCACCGGCCCGTGAACATCGGCAACCCGGACGAGTTCACGCTGCTGGAGCTGGCGAAGACCGTGGTCGAGCTGACCGACTCGCGCTCGGAGATCGTCTTCGAGGCGCTGCCCACCGACGATCCCAAGCAGCGCCGCCCCGACATCTCCCGCGCCCGCGATCTGCTGGGCTGGGAACCGACGATCGAGCTGGCCGAGGGTCTGCGCCGGACGATCGACCAGGCGGGCGTCGAGCGCCTCGTCGGCGCCGGCGACTAAGCACTCCCCCCGCGCGGGCTGTGGCTCTGCGCGGGCCTCCGCCCAGGCTCGATCAATATCCTGGAGTGATGGCCATCACCGACGGATCCGCAGCCGAGACCCACCGCACGATCGCCCCCGTCGTGGGCCCCGAGGACGAGCGCGTCTTCACCGACTCGGGCATCGAGGTAAAGCACCTCTACACCGAGGACGACGTCGCACCGGAGCTGGAGGAGCGGCTGGGGGAACCCGGGCAGCCCCCGTTCACGCGCGGGATCCACGAGGGGATGTACCGCGACCGGCTCTGGACGATGCGGCAGTACGCGGGCTTCGCCTCGCCCGAGGACACCAATGAGCGCTACCGGTACCTGATCGAGCACGGCTCCACCGGCCTCTCGATGGCCTTCGACCTGCCGACCCAGCTCGGCCGCGACTCCGACGACCCGCTCTGCCACGGCGAGGTGGGGCGGACCGGTGTCCCGATCGACACGATCGAGGACATGCGCATCTGCTTCGACCAGATCCCGCTCGACGGGGTCTCCACCTCGATGACGATCAACGCGCCGGCGGCGATCCTGCTGCTCCTCTACGAGCTGGTGGGCGAGGAGCAGGGCGTGCCCTCCGAGAAGCTGCGCGGCACCGTCCAGAACGACGTGCTGAAGGAGTACATGGCCCGCGGCAACTACATCTACCCGCCGGAGCCGACGATGCGGCTGACCACCGACATCTTCGAGTACTGCCGCGAGAACGTGCCGAAATGGAACACGATCTCGATCTCCGGCTACCACATCCGCGAGAAGGGCTGCTCTGCCGTGCAGGAGGTGGCCTTCACCCTCTCCAACGCGATCGCCTACGTCGAAGCGGCGCTGGAGCGGGGCCTGAAGATCGACGAGTTCGCGCCGCGGCTGGCCTTCTTCTTCAACGGCCACAACAACGTCTTCCAGGAGATCGCAAAGTTCAGGGCGGTGCGGCGGATGTGGGCGAAGATCGTCGCCGAGCGCTTCGGGGCAGAGAACCCGAGCTCGATGAAAATCCGTTTCCACACCCAGACCGGGGGCGTCACGCTGCAGGCCCAGCAGCCCGAGGTCAACATCATCCGCGTCGCCCTGCAGGGCTTCGCAGCTGTCTGCGGCGGCACCCAGTCGCTGCACACCAACGGCTTCGACGAGGCTCTGGCGCTGCCGACCGAGCGCTCGGCGAGGATCGCCCTGCGCACGCAGCAGGTGCTGGCCTACGAGTCGGGCGCCGCCGACACCGTCGACCCCTTCGCCGGCTCCTACTTCGTCGAGTCCCTGACCGACGAGGTGGAAGCTCGCTCCTGGGAGCTGATGGACAAGGTCGCGGAGCTGGGCGGCTCGGTCGAGGCGCTGGAGTTCATGCAGCGCGAGATCGAGGAGTCGGCGCTGAGCTACCACGAGCGCTACAAGAGCGGCCAGGACATCGTCGTCGGCGTCAACAAGTTCGTCACCGACCAGGTCGACGACGTCGACATCCTCAAGGTCGACCCCGAGGCGGAGAAGCGCCAGCTGACCCGCCTCGCGGCCTTCAAGGAGAGCCGCAACCAGGGCGAGGTCGAGGCCAAGCTGGAGTCGCTGCGCGACGTCGCCCGCGGCGAGGGCAACCTCCTGCACCCGATCCGCGCCGCGCTCAAGGCCAACGCCTCGATCGGCGAGGTCTGCGGCGCCATGCGCGAGGTCTTCGGCGAATACAAGGGCGGCGCCTTCTTCTAGTCACCCACTAGGCTCTCCGGCAGTGAGTCTGTTCAGCCACGTACTCCGTGCCCACGAGAAGCTGTACAAGACCACTGACGGGCGGATCGGTCATCGCCTGCTCGGCGTGCCGACGCTGCTGCTTAGGACCACCGGCCGCCGCTCGGGCGTGACGCGGACCAACGGCCTGGTTTACGCCCGCGACGGCGCCGAGTACCTCGTCGTCGCCTCCAAAGGCGGCGCCGACCAACCTCCGGCCTGGCTGCTCAACCTCGAGGCGAAGCCGGAGGTCGAGATCCAGATCGGCCGCGAGCGGCAGAAGGCAAGCAGCAGGATCGTCGAGCCATCGGACCCCGACTACGCCCGGCTATGGAAGATCGTCAACGAGAACAACGGCGACCGCTACACGGCCTACCAGAAGGAAACCTCCCGGCCGATCCCGGTTGTCGCCCTGACGCCGTATTGACCACGATTCGCTCCAGCGCGCCGCGGACGCGGTGCGCGACCTGAACGGTCTCGTCCAGGCGTTGGGAGCGGGGAGGAACGACGGCTTCGCGGTTGAAGCCGCCACCATGATCGAGGTTTCACGGACCGTGATGAAGTCGGAGCCCGAGCTGGCGGAGCTGGTTCGCGCGGTCGAAGGCGTCGAGGTGACGATGGCCGAGAAGGGCTTCGGCACCCGGGTCGAGCTGCGGGCGGCGCCGGAGAGCGGCCTTGTCGAGGCCGACCTCCAGGCCGTGCTGGACAGGCTCGCGGAACCTCAGCGGCGCCCATTCAGCTGAGCGCCGGCCGCCTCGGGACGCCGCGGGCGCGCCGTAAATAGAATCCCCCGCCGCGCCGGTTCGTCGCAGAGCCGGAGCAGGAATCCGAAATGCGCGAGAAGAACCCGATCACCCACGAGGAGAAGCTCTCCTACCTGCGTGAGCTGCGCGAGGCGGCGATCCACTCCGCCTCGGAGGAGGCGGTGGAGAAGCAGCACGCCAAGGGCAAGATGACCGCGCGGGAGCGGATCGAGAAGCTTCTGGACCCCGGCAGCTTCGAGGAGATCGACACCTTCGTCCGCCACCGCACCTACGACTTCGAGATGCAGAAAAAACGGCCCTGGGGCGACGCCGTGGTCACCGGCCACGGCACGATCGACGGCCGCACCGTGTTCGTCTTTTCCCAGGACTTCACCGTCTTCGGCGGCAGCCTCGGCGAGGTGATGGCCGAGAAGATGTGCAAGGTGATGGACCTCGCCGCCCAGGTGGGGGCGCCGGTGATCGGGATCAACGACTCCGGCGGCGCCCGCATCCAGGAGGGGGTGGTCTCGCTGGGGGCCTACGGCGACGTCTTCGTCCGTAACGTCAAGTGCTCCGGCGTGATCCCGCAGATCAGCCTGGTGATGGGGCCGTGCGCCGGCGGGGCGGTCTACTCGCCGGCGATGACCGACTTCATCTTCATGGTGAAGGAGACCTCGCACATGTTCATCACCGGCCCCGAAGTGATCAAGACGGTGACCGGCGAGGAGGTCGAGTTCGAGGAGCTCGGCGGGGCGATGAGCCACAACACCAAGTCCGGCGTCGCCCACTTCGCCTCCGAGGACGAGGAGAGCTGCCTCGAGGACGTTCGCTACCTGCTCGGCTTCCTGCCCTCGAACAACCTCGAGCTGCCGCCGCGGGATCCAATGCCGGCCGACGACCCCGAGCGCGAAGACGAGGCGCTCGACACGCTGGTCCCCGACGATCCGTCCAAGCCCTACGACATGCGCGAGGTGATCGCCCGCGTCGTCGACGACGAGGAGTTCTTCGAGGTCCACGAGCACTTCGCCAAGAACATCGTCTGCGGCTTCGCCCGCCTCGACGGCTATCCGGTCGGCATCGTCGGCAACCAGCCCGCCTTCCTCGCCGGCGTCCTCGACATCGAGGCCTCCGAGAAGGCGGCCCGCTTCGTGCGGACCTGCGATTGCTACAACGTTCCGATCGTCACCTTCACCGACGTCCCCGGCTTCCTCCCCGGCACCGACCAGGAGTGGAACGGGATCATCCGCCACGGGGCCAAGCTGCTCTACGCCTTCACCGAGGCGACCGTGCCCAAGCTCACCGTCGTCACCCGCAAGGCCTACGGCGGCGC
>Ga0308176_10000823_pt1 | contig 19429 bp, 20 predicted proteins | sample PhyCR2_3_FD_203890 | JGI IMG/M metagenome (GOLD analysis project Ga0308176, IMG submission 203890) | Soil microbial communities from UC Gill Tract Community Farm, Albany, California, United States - DLSLS.C.R2 | ecosystem: Environmental > Terrestrial > Soil > Agricultural land | place: USA... | reverse complement strand
TTGCGGGCCGCCGCGACCGACGGTCACCGCCTTGCCCGCGTTACGGTGCCGCGCCCCGAAGGCGCCGAGGGCATGCCGGACGTGATCGTCCCCCGCAAATGCGTGCAGGAGCTCTACCGCCTCCTCGAGGAGCTCGAGGGCACCGTCGAGATTTCCCTCTCGCCGACCAAGGTCCGCTTCGGCCTGGGCAGCGCCGTACTGACCAGCAAGCTGATCGACGGGACCTTCCCCGATTACAACCGCGTCATACCGACCGCCAATGACAAGCTGCTCAAGCTCGATCCGAAGAGCTTCTCGGCCGGCGTCGACCGCGTCGCCACCATCGCCAGCGAGAAAACCCGCGCGGTCAAGATCGCCGTAGACCGCGACAAGGTCACGCTTTCGGTGACCAGCCCCGAAAACGGCCTCGCCACCGAGGAGCTGGCGGCGGACTATGGCTCGGACGGCCTCGAGATCGGCTTCAACGCCCGCTACCTGCTCGACATCCTGGGCGAGATCGACGGCGACACGGTCGAGGTCCACCTTGCCGACGCCGCCGCGCCGACGCTGCTGCGCGAAAACGACAAGTCGAACGCGCTCTACGTGCTGATGCCGATGCGAGTCTGATTTGGCACGACGGGGCGCAATGCGATTGTTGATCATCGGCGTGGCGTTCGCCGCCGCATTGAGCGCCCAGGCGCTGGCCAGTGAAGTTCCAGGCGACGCCTCAGCCTGTCGCATCAACGGAAGTTCCGGCTTCTTGCGGGACCTGCTCTTCGGTGCGGCTGCTCGCGTCCCGACGGCCGATCAGGGCACTATCACGGAACTGAAGCGTGCTTCTTCCGTCGAGCTGCTCAACGCGCATGTGCTTTCGTACGATGCGCAGAGTGGCCGCATCGAATGCACGGGCGACGTCCAGCTCACCGTTCCCGCCGAAGCTGTGAGCGGATTCGGCGGGAAGACGCGATTGACTGCGCCCACACGCTTTACGGCCGAGCCGGCGAGCGACGGAAACGGCTTCACCATCTTCGCGTCACGCATGCTGCTGAGCGCGGATATCGCCGCCGCGTCGCGGATTCTCGGGCCCACACGGCTCAGTCCCGTTGGAGCAGGTTTAACCCCGGAGCCGCAGGCGGCCTTGGCCCCAATTCGTGCAGCGGATCCCAAGCCCGCCTTCGATTGCGCGCTTGCCTCCACGTCGGTCGAAAGCCTGATCTGCAGTGATTCCGAGCTCGCGGAGCGCGATCGCCGCGTTGCCCAGCGCTATTTTGCATTGCGCGGCAGCCTCGCGCAGAAGCTCCGGGCCTTGTTGCTCGCCTCGCAACGCCTGTTCCTCAAAGAGCGTTCACAATGCGCGTCGAGCGATTGCCTTTCGTCGCTGTATGACGCGCGGCTCCGCAGGCTGGACGAGCTGGAGGCGAAGACAGCCAGATGATCTGCCGTCTCTGGCGCGGCTGGACGACGCTGGAGAATGCGGACGCTTACGAGCGCGTCGTGCGCGGCGAGGTGATCCCGGGGATTGAGGCGCGGCAGATCCCCGGCTTCCGGCACATCGACCTCATGAAGCGCGAGCTTGGCGACGAAATCGAGTTCCAGACACTCATGTGGTTCGACAGCCTCGACGCGATTATCGCCTTCATGGGCGAGGATTACAGCGTCAGCCACGTACCGGATGCCGCCCAAATGGTGCTCAAGCGCTTCGACCAGCGCGCGGCGCACTACGAAGTGATCGACCGGCGGGAGCAACCCGATCGCCGCTCATCCTGAGAAGCCGGTGAGCGTGTCGAACCGGCGGGAAGGAGCTCCTTCGACACGGGACATCGGCAAGCTCAGTCCCTACTCAGGATGAGCGGCATGGGTTAGGCGCCAATTGTGCCCGTCAGCCGCCTCGCCCTGACCGATTTTCGCTCCTATGCCTCTGCGCTGATCGAGCCGGGACCCGGCTTCGTGCTGCTCTATGGCGAGAATGGCGCGGGGAAGACGAACCTGCTTGAGGCGGTTTCGCTCTTGACGCCCGGTCGCGGGCTGCGCGGTGCGGCGCTCGGCGAAATGGCGCGGCAAAGCGGGAGCGGAGGCTTTGCGGTCGCGGCGCGGATCGGAGAGGCCGATATTGGCACCGGCACCCAGCCATCGGCGCCCGAACGGCGGCAGGTGCGCGTCAACGGTGCTTCCGCATCGGTGAACAGCCTTTCCGAATGGCTGTCGATCCTGTGGCTGACGCCCGCCATGGACCGCCTCCTCACAGGCAGTGCCGGCGATCGCCGACGCTTCCTCGACCGTCTGGTGCTCGCGATGGAACCCGGCCATGCCCACCATTCGTCGCGCTACGAAGCGGCGATGCGGGGCCGCAACAAGCTCCTCGCCGACGAGCGATGGGATGAGACCTGGCTCGAATCGCTGGAGCTCGCCATGGCGGAGCACGGCGCAGCAATCGCGGAAGCGCGCGCGCGAACCGTTGCCGCACTCGCCGAGCGTCTCGACCATGCGCCGGAAGACGAATTCGCCCGCGCTTCGATCCAGCTCGAGGGCTGGTCGGGCGGCGATCTTGCCACTGCACTCCGCAACTCGCGGCAGAGAGATGCTGGCGCCGGGCGCGCGATCGAAGGCCCGCACCGGCAGGACCTCGCGGTGGTGCACCGCGCGAAGCAAATGCCTGCCGATCGCTCCTCGACCGGCGAGCAGAAGGCGCTGCTGCTCGGCCTCGTCATCGCCCATGCGGAGCTGGTGGCAGACCGTCGCGGCGAGACGCCGATCCTGCTCCTCGACGAGGTCGCGGCGCACCTCGACCCCAAGCGCCGCGAGGCCCTGTTCATCCGGCTCGAAGGACGCGGGCAGGTGTGGATGACGGCGACCGAAGCCGCCTTGTTCGAGGGCATTTCCGACGCCTCGCGGTTCCACGTTCAGGCGGGAACGGTCCAGCCAACCTAGACTTTCTTTACATTCTCTCTATATTGCACCGCAACACGAGGCGCTTTTTGCAAGCGGCGTGAACGGTTCCGATGAAAGTCGGGGACCCGGCCCGCGTCTCGATCGACTTGCTCTCCAATTCACGCGGGGCGCTTTTTTGACCCCCTTCGGACCGCGATTTTTGCGGCCGCTTTCATATTGGATTCCTAAATGTCATTTCATTCCCTCGGGCTCTCGAAGCCCCTGCTCGATGCGCTTGCCGCGAAAGATTATTCGCAGGCGACGCCGATCCAGCTTCAGGCCATTCCGAAGGTCCTCACCGGCCGCGATCTGCTCGGGATTGCGCAGACCGGCACTGGCAAGACCGCGGCGTTCATGCTGCCCTCGCTCGACCGGTTGGCCGCCGCCCGGCAGATCCCCAAGCCGGGCCAGATTCGCATGTTGGTGCTTGCGCCGACACGCGAGCTTGCGTCCCAGATCGCCGCCAGCGCCGAAGCCTATGGCAAGTTCATGCGCCTGTCGGTCGGCGTGATCTTCGGCGGCGTCCCCAATTCCAAGAGCGTGCGCACGGTTGCGCGCGGCCTCGACGTGCTCGTCGCGACGCCGGGCCGGCTGCTCGACCTGATCGACCAGCGCGCGCTGAGCCTTCGCGAGCTCGAAATACTGGTGCTCGACGAGGCCGACCAGATGCTCGACCTCGGCTTCATCCACGCGCTCAAGCGGATTGTCGCTCTGGTGCCGGCCAAGCGGCAGACCCTGTTCTTCTCGGCAACCATGCCGAAGGCGATCAAGGAGCTTGCCGATAAATATCTGACCAACCCGGCCGAGGTCTCGGTTGCTCCCGCGGCGACCACGGTGGAGCGCATCGACCAGAGCGTCACGATGGTGAACCAGGCCGAGAAGGCGGCGCTGCTCGCGATGGTTCTTCGGGACCAGGCGGTCGAGCGCGCTCTGGTGTTCAGCCGCACCAAGCACGGCGCCGACAAGATCGTCCGCCAGCTCGAAGCGGCGGGCATCGCCGCCGGTGCGATCCACGGCAACAAGAGCCAGGCCCAGCGCGAGCGTGCCATCGCCGCGTTCAAGTCGGGCGATATGCGCGTGCTGATCGCGACCGATATTGCAGCGCGCGGAATCGACATTCCGGGCGTCAGCCATGTCGTCAATTTCGACCTGCCGGACGTGCCCGAGCAATATGTCCACCGCATCGGCCGCACTGCGCGCGCCGGGGCCGGCGGAATCGCGATCGCTTTCTGCAGCTCTGAGGAACGCGGCAATCTGCGCGACATAGAGCGCACGACCCGCCAGCGTCTGCCGATTCAGCCGCTCCCTGCCGACTTCATGGCTAGCGCGGAGGCGTTCAAGCGCCTGAAGCCGCCGGTCGCAGCGCGGCCCGAACGCGCTCAGCGTCCGGCGATCAAGGCCGACCGCCGCCACGCCAAATCCGACAATGGGGGTCAGCAGCGCCGCAACCGCAACGACGGCCAGCAGCGTCATGTCCAGCGGACGGACGGCCATCCCGCCCATCGCTCCGAGCGCGGACAGCACCACGCGCAGCGGCAGGACGGACAATCATCATATCGGCCGGAAGCCTATCGCGAGGCTGAGCCGGAAAGGCGCCCTGCACATCGGCAGGACGGCAGCCAACGCCAGGCCCATCCCAGCGAGGGCCGTGGTGGCCATCCCAACGGCAGCCAGGCCAAGCGCAAGTTCCACGGCCGCCGCGGCGGCCCGGGCGGGCCCCGCCGCGCGCACGGCTAACGCGATACGGTCTGTCCTACGGCCCCATCGCTGTGCAATCGCGCAGCGATGACGGCAGTTGGTCCCGTGCGGGAGGTCGCCGGCACTGCGAAGATCCGGAAGATTGGCGCCTCACCCTCACGCGTGCGCGCACGTGCGCGCGCGTGACATCCGGCTCGAAATCCCTATATCCGGACTATGGCAACCGACCCCAATCAGAATTCCTACGGCGCTGACTCGATCAAGGTCCTCAAGGGCCTCGATGCGGTCCGCAAGCGCCCCGGCATGTATATCGGCGACACCGACGACGGCTCGGGCCTCCACCACATGGTGTTCGAGGTCAGCGACAACGCGATCGACGAAGCGCTCGCTGGCCATTGCGACCGTATCCTCATCCAGTTGAACCCCGACGGGTCGGTCACGGTCGAGGACAACGGCCGCGGCATCCCCACCGGGATCCACGCAGGAGAGGGCGTATCGGCGGCCGAGGTCATCATGACGCAGCTCCACGCCGGCGGTAAGTTCGAGAATACGTCGGACGACAATGCCTACAAGGTCTCCGGAGGCCTCCACGGCGTCGGCGTCAGCGTCGTCAACGCGCTCAGCGAATGGCTCGACCTCACCATCTGGCGCGATGGCGAAGAGCATTTCATGCGCTTCCGCAATGGCGATGCCGAAGCGCCGCTGAAAGTGGTCGGCCCCGCCCCCGAGGGCAAGAAGGGGACGCGCGTCACGTTCCTGCCGAGCCCGGCGACGTTCAAGATCACCGAATATGATTTCGAGCGGCTCGAGCACCGCTACCGCGAACTCGCCTTCCTCAACTCGGGCGTCCGCATGATCCTCGCCGACGCGCGGCACGAGGAACGGGTCGAGCACGAGCTCTATTACGAGGGCGGCATCGGGGCATTCGTCAAATATCTCGACCGCGCCAAGTCGCCGTTGTTCCCCGAGCCGATCGCCATTTCCGCCGTGCGCGACGGGATTGGCATCGACGTCGCGCTCGAGTGGAATGATTCCTATTACGAGAACGTCCTTCCGTTCACCAACAACATCCCGCAGCGTGACGGAGGCACCCATATGGCCGCGTTCCGCGCGGCGCTGACGCGCACGATCAACAATTACGCCGACAAATCCGGAATGTTGAAAAAGGAAAAGGTGACCCTCACCGGCGACGACATGCGCGAGGGTCTCACCGCGATCGTCTCGGTCAAGCTGCCCGACCCCAAGTTCAGCTCGCAGACCAAGGACAAGCTGGTCAGTTCCGAGGTTCGCCAGCCGCTCGAAAGCCTGATGAGCGACAAGATGACCGAATGGCTCGAGGAGCATCCGGGCGATGCCCGCTCGATCATCCAGAAGGTGATCGATGCCGCCGCGGCGCGGGAGGCCGCGCGAAAGGCGCGCGAGGCGAGCCGCAAGTCGGTCATGGGCATCGCCTCTCTGCCCGGCAAGCTCGCCGACTGCCAGGAGCGCGACCCCGCCTTGTCCGAGCTGTTCCTGGTCGAGGGTGACAGCGCCGGCGGGTCAGCAAAGCAGGGCCGCAACCGCCAGAATCAGGCGATCCTTCCATTGAAGGGCAAGATCCTCAACGTCGAGCGCGCGCGGTTCGACCGGATGCTCGGTTCGAAGGAAATCGGGACTCTGATCCAGGCGATCGGCACATCGATTGGCAGCGAGGAATTCAATCTCGAGAAGCTGCGCTATCACAAGATCGTGATCATGACGGACGCCGACGTTGACGGTGCCCACATCCGCACTTTGCTGCTGACCTTCTTCTACCGGCAGATGCCCCAGCTGATCGAGAACGGGCATCTCTTCATCGCCCAGCCGCCGCTCTACAAGGTGAGCCGCGGGCGGTCGGAGGTTTATCTCAAGGACGATGCCGCGCTCGACGATTATCTCGAGGAAGCGGGTCTCGAAGGCCTCGTGCTCGATACGCCGGAGGGTCAGCGCACCGGCAAGGACCTCAAGACGCTCGTCGACCATGCACGCCGTATGCGCACGCTCATGCGTTACGCCCCGCGCAAATATGATGGCGCATTGATCGAAGCCCTGGCCATCAACGGCGCGCTCAAGGCCGACCTCGACAAGGATCGCCGCGCCAAGGCGATTGCGACCGTGGCCGAGTGGCTGAACTCGGGCGATCCCGAAGCGACCTGGTCGGGCGAGATCTCGGCCGAGGGCGGCTATCTGCTCAAGCGGCTGTGGCGCGGAGTGACCGACGCCTACATCATCGAGCCGAGCTTCCTCGTCTCCGCCGAAGCGCGCAAGCTCGACGCTTTGGCCCATGAGCAGGCCGCGGCCTACAGCAAGCCGCTGACGCTGCGTACGCTCAGGAAGGGTGCCGGTGCGGAGCAAGAGCCGACGCTCGGCGCCGGCGAAGACGCTGCCGAGCAGGTCGCCGCCGATACGAAAGGCAAGCCGGCGACGATCACCCGTCCCTCGGAGCTGCTCGACGCGGTGCTCGCCGCCGGGCGCAAGGGCCTCTCGATCCAGCGCTACAAGGGTCTCGGCGAGATGAACGCCGAGCAGCTGTGGGAGACTACGCTGGATCCGGCCAACCGCTCGCTGCTGCGCGTCGAGGTCGCGCAAGCCGACATCGCCGACGAGATCTTCACCCGCCTCATGGGCGACGTCGTCGAACCCCGCCGCGAGTTCATCCAGGACAACGCGCTGAGCGTCGCCAATCTCGACGTGTAGGAACCATTCATTGGCGAGGACTATTGGCGACGGGTGAGCAGCGGCGCCACCATCACCCTTGCGTCCTACAACATGCACAAGGCGATCGGGCTCGATGGCCGGCGCGATCCGCATCGCGTGCTTCGCGTGCTGCAGGAGATCGACGCCGACGTGGTCGCGCTACAGGAGGCGGACAAGCGGATGGGCGGGCGCGGCTCGACGGTGCCGCATGAGCTGATCGACAACCACGGGATCTATAAGCCGGTGCACTTCGGCGTCCGGCACAAGCGCGTGTTCGACAAGGCGCGGCAGCACACCGACCGATTGCTCAAGATCGATACCCGCAACATCGGGTGGCACGGCAACGCCATCCTGGTGAAGCGGCACGTCGGCGTGCTCGGCTGTGCCGCGCTCGACCTGCCGACGCTGGAGCCGCGCGGTGCAGTCATCGCCGAGCTGCTGATCGGCGAGAAGCCGCTGCGCATCGTCGGCATGCACCTCGACCTTTCCGGACTTTGGCGGCGGCGGCAAATGCGCGCGATCATGGAAGCGATTGCCCGCCGCCCGCAGGAGATGCCGACCGTGCTGATGGGCGACACCAATGAATGGCGCACCGAGGCGGGCTGCCTGCGCGACCTTCAGGGCGAGTTCCAGGTTGCGCCGACAGGACCGAGCTTCCATGCGCGGCATCCGGTGGCGACGCTCGATCGCATCATCGTTCACCGGGATCTGAGCATTGAGGCGGCGGGCGTCCACATGAGCCCTGTCGCGCGGCGGGCATCGGACCATTTGCCGATCTGGGCGCGCGTCTCGGCCTAGTGCAGGAGCACAGGCAAGCTAACCCGCGATCTTCCGCATCCGGCGGCGCTGGATCGACGAGCCGATGCCCATCGCCTCGCGATATTTGACGACGGTGCGACGGGCGCAGTCGAATCCGCGCTGCTTGAGCAAAGCGGCGATCGCATCGTCGCTGAGGATTTCCGTCTCGCCGTCGATGACCTCCCTGATCGCGGCCTTGACCGCTTCGGCCGCGGCGCCTTCGCCTTCCGCCGACGCGACGCCGGAACCGAAGAAATATTTCAGCTCCAGCAGACCACGGTCGCACAGCAGATATTTGTTCGAGGTGACTCGGCTGACGGTCGATTCGTGCATGCCGATGGCCTCGGCGACTTCGCGCAGCGTCATCGGCTTCATGGCCGCGACGCCACGCTCGAAGAAGCCCTGCTGCCGCTTCACGATCTCGGAGACGACCTTGACGATCGTCCGCGCGCGCTGGTCCAGCGCCTTCACCAGCCAGCTCGCGCTCTGCAGGCATTCGCTGAGCCACGCCCGCGAAGCCTTGTCCTGCGGTCCGGACCTGAGCTCCTGATAATAGCGCCGGTTGACCAGTAGCCGCGGCAGCGTCGCCTGGTTGAGTTCGACGGCGAAGCCGCCGCGAGTCCGCCGGACGAACACGTCGGGTGTGACGTCTTCGGCAGCAGCGGATGAAAAGCGGCAGCCGGGCTTCGGATCGTACGAGCGGAGTTCCCGGATCATGTCGGCGAGGTCCTCGTCATCCACGCCGCAGATGCGCTTGAGATCGTTGGTGCGGCCCTTCGACAGCAGCTCGAGATTGTCGATCAGCCGCGCCATCGCCGGGTCGTAGCGGTCGACGACTTTCGCCTGCAGCGCCATGCATTCGGCGAGCGAGCGCGCGCCGACGCCGGCGGGATCGAGATCCTGCACGAGCATGAGTGCGTTCCCGACTTCATCGAGCGGTGCACCGGAAAGCTCCGCGATCTGCTCCAGCGGGATGGTCAGATAGCCGGTCTCGTCGATGGCTTCGGCGATGATCCGCGCCAGCTCCCCCGCCGCTCCGGATACGCCGTGGAGCTGGTCGAGCAAATGCTCGTTGAGGGACGCGGCAGCATATTGAACCCGTTCGAAATCAAAGCCTTCGTCGGCGTTGGATGACGTCACGACGTCATTGAAGCTGTCGGTTTCGAGCGCTTCGGCGGTCCAGTCCATATCGAGCGGACGGTCGTCTTCCGCTTGCCCGCGGATTAGCTCGTCAGCACCCGGATCGTCGGGCGCATCCTCGCTTTCGAACTCCTCGGCGACCTCGCCCGCAGCTGTGTCCCCGTCAGCCTCGCCGCCGGGCGACTCGAGCAGCGGATTCTTCGACAGCTCCTCGGCGATGAAGGATTCGAGCTCAAGGTTGCTGAGCTGGAGGAGCTGGATTGCCTGGCGAAGCTGGGGCGTGAGGACCAGCTGCTGGGTTTGGCGAATGCTTAAAGAGGGCCCGAGACCCATGGACCAGCTCGCTACAGGGCGAAGCTCTCGCCGAGGTAAAGGCGCCGGACTTCGGGGTCGGCGACCAACGCATCGGGAGTACCAGCAAACAGGACCTGACCATCGTAGATGATGCAGGCGCGATCGACGATGTCGAGCGTCTCGCGGACATTATGGTCGGTGATGAGGACGCCGATGTCGCGCTGCTTCAACTCGATCACGAGTCCGCGAATATCGGCGATGGATATCGGGTCGATTCCGGCGAACGGCTCGTCCAGCAGCATGATCGACGGCTCGGCGGCGAGCGCGCGGGCGATCTCGCAGCGCCGCCGCTCGCCGCCCGAGAGCGCCATAGCCGCTGATTCGCGCAGCCCCGTGAGCCCGAACTCGTCGAGCAGTCGCTCGAGCCGTTCACGCCGTGCCTGGACGTCGGGCTCCGAAACCTCGAGCACCGCCATGATATTCTGCTCGACGCTGAGCCCGCGGAAGATCGACGTTTCCTGCGGCAAATAGCCGAGGCCGAGGATTGCGCGCCGGTACATCGGCAGGTCGGTGATGTCGCCGCCGTCGAGGAAAATCCGGCCGCTGTCAGGCTTCACCAGACCCATCACCGAATAGAAGCAGGTCGTCTTGCCCGCGCCGTTCGGCCCAAGCAGCCCGACCACCTCGCCCCGGTGCACGTCGAGCGAGACGTCGTGAAGCACCGCGCGCCGATCGTAAGCCTTGGCGATCGATCGGACCTCGAGCCCGTCGATCCTCTGCTGCGCCTCGGCCGAAGGTCGCGCAAAGGTCGCAGCTTCGTTCATTGGCCTGGGCTCAGCTTCCGCTGTTCTTTTGGGGAACCGTGAAGTGGCCCGTGACGCGGCCGCCGCTGGAGTTCACGCCCGGAGGCCCGCCGTCGATCACCGCACGGCCAGAATCGAGGTTGATCACCAACCGTTGTCCGGTGACGACATTGTCGCGCTGCATCAGGCGGACGTTGCCGATGATCGTGATCAGCTTGCGGTCGAGGTCGTAGATGCCGAGGTCGCCCTTGGCGGTCTCGGAAGGGCTGTGCACGACCACGCCGCCCGCCGCGTCCAGCCGGTGAATCTGCACGCCGCCGCCCGATGTACTTCCGCCGGTGGCGCCCGGCTTGCTCGAATAAGCGACGGTCAGCCGCTCGGTGTCCAGTGTCAGCTCCGCTTGCGTCGCGTGGACGTTGCCAACGAACAAAGCACGGTCGGCACGGTCCTGCACCTCGATCCGGTCGGCGGTGACGTCGACGGGCGCGTCGCTGTTGTGGCCTTTGAGCGCGGATACCCCCTGCTGTTGCTGCACCTGCGCCACCGCAGACGCACCGCCGCCCGTCCCAACGGCTACTGCAAGGATGATGCCAATGACCCGCACGCTTATCATCTGACCGCCCCCTGCACGATTTTCAAGCGAGCGCCGCCATCGAGCACCACCGTACGGTCGTCGAGGTCGCCCTTGAGCTGGCCCGCCTGGAACTGCCCCAACCGCATTTGGCCCGAGACGGGCCCGGCGCTCTGCAACTTTCGCTGCTTCAGATCGACCGTCACGTCCTGGGTGCGCAAACGATAGCCGTCGCCGCCGCTCACCTGCACCGGACCGTCGATTGCCACCTTCTGCGTGTCGAGATTGTAGCGGCCCTTGTTGGCGCCGATCGTCAGCGGCCCCTGCGGCTGCTGGAGCTGGGCGCGCATGCCCTGAATGTCGACGACCGGCACATCGGAGCTTTGCTGGACTGCCTGCTTCGCGATCATGACGAACTGCTGCCCCTTGTCGTCGCTGCCGGTGTAGCGCGCCGATTCGACGCGCATGCGCTCGTGCGCGTTCTCGACCTTCTTCTTGTCGAGGATGAAGCTGACGTCGCCCTTCTTGCCGAGCGGCGCGAGCGCGAGAACGGCGATCAGGATCCCGACGGCGCTCGGCAGCACGATCTTGGTCCATCGCACCAGCCGGTCATGCGCGCTTCCGGGGACCGCCCAGACCTGCTTGGCTTCACGCCGCTGAACTGTGGTCTCAGCCATCGTGCGCCAGGATGTCCTGCTCGGCCCAGCCCGCGATATCGAGCAAGGCGCGCGCCGGAAGGAAGTCGAAGCAGGCCTGGGCGAGCGGCGTCCGCCCTTCGCGATCGAGCCGCTCATCCAGCTTCGCCTTGAGCGCATGAAGATAGCGCACGTCGCTCGCCGCATATTCCCGCTGTGCGTCGGACAGCTCGTCGGCGCCCCAGTCGCTGGTCTGCTGCTGCTTCGACAGGTCGACGTTGAGCAATTCCTTCACCAGATCCTTGAGGCCGTGCCGGTCGGTGTAGGTTCGCACCAGGCGCGATGCGGTGCGCGTGCAATAGAGTGGCGCCGCCATGATCCCGAGATAGGCCTGCATGATGCCGACGTCGAACCGGGCGAAGTGATAGAGCTTGAGCCGGTCGGGGTCGCCAAGCAGCGCCTTGAGGTTCGGCGCGGCATAGTCGCTTCCGCGCCTGAAGCGCACCAGATGCTCATCGCCCTTGCCGTCGGACAATTGTACGAGGCACAGGCGGTCGCGGCCCGGCATCAGCCCCATGGCTTCGGTGTCGACGGCGATCGGACCGTCGGCGAATCCGACGTCCGAAGGCAGGTCTTCCTCATGAAAATGAACGGCCATTCGAACTCCTGCGCAGGGCTTAGAGACTGCTTTAGTGCGCCTTTGGCGGCTTGGCAGCCCCGCGCATTTTGGCATCAAGATTGAGTCACTAGGCCATGTAATATTTTTCGGGTAAGGGTGCGAACGGTGCGTGAGCAATACGCGCACTGTGACCGGTTGCGCATGGGGCCCAGGGCGCGTTGGTTCTATGTCATTGTGGGCACACGGAAGTTTTGACTGCATGGGTTTCGATAGAGGGCGCAAGGGGGATCGCGGTGGCCGCGGCCGCGACAAGCGCGAAAATTTCGGCGGTGGTGACAATTTTGCTGGTGAGTTCGCTGGCGGCGGGTTCGAAGAGCGTGGCGGCTACGGCGGCGGACGCGGCGGATTCGGCGGCGGTGGCGGCGGTTATGGCGACCGCGGCGGCGGCGGCTACGGCGGCGGCGGCGGTGGCTTCCGTGGCGGCGGGGGCGGTGGCTTCCGCGGCGGCGGCGGCGGCGGCGGCGGAATGCCGCCCCAGGTCGTTGGCGAAGGCAAGGGCGTCGTCAAGTTCTTCAATCCTCAGAAGGGCTTCGGCTTCATCGTTCGCGACGATGGCGGCGAAGATGTGTTCGTCCACATCTCGGCGGTCGAGCAGGCGGGACTCACGGATCTGGCCGACGGTCAGCCGCTCGAGTTCACGCTCGTCGATCGCGGCGGCCGCATCTCGGCGACCAACCTGCGAATCGAGGGCGATCCGATGCCCGTCGAGCGCAGCGGTGGCGCAGCTGCTGGCGGCCAGGGTGGTGGCCCGCAGCGCCAGCTGACCGGCGAGAAGGCCAGCGGGACGGTCAAGTTCTTCAACTCGATGAAGGGCTTCGGCTTCATCCAGCGCGACGACGGTCAGCCTGACGCGTTCGTGCACATTTCCGCCGTTGAGCGCGCGGGTATTCCGACGCTCAACGAAGGCGACCGACTCGAGTTCGAGCTCGAGGTCGATCGGCGGGGCAAGACTGCCGCAGTGAACCTGCAGCCGATCAGCTGAGGCGCGGCGAACTTTGGGGGCGGAAGGGTCGGGGGAGCAATCCTCCGGCCCTTTTCCTTTGCGCTACCTCAGCGGGATCGGGCGTCCCTCGACCATCACATAGCCGATGCGCTGGACGGCGGTCGGATCGGTGAGCGGATCGCCCTCGACTGCGATCAGGTCGGCGGATTTGCCCGGATCGAGCGTGCCGGTCTCGTTTGAGAGTCCCATCAAGTCGGGGCCGCCCTTGGTGGCAGCGACCAGCGCGTCGCGCGCGCTCATGCCGCCCTTGCTGACCATCAGCGCCAGCTCCTTGTTGGCGTCCTTGTGCGGAGCGACGGCGCTGTCGGTACCGAGCACAATCTTGATGCCGCTGCGGTAAGCAAGGTTCAGGCCCTTGCCCCACACCGCCAGAGCCTGCCGAGCCTTGGCTTCCATTGCCGGTGTGAGCTTTCCGCTGCCCATCACCGCCGCCACTCCGCTCGAGGCCATCAGGGTCGCGGAATAATAAGTGCCGTGCGCCTTCATCGCCTTGGCGCCCGCCTCGTCGAGGAAGGTGCCATGCTCGATCGAATCGATCCCGGCATTGGCAGCAGCTTCGATTCCTCTCGCGCCATGGGCATGCGCCGCGACCTTGAGGCGGAGGGAGTGCGCCATGTCGGCTATGGCCTTCAGTTCCTCGTTCGTGAAATGCTGCTCCAAGCCCATCGCACCCGGGTCGAGCACGCCGCCCGTGGCCATCACCTTGATAACGTCCACGCCGGCGGCAGCGAGCTTTCGCACCGCCTGCTGACACTGCTGCGCGCCGGTGCAGACGCCTTCGCTGAGATGCGCCTCGTTGACTGCCGCGGCGAGCTCCGGCGGCAGCGCGGTCGCGGGGTCTGCATGACCGCCGATGATCGACAGCGGGTCCCCCGAGACCTTGATTCGCGGGCCGGGGAAGCGGCCTTCCGCCACCGCATCGCGGACGGCGATCACCGCAGAGGTGTTTCCGCCGAGGTCGCGCACCGTCGTGAACCCCGCGCGCGCCATTTCGAGCGCGTGCGTGAGCCCGACCGTCGCCGCATAGGGATTGGACCGGGGCTGCGTGTACTCGATGTACCACGGCTCGCCAGCGGTGCCGGTCAGGTGCACATGGACGTCGGTCATGCCCGGGAGGACCGTCCGGTTGCGTTCATCGACAACGGTCGCGCCCGCGGGAGCAGTGAAGCCGCTTTCGATGCGCGCGATGCGTCCGTTCTCCACGATCACCGTGGACGGCCCGCGCTCGGCTTGCGCTGCGTCGACGATCAGGTGCCCGGCCTGGATGGCGTAGGCTTCGGCATTGGCTGCCCCCGCGCAGACGAGCACCGCAGCGCCCGCAAGCAAATGTTTGATCATCCAGCTTCCCCTTCCCGCAATGGCCAAGGCTTAGCCACCGGGATCGATGCTTCAAGTGACCATCGACAGAAGGGTGGAGATGCGATCCGCCTCGTTCGCAGGTTTGTCGGTGCGAATTCGGCTGATCCGCGGAAATCGCATTGCCAGGCCCGACTTGTGCCGCGTGCTCGCGTGGATCGAATCGAACGCGACTTCCAGGACGAGGCCCTTGTCGACCTCCCTCACCGGACCGAAGCGCTGCACCGTGTGGCCGCGGATCCAGCGGTCGAGCCATTTCAGCTCCTCGTCGGTGAAGCCGAAATATGCCTTTCCGACGGGCAGCAGCTCGTCCTCTTCGGTCCAGCAGCCAAAGGTATAATCGGAATAGTAGCTCGACCGTTTTCCCGAGCCGCGCTGCGCGTACATCAGGACGCAGTCCGCCATCAGCGGATCGCGCTTCCATTTGTACCACAGGCCCGTTCGGCGGCCGGCGACATAGGCGCTGTCTCGGCGCTTGAGCATGATGCCCTCGATCGCGACGTCACGCGCACTCGTCCGCAGGTCTTCGAGTTGCTCGAAGCTCTCCGCTTCGATCAGCTGCGAGACATCGAAGCGATCGGGATCGAGTCTGGCCGCGAATTGCTCCAGCCGCAGGCGGCGCTGCTCCCACGGCAGGTCGCGCTGGTCTTCGTCCCCGTTGAACAGGATGTCGTAGAGGCGCACGAACGCCGGATAAGTCCCCAGCATTTTCTGGCTGACGTTCTTCCGGCCGAGCCTTTGCTGGAGCGCATTGAAGCTGGCTGCCGATTCAACCTCGAGGCCGGAACCCTGCGCCTCGCCGCGGACGAGCAGCTCGCCATCCAGGACGCCCGTGGTCCGGAACGCCCCGGCTACGTCCGGGAAGCTGCCAGAGATGTCGTCGCCGGTCCGGCTGTAGAGGCGGGTCTCTCCGCCGGAATGCACGAGCTGCACGCGGATGCCGTCCCACTTCCATTCGGCCGCATATTCGTCGAGCGAGACTCTGTTGTCCTCAAGCGGGTGCGCGAGCATGAACGGCCGGAACACCGGAACATCGCGCGCGATCGGCCGCTCGCCGCGGCCTTCCGCCCAGGCGAACAGCTCGGTGAACGGAGGACGCTGCCCGTGCCACACTTCCTCCACCGCTTCGACCTCCAGCCCAAAGGCCTGGGCGAGCGCCTGCTTGGCGAGGCGGGCGTTGATCCCGACGCGCAGCTCTCCGAGCGCGAGCTTGAGCAAGGCGAACCGGCCGGACGCATCGAGGTGGTCGAGCATCGACGCGAGCACATGCGGCGCTTCGAGCTTCGAGGCCGACCCCAATCGGGCGATTGCGTTCGTGATGCTGATCGTTGCGTCATCGACCTCGGGCGGCTCGCCTGTACGCTTCGGCCACAGCAGCGACACCGTCTCGGCGGTGTCGCCGACATAATCGCGGCTCATGTAGAAGAGGACGGCGTCGATCCGCTCTTCGACCAGGCCGCGGATGGCGGCGGGCTTCACGTGCGGGATGTCGAGCGTCCCGGTGAGCGCCGCCAGGCCGTAGCCGCGGTCGGGGTCCGGCGTTTTCTTCAGATAATCGCCGATGAGCTGCAGTTTCGTATTGCGCGACCGCGTGTAGACCAGGTCATCGAGGAGCTGCGAGAAGGCACGCATGGCAAGTTGTACGCTGTCACCCCGAACTTGTTTCAGGGTCCATAGCGGAGAAGGGCTGCGTGCGTCCCTGGAATGGACGCTCAAACGAGTTCAGCGTTACGGATCAGTGCAGTCGCACGGCCAATGCGGCGAGGATAGCAATCCTGTCGCCATCCGACTGGCTGTCGAGCGCTGTCTCGACATGCTCGAGGCAGCATTGCATCGCCATCCGATGCCCGGGCAGTAGTGCAAGCTGGGCCGAGTGGCGGGCGAGCCCTTCGAGTGCGGCGAGGCCGTTGATCGCCGCAAGCTGGCGGATCGCGTCCATCTTGGCATGCATGTCGAGGGGGGAGAGGCGAGGCCCGGCTTGCCGAATCTCGGCGACGCGCAAACCTACGTCGTTTCTTACCTTGGCGAGCGGGTCCGTGGCCATGTGCGTCCCTCCTGATTAAACCGAGGTTCGCTCAACGGCGTTAACGCCTGGTTACGGCGCTGTGTCGGTTGACAATTCCGGGTTGCTGCGTCATTGGCGCCACACGTGAGCGGCGCATTCGCCGCTTTTCTTTTTTCTGCAGAACTTTGGGACCGTTCCGATGGCCAAGCCGGCAACCGTCAAGATCAAGCTCGTCAGCAGCGCCGATACCGGGTTCTTCTACGTGACGAAGAAGAATCCGCGCACTCAGACCGAGAAGCTCAGTTTCAAGAAGTACGATCCGGTCGTGCGCAAGCACGTCGACTTCAAGGAAGCCAAGATCAAGTGACGAGCCGCTAAGGCTCGTCATCCCGGACCTGATCCGGGATCCATGTTTCCTTCGATCGCAGGCGCCGCCGGCTCGTGCTTCCCTGCGAGCAGCTCGTCCACCGTCTGGGCAAAGCGCACCACCGATATCGGCTTCGACACATAGGCCTGTGCGCCCGCGGCGCGGATCCGCTCTTCGTCCCCAGTAGCCGAATAGGCCGTCACCGCCATGATCGGAATCTCCGACAGCTGTTCGTCCTTGCGGATCAGGCGGATCAGCTCCAGCCCGCTGACGTGCGGCAGCTGGATGTCGGTGATCACCAGGTCCGGCGAGAACTGGCGGGCGGCATCGAGGGCGTTGCGGCTGTCCGTGACCGCCTCGGGCTCGTGGCCGTGCGCAGCCAGCAGGTCGCAGAACAATTTGATGTTCAGCGCATTGTCTTCGACGATCAGGATCCTGGCCAAGCTGCTTCCTTTTGCCCTTGCCGCTAACGTCTAGGCCGTGACTCTGCAGACGCCAAACGACCCCTATGCTCTCGCGCTGTCCGCTCTTGCGGCGACGCTGTCCGACGAACGGCGCGCGCAACGGTTCCTGGACCTGACCGGAATCGAGACAGACGAGCTGCGCGCCCGGGCGGCAGACCCGGCGCTGCTCGCCGCTCTGCTTCGCTTTCTGGAGGCGCACGAGCCCGATTTGCTCTCCGTTTCGGAGGCAATTGGCGTAAAGGCCGGCGCGCTGGTGGTTGCGCGCGAGCAAATCGAAGGGCTAGCATGACCAAGACGATCCTCATCACTGGCGCAACCGCCGGCTTCGGCCAGGCAGCGGCCAAGCGCTTCGCCCACGGCGGCTGGAACGTGATCGGCACGGGCAGGCGCGCAAAGCGCCTGCGCGCGCTTCAGGAGGAGCTGGAGGACGCTTTCCTCCCGCTCGAGATCGACATGCGCGACCGCGCAGCGGTGGAGAGCCTTGCGCAGCTGTCGCCGCCGTGGGGCGAGATCGACCTGCTGCTCAACAATGCCGGCCTGGCTCCGCCGACCGATCCGCTGCCCGATACCGACTGGGAGCGACTCGAGGACGTCATCGAAACCAATGTTACAGGCCTTGTGGCCCTGACGCGGGCGCTCTTGCCTAAGCTGGTCGAGCGCAAGGGCCAGATCATCAATCTGTCTTCCGTGGCGGGCACCTATCCCTACAAGGGCGGCGCGGTTTACGCCGGGACGAAGGCGTTCGTGCACCAGTTTTCGCTCGACCTCCGGTGCGATCTCGCTGGAACGGGCGTCCGCGTGACGTCGGTCGAGCCAGGCATGGCGGAAACCGAGTTCACGATCGTCCGCACGGGCGGCGATAAACAAGCGTCCGACAAGCTCTACGCCGGCATGGACCCGATGACGGCCGGGGATTTGGCCGATCTCTTCTGGTGGCTCGCCAACCTGCCGCCGCACCTCAACATCAACACGATCGAGCTGATGCCTGTCAGCCAGAGCTGGGCGGGATTCACCGTGAGCCGCGAGGGTTGATTCCACGAAGCCGCGGTGCTTGGGCGGACTCATGAGCATCGACAACCGCCTCGCCGAACTCGGCATCACCCTTCCGCAGCCGGCTGCTCCGGTCGCTTCCTACGTGCCCGCCGTGGAAGCGGGCGGGCTGCTGCACATCTCCGGCCAGATCAGCGTCGGTGAGGACGGGAGCCTCATCCTCGGCCGCCTCGGCGAGGACATGAACCTGGAGCGGGGAATCGAGGCAGCGCGGCGGTGCGGGATCATGCTGCTTGCGCAAATCAGGGCCGCGCTCGGCTCGCTCGACCGGGTGGAGCGGATCGTGAAGCTCGGCGCCTTCGTCAACAGCGCCCCCTCCTTTACCGACCAGCCCAAGGTCGCCAACGGCGCGTCCGAGCTGATGCAGGAGGTGTTCGGGGAGGCCGGACGTCATGCCCGCAGCGCCGTCGGCGTGACCGTGTTGCCGCTCGGCGTGGCAGTGGAAGTGGATGCGATCGTCGCCGTCAAAGGCTGACCCGCTCGATCCCGGCTTGGCGGGGTTCGCCCACCGCGGCCTTCATCATGGTTCGGGCTTTCCCGAGAATAGCGTCATCGCATTCGCCGCCGCGCTGGAGATGCACGCCGGAATAGAATGCGACCTCAGGTTGACCGCGGACAACGAGATCGTCGTCTTCCACGACGCGGATGCCATGCGCATCTGTGGAAGTCCGCTCCGGGTCGGCCGCAGCAGCGGGCATGAACTGTCGAGCCTCCGCGTCGGAGAGCATCCTCCGCCGACGCTGAAAGGCCTGCTCACGCTGGTCGCCGGGCGCGTGCCGCTGCTGCTCGAAGTCAAGGTGGAGAATGACATCTGGCGCTGGGCGCCCGCGCTTGCGACGGCGCTCGCCGGCTATCGCGGGCCCTTCGGCGTGATGAGCTTCGACCCGAGGATTTCGCGGCTCCTCAAGACGAACATGGCGGACGTCCGGCGCGGGCTGGTCATC
>Ga0308176_10000821_pt1 | contig 19448 bp, 11 predicted proteins | sample PhyCR2_3_FD_203890 | JGI IMG/M metagenome (GOLD analysis project Ga0308176, IMG submission 203890) | Soil microbial communities from UC Gill Tract Community Farm, Albany, California, United States - DLSLS.C.R2 | ecosystem: Environmental > Terrestrial > Soil > Agricultural land | place: USA... | reverse complement strand
GCAAATACCGATTCGGGGTCCAATCCGTGCATGTGGCTGCTGATAAGCCAAACATTGTTGCACGATGCTGACACAACAGCTCTTTGAATAAAACTCTTTGCTAACAGCGTTTTTGGTACCGTATAACTCAACTGAACGCTCCTTATTCTAACATTGGAAGCATCGTACAAATTCGTCTCGGTAATGCCGGTATTTCCAGCGCCGGCAATAGCCGCCCAATATTGCTGGGTGGAGATTTTCTTGGTATTGGTAACATATCCGGTACCGCTTGAGCCAGGGATCACGCCACTAACGATCAGAGAATCTCTGCTTCCGCCACTAACGGTCACGGCGGCAGTTCCACTGCGCTCCATGTTGTCTAAAGTTTGGGAAAATATCTTTCCGCCAATTCTTGCATCAATCAAAACAGAAAGGCCAAATCCTTTATAGGAAAATGAATTGGAGAAACCCAGTAAGGCATCGGCCTGCTGATTTCCAAGCCTTGTTATGTCTGTCGTGGCCTTGGGAAGGCCGTTGTTGGTCAGGATCAGTTGTCCGTAGTTTGGATCTTTGCTATCAGTAACCCGCAGGAGTTTCGTACCGTAAATTTCACCGTAAGGCTGGCCGGCAACCGCCAGTATTTTGATGTTATCAAAACCGCCCAACTCATAGCGTTCTACATCCGGATAGATAGACGGCACGGTATTTCTGTTGTGTGAAAAGTTGACACCCATAGTCCAGTTCAACGACTTCGGACTGGAGAGGATCCGTGCATCGGCTGTTACTTCTACACCCGTATTCTGAACATTACCGGCATTAATTTTTTTCGAGCTGTATCCGCTTAACGGGTCCATCGGAAGATTGATCAACTGTCTTACTGCATTCGATTTGTAAACAGATACATCAATACCAATCTTGTTTTTGAAGAACCGCATTTCAGCACCGGCTTCATAAGATTTAATCAACTGGCTTCTTACCGTAGGATCGAACAATGTGCTGTTTCGCGAGGCTGTCGTATTGCCGTTTGGATCCGTACCGATGCTGTAGGTATTGTAAAGCTGGTAAGGATCAAGATCGCTACCGGCGGCTGCATACGAAGCCCTTAGTTTACCGTAACTTAACCAGGAAGGAAGGCTGCCCCCGTGGCTGCTAACCATATCAGTAAATACGTAAGAAAGAGCCACTGAAGGATAAAAATAAGACTTGTTCTGCGGCGCAAGGGCAGATGTCCAGTCGTTACGGAAAGTACCGTTCAGGTACAGATAACCATCATAATTCACTTCTACTGCTCCATATACCGAATTAATTTTCTTCTGGCCAAAGGTTTGGCTAACACCCGCATTGCCCACAGAATTATTGACAGAAAATAAATTGGGAACCCGTAACGTACCTGCATTGATGCTGATAGCGCTGTTTTTCCATGCCATCAGGTTTCCGCCCACCATCATCGAACCGCCCAACTTTCCGAAAAGGTTATCTTTCTTGGCGGTAAGCATACCGCTAAAGTTGGTTTGATTATAGGTTTGTTTGCTAAGCCCATACGAGCCACTTGCACTGCCCGGGCTTCCCCCATACCTTTTGGATTCGGTACTGGTCGTGTACATATCTGCACCGCCATTCAGTTCGCCTGTCAGCCAGGTGGCAAACTGGTGTTTCAGCGACGCATATAAAATGTAACGGTCACGAACGTCCGTATTAAGATTATACTTCGCAGCCCAATAAGGGTTCATACCACTTCCTTTTTGCCACCAGAACATATTTCCACTGGCGTCTAAGGGATCTTTGAAATTGAGAATATTGAGTGTTCTCGGTAAATTATAGATGGTGGCAAAAATGCTTCCGTTCTGTCCTTCCAACGAACGGTTGTCGGCTATCGCATTTATGTATTGCACTTTGGTATCCAGCGTCCACCTGTCGTCGTTGCCAAACTTGGTAACCGCTCTCGCCGTAATGTTGTTACGGGTAAGCTTGGCCCCCGGAATCATGCTTTTGTTGTCAAAGCGATTATAGGAAGCATAAACGGAAGTAGAATTGATCAGTTGTTGAAACGAAACATTCTGGTTGGAAACAATGCCCTGCTTAAAGAAATTATCGGCATTGTTGTAAGACTGCAATGTTACCTGCTTACCTGACCAATCGGTAACCGTTTGGCCATTGATCTTCGGACCCCAACTTGCAGTGGAAAGCGAATCATAGACTCCATTGCTACCCTGTGCGTACAGGTTTTGCATTTCGGGTTTGGTAAAAATGCTTTCAAAGCCAACAGATGATGAAACCGTAACGCCAAGGCCCGGTTGTTTTTTACCGGTTTTGGTCGTAATTAAAATCACGCCGTTGCCGCCAAGCGAACCGTAAAGTGATGCCGCGGCAGGGCCTTTCAGCACGCTGACAGAAGCAATATCCTCCGGGTTAATATCACTTAATCCATTGCCCATATCGAGAGAGGGATTCCAGAAGTCATTCGTGGCCCCGATACCTACACGCCCTGTTGAATTGTCCATTGGCACGCCATCAACCACAATCAGCGGCTGGGACGTACCGGTGAGGGAATTGTTTCCGCGCAAAACAATCTGCGAAGACCCGCCCGGTCCATTACCGGAACGCACCACCTGCAAACCGGAAACTTTTCCGGAAAGGTCATTTACCAAATTGAGTTCCCTTGCTTCTACCAGCGTTTGCCCTTTCACCTCCTGAACAGCGTAGCCAAGGGATTTTTTTTGCTTTTGAATGCCCAGGGCCGTTACCACCACTTCGTTCAGGCTGCCGGCTTTGCTTTCAAGGGTAATGTTTAGTGCATTGTTTTGCCCAACGGCAACTTCTTTGGCGTTGAAATTAACCGAGGTAAATTCCAACACAGTGTTGGCGCCGTTCACGTTGATGCTGAAGTTTCCGTTGTCATCGGTGGCGCCGGAAACGTTGGTGCCTTTAACATGGTAAGTCGCTCCGGCAACGGGATTGCCTTTTTCATCCTTTACCGTACCCGTTACTTTTTTTTGTTGTGCAGAGACAATGCCTACACAAAAACTTAGCAACAGGCAAAGCAGGAACCGGGGGGTCACTTTTTTCATTGCAGTGTGATTTTAAATTTTAAGATGTATTGAGGTTGGTTTTTAAGCAAGCAAATGATCAGCGGGAGCTTTGTCAGGGAAGGGATTCAGTGTATCGAAATTTTCCATCACCAGGGCCGCCGCGCCAATGATCTCGGCGCGGTGACCCAGAGCGGAAACCTGGATCGTCGTGTTTTCAGCAATCTTGGGAATGCAGTGTTCGTTGATGGCCTGCTGAATGGGCGCCAGCCACAATTTTCCGGCGCCGGAGCCGCGGCCGCTCAGTACCACCAGTTCGGGGTTCAGCAAATGAATCAGGATGGCTACGCCGCGGCCAATGTTGTAGCCAATTTCTGAAAAGAGTTCCACGGCAAACTTGTCGCCTTTTATCGCGGCTTCCATGATGGCGTTAGCCGTTTCTTCCGGGTGTTCAAAAGGCAGGTCTTTCAGGCCCGTGAGTTTTCCGGCATTGATGCCTTGCCTGGCTTTTTCAACAACCACCAAAAGCGAGGTTTCCGTTTCGAGGCAACCGCTCTTTCCGCAACTGCACATTTTGTTGTTGGTAAAAACCGGGATGTGGCTGAACTCACCGGCAAAGCCGTTGTAGCCTCGAAACAATTTTCCGTTGAGGATCATTCCCAGCCCAACCCCCCAACTGATGTTGATGACCATCGCGGTTTCCTTGTTGCGGGCGGCGCCCAGCCGCAGTTCGGCCAAGGCGATTAAACTGGAATCGTTGTCAATCACAACCGGCAAACCAAGGCCGGCTTCCAAGAAGCTGACAATGTTTGCTTCTTCTATTTTTAGAAAAGAGTGGTTGATTCCTTTTTTTACATCCACAAAGCCCGGCATGCCAATGCCCACACCGGCAATTTTATTTTTGGGAACGCCCGCCTTGCCGATAAAATTTTGAAGGTGTTCTTTTAACTCCTGAAGCGCATTGGGATTATTGGGAAGCGTTAATTCAATTTTCTCCACCTCGCCCACGATTTGGTTGTGCATATCCAAAACCGCCATGCGGCAAATTAACTGATCCATTGCCACCGATACAATATACATCAGGCCGGGTCGGAGCGAATAGGTAGCCGCCCGGCGGCCACCGGTTGAAGAAGCATAACCGGTTTCAATGACTCTCCCTTCTTCAATCAACTCGTTTAAAACCTTTGCCGTAACGGGTAAGCTTTTATCGGTTAAAAGGCTCAAGTCGGTACAGGAAAGAGCACCGCCGAAATAAAGTTGCTTTATAATGTTTCTTTTATAAGCAGCGTTTTTTGTCATGAAGAGATTATTAAAAACAAATCAATAAACTGTAAAATTTTAGACAAGATATCCAACTTTAATTAAAAATTTAAAAAGTTTTTATTTTTTTTATTAATGCCTGCCGATTTATTAAAAGTTTTGGTGTTCCTGCCTGTGACCAAGGATATAACCAATTCAAGGAAGAGTTGTTGGATGAAATAGAAGCGTTGCCAGGAGCATGGTTTTACTCAGGTAAGTCAAGCGTTTTAGGCAACCGTGGCCGATGCCAAAGCGATGGCGCCGCGACAAAGAATAACCGTGCGCCCTTGCAGATTTTTCAGCGTTTGAATTTCATCCTGAGAGATTCGGCTCTTGTGCTATTCACTGGCATAATTCAGTAGCCGTATTGCTGATTTTTAAACGGAATGCGGTACTGTTCCAGTGGCCACGAGCCCCAACTATCCATTCCCTGCAAGCCGGCTTGCTGCAGGTCAACGTGCACGTAAACGGTATCCCGTTTTGTCAACTCGCCAGAGTGGTATTGTTTTTTGTCGGCTTCCGGGTCAAGATCATCAAGACTGTAAGGCAGAGCTGAAACATTCAATAAACTATCTGCAAAAACGATTTTAAGCCCTTTGCCTTTTTTATCGGTAAGTGCGGCCCAGCGCACATTGGTTTTGTTGCCGCTTTCCTGCGGACGGGCATAGGAAAATATTGTTCGTCCACCGTTTGTTTGTAGCGTCCCACCAATGAAGCCGATTTACGGTCCCAGTAATTCTCCCACGGACCGCGACCATACCATTGGAAGTTATTGTATTGTTTTGCCGCCTTCAAGTCGGTTCCCATACGCATCAGCAAGGGATATTCTCCTTTGATGTCCGTAAAGCTTGCGTCAACCTTAACGCCGCCATCGTCAAATACGGTGAAGGTTTGCCTTGTTTCCGCGTCGCCGTTCAAAAGAGTTTTGCGGAAGACAACTTCACAGGTTCCGTCTTCTTTTTGCTCCGCTTTTGCTTCCAGCATTTTGCCTTGTTCATAAGCATTGCACCACATGCGCAACGATTTGTTGAAGCCGGCGCCAATGTCGTTATCGGTTGGCGCACGCCAGAAAGAAGGTTGCGGGCCTTTGACCAGAAGGGTTTTTCCGTTAATTGCATAACGTGTCATCGTTCCCGATGCCGCGTCGAAAACGGCCGTAAAATTTTTACCACTGATGACGTATTGATTGTTGGTGTTCGACAATTGCAAACCGTTTCCTTTACCGGCTGCAAACAACGCGTTCGATGGTTGTTCGCTTAAAGCAAACTGTTCGTAAGCAATCTCGTAGCCTTTCTCCAAAAAGGTTCGGCCTCTTTCAGCGTGTAACCAACGTTGAGGAAATATTCTTTGCCGGGTTTTTGCTTGGTTTTCACCGGCAGCGAAAGCGTTGCGTTCTGTTGCGGCGCAAGGCTTAGGTTTTTCTCCTCTCCTTTCTCTATCAATCTTCCGTCTTCTATCACTTCCCAATTCAACTGTACGTTGCTTAAATCTTTAAAGAAATAACCGTTGCTGATGGTGCGTTTGTTGCCCCTCAGTTTTGTTTTGCTGTGCTGGTAAACTTTTTTCACTTCCACCGCCATTGGCGTTAACTGGCGGTAACAACACCCTTTACGCAAAAATTGTTGTCGCTGATGTTTTGCGGCACAGGACCTTCCAGCGGAAAATCGCCGCCGTAAGCCATGATGCGTTTACCGTGACCGGCAAATTCATAGGGTTGGTTTACGTAAATGGGCAAGCCGTGACCGTTCATTTCCCAGTTGGCAGGAACCTTAAAATCCTTCCATGAAGCATCGTTAAATTCTTTTTTATAAAAATTCTGCGGCCTTAGTCTTGGGTCTTGCACCCAATTAAATTTCCACGTTCTGTTTAATGAAAGAAAGTACGCCGACTTTTCCTTTTCGCGGTCTTCGGCAAGCTTACTGTTTTCAAACGCAAAAGCACTTGCCCGCATGGGCATGCGGTTGGCAGAAACGATTTCAGGCATCTGCAATTCGGTGGGCAAATCCTGTGCGTGTAAAGAGTGAATGCAGGCAAGTGCGCAAACAAGTGAGAATATATTTTTCATGAATTAGAAAAGCTGAACGGATGTACCGCTGGCGAGGTAGGCGGCGTTTTTTTCCAGCGCTTCCCTCTTTTCCAGCAACCGTTCAAGGAGCGTCCATTGGTTTTTGGCCCGGACAAGGTTGTGGCCTTCGTAGGCCGCGCCGTAATAGGGGTCGTTGTTGAGGTGATCGGTCAAAAAGCGCAGGGCCTGCATGTAGATCATGAAGGTTCCGGCGTAAAAAAAGCCTTGCTTCTCTTCGCCGGTCAGCTCGTCCTTCATCTCGGCGCAATAGCCTTCCACCACGGCTTGGTAAACCGCTTCGCGTACCGAAATCTTTTCCACGTCGCTTTCCTCTTCGCTCACCGGCGAAAGATAGGTGCGCATCATGTCGCCCACGTCCGAAATGAAATACCCCGGCATCACCGTGTCCAAATCAATGACGCAAAGGCCTTTGTTCCCTTCGTCGAACAAGACGTTGCTGATCTTGGTGTCGTGGTGCGTGACCCGCAGTTTGAAAGCCGGATTGCGCCGCAGGTCGTCGTACGCCGCTGCAATGTCGGCGTGGCCTTTCAAGGCATTGATCAGCGAGGCCGATTCGGCAATCCGCTTTGGATCGCCGTTTTGAAGCGCCTGCAAAAACTGCCCGTAGCGCAGGTGCAGGTCGTGAAAATGCGGAAGGGTGATTTGCAGGCGGCTCACCTCGAAAGCGGAAAGCAGCCGCGTGAACTTTCCAAACTGCCGGGCCGCTTCGTAGGCTTGCTCCGGCGTGCGGACCACCTCTGCGGTGTGCGAACCCCGCACGAAAGAAAACAACCGGTAGCAGGCCCCCTCCACGCAAAGCAGCCCTTCGCCGGTGGCGGCGACAGCAATTGGCTTTGTAAAAAGATAGGCGGGATGATGCCTTGCCAGGTAGCTTCCGATCGCTTCGAGGTTGGCGGCAATGTGCTGCGGCTGGCGGAATACGTTTTGGTTCACCCGTTGCAAAACGTAGTGCTCCCCGCCTGCCTTCACCTTCCAGGTCCGGTTAATCAGCCCCTGGCCCAGCGGCTCAACTGCGCTTGCCGTTAAACCATACGCTTTTAAAATTTCTTCAACCATCTTTTGATGTTCTTCTTTAATACGCGTCGTTCAACCCAAACACCGGCCGCCGGTACATCCACCGACCACCCGTGAAATCCGGAAACTCCACGGTTTGATATTGCTCTGTTGTTATTTTACAATCAACAACCATCCTTTTCCTTTTTCCACCGGTATCGCCTCGTTCAAGTCAAGGGTTTTTGCCGGTTGGAAATTTTTAATTTCTTTGGCGGTGATGGTTGCTTTGGCCGGATCAATGCCCAGGGCTTTCCAGTCAATATTTAATTGCACGTTCACGTTTTCATCGGCCCAACTGGCAATTGAAATCAACGCTTCGCCTTCTTTTTTATACACCGTTGCCAACACCTTTTCGTTGTCTGTTTTTACCGGACAGGCATCGCTCCAATAACCAATCATTGTTGTGCCTTTCATGCCAAACTCATCCCAAAATTTCCAGATAGGACGCGGGTCAGCATCTTCCGTCCACGGAAAACGGTTGGTCATGCCGTAGATCATTCCGCGCCAGGGATTGCCGCCGTCTTGCAGCATCTCCCCCATCAATCCAAACGGAATTCCGCTTACTTCGGTCAGGAAAAAATCGGGACCGGCCTTTTGGTAATCAAAGTATTCGCCAAACCACAAACGATTGAGGTAAGGGAAATGCTCCATGTACAAATTGGCGCTGTTGTTGAAGCCATCGCTCTTGTTGTATTGATTAGCCGAATGAAGGTCAATGATGCCGGAACGACCGTCTTTTGTCAGCACCCGCTTTATACGTTTCATCGTTACACGATCAAAGGCCACGTCGTCTAAATAAATGCCGTCAATGCCCACGTTTTGTGCCAGCCAGTTCATGCCTTCCACGTAGTAATTGTGCCAGCGGCTCATGCCGCTGTTCACGATGGCCGCGTCTTTTATTTCGGGCACAAACCAGGCGGCAATGTAATCGCTGTCGAGGTGCTCTTGCAACCAGCTAAAACCACCGCCTTTGCCGGGCGAATAAATCTCGTGACCAAGACTGCGAAGTGCAAAGGTTTCGTAAGCATGATTGGACAATTCACGAACCGTGTTGTAGATTTTTACGCTCAAGCCTTTGCTGTGCGCTTCGTCAATGTAGTTCTTCATCTTTTTCCATTCGATGAAGGGATAATTGATCCAGGGATTGATGGGCGTGGCGTGGTGAATGTTCACCACCGTTGCTCCGGTAGCCTTTATTGAATCAAGATTATTATACCGATGATAAAACCGTGTGCTCCATTGAAAGTCTGTGTTGATGGGATGAAACGGCGTAACGAGCAAGGTGAAATTGTAAAACAGCGCATCGCCTTTTTTCATCCTTCGTTCGCCGCTATAATTGTTGGCAAGAATGGAACTGCCTTTTTGCGCAACGGTAATGCCGCCCTTGTTTTCGTTGCCCCATGACGTGGGCAGCAGTAAGGGTTTTTGCAAATAAAAATTGGTGTTGAGCGGACGAACGTACCGCTCATCACGCAAAGAATACTGCAAGCCTGCGTTCACGTTGCCAATCCAGGCTCCGTCTTGGTTCTTTTGTGCCACGTTCCATTTCCATTCAAAATTCTCGGGACGATAACCGCCTTTCTGCCCGAGGCCCATCATGTACTTTGCGGTTTCTTTTGTAAAGGGAATATGAAAAGTGATGTCTTTCAAATCCACGTCCTGCAAGGCTGTTAGTTTTACCGTGTACGCAACAAAACCGTCAAATTCCATCGAGGCCGAAACATTGAGTTGAAGGGTGTCGTTGCGGCTCGTGGCTTTCCATTGAACGGTTCCCGGCGATTGTTTAACGAACTGCAAGCCGCCCTTTTTCAACACCGTTTCTTTTCCGTTTTTCAACGTAAAATGAAAGTGCATTGGTTCCGTCAAAAGATTATTGGGTTCATTTTTATAGCCCGTCATTTCTTTGGTGAAGAAGGTTTGGATTTGTTTGGGAAAACCGTCGTTGTTCAATTCCAGTTTTCTTCCCAACAAACTGACGATGTTGTTTTCTACTTGTAGTGAAGTGTAGGGAGCAATAACCGTGTTCTCCTGCGCCAGTGTGGAATTCAGCCATTTCAACCTTGTCATTTTCTGCGGCTCGCTGATGCCGCCGTCCAGCAACGTTTTGTTTGTAACGGCGAGAGCAATATTGACGGTTGCAGGGGGTAATCCTTTTGCCGAAACAATTGCTTTGCCTTTGTACAAACCCGCTTTTGCCATTTGCGGAACGTCAACCAAACACCACATCGCTTGCACTGTGTTTGCCGATACTGATACCGTTTTTTGAAAAGGTTTTCCCGTGTGATCAATGCCGACGTTGTTGATGCAGGAGATGTTCTTCACGGAAATTATTCCACCGTTGCCGCTCTTCAAATCGCTAAAGCTTACCGTTAAATTTTGAAGACTGTCCAACGCATAAACGCCCAATTGATAAGCAAATGATTCGCCTTTGTTAGTTTGTCCGCTAAATAATGATTGATCTTTCGCTATCCACCGGTAAGGCAGATAGTCATTCATTTTTATTGAGTGCGTTCGGTCTTCGGGGAAAACAAGAAATTTTTTATTCTGCGCCTTTTTAAGAAGCGTTTGTGTTTCCTGTTTCGTTGCAATCACCTCCATCGGGTAAAAGCTGTTGAAATCGTTGACCGATTGAAGTTCTTTTGCAGCCGTGTTTTGCAAAAGGTTTTGTGGGATGGATTTTAACCAATCGGTCGCCGACGTATTTTCGGGTTTGAGATAAACACCTTTCGGATAATTGGAGCGGCCTTCGCTTTTATACGGCATGTAATAAATGCAGTAATCACCTTTGCCGGAAGCCGGTTCAAAATAAATTTCACCGCGTTCGTTGTTGATGCCTGCCGTTTTCACGTTCAATATTTTTTGATGCGATTTTGCATCTTCCACGATGATGCGTTTGTTCTGCGGATCCTTGTCGCGCCTGCGCCACGGAATGATCACTCTTGCCACCTTGCCCCTTCCGTTGAATTGTACCAGCACCCGGTGATTGCCCAGAGAATCGGCATTCCAGCAATTGTTGCAAGAAGTGTATTTCAATTCTTGTCCACAGAGTACGTGTACAAAAAGAAAGAAAGAAAAGACGAAGAAGATTTTTTTCATCAACGAAAATTTGAACCGCGTGAACGCAAGTTACCGGTTGCCAGTTGCAGCGGCTTTTGAAATTTACGCATCGAAAGCCATTGCGCACCAAACCGGCTACCGGTACCGACACTGCTATTAACTACTTCTTTTTAAACGGCACTTTCACAATCACCGATTCGGCTTTTCCTTTTTCATTGGCCCGGCTTTGCACCGTCCATAAATCCAGCAGGTTGTCGCCGTCTATGATGCTGCCGCTGTAATCGCCCCAGGCAACGCCGTCCGTTGCGGCCTCGCCTTCGCCAACGTTCACGATGGTTCGCAACGTGCCGGGTGCGTCTTTCGCAAGCCGGTAGGCAAACCGCGGACTCACAAACGAATTGGCGCTCGCTTCCTGAAAACCTACAAGCACATCGCCTTTTTTGTTCACCGCAATCGTTGTTTGAATGTAATTGCTCGTATCGTTTTTCAGTAATCCTGTTTGTTGACTCGTTCCGTCGGCTGCTTTTATTTGATGCCATTGCACTGCCGAACGGCCTTCGCAGTTTACGGCCTGCGAAAACCAGATACTTCCGTTTTGATAGACCAGATTCTTTGGATTGCGGTCGCCGCTGGAAACTTTTTGCGCCGTTCCTTTCTGCGGCGACTGCGGCGGATAATCAATATACTTCAGGTTGTGCGGCTTTTGAGAAACCACCAAACAATAAGGTTGTCCGGCTGCATCTTCCGACACCTTGCGAATGATGAAGTCTCCGTTTCTGATTTCAAAAAAATACAAATCATCTATATCGTCCTGCATAAAAACCGGATGGCCCAGACTTCCTTTAAAATGATAAATGGTTGCAGGCTTTCCAGACTTCGCTTCGGCCGTGCGCAGCACAAATGTATTTTCGCTGCCGCCGGGATAGGAATAACCAATCCATTTTTTGCTGTAACCAATGCCGCCGCCGTCCACTTCTTTCGTTCGCGAAACGGGATAGATGTTCCAAGCGCCGGTAGGGTTGCTCGTTTCGGAAACGGCCACGTTTACCGGCTTCGTTTTCTCTTTGTCGTAATACCACCACATGTCAAAGAGAAAAATTTTGTTGTGTGGGTCAAAGGCCAGTTTCGGATCAATGCCGTTGTTGAAACATTTTTGCGAAACGCCTTGCGCAAACTCCCCTTTCCTGGTATAGATGATCAAGCCTTTGTTTGAGCCTTCCATCACATAACCGCCGCCTACGGCAATTTGCGGATCCACTTGCCGGTCGCCGTCCATCGAACCGTTAAAAACCTGGTAGCCGTTTATTGTTCGCAGATTGCCGCCCTGCCTGCGTTCGGGACATTGGCCGTCGTTGTTAAACGAGGTTTTGTGCATCGGGTTGACGACTTCTGTTGACAAGGGACGAATGGTGTCGGTGCTGTTTTGCGCACCAACACTGCCGAAAAAAATTAATCCAAAAAGCGTTAAGTGTAAATTCTTCATTGTTGTTTTTAAAACGAGTAAAATCTTCGCGTTGTCGTGCCTTGAATAAAAATTTACCGGTGCGTTGCGTTTAAAAGTTTAATATTTATTTGGTAGGAACCCGGCACTTGTATCCGCATCGGTATGCGTAAGGCATAGTCAAATTTGCCGTCGGTGTACACGCCTTTGTAATGACTGTCTGACGTGCCTTTATAAAAATTGCCGGCAGTGTTACTTGTCCAGCTTGACGTGCTATCAATGTGAACGTACTGCGTCGGAATGCGGTAGTACATGTTGTAACCATTGCCCAGGGAAGCGAGAGGAAAAGGCGTTAGTGGATACTTCAGCGACATTGCCGTATCGGTTGCCAAAAAAGTATCCGGCGCATAGTCCTGTAAATTTTGAAGGAAGGGCGGATTGGGGTTTAAACCCGAGTTTGGCCTTTTGGCAATCTCTCCGGCTTTCGGGTTAAAGACGACACCGTTTCTATCGGTTACTTTAATCGTGAGCACATTGGGCGTGTCGACCAATCTTGTAACGGTATAATCCACAAAAGGATTGTTGACGCCGTTAAAGAGCGTTCCGTTGTTTGCCCCGCCCGCGGAACCTGCGCCTGACGCCGTGTTGGCCACTAAAAGGGAAAGACTGAAAGCACCCTGTTCCGGCGCTGTTTCCAGCGGCTTGCCGTCCTGTATCACAATCTTCATGATGTTTTTTAACTGTTGGGTACCGGCGCTGTTGCTCACTTCCAGGTCCATCGCATAAGTGCCGAGGGGCAAATAAATCGTCGCTGGATTTGCTTCGATGGTGCCGTTGTGTTCATTCACCACAATCGGCGGAAGGTTTTGTATGCCGCGTTTGGCCATGATGGCAGCGTAGCTTTTGTCCACGTTCGCATCATAAGCCGCCGTCCATATGGCTACCGGGTATGTTTTTGAAAAAATGTCGTCCACTACTTTCCCGGTTGAATCGTAGATGTGTGTCCACTTTACGTGCAGCGGAATGTCCGAACCGTCCGTATTCAGTGTGTACGACGTTGCAATCCTTCCACGGGTAATGGTAAACTGATTGACGGCATATTGCAGGTAAGGGCTGATAAAGCCGTTGCCGTATTTTGTGCAGGCTGTAAAAACCAGGATTCCCATTAGCAGGATGGCGGTGAACATTTTATACTTTTTCATTGAAAGCAGGTTTATTGTTTTGTACCGTAAAAAAACAAGACGTGAGAATTTTCCAAGGCGTTCATGATGCCGTTTTGGGTAACAATACCCGATGTTTTACACAACGTACGTACGCCCACGGAGAGCGGTATTGCACTTGCCGGCGTTGATGGTGTAATGGCGTATGGCCGCCAGAGCTGCGTAAAATATTCTACCTGCGGTTGAGAAGAAATAACCGGGTTGTAACCGAGACCCGTATTTTTTGTGTATTCAAACGATACAGCTACCGTGTCGCCGCTTAACGCCGTAGGATAAAGTGCGCCGCTGTTTGTAAGCGTACTGTAAGGGAGGGGTTGATGAACCTGGTACATGAGCAAGGAATCCTTTGTGCCCCTTACGTTGTTCTTCAGGTAATAAACGAGTGAGTCCAGGGCGAATTTTGAATTCTGGTTATAGGCGTTTTGCACGAATATCGTGCGGGCATTGAGATAACTGAAAATGGCGTAATCGGAAGGCGCAAAGAAAGTGGTGCCTTGTTCATTCACCTTGTCTTTCAGGCCCGCGGCATCAATCAGTTGTACCAGGGTATCATACAAAGGGTCTTGCTTTAGCACGTCGTAGGTGCTGGTGTTTTTGTAGGTGTTTACGTCTTCCGGAACGCCTCCGGTGATGTAGTCTTTCTTGCAGGCGCTAAAGAGCAAAACAACAATGCTTAACGCTGCCAAATTGAGGAACAATATCTTTTTCATTCTGTGACGATTTAAAATTTATTCAACGCATGGGACAGAGTAATTCTCATTTCCTCGCACCTTATTTGTGCGTTGCCCACCAAGGGTTTTGGGTCAATAAATTATCCTGCGGGAATAGAGTTCCCATGTCTAACGGCCAGTAATATCCCTTGTTAACGGGACTTACTCTGTCGGCTTGGTAACCAACGTACTCAAGCCATTGCTGCGTGGGCTCTGTCCGTATCAGATCGTAAAACCATTGTCCTTCACCCATTAGTTCGCGTCCGCGTTCTATCACCACTTCGTCAAGCACATCGTATTGCGTAGAAGGAATCTGGTAAGAAGTGATGCCTGCCCGGCCTTCGGTGAGTGCGAGCCTTTGCTTGGCGCCGGTGATATCGCCCTGAGATGCCAACGCTTCCGCGTCCAATAAAACAACGTCGGACAGGCGGAACAAAACCAAATTATTGTTGATGTAAGGAAGCGTTTTTGAATCAGGCTTTTGATAAAAAAAGTTCGCATACTTTAAAAGCATGTACCCTGCTTTATCGCCCCCCGTGGCCGGCGTATAAGTAAGCGTGGATTTGTAACGGGCATCGCGGGCCGTATCCATAAACTGGTCAACAAAACCGTCTTTGAGCGAAATCCAGCAGGTGGAGTTTACGTTGTCAACAATCGGTCCTTTTAAAAATGTCTTGCCAAAAAAATCAAATTTTGCTTCGGCCCAATCGCCCTGGCCACTGAAGTTCGGATCGTTAGGGTTGTAGGTCATGGACAATTCAAAAATGCTTTCGTTCGACGATTGCCCTTTCCAGAGGTTTTTATAACTCGCCATCGGCTCCAACGAATAACCGCCGTTGTTCATTACCTGCTGGCAGGCCAGGTGAGTATTGGCGTAATCGTGTCTCCAGGCATAAATGTGTGCCAGCAGAGCGTACACCGTTCCTTTGTTTGCCCTCGTTGATTTGGCAGGCGACCCCCCCGCAAAATCAAGGTAACCGGCGGCCTTGTTTAAATCGGCAATGCAACTGTCAAGCACAACGCTTTCTTTTGAACGTGCTATCGGTGGAATTTTTCCGTAGTCAACGTCATTATAGGATTGCGTCACAAAAACCGGGTCGCCCCAAATGCGGGTAATGTAGAAGTACGTGTAGGCACGCATAAAAAGGGCTTCTCCCAAATAACCGCTGCGCACACTTTCGTTGGTAAAAAGCGAAGACGACATCTGCGGCACGTTTTGCAAAATCAGATTGGCTTGGGCAATGATCTGGTAAAACCGCGACCAGTTTTGCAACGAACCTTCCAGATAGGGAACGTAAGAAAAATTAAAGTTACCGCCGGCATAAGGATTGTGCGTACTCACAGGACTGTAGTTCCACCAGTTGGGATAGCTGGCCTCAAACATTCCCGAAGCGAGGTCGCCGTTTATAAAATAAGAACGGTCGCTTCGCAGGCTGGCCCGCAACTGTCCGTACATGGCCAAAGAAGCTTGCTCCACGGACGTTTGCGAGGTCCAGAATTCTTTCCCGTACGTTGACGTAATGGGAGCTTCGTACAAATATTTTTTACAGGAAGCGCCAACGATGGCAACGCCTATCAGCAGCGGTAGGGCAAGTTTTAAAAAAGAAGATTGCTTATTCATGCAAATGCTTTTAAAAATTAAAATTGAATGTCAACACCGAGGGTAAACTTGGTGGGTGTAGGATAAAGTCCGCCTGTGTAATTTCCCAACTGGTCCACCAGTTCGGGGTTGGGCATGGTGCTGTTTTTAAACGTGGCTATGTTGTCCACAATAGCGTAAACCCTGGCGCCGACAAGCTTTGCGCGGTTAATAAATGTCCGGGGCAACTGGTAGCTTAAGACAACGTTTTTAATTTTGAAGTAGCTGCCGTCTTCGTTAAACTGACTGGAGATGGGGATGTATTGATAATAGCTGGGACCAAATGGATTGAGCGAAGGAAAATCCGCTTTGTAATTGGGATCATCCTTTAACTTCTGCGGCGTCCAGTAATTCAACTTGCTTAAATCAGGCAGACGGCTGTTTGCAAAACTGTTGATGCTGCTGCTATAGCCGCCCACCACGTGACTGATCTGCTGCTGAAAGAAGGTGTTGATAACGTCCCTTTTCCAAGTGAAGATGCTGATAACGCTTAGCGAAAAGTTTTTGTAACTAAAGTCGTTCACAAAGCCGCCTGTAAACTTCGGGTTCGGGTCGCCGGTAGGAATACGGTCGCCGTATTGGGCGCCGTTATCTTCGTCGGGCCACACGTCGCCGATGTTGTTTACATCCAGCCATATCGGATCGCCGGGAACCACTTTGTGATTGCCTTTAAAGTACGTGATCACGTTGCCTGTTAAGGGGTTAAAAGGAATGTCGCTTTGCTTGTTGTAAACACCGAGGTATTTCAACTGGAACATTTCATAAATGGGCTGGCCTACGGCAAAAATTCTTGACGCGCCGTACGCATCATCCACCACAAACGTGCGGTTGTTGTTCGGTAATTTGGCAACGGCGTTTTTGTTGTACGACACCGTCAGTTGGGTGTTCCATTGCAAAGGACTTGTGCGTGAAAGGTTGCGGGTTGAAAGCGTAATATCGAGCCCTCTGTTGCTCACCCAAAGGTCGTGCGCATTAAATTCAATGCTTTGAAAACCGGTGTAAAAAGGAAGTTCAAACGTATAATAATCGTCTTTGGCAAGTTTATCGTACGCATCTACCGTAAGAGATATTCTGCTGTTGAAAAACTGCGTTTCGATGCCAATATTCTTTTGGATCGTTTTCGTCCAGGTCAGATTGTTCTTGGTTAAACCGTTGTTATAACTGGGTTGTATGGCAACGCCTCCGTTGTACGTACCGGGAATGACGTAAGAATTATAAGGCGCATAAAAGTTTCCTGAGTTCAAGCCCGAAATGCCGTAACTACCCCGGACTTTCAGGTAGTTTACCACACTCTTTGCTTTACTCATAAAACCTTCATCGGAAACAATCCAGCCGGCGCCGACGGCGGGAAAATAACCCCATTTGGCATTCTCGCCAAAGCGAGACGATGCGTCGCCGCGATAAGAACCGTACAACAAATATTTGCCGTCGTAATCGTATTGAAGTTGTCCCGCAAAAGAGAGCAGTGCGGCGGCGGCGTAATTGGACCTGCCGGACAAGTCAGATTGTGGTATGCCGCTTACAACCTGTATGTTGTTGGAAGGAACGTTGTAGCCGCTCGTGGAACTGGTGTTGGAAACATCGGCACTGAATTGCTGCGATCCGGTTAACGCAAAATTGTGCACGTGGCTGGAAGCGGTGGTGATTCGCTTGGTAAAGTTGAGGGCATTGGAAAGAAAATAAGTAGAGTAGGTTCCTTTGTCGGACTGTGCGAAAGAAGGCTGCGCACTTCCGCCGTTTGCTACCGACACGGCATCAATGTTCGAAGGTTGAAAGTAATCCCTGTTGGACGTAGAGATGTTGGCCGCGCCCTGGAAAGTGTACCGCAACTCGGGCAGGATTGAATAGTTCAAGGTCAGCGAGGCGTTGTACAAATCGTTGACGTTCTTGTTCCGCAGTTTGCTAAACAAGCCGGTGAAATTGGATGAGTCAAAAGCCGTCAACCGGTAAAAAGATGAAGGCTGACCAGCGCCGCTTACCGGTGTGTTGTCATCGCTGTTTCCGTAGTACTTCATGCCTCGCTGCCTGTCGTTCTTCGACAAGGCCACGATAAATTGGCTGTTTAATTTCGGACTGATTTTAAAATCAAAATTTCCCCGCACGCTGTACCGTGTAAAACCAAAGGACTGGATGATCCCTTTCTCATCGTAGTAATTGGCGCTGATGCGATAGCTTACGTTTTCGCTGCCGGCGGAGATTGTCGCGTCAACATTCTTTACGTTGCCCTGCCGGTAAAACAACCCCTGCCAGTCGGTGGCGTTATTAAAGGAAGGATTAAAACGGTCGGTTAAAATCTGCGGCAGGTTTGCCAACTGTGCCGGTGACGCGTATTGGTTTATCAACTCCAATTTCTGGGATCTTTCCGCCGCGCCGGTTAACGTGGGCAACAACTCAGGCCGTTGCGTAATGCCGCCGTAGATATTCACCCTGAATTCCGGCTTTGCGGAACGGCCTCTTTTGGTGCGGATATAAATCACACCGTTTGCGCCTCTTGAACCCCAGGCGGCAGTAGCCGCGGCATCTTTCTGCACATCTACACTTTCAATGTCGTTGATGTTAATCCCGGCCAAATAGTTTGTGCCCGTAGCGTCAATGTTGTTGGAAATGTCTTCGGGGTTGGTGGGCACGCCATCTATCACGTATAAAGGGCTGCTCAACGCATGTGCCTGCGCAACGTTTTCATCGCTGATGTTTGTGTTCACTCTCGAGTTTCCCCGCACTACAATCGTTGGCGCCACACCCGGCTCGCCGCTACCTATTTGCACGTTCAAGCCCGCTACCCTGCCTTGCAACAACTGGTCAACACTGGGCGCCGGGAGGTTCTCAATATCCTTGGCTAAAACAGAAGTGACGGAAGCCGTCGTTGTTCGCCTTAATTGTCGTTGCACACCCACAATTACCACGTCGGCCAACGCAGAAGCATCTTCCGCAAGTATCACGTCCACCGAAGAATTTTGTCCTACGGCAACTTCCTGTCGTTTGAATCCCACGTTGGTAATCAGCAACGTTTTTGAGGAACCTTGTAACGTAATAGAAAAGCTTCCCGCCTCGTTTGTTTTTGTAGCGTTTTTCGAAACGCCTTTTTCACTTACGGTAGAACCTTTAAGCGGATTGCCTTCTTTGTCTTTTACAGAACCGGTAATCTTTTGCTGGGCAAAAACGAAAGAAGAACAAGTCAACGCAACTGCATAGAGAAGCAGTCTTTTTCGCAGCATCGTAATAAGCATAGACGTATGATTTTGGTAAAATGGAACGTTAACGTTTTCCAACCTAAGTTGACACCTTTTTTAACACAATGCTGCAATGCCAACTGCGTTCACAAGTGGATTTGGCTTGCGCAAACGTTTGTTCAGGCCGCGCAAACGTTTGCGCAATTTTTTATATCAATGCGGTTTGAAAAGACATAAAACTTCCGCGAAGAATTTAAAGTAGATGCGTTGTTTAGAAGGGATAAATATTGTCTGCAAAGGCTATAGACCTACAAAGACGAATCAGTTGGCAACGATAAATTGGTACGAACAAAATAACCGCGTTTGCACTGCTGCAAAAGAATTTTGGAAAGCAATGACGTATTGTTAAACAGCAAAACTGAGCAGCTTTTCTCCGCTTGGGGAAAGGGGCATCTTAGCCAAATCAGCACTAAGCAAAGGATCAGAATTTCACCATGTTCAGGTACTTGTCAACCAGCAAGCCATCAACCGGCTTCGGATCGAAATTCACCTTGTGCTTCGCTTTCAATTTAATCACAAACAAGTCTGTTGTTCCTTCCAATGCTGGCTGCTCACCTACGTTTACAAACGTGGGGTACAAGGCTTTTTGTCCGTTGCTGTGCAGGCGGTCAGTTGTCATGTTCTCCATCTTTTTGATGCTTATCGGAACAAGGCTTAGAAATTCAAAATCCTGTGTGTTGTAAGGAAGTGCGAAGCTTAAGGCGTTTA
>Ga0308176_10000818_pt1 | contig 19484 bp, 14 predicted proteins | sample PhyCR2_3_FD_203890 | JGI IMG/M metagenome (GOLD analysis project Ga0308176, IMG submission 203890) | Soil microbial communities from UC Gill Tract Community Farm, Albany, California, United States - DLSLS.C.R2 | ecosystem: Environmental > Terrestrial > Soil > Agricultural land | place: USA... | reverse complement strand
CCGCGCAGCGGCGAGCGCGCCTCAACCAGCGCGAGCAGATCGGCGGCCAGCGGTCGCAATTCGGGCGGAGCGCGCAGCGCCGCGGCAGCCAGCCGTGGCGTCGCACCGAGCTCGAGCATGCGCCGGCCGAGCGGGCTGATGCGTCCATCGGCTTCGAGCGCGCCCAGGGCGAGGAGCAGTTCGCGCGCCTGGGCCAGCGCGCCGGCGGGTGGTGGATCGAGCCAGCGCAGGGTGGCGTCGCTGCCGGCGCCGATGCCCCAGGCGGCCAGCTCCAGCGCCACGCCGGACAGCTCGGCCTGGGCGATCTCCGGCGTGCGCGCGGCGTCCAGCCGGCGGCTTTGCGGCCACAGGCGATAGGCGGTACCGGCGGCGACGCGGCCGGCGCGACCGGCGCGCTGGTCGGCCGAGGCCTGCGAGATCGCCACCGTCTCCAACCGCGAGAAGCCGGAGTTCGGATCGAAACGTGGCTCGCGCGCGAGGCCGGCGTCGATCACCGCGCGGATGCCTGGCAGCGTCACGCTCGATTCGGCCACGTTGGTGGCCAGCACCACGCGGCGCGTGCCGGGCTCGGCCGGGGCGAGTGCGGCCTGTTGTTCGGCCAGCGACAGTTCGCCGTGCAGGGCGATGATCTCCCGCTCGTACGCTCTGCCAACGGGAGCGGGGAGCGTGTTGTCGAGCAGCGCCTGAGCGCGGGCGATTTCACGGCGGCCGGGCAGGAATACCAGTACGTCGCCCTCGTTTTCTTCCAGTGCCTGGCGGGTGACGCGGGCAAGGTGGTGTTCCGGCGTTTCCTGCGCCCGCGCGGGCGGATATTCGATGCGCACCGGATAGCTGCGGCCGGGACTGGACAGGCGCGGCGCATCGAGCCAGCGCGCGATGCGTTCGCCATCGAGCGTGGCGGACATCAGCAGCAGGCGCAGGTCCGGGCGCAGGGTGGCCTGTACGTCGAGCGCCAGGGCCAGGCCGAGGTCGCCGGCCAGGTGGCGCTCGTGGAACTCGTCGAACAGGATCGCGCCGATGCCGGACAACTCCGGATCGTCCTGGATCAGCCGGGTGAGGATGCCTTCGGTGACCACTTCGATGCGCGTGGCCCCGCTGACTTTCGATTCGAAGCGGATGCGGTAGCCGACCGTCTGGCCGACTTCCTCGCCGTGTTGCGCGGCCATGAACTGGGCGGCGGCGCGGGCGGCGATACGGCGCGGCTCCAGCATCACGATGCGCCGGCCGGCCAGCCACGGCGCGTCGAGCAGCGCCGGCGGGACCTGGGTGGTCTTGCCGGCGCCGGGCGGGGCTTCCAGAACCAGCCGCGGATGGGCGGCGAGCGTGGCGCGCAGTTCGGGGAGTAGCGGGGTGATCGGGAACACGGGTGGGGCGGGTGTCATCCGCAGGGATGATAACTGGCGTATCGGGCCGGATTGGGAGCGTTTGGGAAAACCCATCCCCGCCCAACCCTCCCTTGAAGGGGAGGGCTTTTCAGGTCCCCGCCTGAAGGGAAATTCGCCTCTGCCGCCCTCCCCGAAGAACCCGCTTGGGCTCCCTCCCCCTTCAAGGGGAGGGCTGGGGTGGGAATGGGTTTCCCCCGGGAACTACTTCCCGCCCGCCGTGCACTGCGCCACCCACTTGCGCGCCGTGTCCACACCGTCGGAGTCGCCCAGGTGCGTGCGCACGCTGGCGATGACCTGCCAGTTGCGCGCGCACAGGTCGCCGTGCTGCGGGCCGTTGCGCCAGGACTCCAGCGCCAGGCGCTGTGCCGCGGCGTAGTCGGTCTGCTTGAGTGCGGCCTCGGCCTGCTGGTTGAGCTGTTCGGGCGTGGACGGCGGGGTGGGCAGCGGCAGGTCGGCCGGCGAGGCGGCCGGCGGCGGCGCTTCCCTGGCGCGTTCGGCGCGCAGCGGGGCGAGCGACTCGAACTTGGCCTGGTACTCGTCGGTGACACGCCGGGCGTCATCGCTGGAGCCGATCACGCGCGGGGTGATCAGCACGATCAGCTCGGAGCGGTTGCGGCTGCGGCTGGTCGATCCGAACAGGCGACCGATCAGGGGAATCCGGTTGAGGCCCGGGATACCGGTGTCGGTGGTGCCTTCGTCCTGCCGGATCAGGCCACCGAGCAGCACCGTCTGGCCGCTCTGCACGCCGACCTGGGTGGCGATCTCGCGCTGCTGGATGGTGTAGTTGCCGTTGCTGTCCTTGACGCCCGGCACGCTCACCTGCTGCTTGATGTTGAGGTAGACCAGGCCGCCGGGGTTGATCCGCGGCTGCACGTCCATGATCACGCCGGTACTGATGTATTGCACCTGGCCGATGGTGGTCGGATCGTTGCTGTTGGTGGTGCCCAGTCCGGTGGTGAAGAAGGTCTGGTTGACCGGGATCTGGTCGCCGGCCTGGATGTGCGCGACCTGGTTGTTCAGCACCACCAGCGAGGGCGCCGACAGCGTCTTGATGTTGCCGTTGGTCTCCTGCGCGTGCAGCGCGACCTGCAGGTTGTTGTTGAGGAACGAGTAGAAGAACGAGTCGCCGGCCGGGTTGAAGGTCATTCCGCTGTTGCCCAGCGCCCACTGCTGCTGGTTGCCCGGCTGGCCCGGGGTGATGCCGCCGCTGCTGTTCGGCTGGCCGCCGACCAGGCCTTCCAGATACCACTGCACGCCGAACTGGAACTTGCCGGTCAGCTGCACTTCGAGGATGCGCGTCTCGATCTGCACCTGCAGCGGCACGGTGTCCAGGCGCTTGATCGCGCCTTCGATTTCCGACCATTGCGAAGGCCGTGCGCGCACCAGCAACTGATTGTTGGCATCGACCGAGCTGATCTTGATCGAACCATCGGATGAGCTGTATTGCTGGTCGCTGGCGGCACTGGTCGCGTTGGCCAGCCCGCTGTTGTCGCCGAAGCCGCTACCGTTGCCATTGCCGCCCAGGCTGCCGCTGCCGTTGCTCATGCCGGTGCCGCCGAGCAGACCGCCGTTGGTGCCGCCGGCGCCGGTATCGTTGCCGCCCTTGAACGCACCCTCCCCGCTGCCGAGCCCGCCGCTGTTGCCGAAGCTGCCGGCAGTGCTGCCCATCGCGGTGCCATTGGCGTTGTCGGCATTGCCCAGCGTGCCGGAGGAAAGCCCCGGCCCGACCTCACCACCGCCGCTGCCCGAGGCCGAGGCGTTGGTATAGATCTGTGCCAGGTAGCGGGCCAGGTCGGAGGCCTTGATGTTGCGCACGTCGTAGACGTAAAGCTGCGGCTCGTTGCCGCCGCCGCGGTCGATCCGCGCGATCCAGTCGCCGACTTCGGTCAGGTAATCGGGCTGGGTGCTGATCACCACCAGCGCGTTGGTGCGCTCGATCGGGATGAAGCGCAGCATGCCGGCCAGTGGGGTATCGCCCTGCTTGCCGAACATCGCATCGAGCTTGGGCATCAGGTCGGTTACGTTGGCCCGTTGCAGGCTGAACACGCCCACCGACATGCCCTTCAACCAGTCGACATCGAAGGTGCGCACGGTGCGCGCGTAGTTGTCCAGTTCCTGCGGCGTGCCCGAAAGCACCAGCAGGTTGCGCGCCGGGTCGACCAGCAGGATCGCGTCGGGCCGCGCGAACGGCTTGATCAGCTTCTGCATCTGCGCGGCGGAGATGTAGTGCAGCGGGAACAGCCGCGCCTGCAGGCCACCCTGCGGCGCCACCGCACCAAGGCTGGGCACCAGGCTGCCGCCGACCGCGTTCTTCGCCGGCAGCACGACGTAGCTGCCGTCGTGCCGGATCAATGCGTTGCCGGTCCAGGACAGCAGCGTTTCCAGCACCGGCAACGCCTGGCTGGCCTCGATCGGTTCGGAAGTGGAGAAAGAAATGTTGCCCTGCACGCCCGGCACGATGGTGTAGTTCTTCTTCAGGAAATCGCCGAGGATCGCCTTCACGACCGCCTGCACCGGCTGGTTCTCGAAGTTGAAGGTGACCGCGCCCTCACCATGCGCCGGCGGCCGCGGCCGGGCCAGCGGTTGCGGGTGGATGAACTGCCCGCTGCCGCTGTTGATCTGCGGCTGCGGGCTGGTTTCATCGCTGGCGCCGGCGGTGTTGTTGAGCGGCAGCGGCGGCGGTGCGGGCTTCTCGGTGCCGGCCACGGCCTCGCGCTGCAGCGCGTAGTCATCGCGCGGCTGCGGCATGCTGGAGCAGCCGACAAGCCAGACCGTCAGCGCGATGGCGCCGATCCGGGTCAGACGGTGCAAGGCGTTGGGGAACATGGCTCAGCGATCTCCTTCGTTTGCCTTCGCGCCGGCCTGTTCGGCGCGGCGTTTCTGTATGGCGGCCTTGAGCTGGCGCAGCCGTTCGGCCTGGCGCTCATCGTTGCTCATGTCCGTGCGGGCCGGGCGGCGCAGCGCGGAAATCGCGGCGCCGCCCGACGGCGAGGTGCCGTTGGTGTCGCCGCTGTCGTCATCTTGCGGGCTGCTCGCGTCGGGCCTGCTTTCGGCGGGCGCGGGCTGGTCCTGCGGGTTGTTGTCCTGCGGGTTGCCGCCCGGCTGCTCGTCGCCTTCCGGCGGCGGCTCCAGCCGGTGCGTCGGCGCCGTATCGCTGGGCAGCTCGTTGGGGATCGAGGAGGCTTCGGCGGGCGCCGCCCCGGCCTCCGCGCCGGCGCCGCCGTGCACCTGTTCGATCGGCGCGCCGGCGGGCAACTGCAATTCGACGCGGCCGCTGGACGAATCGAACACCGCCGCGCGTGGCTTCACATCGACCAGGGTCCAGCTGCCATCGGGCAACGCGGCGCCCTCGCGCACGCGCAATTCCTGGCCGGTGCCGCCACTGCGCTTGTTGTGCAGCAGCGCCATGCGCAACGTGGGGGTGAGGATGATGCCGGTCAGTTGCATGTCGCCAAGCTGGCCGCCACCGCTGGCCGCGTGCGCCACCGGCTTGCGGTCCGGATCGAACAGCGGCTGCTGCCATGCCAGCGCGTAGTGCTCCAGCGGTACCGGCGGCGGCAGCGTGGCGGCATGCTGCGCCGGCAACGGTGCCGGCGCGCGCGGCCGCGCCCAGTGCACGCCGCGGCCGATGCCGGCCAGCAGCGCCAGGAACAGCACGCCCAGCAGCAGCACAATGGCCGCCAGCGGCGCGGTGAGCCGACGTTGCGCGGCCGCGTTCATGGCTCGTCTCCGCTGTCGGCGTCGGTGTTGTCGCCGGTGTCGGTGTTGCCAGCCGGCGCCGGTGCGGCGGTGCCCCCCCGCGCCGGGCGCACATAGCCGGACAAGGTGAACTGCACCTCCAGCGTCGGCTGGTTGCCCTGCTGCGAGGCGACCGGGTTGCGGTAGATGCTCAGGTCGTCGACGAACAGGTACGGCGTGCCCTGCTCCAGCGCATTGAGCACTCCCACCAGCGGCTCCATGTCGCAGCGCAGGCTGATGCTGACCGCCGCCTTGCGGTACGGGCTGCTGTCGTCGTCTGGCGGGTTGGGCAGCGGCATCTTCTGGGTGACGGCGCAACCGCCGCCGGCGGTATGCGCGCCGACCGCATCGACCACCCGCTGCATCAGCCCGGCCGAGGCGGCATTGGGATCGGCTTCGGGCAGGAACGCGGCACTGGCCGCCTGGCCGGCGCCCAGCTCGGCGATCCGCCGTTGCAGCTGGGGCTTCTCGGCGATCGCGGCGGCATAGCGGCTGTGCGTGTCGCGCAGCTCGTCCATCTGCGCGTCAACCGCGCGCAGTGGCGCAACGAACCACCAGTGGATCAGCAGGAAGTACAGCAGCACCAGCGTCAGCAGGAGCAGCAGCACGGCGGCAATGCGGCTGTCGCGCGGCTTGAGCACGAGTTGCCTCATGGCTGCGCTCCGCTGCTGGCGCTGGCCGGCGCCGCTGCCTTGGCACCGGCCTGGCGCAGCTGCGCGACCATGTAGAAACGCTCCTTGCCGCTGGCCGGATCGGGCTGAATGCTGCCCTGGAAGTTGGGATCGCGCACGATCTTTGAGTCCTTGAGCGCGTCAATCAGCGCGGCCGCCTGCGGCGCCTGGCCCTGGAAGCCCACCTGCCCGCTCGGATCGACACTGAGCCGTTCCAGCCAGGCGTTCTGCGGCAGCCGGCGGGTGAGATCGAGCAGCAGGTCGAGCATGGTCACGCGGTTCTGCTTGCGCCGGACCAGGAAACTGGCCGCACCGGCATTGTCCTGCAGCTCCTGGCGCAGCGCGGATACCTGCTGCGCCTCGGTCTGCATGCTCTCGACCTGGGCCTGCATCGCGGCCAGCGCCTGGGTGCGGTTGTGCAGCCACTGCGCCAGCGCCAGCACCACCAGTAGCAGCGCGGCGGCCGCCAGCGCAAGGTTCAGCCGCTGGCGCGGATGCGCGCGATGCGGCACCCGCGCCGGCGGCAGCAGGTTGACGCCGAGCCGGCCGGCGCCTTCGGCCACGTCGACTGCATCGACGCCGATGCCGGCGTTTTCCAGCTCGCCCAGCAGCGGATCGAGCGTGTCGCGCGGCACCGCCACAAGCTCGGCGAAGAAACGCCCGGCGGGCGCCGGTGTATCCAGTTCCAGCACCGCGTAGTAGACCTGCTCGACGCGGAAAGGCGTCTGCCGGTCCATCTCGAAGGCGCCCACCTGCTGCAGATTGTCCGCCGCCGCGCGCGGCAACAGCAGGCGCCGGCGCAAGGCGGCCGTGGCCGGCAGCAGCAACGCCAGGCGCAGGTCTTCGCGATCGACATCGCGGATCGCCGCGGCCAGCGCGGCCTGCTCGATCGCCGCCTCGGTGCCACGCGGCCATTGCGCGCGTACTTCCGGGTCGCCCGTGCGGCGCAGTTCCCAGCGCTCATCGATCCGCTGCAACAGGTACCACTGCGCACCACCGCCGAACAGCCGGCCCCACGACGCCGGCAGCAGTGACGCCAATTCGCCGCCCCACCAGGCGAAGAAACGCGGCAGCGGCGAGGCGCGCCAGGCGCGGCGCGCGCGGTCGAGCTGGGGCCGCAGCGATTGTGTTGCGGTTGTCATTCGCGGTCACCCTCCCGCCAGTGCAACACCGCGTAGGGCTGCGCGCCCGGACGAACGCCCTGCAGGCGAACGGTGGCTTGCAGCACGGCGCGCGTGCCGTCGGCCATCGTGGCCTCCGAGCGAATACTATGCGTCACTCCATTGCCGGCGAACAGGCCCGCCACACCCGGGCGGGTGTTCTGGCGCGCGGCCAGCACCTGCGCCACGCGCTCGGGCGTCATCCCCGGGATCGCCGCCAGCGCCAATGGCGTGGCGGTGTTCGGGTCCGGGCTCTCGCGCCCGGACCAGATCGTGATGGCGCCGGCGATCGCGCGGTACAGCGCGGGCGTCATCCCGGCCACCTGCTGCACCTCCTCGATGCTGAGGAACGGCGCATGGCGCGGCTTGTAGCCGCTGGCCGTATAGACGTCCAGGCCCACCTTGCGGCCGATGTCGAACTCGCGCCAGTCGACCACCGCCGCAGCAAGCTTCTGGGCCGTATCCGGACGCTGGCCAGCGGCCCGGAAAAGTCCCTGCAGGACGATCGGCGAAGCGCTGTTCAGGTCCACTTTGCCGCCTTCGTCAACCGCGCTCACCTGCACCTTGGCCGCGTCGAAACGGAATGTGTACGGGCGGCCGTCGGACAGCCAGCGCTGCGCCAGCTGCGGGTCCTGCAGGCCGTAGATCGCCCGCGCCAGGCCGGCCTCGGCGGCGTAGTGCGCCTGCGTCTGGGCGAACTGGAAGCGCGCCTGCAGCCCTTCGGTCCGCGCCAGCATCGCGTACCCGCCCAACATGATCGCCAGCAGCGTGCAGGCCCACAGCACCACCAGCAGCGCGACGCCGCGCTGGGAGCGCCGGCATGGCAGGCGCGCGGTCATGGCCGGCTCCAGGCCACCATCGGGCCGGCGCGATCGAGCATGGCGAACTGCCGCTGGTTGGCCGAGGCATCGACGCGCAGCGGCACGGTGAACTGCGGCCAGTAATCGGTGCCGGCCAGGCGCAAATCGATGCGCACCAGTTGCGGCAGCCGGTCACCCGCGGGCCAATCAGTGCGCCACGCGCCGACGCGGCCGCGGTCGTCGACGCCGCGGTAGCGGAAGCCGCCTTCGCGCACGTCGTCGAGCAACACCTGCGGCGGCCCCGGCTGCAACGGCTCGCCGCTGGGCGGCAGCAGCGCGAAGCGCACTTCCAGCCGCTGCCCGCCCTTGCCGTTGTCGACCAGCTCGAGCGTCTGCGCCTGTGGGCCGAGCTTGCCCAGGTAGCCGGGCAGCGGCGCGACGAAGCTCATCGAATGGGCGTCGCCCTTGAAGAAGATCGCCTCGTCCTTGTCGTTCTTGCCCAGCTGCTGGGTCATCGCCTGGGCCAGTTCTCGGCGCAGGAACTGCTGCGCCGAGCGCACCGCATCCAGCCGCTCGACCGCCGCGCTGCCGGCGCGCACGCTGTGGGTAGCGGTGCGGATGCCGGAGTACACGCCGACCAGCAGCAGCGCCAGCAAGGCCAGCGCGGCGAGCACTTCCATCAGGCTGAAGCCGCCGACGCGGAGCGCGCGCCGGAAGCCTGCCATGCCCAACCTCCCGGCTGAGGTCCGCCCGGGGCACGCAAGCAGCGATTCGCGCCGGGCTGGCCGGTTGGCCGCCCTCACGCACCGTTCCCCGCGGCGGGCTGCGGTCCGCCTACCCGCAGCGTGCTGAAGCGCGCGCTGTAGGCATGCCCGGCGCTCTTCCAGAGCACGTCCAGGTCGAGCCGGTAGAGCTTGAGCGGCGAGGCCACCGCCTGCGGTTGCGGGCCGGGCGCCGGGGCGGCGACGGGCGGCTGCCATGCGGTGACGGCCATTTGCCAGCTGTAGCGCTGGTCGAAGCGCCCGCTGCTGCGGCCGGTGCGGATTGGCTCCAGCACGAATGCGCTGTCGAGCATGCTGCGTGCCCACATCGACGCCTGGCTGCGCTCGGCCGAACGCGCGGTGAGGTTGAGCGAGCTGCCCGCCACGCGCATCAGCGAGGCGAAAGTGATCGCCAACAGCAGCACCGCGGCGACCACTTCGAGCAGGCTGAAGCCCTGGGCGCGCGTTGCGCGCCGGGAACGGGGAACGGGGAACGGGGAACGGGCGGGCCTGCCGTGCAAGACAGGCTCCTGGCTCCGGGCAGGCGAAAAGCGGCGGGCCGCCTCGGCCCACGCGTTCCCCATTCCCCGTTCCCCGTTCCCCGCTCTCATGTCGTCACCACGCTGACTGCGCCGGTGAGCCAGGCGACGTTGACCTGCCAGTGGCGTTCGCCCCGCTGCAACACGATATGGCCGCCGGTGGAACTGCCGTCGGGGAAGAAGCGGATGCGGCCGGTGTGGTTGTCCGGCTGATCCTCGCGTGCGCTGGTGATGGACAGGCGCATGCCCTTGGGCAGCGCAACCGGCTTGCCGCCGGCGGCGTGGTAGCTGGCGTTTTTCGTGTCCAGCTCGAAGGTCTGCTCGTGGCCCTTGACGATCGCCTGCGCGCGGGTGGCGCGAAGCGCCGCGGCCAGTTCCACGCTGGCCGCGCGCACCCGCGCGCTGGCCAGGCCCTGGGTCACCGACACCGACACCGCCGCCGCGGCGATGCCGATCAGCAGAATCACCGCGAGCATTTCGAGCAGGGTGAAGGCGCGCTGCGCGCGGCGGGAACGGGAAACGGGCAACGGGGAACGGGCCGGCATGCCGTGCAAACCGGGCGCTTTGCTGCGGGCGTGCGCAGAGCCGCGGGCCTCAACGGCCCGCATGGTTCCAGTTTCCCGCTTCCCGCTCCCTGCCTTCATTGCCAGCTACCGACGTCCTTGCTGTAACCGTCGCCGCCGGGCTGGCCGTCCTGACCGTAGAACACCAGATCGAAGCTGCCGTGCTCGCCGGGGTACTTGTAGCCGAACGCATGGCCCCACGGATCGACCAGGTCGGACGGCTTGGCGTACGGGCCCTGCCAGTTCGGCGCGTTGCCGGGCTTGGCGGACAGGTCCTTCAATTGAGCCGGCGGCGAACCGTTGTCGAGCGCGTAATTTTCAATCTTCTGCCCGAGCGTGGTCAGCTGTGCCTTGCCGGCGCCGTACTTGCCCTTGTCCACGTTCTTGCCGACCTGGGTCACCACGACCGCGCCGATGATGCCGATCAGCACGATAACGGCGAGCATTTCGAGCAGGGTGAAGCCGCGGGCGCGCGCCGCGCGCGGGGAACGGACAAAGGGGAACGGGGAACGCGTGGATCTCGCGCGGACTGGACGTTCCCAGTTCCCTGTTCCCTGTTCCCTTGTCTGGTAGGTCATAGCTATCTCCACGTTCTTACTGAATGTTCGAGGTCAGGCTGAGCAGCGGCAGCAGGATCGCCGCCATGATGATCGCCACCAGCACCGTCATGACGATGGTCAGCGCCGGCACCAGCGCGGCGAGCAGGCGGTCGATCGCGCGCTTGGACTCCAGGTCGAAGGTGTCGGCGACCTTCAGCAGCATGGTGTCCAGCTGTCCGGCCTCCTCACCGACCTGGACCATTTGGAGGGATAGCCGCGGGAAGCGCTGTGAACGCGCCAGCGCGGCACTCAGGCCGCCGCCGCCCTTGACCTGTTCGGCGGCCTGCGCGAGCGCATCGTCCAGCGCGGTGTTGCCGGTGACCTGGCGCGCGATGCCCAGTGCGGTCAGCAGCGGCACGCCGTTTTTCAGCAGCGTGCCCAGCGTGCGGGCAATGCGCGCGGTTTCGACCTTGAGCAGCAACGGGCCGACCACGCGCAGGGTCAGCAGCTTGCCGTGCCAGGCCATGCGCTGGGCCGGGTCGCGCAGGCGCGCGCGCCACACCGCGCTGCCGCCGATCAGCACCAGCAGGATCAACCACCACCACGATTGCAGCACCTGCCCGACAAACAGCACCGCCTGGGTGATCCACGGGATCGGCACCTGCATGTCCTCGAAAATCGGCACGAACTGCGGCACCACGTAGGCCAGCAGCAGCACCAGCGAGCCGAGCACGCCGATCATCAGGAATGCCGGATAAATCAGCGCATTGATGATGCTGCCACGCAGCTGCTGGGCGCGCTCCAGGTAATCGGCCAGGCGGCGCAGGGTTTCTTCCAGCGAACCGCCCGCCTCGCCAGCGCGCACCAGCGAGACGTACAGCTTGGGAAACACGCCGTGTTCCTCGTCCAGCGCCTGCGACAGCGTGGTGCCGCCGCGCACCCGGTCGCGCACGCGCTCGACCAGCCGCTTGGCGCGCTCGGTCTCGGGCAGCTCCATCAGGATGCCGAGCGCGCGATCCAGCGGCTGGCCGGCGCCGAGCAGGGTCGCCAGTTGATGGGTGAACTGGGCCAGCTGGTCGCCGGTGAACGGGCCGCGCTTGAACAACGCGGCAAGCGCCGAACCTTCGCCCAGGGCATCGGCGGGTTTGGCTTCCAGCGGGGTGTGGCCCTGGTCCTGCAGGCGGCCGATCGCCTCTTCCAGGCTGGGCGCTTCGATCTGCCCCTGCAGCATCTCGCCGGCGGCGCTGATGGCGCGGTAGCGGAACTGGGTCATGGGTGCGCGGCGGGAAACGGGGAACGGGGAACGGGGAACGGCTGGCGCGCGGCGGCAACGGCGATCGCGGAAAACGGGTCTGTTCCCCGTTCCCCGTTCCCCGTTCCCACGCCTGCCAGAGCGCTAGCCCTCCTGCGTGACACGCAGCACCTCCTCGAGGGTGGTGACGCCGGCGACGGCCTTGGCAATGCCGTCCTCGTACATCGTGCGCATGCCTTCGGCGCGGGCCACGCGCTCGATCTCGCTGGCGTCGGCGCGCTGCATCACCAGCCGGCGCAGTGGCTCGCTCATCACCAGGAATTCGACGATCGCGCGACGGCCGCGATAACCGGTCGGGTTGGCCGCATTGCTGCCGGGCTTCCACAGCCGGATCGGCCGTTCGTCGGTGTACTTCTCCAGCTCGAACTCGGCGACCACTTCCGGCGGCGGCTCATAGGGAATCGCCGTTTCCGGATCGAGCCGGCGCACCAGCCGCTGGGCCAGGATCGCGTTGACGGTGGAGCCGAGCAGGTAATCCTCCACGCCCATGTCCAGCAGGCGGGTGACACCGCCGGAGGCGGAGTTGGTGTGCAGCGTGGAGAGCACCAGATGGCCGGTGAGCGCGGACTGGATCGCGATGCGGCAGGTCTCCAGATCGCGCATTTCGCCGATCATGATCACGTCCGGATCCTGGCGCATGATCGAGCGCAGCGCATTGGCGAAGTCCAGTCCAATCTGCGGCTTGACCTGGATCTGGTTGATGCCTTCGAGCTGGTACTCGACCGGGTCCTCGACGGTGATGATCTTGACGTCCGGCGTGTTGATCCGCGACAGCGCGGTGTACAGCGTGGTGGTCTTGCCCGAACCGGTCGGGCCGGTCACCAGCAGGATGCCATTGGGCCGTTCGAGCACCTCGACGAAGCGCTTTTCGAACGCCGGCGTGAAGCCCAGCGCTTCGAAGTCGAACACCACCGACTCGCGGTCAAGGATGCGCATCACCACCGATTCACCGTAAGCGGTCGGCACGGTGGAGACACGCAGGTCCAGCTCCTTGCCCTGCACGCGCAACTGGATGCGCCCGTCCTGCGGCAACCGCCGCTCGGCGATGTTGAGCTTGGCCATGATCTTGACGCGCGAGATCACCGCCGCGGTGGACGACGACGGCGGCGCCTCGACTTCATGCAGCACGCCGTCGACGCGGTAGCGCACCTTCAGTCGGTTCTCGAACGGCTCGATGTGCACATCGGAGGCGCGCTGTTCGACCGCGCGCTGCAGGATGAGATTGACCAGCCGGATCACTGGCGCCTCGGACGCAAGATCACGCAGGTGCTCGACGTCGTCCTCTTCGCTGGCTTCGCCGCCGAGGTTTTCGACGATCGTGCCCATCGCCGAACGGCCGGTGCCGTAGTAGCGCTCGATCAGGTCGTCGATTTCCGAGCGCAGCCCCACCCGCAACGCGACCGGGCGACCGGCGGCCAGCTCGACCGCCTGCAGCGGATACGGATCGGCGGGATCGGCCACCACCAGTGCCAGGCCGTCCTCGCCTTCGCGCACCGGCACCACGTGTTGCTGCTTGAGGAAGCGCAACGACAGCTCGGGTTCGGTTGGCGGTATTTCCGGTGCATCGCGCGCGGCCAGCAGCGGCACGCCGAGCAATTCGGACCAGCCTTCGGCCAGGTCGCGTTCGGACACCAGACCCAGCCGCGCCAGCAGCGCGGTGAGGGTGCCTTCGGGCGCCTCCTCGTGCAGACGGCGCGCGCGATGCAGGTCGCTGTCCTTGAGGTTGCCACGCGACACCAGCAGCGCGCAGACAGCCGATTCACGGTTGTCCACGGTGAGCGCCCAGGTGGTCGCCGGCGTTACGGCTGCCGACATGCAATTGTCTCCCGCCAGTCACGTAACCCGCCGACACCCCCCGGGTCGACGAGAAAAGCCCATTGGTAGCACATCCCCCAACCCGGGTGCGAGCGCCCGGCAGAGAACCGCGGAAGGTCCGACTACCTTCCCGCCGGCGAGTTCACCGGAACGTGAAACGGCCGGCGCCTGGGCGCCGGCCGTTTCGACAGGACGGGCCAGCCTGCGCCGGCCCACCGGTTTACCCGGCTCGATCCCTTACCAGCCCATGCCCAGGCCGACGCCGCCGGAAGCCTCGCTGCCGCTGACCGCGGCACCGAAGGTCAGGTTGGCGTGCGAGGACAACTGGCGCGAGTAGCCCACCGAAAGCGCCGCCTCGCCGCGGTAGCCGCCCACGCCTACGCCCAGGCGGTTGGGCGTGTTGATGCCCTGCGTGCTGAAGGCCATCTGCGACATCGCCGTGCCCATCGCGCCGACGCGGTCGAGGCGGGTGTTGACCGTGTGGAACTGGTCGTCCACCTCGCGGCGGAAGTCGTCCAGGTTGGCGGTGACGGCACTGAGCTTCTGGTCCGCATACGCCTTGGAGCTGGCCAGCGCCTGCTGGTCGCCGGCATCGGCGTAGGTCCTGGCGGTTGCCAGCGCCTGCGCGACCTGCCCGGTGTTTGCCGCGTCGGTGGCCTGGGTGCCGGCCGCCACGTTGACGATCTGCCGCTGCTGCGTGGCATTGCCGACCGATACCGTGTTGGCGCGGCTGGCGACCGCGCCCTGGCCCAGCGCCACCGCGCCGGATGCCGTCACGCTGGCGCTCTCGCCCACCGCCACCGCATGGGTCGCGCTGGCGCTGATGCTGCTGTTGGCACCCACCGCCGTGCTGCCATCGGCATTGACCTTGGCGTTGCCGCCGATCGCGGTGTCGTTGGGGCCGGCCGCATAGCTGTCGCCACCCACCGCGGTACCGTGGTCGCCAGCGGCCTGCGCCGCCGAGCCGATCGCCACGCCCTTGCTGCCGGTCGCGGCATTGGCGGCGGTGTCGCCGTCGACGCTGACGTAGTCCAGCCGCGCGGTGTTCTGCTGCAGATTGCCAATCTGGCCTTCGATCGTGGTCACGCGGCCGTCGATGTTGGTGACCTTGGTGTCCAGTGCGGTGAGCGCCTGGGCATTGCTGCCCACCTGGGTGGTGACCCCGGCGATGGCCGAATCGAGCTGGCCCTTGTTCACCGCGTCGGTGGCGCCGGTGCCGGCGGCCACGTTGACGACGCGGCGCTTGCTGGCCGTGGTGCCGACCGAAACGGTGTTGGCCTGGTCGGCGACCGCGCCGGAGCCCAGCGCCACGCTGTTGCCCGCGTTGGCCGTCGCACCGTAGCCGATCGCCGTGCTGGTGGTGCCCACGCTGGTGGCGCTGGTGCCCACGGCGAGCGAGCCGGGGCCATAGGCATAGCTGCCATAGCCCAACGCCGAGGACAGACGCCCCTGGGCGACGGCGAAGCCGCCCAGCGCGGTGGTGGCGACATCCAGGCCGCCGCTGTTCAGGCCGATGGCAATGGACTGGTCGCCCACGGCGCCGCCGGGGGCGTTGGAGCCCTCCTGCGAGCCGATGCCGATCGCGTAAGCGCCAAGTGCGTTGGCATCGGTGCCCAGCGCGGTGCTGTTGGTGCCGCGCGAGATGGCATTGCTGCCCAGCGCGGTCGCGCCATCGGCGTCGGCATAGGCGGCTGCGCCGAACGCCGACGTGCCAGCGCCCTGCGACCAGGCGCCGTTGCCATAGGTGGAAGCGTTGTCACCGATCGCCACGCTCATGTAGCCCGAGGTCAATGCCCCGCGGCCCGAAGCGACCGCCTGCGAACCGAGCGCGATGGAGCCTTCGCCCTCGGCCAGGGTGGCGTAGAAACCGTTGTCCGGGTCCGGATCGCCGCCGCCGATGGCGATGCTGCCGCGATCGGATGCCTGCGCGTTGGCGCCCAGCGCCACGCTGTTGTAGCCGTCGGCGCCGGCGTTATAGCCGCCGGCGAACGCGCCTTGCCCGGTGGCATACGCCAGCGTGCCGATCGCGCTGCTGTAGGCGCCATCGGCGCCCGCGCCCGAGCCCACAGCCGTGGCGCCGACCGCCGACGCCTCGGTGTCGTAGCTGTAGCCGGTGTCGGGGTCGACGTAGCTGCTGCCGACCGCCGTGCTCGAATCGCCGTCGGCCCAGGCGCCGCTGCCGCAGGCGAAGGCGTTGGTGCCGTTGGCCACCGGCGCAAGGCCGCTGCTCATCTGGCAGACGTCGCCGGCATGCGCCGCCGGCACGAGCAACAGCAACGGCAGCGCCAGCGCGGCGCCGAGCGCCAGCCGCCGGGGACCGCCCTTGCCACGCGCCGGGGCCAGCTCCGAGGCGACGACCAGCGCGCCGAGCGCGCGGTTCCATACCTTGCGGTAGATCGTGTTCATTGGTTTCTCCTGAGGGATGTGCAACACGCACCCGCACGGCACGCCGGCCGGGGCGCGTGGGTAGCGAAAGGAAGGCGGCCGCGCGCCATCGCGCGGCCGCGGAAACTCAGCGCAGCGTGCCGGGGCAGCTCACGCCGACCGCGTTGAACGCGGCGACCACGTCGGTCGCGGCGTAACCATGATCGGTTGCCGCCTGCTCGACGCCGCAGGCGCCGCCGCCAAAGGTCTCGTCCGGTGCCCAGTACAGCGCGTTGGCGTCGTGGAACACCTCGAACGCCATGCGCGTGTTCCAGCCGGCGGTCTTGGCCAGCGTGCAGAACGCACGGTTGTAGACGCCGCTGGAGTAGTGCACGTCGAGGCTGGCGCTGTACTGGCTGGCGTTGTCGATCGACAGGCCGTCACGGCTGGGCGTGCACATGTCGCGCAGCGAGGTCATGCCCAGCAGCGGCACGGTCGCCGGCTTGACCATCTCGGCTCCGACCAGGAAGTCGTTGCTGCCGCGGTCGAAGTACTTCACCGCTTCGCCGGCCATGTCCGAAAACGCCTCGTTCATGCCGCCGGACTGCCCGGCGTACTCCAGTCCCGAATGCTGTTCGGTGAAGCCGTGGCTGATTTCATGCCCGGTCACGTCCAGCACCACGAACGGGAAGAAGTACTGGTCGCCGTCGCCGAATACCATTTCGGCGCCGTCCCAGAATGCGTTCTCGTAATTGGTGCCGTAATGCACCCACATGTGCAGCTGCATCGGGCTGCCATCGCCATTGAGCAACGGCGGCGTGCCGAACCAGCGACTGTACATGTCATACACGACGCCGCCGAAGTGGTGGGCGTCGTTGATCGGCGAGTAGGCACCGTTGATGGCGTCACCCATGCTGGTCCAGCCGGCCTGGTTGGTACCGGCGCAACCGAACGACCACATCGTCACGCGCTGGCCGCCGGCCAGGTTGTAGGTGGCCACTTCGTTGTCCTGCAGGTAGCAGGTGCTGCCGATGCGGGTGGCGTCGAGCTTTTCGTGGCCGGCGCCAGCGCCGTCGTAGTGGTACAGGCCGGTCAGCTCGTTGCCGCCCGGGCCGTTGGCCTGGACCGCCACCGGGCTGCCGCCGGGCGGGATACGGCCAGTGGTCAGGCCGTTCCAGTGGCGGATCACCTCGCCGGTGTCGGCGTCCACGATCGCGGTCGGGCGGGACACCTGACCCTTGATGGTGACCAGGTAGGACGTGCGATAAGCCAGGCGTGCACTGCCGCTGCCCTGCGGATAGACGAACAGTTCGTTGCGGGCGTTGCTGACCGCCTGGCCGCCGTGGCCCAGCTTTGCCTGCAGCGCCGCCTGCGCCTGCGCGCCGATCAGGCGCGGCCGTACCGAGCGCAGCTGGCTCGACAGACTGGCTTCGGCGTCGCCCTGGGCGGTCATCACGTTGCCCGCGGCATCACGCTCCACCACCAGGCTGCGGCCGTACACCGGCACGCCCTGGAAGGTCTGGCGCTCACGCGTCTTGACGGTGCCGCGCACCGTGCGCGCATGCGCGCCGGCGGTGAAAGCACTGCCCTGGCCGAGGCCCAGCTTGCTGGCCAGCGTGGCCGGGGTGAGTTGGCCCAGGCGTCCGGCATGGACGTGGATCGGTGTGGCTGCGCACAGCGACGCCGAGGCGCAGCCGAGCGCGGCGAGCATGGCGCCGACGAGCTTCTTGTGGAACATGTTTTTCCCCTGCAAATGGCGACTTCGGGTCAACACCGCGAAGCCTTTGGATGGACTGCCCTTTCACCCCGAGGACAGCCAAGCCACGTTAGGAATTCGTGACGGAATCGTCAATTGTGAAATTTTCCAAGAGCCTTTCTGCCTCAGTTCTGCTATCAAGGGAGGTTCCCTTCGGAGCCGGATAGCCGCGCCCCAGAGCCGAGGACGGGCAGCTGTCGCGCACGTTTCGGTCGATGCCTTTCCCTTCCGGCGGCGGCCCGGCTGGGAGCCGTACGGCCGCGCGTGACAGCGAACCCGGCACCGCTCACCTTGCCAACCGGACGCGCTCTGCAACAATGCGCGCTTTTGCGGGCAAGCCATGCAGCTGGTCGACATCGGCGCCAACCTGACCCACGAATCGTTCGCCCACGATTTCGCGGACGTGCTCGCACGCGCCGCGGCACAGGGCGTCACGCGGATGCTGGTGACCGGCGCCTCGCGCGAGGGCAGCGAGCTGGCGCTGGCGCTGGCGCAGCGACATCCGGGCGTGCTGTGGGCCACCGCGGGCGTCCATCCGCACCACGCGATCGACTATGACGAGGCGACCGACGTGCGCCTGCGCGAACTGGCGCGGCTGCCGCAGGTGCGCGCGGTCGGCGAGACCGGGCTGGATTACCACCGCAACTACTCACCGCGCGAGGTGCAGTTGCAGGTGTTTGAACGCCAGCTGGCGATCGCCGCGGAGCTGGGCAAGCCGCTGTTCCTGCATCAGCGCGATGCGCATGCCGATTTCCTGGCCTTGCTGCGCCGCTACCGCGACCGTGTGCCGGCGGCGGTGGTGCATTGTTTCACCGACACCCGCGAGGCGCTGCGCGATTACCTGGCGCTGGATTGCCACATCGGCATCACCGGCTGGATCTGCGACGAGCGCCGTGGCACCCACCTGCGCGAATTCGTGCGCGAGATCCCGCCAGGACGGTTGCTGATCGAAACCGACGCGCCCTACCTGCTGCCGCGCACGGTACGCCCGCCGCCGAGCCATCGGCGCAACGAACCGATGTACCTGCGGCACATCTGCGAGGAGATCGCGCGCGACCGCGGTGAACCGGTGGAAGCGACTGCCGCGCACAGCACGGACGCGGCGGTCGCTTTCTTCGGGCTTGGGCGCCAGGCGTAGCCTTGGCGTCAGGAAGGCGCCGAAAAAGTCCGCTTCGCTCCGGGTAGCACGGCGCGGGTGCTCGCACGCGGCGATCTCGACCGCGCAAGGGGGCTTGAGAGCGCCGACAGCGATGCCTGCGGCGGCGCGCCTTCACTGGCGCATCCGCGCTTCGGGCACCTTCCCCGCGCGCGGGGGAAGATCGTGTTGCCCGTTGTGGGAAACACGTCAGGCCGCGCGCGCGTCAGCCTGCGCGCGCTCCAGCGCCCGGCGCTCGCGGCGCAGCCGCAGCCAGTCGGAGAAACGCTCCATGTACAGGTAGATCACCGGCGTGGTGTACAGCGTGACCAGCTGCGAGAGCAGCAGACCACCGACGATCGACACGCCCAGCGGCCGGCGCAGCTCCGCGCCGATGCCGTTGCCCAGCGCCAGCGGCAGCGCACCGAGCATGGCCGCGGCGGTCGTCATCATGATCGGGCGGAAGCGCAGCAGGCAGGCGCGGCGGATCGCGTCGCGCGCGTTCAGGCCTTCGCGCTGCGCCTCGATGGCGAAGTCGATCATCATGATCGCGTTCTTCTTGACGATGCCGATCAGCAGCACGATGCCGACGATGCCGTCCACCGACAGGCTCATGCCGCACAGGATCAGCGCCAGCAGCGCGCCGACGCCGGCCGGCGGCAGCGTCGAGATGATCGTCAGCGGATGGATGTAGCTCTCATAGAGCACGCCCAACACGATGTAGATCACCACGATCGCGGCGAGCAGCAACAACACCTCATCACCCAGTGAATTGTTGAACTCGGCCGCCTTGCCGATGAACTCGCCGCGCACCTGCGGCGGGAAGTCCAGCTGCGCCTCGACCGCATGGATCGCATCGACCGCCTGCGACAGCGAATAGCCCGGCGCCAGGTTGAACGACAGCGTCACCGCCGGCAGCTGCTGCTGATGGCTGACCACCAGCGGC